>ERZ773049.15-NODE-15-length-87976-cov-6.498641_pt1 | contig 87976 bp, 68 predicted proteins | sample MGYA00580633_ERZ773049 | MGnify/ENA primary metagenome ERZ773049 (study PRJEB29015, sample SAMEA2737991) | human oral metagenome | biome: human oral; feature: human-associated habitat; material: dental | place: China | collected 2066 ...
GCACGGATCGGGCGAATTCAAAAGTCGTCCTCGCAGCCTTGTGGAACAAGCATCCGGTTGACGTTCGAACAAATTCTGCCATGACGCCGGACGAGCTTGCCGGTCAGCTCGAAAACGATTCAACGCCGCAGGCCGCGACGATCAAGCTTGCGCCAGATTCCGTAGAAAACGCGGGATCCGCGGCGAACCGGCTCATTTCTTTCGTCGACCGGCAAGAGTTCATCGCGAGCGTAAGTGCAGAAACCGACCTCGCCTCGCTTCTTCTCGACAAAAAGATGCTGAGCGCTCTTCAAGAGAATCGCCACGGGGATTTTCTCGGGATGAGATCTGGGGTTCTTCGGCGTTACCTCAACGATTTTCTAGACGCACGCACCGCCTACGGGCAAGAGGATCGACGGCCTTTGGAGGACTTCATCTTCGACGACGGTGATCCGGCCGGTGACACGGGGCCACTGTCATGAACAGCGGATCCTCGGCCTATGCCGTACTACTCCATGGTGAACACGTGGGGATCCTTCAGCATCGGGATCGATTCACCAAGTTTGTCTTCGACCAAGATTACTGGAATCGTTCAAAACGACCAGTTCTTGGACAGTGGTTCGAAAATCATCCTCGCAGACAGCCGGGCGCAACGAACCAAGTGCCAGAATGGTTCTCAAACCTTCTGCCAGAGGGGCGCTTACGGGAACTCGTTGCTCGCGAGCAGGGGGTAAGCATTTATAGCGAGATGGCCTTGCTCGGTCGAATCGGCCGAGACCTTCCCGGCGCCGTTGAGGTAGTCCCAGATCCGAACATCGCTGCGAACATCGACGTCGCCGACGTTATTCACATTCGGGACCCCCTGGAATCCACGCCGCGTTTCCCTGTACGAGCCTCGCTGGCGGGTATGACAATGAAATTTTCCGTTTGTCAACGAGGAGATAGGCTCGTCCTACCAGCTCACGGAGAATCAGGGGACGTTATTCTGAAGACACCTGACGGGCACTATCCGAATCTTCCCGTCAACGAGTTCGCTGTTATGAAACTGGCCGGAAGCATCGGCATTGAAGTACCCGATGTGAAGCTATATCGCCGTGATCAGATCGACGATCTCGGAGATGGTGCTTGGGTCTCTGATGAGGAGGTTGCCTACACCATTCGGCGCTTTGACCGTGCCGACAACGGCCGAATTCACATTGAGGATTTTGCCCAGGTTTTAGGACGTTTCGGAATGGGCGAAAGCAAGTACAAATCGAATGTCGAAACCGTCGCGGGCCTGGCTTTTCGGGGATACGACCATGATTCTCTCCAGGAGACGATCCGTCGAATCGTCTTCAATCTCCTCGTCGGCAACGGTGACGCACATTTAAAGAACTGGTCGTTGATCTATCCCGATCGGAAGACGGCAAAACTCTCTCCCGCCTATGATCTTGTTTCCACCGCCGCTTACCCCAATCACGCCGAACTTGGCCTTCCCTTTTTCGGCGATGAACGCCTAGAACGGATTTCTCGAAGCCATTTCAAGCGACTTCAAGAGAAATTGCAGGTCGGACCCGCGGACGTTCTCGATATTCTCGACGCCACGCTCGAGAACTTCTTCGGCGTTTGGCCCAGCATGCATGATGAAATGCCAGCTGACGTCGCCTGTTGGATTGACGAGCATGCGCCCCATACTCGCACTCAGCTAACCAGTTAACCGGCTGATTCTTCGCCGTCTCAGGTATTCCACACCGGAAGTGATCCAATCCGATGCCACACCCACTTACGAGTGCATATACGATCGCACGGAGCAATCAGAATACAGCGAAACGCCCCACCGCCGCGAAGTCGAAATGATTCAGGCGGGCAGGGCGTTTTCGCTAGTCGACTGACGCTTTCGCTGGTCGGCTACTTCTTTTTCTTCTTCTTTTCAGCTACGACCTCAATCGCGATATTAGCGACGACGTCGTCGTGAAGCTTCGCCGCAGCCTTATAGGACCCGGTCGACTTGATGGGAGAAGTAACGGTGATCGTGCGGCGATCGACCTTCTTGCCCGTTGCCGCAAGGGCGGCTTCCGCGATTTCCGCGTTTGTCACGGCGCCGAACAGGCGTCCGTTGTCTCCCGCGGCTTTCGTGATCGTCAGTACGTTGGCCTCCAGCGCCTCTTGGATCGCGTTTGCCTCTTCGAGAGATTCGATGGCACGGCGGCGGCGAGCCTCAGCGATCTGATCGATCTGCCTTTGGCCGCCCTTCGTCCAACGCACAGCATAGCCGCGGGGAATGAGATAGTTGCGGCCATAGCCGTCCTTGACCGTGACAACGTCCCCGGCCATGCCAAGGCGGTCAACGTCGTGGGTGAGGATGATCTTCATATGCTCACCCTTCCTCAGCGAGCCGAGCTCGAGTAGGGAAGCAGTGCCATTTCGCGCGCATTCTTCACGGCGCGAGCGATCTTGCGCTGCTCCTGAACGGTGACACCTGTGACGCGGCGGGCGCGAATCTTGCCCCGGTCCGAAATGAACTTGCGCAGCGTGGCGGTGTCCTTGTAATCGATGTTGTCGATTTTGGCCGATTTCAAAGGATTGGCCTTTTTCTTTGGTTTGCGAAGAACCGGCTTCGCCATAGTCATGCTCCTTCAGTTGCGGTGGCCGAAACCACCAGGCGGCTAGCATGCCGCCAAGAAAGTCGAATTGCGAATCAGAACGGGGGGTTATCGTCGAAAGCGGAACCACCCTGCGGGCCGCTGCTCCACGGGTCGTACGCGGAGCCCCCTTGGGGCGCGTCGTACGAGGCGCGTCCGCTACCGTAGCCGCCTCCGCCCTGGTAGCTGTTGCCGCCACCGAAGTTTCCGCCTGCTGAACCGCCGCCCGTAACCTTCGTCACTTGAGCTCGCGCATAGCGCAACGATGGACCAATCTCGTCGACCTGCATCTCGAGGCTCGTGCGCTGCTGCCCGTTGTACTCGTAACTGCGAACGGTCAACCGGCCGGTGACAAGCACTCGCATGCCCTTGGCCAGCGATTCGGCGACGTTCTCGCCGTATTCGCGCCACACAGAACAGCGAATGAACATCGCTTCGCCATCTTCCCATTGCTGAGTTTGACGGTTGAGCGTACGCGGCGTCGATGCGACGGTGAAAGACGCGACGGGCGTACCCGAACTCACGTATCGGAGTTCTGGATCGCCGGTCAAATTCCCGACGATGGTTATGATCGGTTCGCCTGCCATGTTTCTCCTTCGGTGTACGGGCCTCAGGCCTCGGCGCGCAGCAGCTTCGTGCGAAGAATGGCCTCATTCAGACCAAGCTGACGATCAAGCTCCTGAGCGGTTTCCGGCGTCGCCTTCATGTCGACGACGACGTAGATGCCTTCGGAGCGCTTGTTGATGTCGTAGGCAAGGCGACGCTTGCCCCAAATGTCGACCTTCTCCAGAGTGCCGCCCTCATTGGGGACGACCTGAAGCAGCTTGTCGACGAAAGTAGAGATATTGCGTTCGTCGACGGTCGGATCGATGATGATCATCATCTCGTAATCACGCATGCTGTTCCCACCTCCTCTGGTCTGTACGGCCATGGTCTTTCCATGGCAGGAGGGATATGCGTTGAGCGCGTCTTGCCGCTGAGCGGCGAAAACACACTAAGTAAACAGTCTACTCGGGTCTGCGGCATCGCGCCATCGGCGCCGCCCGGCGCGTATGGATAGAGCGGCGGCGCCAGCGCCGTGGAATATGCCGATGAAAAGCACGGACCAACGCTGTGGATAGAGCGGCGTGCCTCACCCACCGCGGGAGCGAGAGTCCCTGGCACCCTGGTGACCGTGGCCGCCCGGATTTCCGTAACCATAGCCACCGCCATTGCCGCCTCTGCCGAATCCGTTGTCCGGAGATCCAGGTGGATAAGGCGGGTAAGGCTGATAAGGATACGTCGGCGTCCTCGACGTCGGAGTCGACGTGGGATCCGTCGGCTCGTGGGAGGGGGACTCCGTACTGTCGTCATCGTCGTCGTCCGAGGGCGTCACGCTCGGCTCGGAAGACTCAGAGGTTGGAGTGGGCGTGGCCGATTCCGTCGCCGTCGGCTGGCGTGTAGGAACCGTGGGCTTCACGGTCTTCTTCTTGGTCGGCGTCGCCGCTCCACCTTCCGATCTGCTCGGAATTCGGTCGGGCTTCGGGAACTTCTCGATCTCCATGTCGACCGTGGCCTTCTTCATGTACCGAAGCCAAATTTCGGCCGGGAAGGAGCCACCCCCGATGCCGTACGAGTATTTGCCGAAGGGGGTGAGAACCTCTTCTTTGCCATCGGATCCTATTTGATACATATCCACAACAGTGACCATTTGCGGTATGTAACCGATGAACCAAGCGGACCATGGGCCGGAAGACGTGCCGGTCTTTCCCGCGACGGGCCTGCCCAACATTCCCGCGGTAGCGCCGGTTCCATCGCTTTCCGTCACAGCCTGCAAGGCGTAGTTGAGATCCCTGATCGTTGCTTCTTTGAACACACGCTTACCGGATGTGGGGCCCTTGTACTTCGAATGCCCATTCCTATCCTCAACAGAGCGCACGATGTGCGGCTTGGTCGACACCCCTCGATTGGCGAAGGTCGAATAGCTCTTAGCCATGTCGATTGGGCGCGGAGACGCCGAACCCAGGATGTTGGTTAAGTTATCGTCCAAACCTGGCGTCTTGGCCGGCAAACCGGATTCGACGGAAACCTTTCGGGTGTTCGAAGGCCCAACACTGGCGTTGAGCTGGGCGAAAACCGTGTTGACCGAGTGCTTCGTGGCCGTCACTAGATCGATCCGGCCGCGGTCTTTCCCATCGAAGTTCTGAACCGTCACCGAGCCGTCGTAGAAGGATCGCGGCGTTTTCGAGTCGTAAGTTTTAGAAAGCGAATAGTCCTTTTGGAGCGCGGCGAGCAAACCGAAAGGCTTGAATGTCGAACCCGCTTGAGCGCGGTCCTGAGTAGCCGAGTTGCGTTGCCGCTTGAGGTAGTCCGCACCTCCATACATCGAGTAGATCTCACCGTTGCGCGGATCTACGGAAATGAGGCCGACGTAGTTGTTTTTGGGTCGGCTTTTGGGCAGGCCATCGACGGCGTCGACGGCGGCTTTCTGCTTGTCTTTGTCGATCGATGTCACGATCTTCAAACCGCCCTGATTGAGATCATCAAGGGTGAACTTGTGGCTCGCAAGGAGCTCGTTGCTCACGCCGGCGAGCAGATACCCGTTGGGGCCCTTGAAAGCGGTCGCCTGTTTGCGTTCGATCGTCTTGGGGAACACCTGAGCCTTCCTTTCGGATTTGCTCAAGTACCCTTCACCAACCATTCGGTCGAGGACGCGATTCCACTTTTCCTTCGCTTTGTCAGGATTGACGGCCGGATCATAGATCGTGGGGCCGGGAATAATCCCCACGAGCAAGGCGGACTGCGAAACAGTCAGCTTACTTGCGGGAACGCCGAAATACTTCTGCGAGGCAACCTCGATTCCATACGCGCCACGGCCGAAATAGATGGTGTTGAGATAGTTTTCGAGGATCTGACTCTTGGACTGCTGCTTGTCGATCTTGATGGCCAAAATGGCCTCTTTGATCTTCCCCAAGTAGCCCTTCGTGCTGCCGAGGTAGTAACGCTCCACATACTGCTGGGTCAAGGTTGATCCACCCTGCCTGGGGCCACCCTTGATGTTGTTGACAAAAGCTCGGAAGATCCCCTTGGGGGAAACTCCGTTGTTCGTGTAGAAACTCGAATCCTCCGACGCCACAAGGGCATGCGGCAAATGCTTCGGCAGGTTCTTCAATTTCACCGGTTCGCGTTCGAAATCGGCGAACGTCCCCATTTTCGTCACGCCGTCGGAGTAGTAGACCGTAGTGGTCTGAGCCAAAGCGAAATCGTCCGGTTCGGGAACGTCCGTCGTCGCGTACAGCGCCACGAACGATCCGATGAGCACGGCAAACATCGAAAGGAACGAAGCAAGGACGATGCGCCAGCTGGGCACCCATCGGTGGATGGGCCCATACCCCTGCCTGGGGTAGTTCCAGCCTCGTTTGCGTTTCGGCTTCGCTTTTTCCTTCTGTTCAGTTTGCTGTGAGTGTTCAGTATCCTTACTGCTTTTGGATCGTTGGACAACGTCGGCAGAGCGCCCCTTCGCCGACGTGCGTGAAGCTGCGTGTGTGTCCTTGTCACCCCGAGCATTTCCGGTATTGGTGGGCATCGGACCTCCCGTGATTCTCTCTCGAAACCAAAACGGTTCCGTGAGACACCCAGTATATAGGGGATCATTATCCTGGTTGTCTTAGATTATCCTGAACGAAGGAATGGCGACGACTCAACGTCTTTCGGAAATCGAGTTCCGCCGTCTTTCGACGAATTGATTCACGTCCCGGATTTTCGCCGCAAACTCAGCTTGAGGCGGTGCGATTCACGACGATCGTCGAGTTCGGCGGACATGAAATCTACGAAATCGTCGTCGGCCGGATTCTCGACATCGTAAAAGCCGCTGTCATAACGTTTTTTCGCCTCGGATTCGGGAATGACGAACACTTCGAGCCATCTGGTTTGCACGCTCGAATCGATGAGAAGCGCCTTCGCGAAAAGCGTAAGCGGGACGGCGAGGATGGCGCCGAGCGGACCGATCACGACGGTCCAGAAAAGCAGAGAAAGGAATGTGACGGTTGTCGATAGGCCTACGGCGTCACCGGTGATCTTCGGCTGGACGATTCCCTGGATCACGGAGTTGATAATGCAGTAGGCGATCACCACCCACAGAGCGGTAAGCCATCCCGAATCGAGAAGGCCCATGAGCGCGGGCGGCACAAGCCCTACGACGAAGCCGATGTTCGGCACGTAATTGGTGACGAAGCTGAAAATCGCCCACGCCATGGGCATGGGAACGTGGAGAACGGCGAGGACAATTCCGTTGACCACCGCAACGATCGCCCCAAAGATCGAGGAGACGATCCAGTACTGACGGACGCGACCTTCGAAGCCCTCGAGAGCGTCGTGGAAATGCGAGTCATGCTCGCGAACGATCGCCGAACGGAACTTCATCGTCATCGTATCGACGGTAATGAAGAGCATCGACAAGATGATCATTCCTAGCAGGCTTCCCGCCGAGGTGAGATAGTCGAGCACTGTTGTGACGGCGGTGACAACCTTTTCGAAATCAAGGTTGTCGAGGATGTCCTTCGAGAGTTTGCCGGACGAGAAGTTGTACTTTTCAGCCAACTGGACCACGTTGTGGACGAGGCTCTTGAAACTCGAGGAGTATCCGTTGAGAGTCTCCGGCAAATCGATGAGCGACCATACTGTGAGCCCGACCATGCCCAGAAGAATGCCGAACAGGGTCGTCATCGTGAAGATGGCCGACAGCCACGACGGCACCCCTTTGCGTATGAGCCACCTGTGGATCGGACGCATGGTCAGGACCAAGGTGAGAGCGAAAAACGCCGGGCCGAACAGGTTGCTGACTTGGCGCAGCCCGATGCAACCGAATGTCACGAGGGACAGAACGATGAGCGCCTTCATGCCCGCGGGGAGCGTTCGCCCGTCGGCCTGTTTCGCGCGTTCGGCAAGGACCTTGCGAACAACCGATTCCACAGCTTTGCCCGGCTCGCCGCTTTCTGGCCCAGCATCAACCTCGCCGGCTCCACCCGATGCATCCGACGACGCGTCGACTGCCGGCGAATCCGCGACGCCCTCTGTCGACTGCACTTTAGACGGAACCCCCTGGGAAGCATTCGAGCCTTCTCGGGAATCCTTCGAGGGTTCCCCGTCCAATGACGCCATCTATGTTTCAACCTCCTCGAGATACGCAACTAATCTAGCCTGTCTTCGCAACCTAGTCTGCCCTAGGAGGTGCGCGTCGCAACCGCTAACATGCGAAAACCGGCGCGAATCACACCTCGCCGTAGGTAACGCCGGCTTCCTGCAGCATTTTGACGGCCTTTGCTCGCGAACGCCCGGCCCGCCCCTTCCAATGTCGCCGCATCCTCACTCGCAGTCCACGGCGCGCGGGCATCTGCCCAATCGAACCTGCGGGCATCCGCCCAATCGAACCATCGCCCAATAGAAGCCGAAGGTCACGACCCACACGAGCCCGAACAGCACGGTTTGAACGGGGCGAGACCATCCGATGTCGGGAAGCGCGAAGAGGCTTACTCCCGCCGCAGCACACACGCCCAGGTTGAACAGAAGATCGTATATGGCGAAGGCGCGGCCGCGGTACGCGTCGAATGTATCGGATTGCACGATCGTATCGACGGCAATTTTCGCCCCCTGAACGCCGAAGCCGACGGCGAAGGCGCCCGCCGCCATCGCGCCGAACCTCGGCCCGGCAACGAAAAGCGCCTGGCCGACGGAGCCGGCGACCAGGCTCGTGACAACCCATCGCCAAGGCACGATCTTTTGATGGGCGAGAGGTGTGAGGACGACGGCAACGAATTGACCCGCCACCATGGCCCCACCAAGGGCCCCGAAGTAGGCGAGGCCGGCATCGGCGTCGGCGGGATCGGCCAGAAGATTGCGCGACACGAGAATGATGGTGATGAATTCCATCTCGTAGACGAATCGATGGAACGCCATCACTGCGAGAGCGAGCCCAGGAGTCCGCCTGCGAACCACGTAGATGACGGCTTCAGCCAATTCGCGAACTGATGAACGCAACGAGGCTGGCGAGCCGGCAGAGGAAGTCGGTTCGGACTCCGTGGGATGCTCGCCCACCGACCTGAGTTCACCGGTCTGTTCCAACGCACTAACCGGTGCAAATTCGTCGGCCGATTCCGGCTTACTGGCCGGCCCAAGCTGATCCGGGCCAAGGAGTCTTGCCGCCCCGGCGGCCCCGGCGTAAAGAATGGCGGCGACGAGCAACGAAGCGATGTTCCGCGAAAATCCTTCAGGCAGGAAAGCGCGAAGAAGAAAACCGATGACGATTCCGATTCCCGTGGCGAAACCACCGACGGTTGGAACCACGGAATTCGCGGCGAGGAGCTCGCGAGCTCCCACAACGGAGGGCAATCCCGCCGAAAGGGCGGCGAGGAGGAAACGGCTGAGGCCGAGCATGCACAGCGTCAATGCGTAGACGATCTCGATTCTGGTCGGCCCCCACGTCGCCACGGCCACACATATGCCCACAATGCATCGCATTGCGTTGCCCCACAAAAGAATCTGCCGCCTGCGCCACCTGTCCAGAAGAGGGCCGAATAGCGGACCGACCAGGCTGTAGGGTCCCAACATGACCACGAGAGCGGAGGCGATCCCCGCCGCCGACGTCATGAACTGTGAGCTGAAGAAGAACAAAGAGGCCATTCCAGCTTGGAACATGCCGTCGCCAACCTGGGAGATGAGCCGAACGCCCAAGAGTTTGCGAAAGCCCGAGGATTTCGACAGCGTCGCAAGATCCGCGAGAAGGCTCATGCCGTACCTCTCACGGGACCGTATCGACATTCGCGGATGCGGCGTCTCCGTTCGAGTTTCGGGTGGCCCACCAAGCAAGCAAGCGGCGTTCGGCCTCCTCCTCGCCGAGCGGTCCTTCGTCGAGGCGAAGGTCGAGAAGGTAATTGCGGGCAGCGCCCACCTCCGGCCCCGGCTTGAGCCCCAAGATTTCCATGATGCGCGCGCCGTCTATATCCGGCCGAATCGCGTCAAGGGCCTCCTGTTCGGCTAGTTCCCTGATGCGTCGGGCAAGTTCGTCGTTGCCAGCCTGAAGCCTGCCGACCCTTCGGCGGTTCTGCGATGTCACATCGGCACGGATGAGGCGCATGAGGTGCGGAAGCAGCTCGCCGGCGTCGCGCACGAAACGACGGACCGCCGAATCTGTCCATCCAGCCTCCGAGAAACCGAATGCTCGCAGATGAAGCTCAACGAGCCTTGCCACGTCCTTCTCCGTCTGCTTGTCGAAGCGCAGCGCCGCCATGCGTTTGGCCGCCATTCGCGCACCGACCACATCGTGGGCTCGAAAGGTAACCGAACCGTCCTTCTCGAAACGCCTGGTGCGGGGTTTGCCGATGTCATGGAGCAGTGCGGCCAGGCGTAGGGTCAGATCGGGTCCGGCAAGCTCACCGCCCAGCAGATAGGGTTCATACTCCGCTTTCGACGCGGGGTCTTCGAGGGCGATCGCCTGATCGACCACGGTGAGCGTGTGCTCGTAAACGTCCTTGTGGCGTTTGTGTTCATCGACGGTATCGCGCAGTTGCGCCACTTCGGGAAGGACGACGTCGGCAACCCCGGTGTAGACCAAAAGCTCGATTCCTCGGCGAGGTGCGGGCGAGAGCATGAGGCGCTCAAGTTCGGCGCGGATGCGCTCGGCCGAGACGATCGTCAGACGTTCAGCCATCTCAGCCATCGCGGACATGACGTCCTCGTCGACGTCAAAGCCCAGCTGAGCCGCGAAGCGGGCCGCACGCATGATCCGCAGGGGGTCGTCGTCGAAGGACTGAACGGCAGCAATGGGGGTCTTCAGCACCCCTTCGACCAGATCGTCAAGCCCCCCGCACGGATCGACGAGCTCGAGCTGGGGAATTCTCACCGCCATCGCATTGACGGTGAAGTCGCGGCGCGTGAGATCTCCCTCGAGTGTGCGGCCGAAATCGACTTTCGGCTTGCGCGATCCCGACTCGTAAGAATCCGCGCGATAGGTGGTCACTTCCACGGTCACATCGCCGCGAACCGAACCGATTGTGCCGAACTCACGACCGATATCCCAGGTGGTCGTCCCCCAGGAAGAAAGCAGCTTTTCGCTGATTTCAGGGGGAGCCGACGTCGTCAGATCGAAGTCGTGGATGGGCGATCCGAGGAAGGCGTCGCGAACGGGACCTCCCACGAGTGCCACTTCATGCCCCGCATCTGCGAAAATAGATCCCAGTTCATCGATGACTGGAGGAAGGGACCCAAGGGTCTTTTGCCCCTGAGTGAGGAGGAGAGCCCGGCGGTTAACTCCGGTCATCGCCGCATTGTGTACCGGTTCGTAGGAGGGATTCACGCGTTGCACCTTATAAGGGTGCCATGTTCGATCGTCTCTGCATACTTCCGGTGCGCCACAACCTACGTGAGAAACATGTCGACATCAGCACCGCGGCCTTCGCCGACGGGGCGACACCGGCGCAAGCGCACGCCCCGGTCCGTCCCACCAGTTCATCACTCGTACCCGGTGGTGAACGAAACCAGCGCGGGCGGAGTCGTCCTATCGGTCAAGGACGGCTGGGCCTACGTCGCCGTCATCGCCCGACGCAACAGGGGCGGCCGCCTGGAATGGTGCCTGCCCAAAGGACATCTCGAAGGCGCAGAAACCGCAGAAGAAGCGGCCATACGTGAAGTCTCGGAGGAGACGGGAATATCCGGCAGGGTGCTCACCCACCTGGCGAGCATCGACTACTGGTTTTCGGGAACGGACCGTCGTGTCCACAAGGTGGTCCACCACTTCCTTCTCGAGGCTCTTTCCGGCGTTCTGACAACAGAGAACGATCCCGACCAGGAGGCCGAGAAGGTCGAATGGGTTCGCATCGACAAAGTCGGCTCGCGCCTGGCTTATCCGAACGAACGCCGGATCATAGCGGCCGCGCGCAACATCCTTTCAGGGCACGGGTGACATGGGCATAAGGTTTCTTTCTTCGTTGGCCACACTGGCTTGCCTCGTGAGCAGTGTGGCTCCCGCCGCGAGCGCTTCAACGTCCGTCTCGGTGCGCGTCGACGCGCACGCAAAGGCGCCGACTGCCGTTCTTCCCAGTGCGGGAAAGGCGAAACCGACTCTTCACATAACCTCCGTCGGCGCCCCCATTCTCCAGCCGGGTCAGGACTTGACCGTGACTGCTCAGATAAGGAACCCCGGTTCCTCGTCGGTGACCGTTTCTTCGTCCAAGCTCTCCGCTCAGACGAAGGTTCCCGGCTCGCGTTCCCAGGTCCTTTCCTTCCTCCGCGGATCGAGCGGGGGCCAGCGAACAGCCGCGATCGAAACTCTCGCCGAGCACGATGATTCCGTCACGGTTGGGGCAGGTTCGACCCAGGAGGTCACCTTCTCCGTTCCCCGCAAGCAACTCGAATGGGACGGCTCGCCCGACGCTTGGGGGCCGAGAGGAGTCGAAGTCTCCGCGACGATTGGAGGCAAAACCTTCAAGGACCGCTCGATCGTCGTCACGGCGCCCTCCGGCCCCGTGACGCCCATGCCCACGACGGTGCTCATCCCTCTGACGGTGTCACCCACGGAGACAGCTTCCAACCCATCTCTGGCATGGCAGGCGCAGCACCGCGCATCAATGGTTCCCGAACGGCTTCCCCGGGCGATCAAGGAGCTGTCGACTCCAGGGGTCACTCTCGCCATCGACCCTCTCGTCGCCGACGTCGGGGGTGCAGATTTCACGAAGGCATTGGCCTCGTTCACGAGCGAACGCGAGACGCAGATGATCCTGACGGCCCCGGGCGATTCCGACGTCGCGGCCACCGTTCACGCCTGTGACGAGTCCGGCGCGCTCGACTCATGCATCAAGGCTTCGATCGATCGGCAAAAAGCCCTCAAAACGAGGGTAGCCGAAGACGTCGCGGCCAAACTGAACATCGATACGCCTCGCACGGACATCACTTTGCTCGCCCCGCAGACGGATTCGCTGACGACGGACGCCTTGGCATCCGTCGGCGAAAGCCGCGTCATACTGTCCGGAAACCAGGTTCCGATCAAGGGCAAAGGCAGCACGACGCCGTCGGCCCGCATGCGCCTTCCGGGCACGTCCGTGGCGGCGCTGGCCTCCGACACCGCCATGAGCACGGCCTTTGCCGGCGCGCTTCCCGACAACGCCGACGCCGATTCGAATCTCGGGAGTTCCGACTCCCTCGACGCCTTGGACGCCCGTCAACTGGTGCTCGGCCTATCCGCCGCGACATACAGAGAGCGTCCCAGCACCTCGCGCGTGACCTTGATCCAGGGCGACAGGGCGGGCATGCCCCATTTGGGTTTGGGAGATCCCGCGACGGCGTCGACCGGAAGCGCTCTCAGCCCCGAAAGTATGGGAGAGACAGTCAAAGCTCTGATGTCCGCCCCGTGGGTGTCGCCAACCACGATCAGCGGGTCCTTCGATCGAGATCCATCGACGACCACTCGGAGTTCCCTTCCCGCTTTTCGCTCTCCTGCCGGATTGCTGACGCGCAGCGGTATAGAGCGCATTGAGGCGGCACAGAAGGATTTCGCCACGATCGCCGACATTTCAAACAGCAAGGAGCTGCTGAACCGGACGGTGGCCTCTCGAGCTTACGCTCTGACGGGCGTCGCGTGGAGGGCTTCGAAAGCTTCTCGCAGTGAGTCCATCGAGGCCATCGAGGCTGACGGAAAGAAGTTCCTCAAGAGCATCGCGGCCGAACCGTCGTCGACGATCAACATCATCTCCACCAAATCTGAGATCCCGGTTCACGTAAGCAATTCTCTGCCGGTTTCGGTCAATGTCTCGGTCGAATTGCACTCACGTGACCCGCGTCTAAAAGCCGGAAAGATCGTCAAAGCCACCCTCGCGCCCAACTCTTCGACGAAGGTCCTCATTCCCGTCAAGGCTTTCGGTTCGGGAAACGTGACCGCCGAAGTGAGAATCCTCAATGCCACCGGTCAATCTGTGGGTGTGACGAATTCGCTAGAAACCCGAGTGCGCGCCGACTGGGAGAACATCGGAACAGGAGTGTTTCTGGCATTCTTCCTCACACTTCTCGTCGTGGGCACCGTGAAGTCGCTTCGTAAGGGGCGCCGTTCGCGTCCTTTCAGCCCCGAAGAGATCCGTAAGGCACGTAAAGAAGCCGCTTTGCGGGTAGCGATGGCAAAGGAAAAAACATGAATGATGCCGGCCCCGAACCTCCAGACAAGCCGAGCCTGACCCTATCAAGTTTGCCCGGTAGGATGGACAATGTCGCACACGTGGTTAAGAGTCCTAGCCCGTGTCCATGAAGGGAGTGTCATGAATAGCTTCGTCGAAGCTGGTCAAATTCTTGCCGGCCGTTACAAGCTTACCGAGCCGTTCTCGGAACAGCCGCTCTATCCCGGAGTTCAAGCTTGGAACGCCGTCGATACGCTGCTTGGAACGTCATTGCGGATCCTGGCGTTGGATCCGGGCAACTCGAACGCCAGCGAAGTGCTGGACGCTGCCCGGCGCAGTTCGCTCATTGACGACCCGCACGTCGTGCGCATACTCTCGGTCGGCGAGGATCCGGCCGCGTATTACGTCGCTACCGAGATTCCTCTGGGCACACCGCTTTCCGCCTATCTTCACGGCATTCCCTTCGATCCTAAACAGGCCCAGGCGCTTACGGGCGAGGTCGCGAGCGCCCTTAACTCCGCGCGGGCGCGAGGCGTTCGTCATCTCGAATTGACGCCTCAACAGGTCAGGGTAGGGGTGCTGGGAGAAGTCTTTATCGACGGATTGGGCACTGATGCCGCCCTGGCCAGCCTTCGCACGGACTCAATGTCGAGTTCACAGGCCGATAGAATGGAGTCACGCGGAATTTCGATCCTTTTGGCCCGGTTGCTCACCGGAAATGCCAAAGCCAAGCCCGACGCCGTTTTGCGCATGGCAACGGAGAACGGCTCATTGCCCGATGCGCTGCGCAGCGCGTGCACTCGGGAGCTTCGCGGGCTGGGGGCTCTCTCACCCGCTGATCTCGTCCGCGAGCTCGCTCCTTGGGGCTCCGTCGAGCCTTCCGAATTCCCGTCGGTCGGCGAACCGCACGGCTCAGATTCCGACGTTTCTGCTCAAGCCGGAGCTCAAGCGGCCGGAGCTGCTTTTGGCGAAGCTTCTGGAGCTGAGCGTGATGCCGACGGAGTCGAGCACGATGCGAACGGAGCCTCGCCCGCCCCGTCACACGGCGCGTCGCCACAGTCCGGAATCGCGTCGACGGGAGACGCTTCGAGCGGGGACAAGGTAGACCCTCTGTCCGGAGACGCCGTCAAATCCGCTGGAATGAAGCCGAAATGGTCGAGTCTTAACACCTTCGCCGAGGAGCATCCAGAAGCGGTCGATCCTTCGGCAACGGCGATTTTCCATCCGGAAGACTTCGGCGATGCCCCCGAGGGCGACTACGTCACGATTGCCGACGGCCCCGAGGACCTTGCCAATTCCGCCGAGAAGACGATCGAAACCGCGGCCGTACGCGATAAGAAGGGTGGGCGCGACAAAAAGTCCAAGAAGAAAGCCGGGGCGGCAAAGGGCGGAGCAACCGGAAAAGGCGGAGCCGCCGGAAAGGCTGCGGCCGAAGCCACGGGGACATCGATCGCAGCCGGCGCAGCTGCCGGTGCTGTCAAATCGGCGGGGGCCGCTCCGTTGGCGGCGGCGAAGAATGCTTCCGGAGCCGGAAAGAACGGGAAGGCTCAAAAGAAGACGACGTCGACCGGCAAGCCTTCCGGGCAACCGACGGGCAAAACTCCAAAGCAATCAAATAGCAAACCTTCTAAGCAATCGGACTCTTCAAAAGAGCAGCCAAATGGGCAGGCTGCACAAGTACCCGACGGGTCTTTGGACAACGCCCCCACTCAGAACATGGCGGCTGCGGCTGCTCAGGCTTCTCCGGCACAGCAGACCGGTAGAAGTACCGGTAGAAGTTCGGGGCACGGGGAGTCGCAGTTGCCGCCGTCGTTCTTTCCGGCTTCTGAACAGGCTGCGAATGCCGCGAGTTCGGACACCGTGCAGATACCCACCGCTCAGGCGACTAGCCAAAGCCCGTGGCTTCTCGGCGAAGCTCCGTCCCCTCAGCAAACTGAGTTGCCCGGCGCAGAGCTGGCCGGCGAGGAAATCGAAAAGCCGTTGTACAACCCTTCGAAAGTAGTGGTGGCTCTCGCCATCTTGCTTATCGTCGTATTCGGACTTTGGGCAGTTTTCAAGTTCTTTTCGCCCACCAGCGTTCCATCGAACAAATCCTCCTCAGCACGTTCTTTGCCCCCTACGAAGGCTCCAAGCTCGCAGGAAAAAAAGCCTTCCGCGAGCCCAACGAAAGAAGAAAAGGCCGAAAACCTGCCGCAACCAAAGGTCGAAAACATCACGCTGCTCAATCCGTACGGTGCACAATCGGATCCGTCCAATGTGGATGAGCAGGAGAATCCTTCCCTCATTCCCTACCTGACGGATCAGAAGACGTCCACCACCTGGGAATCTTATTGGTACGCAAATTCGAAATACTCTGGCAACAAGGACGGCATCGGTCTGGCCATCAAGCTTTCTGGCAAGTCGAAAGTGACGTCCGTAAAAATCGATTCCAAGTACTCCGGCGGCAAGGTCGAGTGGCGCAATTCTTCGGCTTCATCCCCGAATACTGGTGACGTGATTGCTGAGTCGGCGCTCAAGCCCAATTTGAAGCTTTCGGCTCCCAAAACGATTGCCACAGACACCGTTGTTCTCTGGTTCCCCGAACTATCGAAACAGAACAAGTCTAAATATCGAATCAGCATCGCGGAAATCAGCGTCGAATGAAACGGCGAACCTATGTGGGAATAGACGAATTGACGTTGGGAATAGACGAACCCACTGCATGCGTTCCGCCACCGACCCCTAAGAAAGGCAGACATGACTGAGAAAGTTCACGACGTCGTCATCGTTGGCTCCGGCCCCGCGGGTTGGACGGCCGCCATCTACACATCTCGCGCGGGTTTTGAACCGTTGATCGTTGCTGGCGCCCTTGAGGCGGGCGGAGCACTCATGAACACCACCGAGGTCGAGAACTTCCCGGGCTGGCCTGACGGAATCATGGGCCCCGATCTCATGGACAAATTCCAAGCCCAGGCACAGAAGTTCGGCGCCACGGTCGAGTACGAAGACGCAACGGAGCTCCAGCTCGAAGGCGACATCAAGACGATCGTCACCGACTCCGCAGAGTATAAGGCGAAGACAGTAATTCTTGCTCTTGGCTCGGCCTATAGGAAGCTCGGTATTGAAGGCGAACGGACCTATTCCGGCAAGGGGGTGTCCTACTGCGCCACCTGCGACGGTTTCTTCTTCAAAGACAAGGAGATAGCTGTCGTCGGAGGGGGCGATTCCGCGCTGACGGAAGCTCTTTTCCTCGCGCGTTTCGGTTCAAAAGTGCATGTCATCCACCGGCGCGACCAATTCCGCGGGTCGAAGGTCATGGCCGATCGCGTTCTGGCCGATCCGAAGATCGACGTCCACTGGAATAAGACGGTTTCTAAGCTTTCCGGTGGAGAGACCCTCGAATCGGCAACCCTAACCGACACAGTCACCGGCGAGACTTCCGTGCTTCCCATTTCCGGATTCTTCGTCGCCATTGGCCACGATCCGCGCACAGCCCTCGTTCGCGGGCAGATTGAGCTGGACGACGCCGGCTATATCGTCGTCGACGAGCCCTCCACGCGCACGAATGTTCCCGGAGTCTTCGCAGCCGGCGACGTCGTCGATCACACATACCGTCAGGCCATCACGGCCGCCGGATCAGGAGCTCGTGCCGCTTTGGATGCTCAGTCCTACCTTGAGGATCTAGTCTAAGGCGTGGACCCTGCACGCGGAACGACCAATTCTCGGTCTCTGGCGACGCAGGGTCCTATTCCGTGGTTGAGGCGGTAGCATCGTAGGGATATGCCTGAAGCACTGACTCGCGACACTCGCAAAGCGCGCGGAGCCTTCTTCACTCCCGCTCCAATTGCAAAGTCCATTGTGGATTGGGCGGTGCGCTGCGCAAGCGACCGCATCCTTGATCCATCCTGCGGCGATGCAGCTTTTCTTCTCCCCGCAGCCACAAAACTTCTCACGCTGTCAGCAGTGAGCTGTGCCGGAGGGCCCGGTCCGAACTTCCGCGCGCAGATTAACGGCGTCGATATCGACTCTCCAACCGCGAAAACAGCCCGTGAACGCCTTACCACCATAGGCGTAGAGGCTCGAATCGAAGTCTCTAATTTCTTTGACCTTCCCGCCAATGCGGTCTACGACGCCGTCATCGGCAATCCGCCTTACATCAGATATCAAGGCTTCAACGGCACATCGCGAACAGCAGCTAGAGAAGCTGCTGCCCGTGCGGGAGTCTCACTGACAGCTCTGGCCTCAAGCTGGGCCCCTTTCATTGTTCATGCCAGCCAGTTCCTTCGTCCCGGAGGGCGACTGGGCTTCGTCCTCCCAACCGAATTGCTCAGCGTCAACTATGCGGCACCAATTCGCCGTTTCCTCTTCAACAGCTTCGCGAGCATTGAACTGGTTTTCTTCGAACGTTTGGTATTCAAAGAGGCAGAAGCCAACGTCATATTGCTTCTGGCTGACGGATACGGGGGCTCAACATCACACGCCACGATACGTCGAGCCCGTGATGAAAGCGATCTATCCAACCTCTCTTCACCTTCATCCGCAGCCGATCCTGAGAACACATGGTCTCCGCTCAATCCGGAAGGCAAGTGGACGGAACTGCTTGCACCCGCTCCTGCTCGTGCCAAGCTTGCTGTTCTGCGCAATAGGGCGGCTCTGACGCCGCTCAGCGAGTGGGGCTCAATCAGACTCGGCGCGGTCACAGGAAACAACAGCTATTTCACACTGTCACCTCTTCACGCACGTGAGCTAGCGCTTGAGCGCCGCGACCTCGTGAGAATCAGCCCCTCGGGAAGCGCTCATTTACATGGACTGTCGCTTACCTCAGCTATGCTGACCAGACTCGGAAAGAGGGAAAGAGGAACTCTGCTTTTCCGCCCACGCGAGCCACTTTCCTTCGCAGCCAAGAGCTACGTGCAAATGGGCCGTGAAATTGGCGTCGATCTCGCGTACAAGTGCCGGGCTCGCAAACCGTGGTACATCGTTCCATTGCCTCCGGTTCCCAATCTTCTTCTAACGGCCATGAACACAGATTCTCCACGTATCGTTGCGAATGCAGCACGTGTACATCATCTCAACTCAGTTTACGGCGTGTACCTTTTAGACGGCCTTGTCCAACTTGGAACAGAGCTCCTTCCCTTAGCCGGCCTCAATTCGGCAAGCATGCTCAGCGCCGAATTGTCCGGACGCAGCTACGGTGGAGGCATTCTCAAGCTGGAACCTAGAGAAATGTGCACGTGGCTCGTCCCTTCGCCCCGACTCATCCGCGAGCGCGCCGAAGAACTGCGATCAATCAAAGGCGAGGTCGGACGCTATCTGCGGCGTGGCCAGTTTCTTCAAGCAATCGAAGCGGTCGACGGCGCTTTGGGCCTGACGGATACGAAATATGGCTCATCCGACGTCGACAGTCTCTTTAGCGCGGCCGTGTCTATAGCGTGCCATCGTAAAGACAGAGGGAGAAGACAGCGGGAGAAGACGTGACGAATAGAATCAATGGCCGAGGGAGTTCATCAACGGATCAAGTTATACAGCCTATGAGCATGTCAAGTCAGACAGGCTACGGGCATGCGGCCACTGCAGCCGTAATTGGCCTGCGTCAAGCGACTTCGTCGACAAGTCCGCATCAACTCATCTCGTCGACAAGTCCGCATCAAGCGACCCGCAAGCGTGTGTGCAATTCCCGCAGCAAAGAAACCCACGCCGAGTTTTAAACCCACAATCATGCGGGCAACCTAAACCCACAATCATGCGGGCAATCCCTGGAGATCCCAACGTGGCGGAGCGGCAACTGCAAAAGACCTACAACCACGCAGATAATCCACTACACCAGCACCAACGCAAATGTTGTGAATAAATGGTCCCAAACGTTGTTTATTACATCCTTGAACATTGGTTACTACATCCTTGAATGTCGGTCACTGCAACCTTGAACGTCGCTCGCTACGGACCAGGTTTATGGGATCACTGCAAACCAGATCGTTTCACGTGGAACGACGGAAACGAACCCTCGTGCACGATCATCGCACACGAAACTGCCGTGTCTTGCCGTGTCTATGCGCATAAAGCCGTCATATGTGTGCGAGTCTAACGGCTCGAACGAAGATTCCTCGGGCTAAGGTAGGCAGGCTAGGTTCTTGCGAGCCTTAAGCCCACAGGAACTAGTTTAAAACCATGAAATCAACAGGTGAGGAGGCGGTCATGGAAATCCAACAAAATTACGCACTCGTTTTTGTAACCGCCCGCTGGTGCGAACCAGCTGTTCCCATGCGCATCATCTTCGACGAGCTGGTTCAAGACCTCGAACGCAGGATCGTCAAGGACCGGCATCGCGATGGCAAAGTATCCAGCATCTCAAACATCCACCATGTTTCAAGCACACCCGACGCATCTGGAACATGGAATATTTCCGATGCTTGCGAGACTTTCAACGTGGGCGACGCTCTCGTTCGCTCTAACCCTCCCAACTTTGCCGACCTCTCTTACTTTCCCAATGTGACAGCCATTCGAGGCATCATTGTCGACATCGACGAAGTCGAAGCAATCCTCGCTTCAAGGGCCGACGACGCCGCATTCGGACGCCTTTGCGATCCCGCTCTTGAGCTCGATCCGCTCCTCACTCCGGCTTTCGTCGAATCAATAGATTTCATTCCCACAATCATCCTTATGCGAGACGGAAACGGTAGAAAAAATGGACGTGTGGTGTGTGAAGGCAACCGCGACATCAGCAAAACGGAAGCTGACAAGTGCAGCATCGACGCGTTACCAAGTCACCGGGGAATCCGCACGGCTCAGAACATCCTTCCCACCACTGATGCCGATCCAAGCACCCTTCTTACCGACGATGAAGACACCCTCAGATCCTGTGCCGCGCCTCGTGAATCCTACGAGCTCACCCGTTTTTTAGGCCAGTTGCCGAAACTCTATATCCGTGAACGGATCATCGAAGCGTTGGACGGCGATTCCCTCTCGTCAAGGAGGTCAAATTCCAGCGATACGTCCGCAGCGCAATAATAGACCCTTGTCATTCCAGCATCGACAGCTCCACATATAGGTCTGTTCGATTATCTCAGGAATTTCCACGTGTGCGGTGACGAAGCGTACTTGTCGTGCCCTCGGCCAGCTGCGTGAATCTGACTCATCCATGGCAAACTTAAAGGGTTAGAATCCCGATAGGAGAACCCGCAAAGCGGGCCGATGCGCACGACCAAGGAGACGCCATGAGCGATAAGCAAAGGAACGTCGGCCGAACAAGCATCAATCCTCCGTCTGCTGCAGTCGGCACTCGCCTGGACCCGTGGTACAACACCTATGCTGATCGCGCACTCGGAATGAAGCAATCCGAGGTGCGTTCGCTCTTTGCTGTGGCGAACCGCCCGGAAGTTGTCTCGCTCGCGGGAGGTATGCCAAACATCGAAGGTCTGCCCCTCGACTTCCTCGCGGAGATGAGCAGCCGCCTCCTGCGTGACCGCGGCGCGTCAATCCTCCAATATGGTTCCGGTCAAGGGACCGAGGAATTGCGCGAGATGATCGTTGAGGTCATGCGTCCTGACGGCATTCGCGGCCATGCCGACGACGTCGTCGTGACCACCGGATCCCAGCAAGCCCTCGATCTCATTTCGCAAATCTTCATCAATCCAGGCGACGTCGTCCTGGCTGAGGCTCCCTCGTATGTCGGCGCTCTCGGAACGTTTCGGGCCTACCAGGCCAAGATCGTCCACGTTCCTATGGATGCCGAAGGCCTCATTCCCGAGAAACTCGAGCACACCATCGGTGAGCTTGAAGCAGAGGGCAAACCAATCAAATTCCTGTACACGATCCCGAATTTCCACAATCCGGGAGGCGTGTGCCTTTCAGCCGAGCGGCGTCCACAAATTGCCGAGATCTGCCAACGACATCGCATTCTCATCGTCGAAGACAATCCTTACGGATTGCTTGGTTTCGACGGAGATCCGATTCCTGCCATTCAGTCGATCAATCCGAATGGCGTCGTTTACCTAGGTTCGTTTTCAAAAACTTTCGCTCCGGGTTATCGCGTCGGTTGGGCATTGGCACCCACGGCCGTCGCCGCACGGCTCGTTCTCGCCAACGAGAACGCCCTCTTGTGTCCATCGACGTTCGCCCAGCTCTCGATCAACGAGTACTTACGAACCTATGACTGGTATCAACAGGTCAAAGAATATCGCGAGATGTACCGCGAACGCGGGCGCGCCATGCAGGGTGCGCTTGAGGAGTACATGCCTATGTGCTCTTGGAATAGCCCCGAAGGCGGTTTCTATACGTGGGTCAGGCTTCCCGAAGGCCTTGATGCGCAAGCGATGCTGCCACGAGCCGTTACAAATCTCGTGGCCTACGTTTCTGGGACGGCCTTCTATGCGGACGGCCAAGGCCACGATCACATGCGTCTCTCGTTCTGCTATCCCACTCCCGAGCGGATCGAAGAAGGAGTGCGGCGCCTCTCCACGGTGGTTCGCGCTGAGGCCGAGCTTGTCGACATGTTCGGTTTGCACACCGACGATGGGGTAAAACCTTCTCCGGGGGAGTTCGCATGGCCGCGAATCTGATTTCACCGTCCGGACGTTCCCGTGTCCTTGCCATCCGCAGCTTCCCTTGCGTCGCGAATCCTTCTTATCCATATTCTTTACCATTGCAGCTTCACCATTGCAGGCGCTTTTCTTCATCGTTTGCAGGTACCGCCACCTGCGATCTTTGACATCCGTAATTTAATGATCCCTACCGAAGGAGAAAGAGATGTCCGCACCACTCACCGTGGCGATTCTCGCCGGCGGCCTCACACACGAACGCGAAGTGTCTCTCCATTCTGGGCGCCGTCTCGCCGGAGTTTTATCGGACGCCGGAATGCACGTCAAGGTGCTTGACGTCGACGCCAATCTCCTCCAGTCCCTGAAATCAATGCAGCCCGACGTCGTATGGCCACTCATCCATGGAAGTACCGGCGAAGATGGTTCGCTTCAAGGTTTGTTGGAGCTTGCAGGCTTGCCTTATATCGGTACGTCTCCGGCTGCTTGTAGGATCGCTTCTGACAAAACTATCGCGGGTTCGATTCTCTCAGCTGCCGGCCTTAACGTTCCTGACTCGGTCACGATCCCGCAAAAGCTCTTCCGCGAGGTAGGGGTGGGCCAGGTTCTCGATCTCGTCAAGGCGCGCTTCGATTTTCCGCTTGTCGTCAAACCCGCGCAGGGAGGTTCTGCACTCGGCGTGACAATCGTCAGTACTGCGGCGCAGTTACCTCGCGCGATGGTCGATTGTTTTGCTTACGACGAACGGGCTCGCATTGAGCGATACGTTGATGGAAGGGAATTGGCGGTATCGGTGGTTCAAATAGGAGACGAACCGCAAGCGCTTCCGCCGGTTGAGATCGCAACCGACGGTCCCTATGATTACGACGCTCGCTATTTCGCTGGGCGCGCCGAATACTTCGTCCCGGCTCGCCTCTCGGAAAAAGAATCGGCCACAGCAAGCAAGGCAGCAGAGCGTGTCCACTCCATCCTTGGGCTTAGTTTCGTTTCACGCACGGACATTATCCTCGATGATGCCGGACTCGCCTGGATCCTCGACGTCAATGTAGCCCCTGGAATGACTGAAACTTCTCTGTTTCCCCAGGCAGCAACAGCATTAGCGGCCGAAGGCGAGACTACCGTGGACGACCTGTACGTGGACATTCTTAATGCCGCGCTTGTCGAAAGGCAATCACGTCAGTGAGCGCTTGTCGATCCCGCCGATCAGCGCAAGTTTCCTAGTCTCAATCCTTACGTGATCGGACAATCCCTGCTTAGTAGTTCGGCCTCGTTGTCCATATCTTGCGTGATTCGTGCTCGTGTGGTTGCGGCTAGTTGTTCAAGCCTCGCGCGGTTGCGCGTGGTTGCTCAGTTTCCCGTTGTTGCACGTCTTCCCGTGGTTGCAACGTCTCGCTCTGTCATTCAACAGTTGTGAAGCCGTTCGTAGTCTAGTTGTTTATTCCACGCGTGGCCGTCCATTTTTCACGCTGCTACGCGTAGCTTTTTGTGTCTCTCCATTCCTACACACGAACTGCCTTGTTGTGGTGTCTCTGATGACTCGTTTATCGGACATCCACAATGCATCGGTACCTTCACCGACCAAAACCGAGGGGCCGAGCAAAACTCGACCCCTCGATCACGCGAGAGACAAACTAACTCTAGGAGTGTACCACAGATTCTCCGTGATACAGTGTTTTATATTCAACTACTCTTCGGACCCCGGCTGAGTCTTGTTTTTCGCATTGCTACTCCACAACATCGACACCGGTTTCTCCTGGCGTAAGAACCTCCAAAATTCGGTTAAGGTCGTCAATCGAAGCGAAATCGATCTTAATGGAGCCTTTCTTCGCCCCCATTTCAACCTTGACACGGGTGTCGAAACGATCAGCCAGTCTGGTTGACAATTCGCCGAGCTCGGGCCCATAACGCTTAGTACGCCGACGCGAACTAGTCGGTGAAGCCGTCGGTTCATCACCAAGAGCAACGATTTCTTCAACCTGCCGTACAGAAAGCCCCTCAGAAACGATCTTTTGAGCGAGTCGTTCCATTGCCCCAGGATCGGATAAACCGAGCAATGCACGCGCATGTCCGGCAGACAATACCCCTGCAGCCACCCGGCGTTGAACCAACGGAGGCAACTTGAGCAGCCGCAAAGTGTTGGAAATCTGCGGGCGCGATCTTACAATTCGACGCGATAGCTCTTCTTGTGTACATTGGAAATCTTCAAGAAGCTGGTGGTAGGCGGCCGCTTCTTCCAACGGATTGAGTTCTGCTCGATGCAAATTCTCAAGAAGCGCATCCCTAAGCAAGTCTTCATCTTGCGTATGCCGAATGATTGCGGGAATAGTTCCGGTCTCGGCCAACTCGGAAGCACGCCAACGGCGTTCACCCATAATGAGCTCATAGCGAGCTTTCGGTTGTCCAGAAATTGGAGCGGATAGAGGACGAACGATGACCGGCTGGAGGATCCCAACCTCGCGGATGGAAGCAGCCAATTCTTCGAGTTCCTCTTCATCGAAGACATTTCGCGGCTGTCGGGTGTTCGGGATTATTTCGTCGAGCGGGAGTTCAGCATACGTAGCACCCGGAACCTCGACAAGCCCCTCATCATCCGCATCGATACTGTCGACTTCGTCGGAGTCCGACCCTTCGGATTCGCGGTCTGCAGGAACCGTTCCATTCGGTTGTCCGGGATCTTCGACCGACACGATAGAAGCAGCATCCCCACTTGCAGTGGTTGGATCCTTAGGAATATCAGTCGAATTAGTACTTTCAATCATGCTGGCGGCAGAACTTCCATTCTCCTCGTCAACGGACCTTCCGTCGTGGTCGGTCGAAACCTCAAATGCACCGGACAGGTTCGCGCCTGTATCCACGGACTTTTCGACGTATGCCGCGTCTGTACGGAGCGTCCCGCCATCAACCTCATGTAGCTTCACATTCTCATCCTTGGTTGACGTTCCATCCTGATTTTCAACCGGTACTTCACCGCCACTTTCAAGCGCTGTCTCAGCAGCATTTTCAAACGGTGTTTCACCGGCGTTTCCATCCGATGTTCCGCTAGCTTCCGCAGATAGTACTTCACCATCACGCTCAGACAGCGTTTCATTATCGGTAGCTCCGTTGTCGCCAGGTGACGCTCCGTTGTCGGCAGCTTGAGCCGACGTTCCAGCATCATCAATTTCTGCGTTACCAGATTGCTTATCATTAACCCGGCCGACGTCGGAAACTGTCGTTCTAACACTAGGCTTCACTTCTACCGAAGGAATTTCCTCAGAAAACTCAACAGCGCCTGATTGATCAAAAGCTCGCACACTCGTCTTGCGACGAACTGTGTTAGCGGCAGGAGCAGTGCGTTCGCCAGAGGCAGAAGCACCTGCGGTAACAGCAGCAATATGCTCAACAGAAGTAGGAGCCTCCCCGACGCCAGTAACGATAGGTTCGTCAAGAGTCGCTGGGGAATCTACAGAATGCGCTTTGCTCTCCTCAGGTGTCTTTTCAGACACTCGCATATCAGTCTTGAAAGAAGTAGAAGTGCCAGGAATTGAAGCAGCGACGTCGGCATTCGCAACGATAATATCGGTCGTGGCTGATCCGCCTGTCTCAACAGCTGACGCGTCTACTTCAGTGGCTGAATCACCAACTTCAGCAACTGACTTACTAGTCTCATCAGTTGGGTGATCTGTATCAGCAGTCTTGCCAGCGTCGGTTGCCTTTCTCTCAGCGTCAGCTACCTTTCGGTCAGCGTAGGCTGCCTCCTCGGCCTTACCGTTTACCCATTCTTCCGCATCGGCTACCTCTATGCTTTCGCTGGCCACTTTCTTGTCGTCACCAAGAACGATTCCGACTTCATCAACCGAGGCTATGGCATTTCGCTCATCAAGAGATGTACCGGCGGTCTCTTCTGGAGCCGACCATTCACTAGAGTCACTTTGCTCAACGTTGCGGCCGCGTTTGTCATTACCGTCTTGTTTAACGGCATCACTGTGTTTGACGGCGCCACTACGTTCTTCTACACCAACCTCAGGGGCGTCCACATGTTCATGAATTCCGGCCTGTTTAGGGCTATATTCCTTCCCATCAGTATCAGTCCGTCCGTCGTTGCCAGCCCGTCCAACGACGTCGTCTCGTTCACTCACAAACACTTCTTCGGTTATATTGACTGACGGCCTGGCTGCATCATCTGATTGCCCAGTATCAACTGCAGCATTTTCTCCAGCAGACACGGATACGGCCTTCTCAGAGATTTTACCCGCTGTGGCAGCACTTCTTGCTGCGAGTTCATTCGCTCCAACAAACCCAGACTTGTCTTTCGACTGTCTTTCAGAAGCGGATCCATTAACAGTCGTGACTTGCTGCGTTACATCATGGCGACTGCGATCAGTCTCTTCTGGCAAGTTGCCTGAACTCGACGGATTAGTCGACTCGGAGGAGTCATCCTTGCTGCGCTGTTTCTTTGGAGAAGTACCTGTTTTAGCTTTGACGTTAGCACTCACATCGCCTTTACCGGAAGCATGTCCTTTTGCTTCATCTGAAATCGCTGACCTGCCATCCGCACTTTGCCCGGAAGATGTAGCGTTTTGAACATCCTCAGTTTCTGGTGCCTGTGAGCGCTTCGACTTGGTACTTCCCTCAGCTTTTGCTGATTTCTTCACCTTCTTCGACTTCGATGACACTTTTTTACTACCACTTTTGTCGTTTTCAGACTCCGCGGTCGCGCCACTGCCAAAGAAAACGTCGATCGGACGGTCCTTTGTCTCTCTCTGCGCTGCCGGAATGAGAGCACCGATCCCCCTTCCGAGACCGCGTCTACGCTCAGCCATTTCTACCTACTCCTTACTCGGCTCGACTAGCCAACTCATGTGCCGCGGCCAGGTAAGCGATAGCGCCACTGGAGCGGGGTGCAAATGTGATGACGGTCTCTCCGTAAGATGGTGATTCGGCTATGCGAACTGACCTTGGAATTTCCGTCTCAAGCGTCTGATCAGGGAAAAATTCCCTAACATTTTCCGCAACCTCAGCGGAAAGATTTGTATTCTTTGACGACATCGTGAGCAGAATTGTACTTACGCGCAATTCAGGATTATGCGAAGCGCTAGCACCTTCAATGGTATGCAGAAGCTGAGTCAATCCCTCCAGGGCATAATACTCAGTCTGAACCGGAATCAGCACCTCTTTGGCAGCAATCAAAGCATTGATAGGCAAAAGTGACATGCTCGGGGGACAATCGATGAATACATAGTCAAAGGAAAACCCCTGCGCAGCAATCTCATTCAACCCTTGACGGAGGGTGTCACGAAGTCTTGTCATACGATCGTCTTGATCAGCAAGCTCGACATCAACCAGTGACAAGTTAATCGACGAGGGAACCACGAATAGATTCTTAAGCTTTTCTGTTGACTGCATAGCTTCACGCATTGTCGCTTTTCCGACAAGTACATCATATAGGGTTGCAACATCCTCGTCTCTACTAGCGCCTAAAGCAGTAGAGGCATTGCCTTGCGGATCGTCATCAACCACAAGAACGTTCAAACCGCCTTGAGCCAAAGCGGCAGCCATATTGACAGCAGTAGTAGTTTTTCCGACACCGCCTTTTTGATTGGCTATTGCGATAATCCTAGTTGACGCAGGAGACCTAAACTTGGATCCACCAATTGCGTCAAGTCTCTTCATGTCTTCAGCCAGACTATTAGCAAGGGGAGACCCTTCACCCCGCAGGCGATCCCACGGGCTTTCCTCTTCGGTCACCCGCATGGTTGCCCCTCGCGCCTTGCTTATGGGATCACTCACGTATCCACTCCTCTCGTCTCACTACATTCTACGCAAAACACACATTGAAATTGGCCTATCCACACCGTGCTCTTCGTTCAGGTTTTCCACAGAACTAAGTCCAATCCAGGAAATTCTGAATTATGCCTACGGTGTTCTATCTGCATAGTCAAATCTCGCCGATAGAGAGATCGTTATCAGTAAGTGTGATTTGAATACCCTCAAGGAATTTTGGTCGTGGCACAGCATTCGCCATATCCTTACCCAGTGCATTAGATTTCGGCAATTCTCAAGAAGCACTGTGCTCTATAACGGTCACACCCGCACCAATTAGAAGTCGTCTTTGTTCGAGATTACGTACGTGCATTGTGTGAAAAAACAACACATTTTGACAAGTTCCACCTAGTTCAGAAAGAATATCTTCACCACGACGAAGAACATCCATTCCTTGATTTACTCTCTTTGTAGTGGGAGCCTCTTTAGAGTTCACTAAGACTAGTTCGGACTGGATACTTCCATTAAACACTCATCTGCTTAGTACTCCGGTTAGAATTCTAACCGGCACGGCCCATTTGGTCTTCGGATAATGCACTGGTCCGATTGACGTTCCGAGTACAACCATTCTGTTGCAGAAACCATCGGCAGAAGACCCGAGCAGATTTCATTCTTGTACGTATATAGTGTGAATTCTCGCATTCAAGTTATTGAAACGTCGAAACCTAGCTTTTCTACACCAGCCACGCTCAAAAGTTAAGAATAACGTACACGTATAAAACGCACTACTTGCACAAGGTTATAAGATCTCTGCATATCGTTCGAGAAAATGTACTCGCATACTTTTCATACCTGGATCTGATTCTGTAGTCCCTGGTCAGAACACCTTATCGATGACATCGACCAGAAACTTTATGCAGATTTATCAGAAGGAAGATCATATAGCCGCACGGAGTCCCAGAGACCCGAAGGGCAAGGCTCATACTGTGTCAGACAGCAGAAGTTCTAAAACGACACAGAGTGCGAGAGCCAAGCAACACACAGGCCGAATTAACTTTGTGCGAAACAAATAGAGAAGCGTTTCCAACCTGCGGATAACCGCGAAGAGGGAAGATTCGTGCACTGCGAAACTAAGTATCAGGTGGCAAAGGAACTGATATCAAAACAGGCTCATAAAAAGGATTTACTCTGGATTCCGTGCAAACAACGTCCTTTACAACGAAGTTAACGACAGCTTCTACGCATGCCCTAGTTATTAATTCCACGTAAGCGTTATATTCTTATGCTGTTCTTTATTCCATACGCCACCCTGATACCAGGTTGAATAATCCACACACCCTTATTTTTAAGCATAGCGAACTAGCATCCCAATTAAACTAGTAGCAGTTTTAAAAGCCGTTGCATCACCCCCTTAACATCATTACAGAAAATAAACTGCGGTAGTCAAGTTATATACCAACCTCTATCGCAGTCTTTTACGGACAAGAACTTCCTTAACTTTGCCTTTAATCACAATGGATCATTTGATATAGGTGATCCGACCTGTCGCGCCAACATGTTTCACGTGAAACCTTTGGGTATTGGAAGTTCCGGCTTAGAGGACACTCACTTTCTGTAAACTTACGGCTATCTTCGTTCTTAACGTGATAGTTACAGCCTAGATTCATTCACTTCCTTTTCTTTTATTGATAAAACTGATCATTAACTGTTAATCTTTCAGCTCAACGAGATAGAAGAAACATAGTCCCAGACGTTTATCGAGTACGGTGGTCAGATCAGCGACGAGAACTAGCTTAAGCTCGCTATCAGAAAGTTAGAGTCTTATAACTTTTCGCTTACGCATAATACGTCACGTCAAACAATCCGAGCTGCCTGCCGTATTCCATGTCAAAGAACTACTAGCTCAGAAAGTAGAGGATAGTATATATCTACTAAACTGTCCTCCTATAGAGTCATTTAAACCTTACCTGGCTGCGATCGACGGTCCAAGCACAGCAACGAGGTACGCTATGCACATGCAACAATGACGTGTGTGATTAATATTTTTAATTTACCAACGACTCACTGCAGATACTAGTAACGTGATGCACCTACATTCCTCATGGTGCAAGACTCTAGTAGTTCCTCAATAAACATGGTTTATACAACAACTATATAGATTGCAGTTACTTCAGATAGTTCACAACCAGCATTCCGATTGAGCAATAACATTAGTATTTTCAGCACCTCCACATGTCAGTATCAATTTTACAGCACAAGGCTATTGAATTCGCCGAATAATCTTAACCTATTCTAATGACCTGTACCCCAGCAACTTTACCAGATACAGCAGATCTTCATTCCCATTTCTTCTCATAATACTAATACGTAAAATTTGAAGCCTATCGACAACTTGATTTTTACACTGCTCCAAATAGACCAATTACCGAATGTAGGCTTCTATCACACAGCCACGGCTTTGAATGGTGACATATACTATTGGCAACCGTTACTTTCCTAGACATCTGAATGTTTCACGTGAAACGCAGATTACACAAGGAGTTATACCAACTTCTGACAGTAGCTAGTTACTTATGGATTACTTTACGAATATAGTTCAGCCATCGATGACATCTAGGCGTTAGAGCTGAATGTGGAGAAACTACTAAAACCCTTCTTCACAATATTTGCTTAAGGAAATGTGACTACTCTAATAAAGCCGTGCGCTCTGTTTATGATTTATGAACGTAAGCTTCGACACATTAAGGTCGTCTGTTGCCATGAGGTTTTGCCAGTTTATCTATCTGTGACACTTTCACGTGAAAGCCTTTCAGTTCATATACAACTATCAAACACTTAAACACGTTGAGCCTAATGCTCATCTGCGTTACAGACTGTTAGGCGATAGCATAAAACCAAGGAACTGCGAGCGGTAATCGTGATTATAGTCTAGTTGTCTGCCCCTACAGATCTAGCTGGACTTAGTTAACTCGGGCATTAAGTACCCTTCTAAAGCCAATTCGTGTGTAATATTAGACTTATTGTATACAAGTCAATGCTGTTTCTTCGTACAAAAAATTCTATTACCTAATTTTGTCCTGAAGCTTCCGGCTAGTATCTATACGCAAATTTTAAAGAAAGAGTCGCCGACTTTGAGTAAGGCATTGCCAAACCTTTTGCTTATACCCGGAACTAGAAGTCGACCAACTACTAATGAATTAGTTCGTAGCTACTTTAACCCATCGATTCAGCCCGGGACAGCCAGAACCAATCCACGTCCTTCGTTTTTATAATCAAACAATGGTGTTCTTCTTTGACATTCTGTTTCACGTGAAACACGTTATCCTTTACAGGTATCCTCATTCCCTTTATTTCGTGCATTAAGTAACCCAACTACTGATCTTTAGGACCGAAAGGTGCAAAACGAAGCAGCTAATGAAATCCTAGTGGTCGAGAGTGCCCAAATGAACAGTTTATCTTGTCCAAATGCGATTAATATTCATTTACTACTTATGTTCTCAGATCTGCAAGCCTAAGTTTCTTAGTTTGATTGAATGTTCTCGATCAACAAGATCAACACGCGCTTAGAGTGATTAGCGACAACCAGCCGCTGAGGCAGTAGAGGCATTGCCAGAAATGATAGCTACATACATGCAGCTATCATCTATTAACTTACATTTTCTATTGTCTGTATTAATGTTAGAGGACTAAATTGATATGGTCCGCTTTAGTTCAATCACTAGTTATCTAAAGTAAGCTTTCTAGGCGTACCAAACGGAAAAGCTGGTAGTAACGCACGACTAACTTACATATCTACTTTGAATAAATAGTAAGCTTTATAGTGCGTACTTTACAGTACCCGACATCCGTAATTACTGCATTGCCGTCAGTAGGCAAATCTGAACGATCTATGCATTAGTTTGCTGACTGTCTTTAGTGATACACAATCTGCCCCATTCGGTTCGGTTTAAAGAGAACTTGTAACTAATTCGATTCTCAGAGCCCAACCGACCTGATACCATTTGTGACACAACGAAAGTACCTTCAGTTTGTGCTGCGACACCTTCCGGGGTGGCCATATTGGTCATCACCTGCGAATCTTGGAGCAATTGCTTAAGCTAAATTCCATGTTTCACGTGAAACGCGCGTCTGCCAGGACTTCTGTATTCTATTAGACTAGATATTTTTCAGTTTTCCTTTATCCAACAATAGCCGGCATCATGAGGCAGCTTGGTAGAGAAGCAGTGTCCGTAGTTTCTTCAGCTAACGCAGCTTCAAGCCAACGGACACTACGATCTTTTATGGCACACCCAGTATCATCGTATGCAAATCAAAGCTGCTTAGAGTATACCCTTCCTGCAAAAGTGCTTATCTCGCAACGACAGAAGTCTTGCCAAGTAACTATAGATTTGTATCTTTAGACTGCTACGTTAATTCATTTGTTTGTTACAAACTCGTCATGTAATTGACGCTATGAACGACTAAATCAATCAAAGTACGAGGAAATTGATATTCGAACTTACAAGTCTATATCTAGATTTGAAGGGTAACTAAATGACAAAGTAAAGCCTCTTTCCAAGACACACTCAATTAGATCGATTCTAGATTAAGCAAAGAACTTAGCAAATAAATATAACCTCCATCTAATTACACCACTGTTTCTGTATGATTTTACCTTGACAGACAATGCTTTTCTATTGAATGATCGGTTTGATATAAGTCAGCTATGTCAAGAACAGCTATAAAATGTGTTTTGTTTGCTGTCTATATAAACTTAAATACCTTGGATACCTGTAATCAAAGGTTTTCAAGCAAAACAGTCATAGGTATATCTGTAATTCGTCGAGATTCTACAACTAACGTTGGTACTTACCGATAGAAGTATTGTTACTTCATTTATACTTAGAAACATTCACTATTAGCATCGCTATCGAATCACAGGACGACCTTTAGTATCGTCTCTGGCAACGTAGAGTTACTTAACGATTTACGTTCACACCGTTCTAGAAGTTCGTTTTCGCTGATACTATACTAGCGAAATTCGACTTAAATATAGGTTACATATGCCCTAGCTTCTACACATCAACAGTGTATCGAACTAACCCATTCAAAATTCTTGATATGTCGGTATCATTTAGAGTCAGTGTTTCACGTGAAACAACAGCAAGCATGGCCATTCGACTGTTACACAGTCCTAGTCTTTAGTATTTGTCTTGGCAATACTCAGTTATGTGGCGCTGTGGTTAACTCAAGTTACCTAGGGCATTAACAACACCTAGCCTGATTACTGGGTGCTGTTTGTGAACGGCAATCGTAATGGCTAACAAAGTACCCATCACACGACAGGAAATATCTCCTTTATAGTTAATACAGTTAAACGATATCTGAATTATACGCGGTCGAAGTTGGTTGCTCGTTTATAAAGGATAATAGTCAGTACGCTTTACCACCATAAGCTACCTACCAAATAATTTACTTCCGTTAGGTGCAAAAGGGGTAAGTTAGAGATGATTGTGATAAGTTCACAAGTAGCTCAGTATCGGCAAAGAACCAGGTGGAACTCGACGCGTGTCCTTTCTCTGCGCTACGACTGGATTCGTGACCATCTTACTCTGACCTGGAGTCTACGTTCACTGACATGCTCAGTGATCCGTGACCCTTTAGTATCTTACTTTATACGTTCGGTGATACCTTCATACCGTGTCAAAGAAGCCATCGATGGTTGAATAATTTACTTCCTTGCCTGATGAGACCCACCGCAAGTTACATGTCGCTATGGGAAACACAGGTCAATAGAAACGGGAAACGGGCGCGGTCATATTTGACAAATATGCGGTACGTAGATCGCCTCTACGGACATAAGAATCCTCTGCAATTTCACCTTTACGTCCAGAATCTCGTAGCTAGTCTTCTGCAATGATCAAATAGATCATTAGTATGCGAGCTTGCATATCCAACTTAAACCAGACGCGATTGATGTGTTGATCACTGCAACGGCTCACGGCGGATTGTCCTCACACAACATTAGGTACTTAATGACTGATACTGACATGCAATCGAATCTTGGAGATAGCAAATATCAAACTAGCCTAACGGTAGACGTTGTTGTCTCAAGCAAGAATCTGCGCTCAAGTGATCCACAAGAACCGCGCTGTCTGTCACTTTGAGCGACACAACTGGTGTCCAATCTTGTTGCTTCTTGATATTCACAGAAAGCGAGTTAATGCACTCTTTAAGTAAATCGTTATTCTACCTCAGGAGAATAATACAATCCGATATAAGCTATATACAATTACTACCTAGTTGATATCAAATACGTTGGTCAGTAAAGCTTGGTGACAAGCAAAACGGTATAAGGTTTACAAATAGTAGTGCCACTCCGGTATTAGCCACACTCCTGTATCAACCTCTAACAAATACTTAATCAATGATCTTTATCAGTGCTGCAATTTAAACATGGCTGTTATCTATTCGATGACGTTATGGCCAACGGCTATTTTGATGTCTTCGGAATTTGTTAAAGATCTTTAGGAAAAAATCGAATAGCTTATAAAGCAGTATATGTCCCACGACGGAAATCATGCAGTAAAACAACTATGTATCTGAACTATCGAATCGATACTAACGGTATCCCTGATTGCTTTCGCCACCTAATTGGTCTGTTAGTAGACCCATGCAATGTGAACCCGACCGGAGTTTGTTCAATAAGATTTTTTAGAATTTCTACATTCAATCTGAAGCATACTGGCAACTTGACTTTGTTTCCCAAAAGTCGAAGAACAGAGCTACGTAAGCCCAATCAACCAGTTTCGTCAAATATTAATATCGCCAAAATTGCTTTCGGTGCAGCAACCTTCTATCAGCGCATTCGTGGCAGTAAAAAGATAATACCTGCAGCTCTAACAGAGTTCCTGGTTCCCTAAACTTACAAACCTGTTCTCTAATCCATCTCATTCTCACTCGACAAGAAACTATTCTTTACTGAAGTAGCTGAAGAGAACCCTCAATCTCAATCTTCTATTTAAGTTCACTAACAAACACCACCTCGGTTTGGAAAATTTTTCGCACGCACATCCCGTCTTCTTCTGAATGAAATCGCATACCTCCAACACACAGTCATTCATTCGCAGTACCGAACGAACTCAGCAGCGACCATTTCCAACGCACCCTAAGTATCAACACAAAAGATCATAAACACAGTTTCCTCACTGCCACCAAAACGCTGGCAGCAGATCGGATCTCCTTTTTTAGCGATATTCACACGGTACTGAAAGAGGTCAGTTGAAATGAGACAGTAAAAGTGGTCAGTGACCTATCGCCACTAATGTCAACTAGCAGTCCATCAACTTACTAGACATCGAAAGTTTCACGTGAAACGCAAAGATCTAGGTTAAAATTTAGATACTAGACTAATCGTATTTAGTTTACGGGTAGGTTGTCATAAAGTATATGTTACACGTCGTTAGAACTATCGGATCAACTAGAAAGCAAAAGTGGAGCTAAACCCCAGAGATCGACTGCAAGTTGATCACATTATATATAGATAAAATAAGAACAAAGATAATACTGAACAGCAGAGAAATAAGAAAACGAAAGTAAAAGGATAAGTTAAAACGAGAATTACGCTAGTTATGGAAATAAACGGAATATTTAGGTAGGTAAAGGCATGTGAAATCAGGAAATAAGTATTAAAGAATACCGTTTAAGCTATTTAAAACAATAAAACAATTCCCCAATCAAATTCAAACATTATATATATTACTTAACTAAGTTAACTATAAGATTCTACTGCCACATCATAGTGACAACCAACTAGTTTAGTATTATATATATTACATTCAAATAGTTACGTCGATAAATATTAAGATCAAAATACATATAATGAACTAGAACGTTATAGGTTACCTTAAATGGTATTTAACAATATAAAGACAACTTAATCTCAACTGTTAAGCATCATTAGGATACATACGTTTTAGTCACTTTTCCGAATTTCAAGAACTCTCGTCTCCTCACGCGTTCCAAAAGGGGTAACAAAGTGAACGTCAGCCCATTTCGCGTTGTACTCGCGCAATACAGTGATTGCCTCATCAATTTCGTTATCAACACGTACGCCTTTAAGTGCAACTAAGGAACCACCGCCTTTCAACAACGGCATTGTCAATGGAATCAGATTCTTCAAAACTGCCACCGCTCTCGCCGTAACGACGTCAGCCCTAACGGCATTGATCAGGTCCTCGGATCTTGCATGAATAACTTCAACGTTAGGGATCGATAGGGTCGCAACAACGTCGTTCAGCCACTGTACCCGACGTTCCATCGAATCGACAAGAAGAAAACGAAGGTCCTTGCGTACTATGGCAGCAACGATACCCGGAAAACCAGCACCTGAACCAACGTCGACAACATCTACACCAGCTGAAATAAAAGGAAGAATTGCCGTGGAATTAAGGATGTGACGTGTCCATAAGCGCTGAAGTTCGCGGGGTCCGACAAGACCGCGTAATTCGCCCTCCTTTTCAATCATTCCTGCATAGCTGAGTAACTGGTCCCATGCATCATCGCCAAACTGGGAAGCCCCTCCCGCGGGAGGGGCTTCCGCTGGCATCTTCTTGTCGTTCACGACTGATTTACTCAGCCTTCGAATCGGCTAGGTGGTTAGTTTCTTGGCTGAGGTTGGAATTACTGGCAAGTGGTTTAGCGTTGCTTAAGCTACCGCTACCAGCGGAGTCTTCATTCGTACGTACAGGTGTAGAAGCGGCTTGATCACTATCTGGTAGCTCGAAGGTGCCTCGAATATGTACATCAGCCCTGTCTTCAGCTTCGATACTAACGGTATTTTTGTTCTCTCCTTCGGTAGTCGCTTCGGCATCTAGGCCGATGGCCTTCTCAGCATCTACCTCTTCGGCGTCTTCTGTTTCCACGTCGGAAAGTTCCTCAGAGCTTTTCAAAGTAATAACGACATGACGTGCATTGCCAACACCCTCCGAATCAGATGCAAGTCCAGCCGCAGCGGCAATGTCGTGAACAACCTTGCGCTCAAACGGATTCATCGGAGCTAATGAAACCGGCTCACCGTTGGCGAGAACGGAGGCGACAGCTTCTTGCGCAATAGCAGCAACTTCTTGGCGATGTGACTCTCTATAGTCGGCTATGTCAAGCATAAGACGACTCCGTTCACCGGTTTTTGCTTGAACGGCGAGGCGAGTAAGCTCCTGGAGGGCATCGAGAACCTGGCCTCCCTGACCTATTAGGCGTTTAAGCCTACGATCAGCAACACCTTCGGTCACAACCGCAACAGACGCACGATCTGCCTCAATGCCAATTTCGATGTCACCGTCCAGATCGGCAATGTTGAGAAGCTCTTCAATGTAGTCAGCTCCAAAATCGCCTTCGTCGTTGAGTCGTTTAACGAGTTCAGCTCTATCAGCCATCAGTTCGTCCTTTCTTCAACTAGCACCGCAATAGTGCGTGAGGGGTAGTGAGTTGTGAAAAACGTTGGTGGCAGGGCCTTCGAGACTTCAAGAACTCTCATGAAAACCCCTTTTATATGTTTTATACGTATAAGGCACACTCTTCTTATGCGGCGAAGTCGCGTGCAGAACCATCTCACGTGAATAGGAACACGCATGCAGAAAAGACTGCCCGTAGGCTAGCAGAAGGCTTCGTTTACAATTCTGCAGAGAGGATCGCTCGTGGTCCTGCAAAACAAATCGTTTATGATTACCGAAAAAAAACCAGTCGCTGCTCTGCAGAGTAGATCGTTTGCCAGCGGATAGATGTAATGGTTGGCAGGTACTTAGTAGTTGGCGTCCATTCAGCAATTGACGAGAGCCTACCCTTTGCCGCACAGGCGATGACTGCCGAATACAAAAAGCCGCAGCCGACCAATAGAGGGGATACATCACGCAAGTTACCGAACGCGATGCATAAACTAGGGAAAGCGTGGGAGTCATAATCGAGACCAAAGATGGTCGTCAGAAGTTTCGCTTCTTCTGATTTTGTTGAACTCGTTTCTTTCGGTTAGCGGCCTTTGCTTTCGAACGGGCACGCTCTGCCTGCCGTCGTTCGTAGCGACGGCGAGCTCGCTCAGCTTCAGTCAAGCCATCCTTACCGCGAGTTTCCTTGGGCTCATCGCCTTCCTCGGCGTCGTCGGCTTCGTTGTAGAGAGCACGATTCGCTGCCTTTGCCGCTGCTTTCTTCGATCTTTCCTTGCCAAGAGGTTGGACTCGCACTCCGGCGCGAGCCGCATCCTCAGCCTCAAGGTTCTCGATCTCTTCCTTGCTAAGACCTTTGCGCTTGCGCTTTTCTTTCAGGCGCTCCTGGCGTTCTTTGTAAGCCTGAGAACCTGGTGTCGGGTTGTTACGGATGAACCAAGCCTGCTGGCAGAGATTCCAAATATTGCCGGCAACCCAGTAGACCAAAACCGCTACCTGCAGAATCCCGCCCATGAAGATGTACATAAGGGGCATGCCATACATCATGAACTGTTGAGTGCGATACATCGGATTGCTTTTGTCCAAAACCGATTCAGGCATGTTCTTACGCATCAACTGATGCTGTGTGTAGAACATTGTGATACTCATGATGAGCACCAACACCCCGATGACGATGTGGCTATTGGAAGATGTGGCTGTTCTGAAGTTCGTGGCCAAAGGTGCGCCGAAGACCGTGGAATTCTCGAAATCCGTTGCTAACTGCTTGGTGAAGGGACCGAGCGCGGTGCGACGTCCACTCGAAATGCTCGGGAAGGCAGAGATCACCCGATAAAGGGCATAAAGAATGGGCATCTGGACGAGCATTGGAAGACACGTCGCAAAAGGAGAAGTTCCATGCTTGCGATAGACCGCCTGCATCTCCTCCTGCATTCGGCGTCGGGAAACCATGTCCTTCTTGCCCTTGTACTTCTTCTGGATCTTTTGGACCTCTGGCTGGATCAGCTGAGCCTGGCGAGACGACCTAATCTGCTTGTTGTACAAGGGAAGGACAAGAATGCGAACGATAGCGGTGAGTCCGATAATCGATAGCACCCATGCCGGGCCTGCGCCATCGGGAAGGCCGAGTGCCACAAAGGCTCGACGCAAGATCTCCATGATCCAAGCGATCACCCACATGAGTGGGGCAACGATTGTATCCACGCTACTTCTTTCGTATTCGGCGGTTATCCCGCGTTGTCTTTCAAGCTTATGAGGCCGAGCGAACCTCGTTGAGGCAATCGCCCGCAAGAGCCGTTTCCGCATCTTCCCGCCTGTAGAGGGCGTGAAGCTCGTCCACATCCAGAGGTCTCGAAGGCCAACGGCCCTTTTGAGGAACTCTGTCCACTCCACCTTTGGTCCACGGGTTGCACCGCAGAATTCTCCATATGGTTAGTAGTGTACCTTTCAAGACGCCGTGGATTCGCAGAGATTCCAACGCGTACTGCGAACAGGTGGGAGCATAGCGACATCTTGCGGGAAGGCCTGGGGAAATCCAGCGTTGATAGGCACGGATGGGCAGCGACAGAATGCTGGTGAGAAAACTCATTGGCTGATATCCGTCACTCGCCGGTCAACCTCGATTTCGCCAATATGAGGCCCTGATGAGCTGGAATCAGTTAGGTGGGGACAATCGGAAGCGGAATGAAGGTGACCTGAAGCCGAATGCTGATAATCGGAAACGTTCGTGGGTCGAACAAAAAACTGACAATCGGTAGGTTCTTTTGATGCCGCCACACTTCGACGGGCCTTTTGCTTCCTTCGTGCCGAGGCGATACAACGATCGACGTCTTCGGCCAACTCTTGAGAACTTGCACCACTAGCCGGAGGGAACGCACGCACAGCCACAAGTTCTCCGTGGCTGAATTCTCCGATTCGCACTCTCATGAGATGACGAAGTTTTCGATAGAGCCTGTGCCTGACAACAGAATTACCCACCGATTTAGGTACGACGAAACCGACCTTCGGAGGAAGGCAGACAACGTTTTCCATGGGATCCGCATCGGCCAAACTTAAATTCGCCAAACCCATACTGGAAAGATCGAGGCCGATAGCCACGAGAAGCCTAGCGGACCCGCCGCGAACGCCTCTAAAAGCCCGCGCGAACTCCGCCGAACGCCGCATGCGGTTCTCGGCGGGAAGCACGTCAGGCAGATAGAGAGCGGCGGCCTTTACGACGGCGAGCCGCAAGAACCGCGCGACCAGCGCGGGTCGACATACGCTTGCGGAAGCCGTGGACCTTGGCCCTGCGGCGATTGTTCGGCTGGAAAGTCCGCTTGGTCACGGTTGTTCTCCCTAAGACTGCGCGAGGCGACCTCGCATGGACTACTTGTGCGTTAGGCACATATGACTAATTGACTTTACGCGAGAACTCGCTTGCAGGTCAATGCAATCTACAGTTCCGGTGATTGGAATCTCAAGATTGCCCATCCGTCTACAAATTACATGCCTGTTATTCACACCTGTGTCCACAGCTGTGGATAAAGCTCCATTCTCAAGTTTGGATCAACAGCACACGGATAGATCTAATCAAATGACATGGATGTAATTTCCACAGTTGTGGACAAGTCTGTGGATAAACTTGTTGCATTGTCCCCAGGGCTGTGTTCAAATTGGTCAGGTCCCACGCAGGAGGCAATATGCGAGGGGATCTCACACGTCCAAGGAGTTCCAATGAGTGACGGTAATCCGGCTAAAGACGCTTGGAATGCGGCAACCGAATTACTGCGTGCGGACGGTTCGCTCTCTGATTCCCAAGCTGCCTTCGTGCGTATGGCCCATCCGCTTGCCTGGGTTGAAGACATCTTCATGATTGCCGTTGGCTCGGAATTCGTGAAGACGTGGATAGAAGAACACGTCTCAGAGACGATGACATCAATGCTTTCGAATATACTTGGACGCCCGGTGCGCATCGTCATATCTGTCGATCCAAGCGTCAACGAATCTCAACCAGTCGGACCCGTCGCCTCGGCTATCGCATCGAATCCCCCATCCTCATCTGAACCTCCTTATTCCGCCTCACCCGCATCAATGGGATCGAACCAGAGGGGTTCAGGCCAGGCAAGCTCAATGGGTTCAGGTCCGATGAATTCGAGATCTTCGAGTTCAGGCCAGGCGAGTTCGGGGCCTGTGAGTTCAAGCCATGCAGGTTCAGGATCCACAAGTTCGGATCAGATGGGTTCGGGTTCTACGGGTTCGGGATCGATGAGATCAGATTCCTCGAATTTGAGCTCGCCGGCACAAGGATCGTCGACGTCGAGCGCCGCCACACGGGAAATATCGGAGGAAACCAGCGAGAATCCGCTGTCCGTGGCGTCGGACGAATCTTCAAATCGCTATCCCGAGACCGATCATTACTCCGAAACTTCGAGACGATACTCGGAAACGCCGGCATATGAAGAGGCTTCGAGGTATGAAAGACGATCTGCAGGTGCGGGAACCGATTATGCCCGAACTAGACGCAGGCATCTCGACACGTCGCCATCCACAGAAGATTCGGCACTTTCGCATATGCCCTCCGAATCTTTCACACAGGGAATGCGCTACGTCGATCAAACAACAATCGCGGAAGAAGTTCCGGCCAAACGGCCGGATACCGCGGCGCGATCGCAGAAAGCTCGCATCAACCCCCGCTACACTTTCGATAATTTCGTTATCGGGGACAACAACAGATTCGCCACGGCGACGTCGTTGGCCGTGGCCGAATCTCCCGGAACGACGTACAACCCGCTGTTCCTCTATTCCGACTCCGGCATGGGAAAGACTCATCTTATGCATGCCATCGGGAACTATGCTCTCAACCTCTTCCCCTCCATCAAAGTCCGCTACGTGAGCGCCGAGGAGTTCACAAACGCCTTCATCAACTCCGTGCGCGACGGACACCAAGCAGAGTTTAAGAATCAATTCCGAACGGTGGACATCCTCCTCATCGATGACATCCAGTTCATCGGCGGCCGAGATTCGACCGTCGAAGAGTTCTTCCATACGTTTAACGCTCTGACGAATTCCAATAAACAGATCGTCATCACCTCCGATGTTTCACCCAATCTTCTCAACGGGTTCGAGGAGCGCATGCTCTCCCGCTTCAACTCGGGAGTAACGGCCAACATCGATCGGCCCAATCTCGAGACCCGAATCGCCATTCTCGAGAAAAAGGCACATTCCGACGGCTTCACGGTTCCACGCGAGGTCAACGAGTACATCGCAACGCACATGTTGACCAATGTCCGCGAGATGGAAGGCGCCCTCCGCCGAGTCACAGCTTTCGCGGATCTTTCGAAACAGACAATCAACCTGAGTCTGGCCGAAATGATCCTCAAAGACCTCATCGCGAACCCCGACGCCATCGAAATCACGGCGACGCTCATCATGAGTCAAACTGCTGGATATTTCGACATTTCGATTGAAGAGATGATATCGACCGACCGCAGCAGGGTTCTTGTTTCTGCGCGTCAAGTCGCCATGTATCTGTGCCGCGAAATGACCGAACTGTCACTGCCCAAGATCGGTCATCTTTTTGGCAAACGCGATCACACGACGGTGATGCATGCCTGCAGGAAGATCGACAAGCAAATGGCCGAGCGTCAGACCACGTATAACCAGGTGTCGGAACTTACAAGCCGGATTAAGCAGGCCGCTCAACAGGCCTCTTTGTAATCCACATCGGATGTGCATTGGCCTGTGCTGAAGCTTAATCTTCCTGTGGATAACCCGTTTCGACATGTGGATTCGTCAAGGTCGAAAGTGTCTCATCCACCGATTTGAGTTCGTCGCACCCAGGCAGCGCACAGTTTCATCCACAGGCAAAAGCATTGCAAATACAATGAAAAAGGAGGTTATCCACCGATTCCACAGGAGCTACAACTACTACTAAAAACTTATCTAGTACAAAAATTTGTCGGTTTTGGACTGAATGGCGAGGCGAGTTGGGCGACGCCCGAGCCTTTCTCGCGTAGAGTTAAACCGTCTATGCCCTTGAGGGATTCAATGAAAGAAGGTCTGTAGTGAAGCTAAGGGTCGAGCATGACGTCTTCGCCGACGTCGTTTCGTGGGTTGCCCGCACGATTCCCTCCCGTCCTTCCCTTCCTGTGCTTGCGGGAATGAAGATTGAAGCAGACAAGGATGGCACCGTCGCTCTATCTTCCTACGACCCCGATATCTCTTCCCATGCGGTCGTGGAAGCGGCCGTGGATGAGCCCGGAACAATACTGGTCCATGGTCGCCTTCTCTCCGATTTCGCGCGCGCCCTTCCCAATAAACCTATTGACATGGAGATCAAAGGGGCAAAGCTCGAGGTTGTCTGCGGATCCTCGCACATTTCAATGCAATCAATGCCTCTTGAAGACTATCCCACTCTGCCGCCAATGCCGGAGGTTTCCGGCGTCGTCGACGGCGCTCTATGGCAGGAAACCGTGTCGCAGGTGGTCACGGCAGCCTCGTCTGACGACACACTCCCGCTTCTCGTTTCGGTATGCATCGAAATCGAAGGCAAAACGATGTCCCTCATGGCAACCGATCGCTATCGTCTGGCTGTTCGGGATCTTCAATGGGAACCTTCGGACGCCGACGTCTCGCACAGAATCCTCGTACGGGCATCGCGGTTGTCAGACATAGCGAAGTCTTTGGGATCCGTGGGCAAGGTTGAGCTTGCGATCGACAATTCGGGGCGTGCTGGAATGATTGGCTTCTCTTCGGCCGGCCGTCACAACATCGCTCGTTTGATCGACGGCGACTACCCGCAGGTGCGCAATCTCTTTCCTTCCGACGTCACCGGATATGCGATCATCGGACGTCAAGAGATGCTTGATGCCATCAAGCGCGCTCGGCTTGTCGTGGAGAAGAACTCTGCGGTGCGCCTTTCCTTCAGCGAGGGACAAGTGGTTCTCGAGGCGGGGCAAGGTGACAATGCTCAAACGAGCGAGGCACTTGAAGCGACGCTTCACGGGGAAGACATCGTTATGGCTTTCAACCCGAGTTTTCTCCAGGAAGGGCTTGGAGCGACGTCGGCGCCCTACGTTCGCCTGTCGTTCACGAATGCGTCGAAACCCGCTGTCCTCACCGCGCAGTCGGAGATCGAAGGCGAGGACGATCAAGAGTTTCGACTGCTGCTCATGCCGATTCGCACATACGGCGGATAACGCGGAGGGAGCGTGTATCTCAGCGATCTCGCGCTTGCGGATTTCCGTTCTTATGAGCGAGCGATCGTCGGTTTGAAGCCGGGGGTGACCGTATTCGTCGGCGAAAACGGACAGGGAAAGACCAATCTCATTGAGGCTGTCGGCTATCTGTCGACTCTTTCCTCCCATCGTGTTTCCGGCGTCGGCGCCCTCGTGCGTCAGGGGGCGAGTGCCGCGGTAGTGCAGGCACGCGTTGTTCGAGACACAACGTCGACAACGGTGGAGGTGGAAATCTATTCCGGAAGAGCCAATCGCGCGAGGATCAATCGCGGTCTTGTCCGCCCACCCGAAATCGTCGGAGTTGTGCGGAGCGTCGTTTTCGCACCGGAAGATCTTGAGCTGATCAAAGGCGACCCGGGAACCCGACGTTCCTTTCTTGATGGAATTATCATTCAGCTGCGTCCGTCGCTGCTGGGAGTCCGATCAGAATATGAAAAAGTGGCTCGCCAACGCGCGGCTGTGCTGAAGTCGGCGGGGGCGGCCCGCAAACGCGGCGGCTCGATCGACGCAGCGGCGCTCGACGTATGGGACGTGCAATTGGCCAAGCTTGGGGCGAAGCTGACCGCGGCCCGCGCGGAGACCGTGGCTAAACTCCGACCCCACGTCGACGAGTTCTATTCTGAAGTCTCCGGCGGGCGAGGTCCGGCATCGATCGCCTATCTGGCCAACGCCATCCGGTGCACTGAAAGCAATCGTTCCAAAGTTTCCTTCGGGGGCGCCGTGACTTCCCAGACATCTCTCGGCAAGATACCCCAACATACCCAAAAGGGGCATCGAGAAGAAGCCGGTTCTGAAGGGGTAGCTGATAAAAACGAGGCAGACGATCACAAAGAAGCGGACAATCGAGAAAAAGTGGACAATTCGGAAGAAGAACTTCGAGATGTCGAGCTCAATGAAATCCGGTTCATGAGCGCGATGGCTGAGCGCCGCGACGAAGAAATCAGACGCGGAGTCAACCTTGTGGGGCCTCATCGCGATGAGCTTGCCCTGAGCTTGGGGACACTTCCCGCGCGCGGATACGCGTCCCACGGCGAGTCATGGAGTTATGCGCTCGCGCTCAAACTCGCGGCTTGGCAAGTGTTGCGCGGAGACGAATCCGGCGAATGGGCCGAGGGCGGCGAGCCAATTCTCATTCTCGACGATGTTTTCGCGGAACTCGACACGAGGCGCCGTGATCGTTTGGCTCAGATCGTTCAACGTGCCGAACAAGCGATCATCACTGCTGCCGTGGGAAGCGAACTGCCCGCAGAACTCGATGGTCGACGTTTCATGGTCGCCATTGGGAGCATCACACCGGAGAAGGACGATGGCTGACGGGGCCGTCGAAGCGGCGCGACGAGCGGCGATCGAACGAAACGGCGACGTGTTGGCTCTTCGGGCATTGGATCGCGCGAGAGAGGCGGCTTTTGCCCGTGGCTATGTGCGGACGCGCACTCCCGCGGCTTCGCGCGCGCTCCAAAGACCGTCCAGCCGGGAAGAACACGATTCGAGTGAGCCTCTTGGAGATGAAGTGTGGAGCCCCGGCCCCGGGTGGGGCGACGTTGGAAGCGGCCCGCGGCCTTCCCATCGCGATCCGCATCCTATTGGGCAGATACTGGCCCGCTACGTCCGCGACAAAGGATGGGGCGAGAAGATTGAGGTGGCCTCGGTGGCCAGTAGATGGCCTGAGATCGTTGGTCCGACGGTTGCCAAACACTGCGTCGTTGAGGATTTCTCCGACGGGGGAACGTTGACATTGCGTACGTCGTCGACGTCGTGGGAAACGCAGATCCGTGCGCTTCAAGCGACCCTTGAAGCCACTCTCGCCAAAGAGGTCGGCGAAGGAGTGGTCAGAGAAATCGTGGTCAAGGGCCCATCCAGGCCAAGTTGGAAACATGGCCGCTTCTCCGTTCGCGGGCGGGGTCCGCGCGACACTTACGGGTGAGTGTCGAAACGGTGTATATATGGTGTAGCTGTCAGGTAACATGCGTGCCCACGGACGGGGTGCAAAGCGTTCGCTGATGTCGAACTTGAGGGTGTAGTAGCACACGAGGCCCAAGAATGGCACTTTTGTCACGTGAAGCGCGGTAGAATTGCTTGGGTCCCTTCGTTGGTGGGGGCCTACAGCGGCGGGGGCAGCGCTTCACACAGGCGTCATGGTGGCCTCCGCATGCATTAGGCGAAGGAGAAGCTCAAGCGTGACGACAGACGGAACTTCCGCAGAAAACGCGGTCCCCGAAGGGGAAAGCGTCGTCAAAGTCTCGAAAGGCCAAGCCTACGACGCCTCGTCGATTACAGTCCTCGAAGGACTCGAGGCGGTTCGTAAGCGTCCTGGCATGTACATCGGTTCGACGGGTGAACGAGGGCTTCACCATTGTGTCTACGAGGTCGTCGATAATTCGGTCGATGAAGCTCTCGCCGGCATTTGCGACCACATCGAAGTGACGATTCTGGCTGACGGCGGACTGAGGGTGCGTGACAATGGGCGCGGCATCCCGGTCAACGAACATCCGACCGAACACAAACCCGCCGTCGAAGTGGTTATGACGATCTTGCACGCCGGTGGAAAATTCGGCAATGGTGGATATGCAGTGTCGGGAGGGTTGCATGGCGTGGGTGTGTCGGTTGTCAATGCGCTCTCCACACGAATGGAAACCGAGGTGCGCCGCGATGGGTACGTATGGCGCATCTCCTTTGAAAACGGCATTCCCACGGGGCCTCTTGAGCGCGGTGAGCAGACTGACGAACATGGGACGACGCAGACATTCTGGGCGAATCCGGACATCTTCGAGACCACGCACTACGATTTCGAGACTCTCCGGCGTCGTTTCCGTCAGATGGCCTTCCTCAACAAAGACCTGCGTATCACGTTGACGGATGAAAGGCCCACCGCTTTGCCTGAGGGTGACGAAGTCGCGGGTGAAACAGGCGAAAGCGAGCCGACGCCGGGATTCCGCAGCGTGTCCTACCTGTACTCGGGAGGGCTTCTCGACTACGTTAAGCACCTCAATTCGACGAAGAAGGTCGAGGTCATCCACCCCGACGTCATCTACTTTGAAGCCGAGGATCCTGAAAGGCAGATCCAATGTGAGATCGCCATGCAGTGGACTTCTGCTTATTCGGAAACTCTCAACACTTTCGCGAACACGATCAATACGACCGAGGGCGGCACCCACGAAGAGGGCTTCCGCTCGGCATTGACGAGCGTCATCAACAAGTACGCGCGAGATAAGGGCCTGCTCAAAGACAAGGATCCCAACCTTTCAGGTGACGACATCCGCGAAGGCTTGACCGCGATTATCTCGGTTAAATTGGGAAATCCTCAGTTTGAAGGCCAAACGAAAACCAAACTCGGAAACACCGAGGCACGGACTTTCGTTCAGCAGCAGGTCTACTCGCATGTGACCGACTGGCTCGACATGCACCCCAACGAGGCCAAGGACATCATCCGCAAGGCCCTTCAGGCTTTCGCCGCAAGGGCTGCCGCTCGCAAAGCGCGCGAAGCGACCCGACGCAAAAGCGTCCTCGAATCGGCATCGATGCCAGGAAAACTCAAGGATTGCACATCGCGTAACCCCGAAGAATGTGAGATCTTCATCGTCGAGGGCGACTCCGCCGGAGGCTCGGCTGTCAACGGACGCGACCCGGAGCATCAGGCGATCATGCCGATTCGCGGAAAGATCCTTAACGTCGAAAAGGCGCGTCTGGACAGAGCTCTTTCTTCGGATACGATCCAGGGGCTCATCACGGCCTTCGGAACGGGCATCGGCGATGAGTTCGACATGGCCAAGCTTCGCTATCACAAGATCGTCTTCATGGCGGATGCCGATGTCGACGGTTCCCATATCGCAACCTTGCTGTTGACTCTTGTCTATCGATACATGCGACCGCTCATTGAAGGCGGACATGTGTACCTGGCAATGCCCCCGCTTTACCGCATCAAGTGGACAAATGCCTCCCACGATTACGTTTTCTCCGATCGTGAGCGCGACGAGAAGCTCACGGAGGGCAAAGACAAGGGCTACCGCCTTCCGCGTGAGGAAAGCCAACGCATACAGCGGTATAAGGGCCTGGGCGAGATGAATGCTGAAGAACTGTGGGACACCACGATGAATCCGGACGCCCGCACTCTCAAACAGGTTTCGATCGATGACGCGGCCGCAACCGACGAAACTTTCGCCATACTTATGGGCGAAGACGTCGAATCTCGCCGAGGCTTCATCCAGCGCAATGCGCACGACGTGCGATTCCTCGATATCTAAGGCAAGGATCCAGTGAGCGAAGACATCGTCTACAACCACGGCCACATCAAAGGGGTCGACCTCCAACGTGAAATGGAGAAGTCTTACCTCGATTACGCCATGTCCGTCATCGTGGGGCGTGCGCTCCCAGACGTGCGTGACGGACTCAAGCCTGTGCACAGACGCGTTATCTATGCGATGTACGACGGCGGGTATAGGCCCGACAGTTCGTTTTCGAAGTCGGCGAAAGTGGTCGGCGACGTCATGGGTCACTATCACCCGCACGGCGACGTCGCCATCTACGACACCGTCGTGCGACTGGTCCAGCCGTGGTCGATGCGCTATCCGCTCGTTGCGGGCCAAGGCAACTTCGGCACGCCCGGCGACCTGGGCGCGGCCGCACCCAGGTACACCGAGGTGCGGATGGCCCCCCTCGCCATGGAAATGGTGCGTGACATCAAGGAACAGACGGTCGATTTCGAGCCCAACTACGATGGGTCGCTTCTGGAGCCCACCGTTTTGACGTCGCGTTTCCCGAATCTTCTGGTCAATGGATCTGAAGGCATCGCCGTCGGCATGGCAACTCGCATCCCTCCGCACAACCTGCGTGAAGTTGCTGCCGGGGTCCAGTGGTACCTGGATAACCCCGATGCGACGAAAGAAGAGCTGCTTGCAGCTCTTATCCAGCGGATCAAAGGCCCTGATTTCCCGACGGGCGCCCTCATCCTCGGCACTCGTGGCATCGAAGAGATGTATCGCACGGGTCACGGGTCGATCACCCAACGGGCGGTTGTCGAAGTAGACGAGATTCACGGCAGGCAGTGCCTTGTGGTGACCGACCTTCCCTACCAGGTCAACCCCGATCGGCTTCTCGACAAGATGGTTGAGGGCATTAAAGACGGGCGCCTTCCGGGCATCGCCGACATCCGCGATGAAACATCCGGACGCGCGGGCCAACGCATCGTCATCGTGCTGAAGAAGGACGCTGTGGCCAAGGTGGTGCTCAACAACCTGTATAAGCACACCCAACTTCAAAACAACTTCCCCGCCAATATGCTGGCGCTCGTCGACGGCGTTCCTCGCACGCTTTCCCTCGACGGTTTTGTGCGCCACTGGGTGACGTTCCAGATGGAAGTCATCCTTCGTCGCACGAAGTACAGGCTAGGTGAAGCTCTCAAACGCCTTCACATCCTCGAAGGGTATCTCAAGGCGCTTGATCAGCTTGACGCCGTCATCGCTCTTATCCGCGGATCGCAGACGGTCGACGCCGCCCGCACCGGCCTCATGGATCTGCTGGATATTGACGAAGACCAAGCCAATGCCATTCTGGAGATGCAGCTGCGCCGCTTGGCCGCTCTCGAGCGTCAGAAGATCATTGACGAGTACGAAGAAAAAGCCGCACTCGTCGCCGATTACAAGGACATCATTGCCAAGCCGGAACGCCAGCGCACGATCATCGGGGAAGAGCTCGGCGCCATCGTTGATAAGTACGGAGACGATAGGCGCACCACGATCCTCCCATTCGACGGCGAAATGACCGTTGAAGATCTCATTCCCGAGGAAGACGTGGTTGTTACCATCACGCGAGGCGGATTCATTAAGCGCACGAAAACCTCCGAGTACCGTGCCCAGCATCGCGGCGGCAAGGGAATCAGAGGTGCCTCGCTTCGCGGAGATGACGTTGTGGAGCATTTCGACGTCGGTTCAACCCACGAATGGCATCTCTTCTTCACCAATCTGGGCAGGGTTTACAGAATCAAGGGGTATGAGATCCCCGAGGCCGGACGTGACGCGAAAGGCCAGCACATCGCTAACCTTCTCGCTTTCCAACCGGATGAGACCATCGCATCGACCATCACGTTGAAAGATTACAACCAGGCCCAGTACCTGGTGTTGGCCACCGCCGACGGCTTGGTGAAGAAAACGCGATTGAGCGATTACGATTCACCGCGAGCGGGTGGCCTCATCGCCATTCGACTTCGTGAGAACGGTCACGGAAGAGATCATGTGGTGGCAGCTTGCCTTGTCAACGAGGGCGATGATCTCATGCTGGTTTCGCGCAAGGGAATGTCGCTGCGATTCACCGCTACGGATGACGTGCTGCGGCCAATGGGACGGCCCTCGTCCGGTGTGACGGGGATGAAGTTCCGCGAGGGTGACTCCCTGCTGACGATGAGAGTGGTCAAAGACGATGCTGAGGTATTCGTCGTGACAGAAGGAGGTTTCGCCAAGCGAACTTCCGTAGACGAATACAGAGTGCAAGGCCGCGCGGGTTTGGGAATCAAGGTTGCCAAACTCACGGAAGAACGTGGCGACCTCGTTGGCGCCCTGATAACCGAGGGCGAAGACGTCATGGTCATCATGGAATCTGGCAAAGTGATGCGGGCCTCTGCGGCTGAAGTTTCGAAGACCGGGCGCAATACACAGGGTGTCACTTTTGCGCGTCCCGACGGCGGTGACCGAATCATCGCGATAGCCAGAAACGTTGAAACGACAATCGAAGCCGAGGTTGAGGAAGTTGACGCCGAAGGCGAAAACGTCGCGGACACGGTAGCCTCTGTGGTGGAGGTTTCTACGGAAGCCGCCACAGGTCACGCCAACCAGGCTGGAGCAAACGGAGTAATCGATGAGTGAGAAACCGAAGACGGAGGCCCTCCCGCGCCCTTCGGACAAGCAGGATGCGGCGAACAACAGCCGCGGTGGAGGTTTCAAGGCGGCAGCGGCAAAAGGAAAGGCTGCAATCGGAGCCAAGTTTGCCGCCGACCCCCAACCGAAACAGTCGGTGGGCATCCGACGGGTGAAGATGACGATCTCGAAGGTCGATCCCCTATCGGCCCTGAAGATCGGCTTCCTCACGTCGGTGGCGGTGGGGATCATGATCGTCGTCGCGATGATGATCCTGTGGTTTGTTTTGGACAGCATGAAGGTGTTCAGCCAAATCGACAATCTGCTTCAAACCCTCAACCAGCCGGATCTTTTGAGGGTTGGCGAGTATCTCGAGTTTGGGCGGTGGATGAGCTTTGCCGTCATTATCGCGATTATCGACGTGGTGCTCCTGACCGCGCTGGCGGCCGTGGGAGCCCTGGTGTACAACCTCATAGCATCGCTTGTAGGCGGCCAGCGCATAACCGTCACAGACGAGTAGCGAGCTCGGTGTCTGGGCCTTGGAATTCGCGATTCGATCGGCACTACGACCGTTGATGATGCGTCTCCGGGAGGCAAACCACCCGGTCCACTGAGGCACCGCACACATACGCGGGTTCGGGTTTGAAGTTCAGGGAAACCCTGGGGTAGTCTAAATCGGCACCCAGCAGTGCGAGGGCCTATAGCTCAGTCGGTTAGAGCGCTTCCCTGATAAGGAAGAGGTCGCTGGTTCGAGTCCAGCTAGGCCCACGCAATAGAACGGAGGGGAACATGAAAAAGATACTAGTGACTGCCTTCGCATTCGTTATTGGTTATATCGGATGGGTCGAGATTCAGAAGAGGCTTCAAGACCGTGCTGTCTGGTATGAAGTCTCCGATCCGGTAGAGTGATCTGCGCACGTACATCGGGCTTCTAGTTTTGGGGCTATGGCGCAATTGGTAGCGCACCTGCTTTGCAAGCAGGGGGTTACGGGTTCGAGTCCCGTTAGCTCCACCCACCCTCAGTCTGACCTCCCTCGGGCTGAGGGTGTTTGCTTTGATCAGGAAGCAATGTTCGCGATGTGACTATCGGTCGCTACGCACTCAAGATCTCACTGTCCATCGTTACACGATTGGCAAGAGGCCATCGATAGTCGGTAGGAGCATCGACTATTGGCAGGAGGCCATGGACTATTGACAGTGCATACTTACTGATGGCTTGTGCCTACGTTGTGCCTACTTGCGGCGTGTGACCTTTGGCTGCCGTTGAAAGACCGCTCCGATGGCTTTGATGAGTACGATTCCTCCCATGACGTAACAAATGTTGCGCCCCACGGCGAGTATCTCTTCTCGAGACATATCGAAGGAACATTCGACTTTTGACTGGAATAGTGCGACGTTGCAAACAAGTTTCATGACCATCAGCCTACTTCGAACCCATCGTTGAACGAAATCGTTGGTGGTTCGAAATCCAGCAAATAGGCGTTGTAAGGATTGCCATCGACCCGTTCGAAACCCAGCTTCTTGTAGAGTTCGACGGCGCCATTGCCCTCTTCGACGCTCAGGCAGATTCGTGTGATCGAACGATTCTTAGCCTTCTCGAACAGTTCTTCGAGAAGGGCCTTGCCGACGCCGCGCCTTCGATAACCTTTCCAGACGGAGACGCTGAGTTCGGGGATGCCGTCGGCGATGTAGCCATACCCTGGATCCTCGGCGTCGAAGAAAGTCAACCACGATATGCCGACGATCCTGCCCTCTATCTCGGCCGCGATCCCAAAATCGCCGGAGTGGCCGTCCAGCCGGTAATAGTGGCGGAATTCTGGAGAAGAATCGATGTCAGCATAGGTAAAGCGAGACTCACCCGTCCAGTTCATATTTGCCAAAGTGGCGACGCGCATGATTTCCCTGTCCGCCGGGGTGAGAAATCTGAATGTCATGTTCAGCGATGTCATTGCGACTACGGTATCAGAACCTCGCTGCACCAATGCGGGCGGAGGAACCGCAAATATCGGCGGTAGATTAAAGATTCGGTATAGGCGGCGCCAGTGCGGGAGGTTTGGCGCCGAGTACAGCTGCGGAAAATCGGGATGGACAGAGGCTGCCATAGGTAACGGCATAACGCCTGATAGTCTCCTACGCACTGATATGACTATGGGTATCTAAATCCATCGACGCGAGTTCGATGGCGATATATGCTCAACATAGATAACGCCATCTCACACACATTGCGCGCATCTATGCTCGCCTGCATTTTTCATATGGGGGAACGATGTCCACCTCACTTAAACGACTCACTCGCACAGCCGCCTTTGTAGCCTTTACAGTCACGATCTCCACAGTTGCTCCAGCCGCGACAGCTACCGAAGAGGGCAGCGCGCGGCTGACGGTTGCGGCGTCAAACAATCGGGCGTCGGGCACTCATTTACCTTTGGACAGAGACGCCCCCGGGTCTGAAGACTTTGACGGCGGTTCTTCGAACACGGGATCGGGGGGCTCTTCCAGTAAGAATCCGGGTGCTTCTTCTAGCAGAGAAGTAGATTCCGGCGGACCTGCAGGAGGGGCGAACGGCAGTAGGGACGCTGGCCGCAATGGTTCACCCGCTGAGGAAAACGACGGGGACAATACCGGAAATTCTGCGGAAAACCAGAGCGAAGGCGCCCCGAATACTCAGAGCAGCAACGAACCGACCGCGGCTGCGACCCCAAACAATAACGTCGCCCCCCAAACGGGCTCGAATTTCGAGATCGACGGCAACGGGAAACTCGTGCGATATAAAGGTTCGGCCAAGGATGTCCGGATCCCCGAAACGGTCAAAGTGATAGGCCGCAGAGCTTTCGACAGGACTGGCATTCTCAAGGTGACTATTCCCGCAACGGTAACCGAGATTGAGGATGAAGGGTTCGTCGGTTGCAGCAGTCTTACTTCTGTCGAATTCGAAGACACCGCCGCCAAACCGAGTCACCTGACCAAACTTGGTAAGAAAGCTTTTTACTACACATCGTCATTAAAAGAAGTGACCCTTCCTCGTTCGGTGACAACGCTCTCGCCCCAAGTTTTCAGTAAGAGCGGCCTGATGAAAGTTTCGCTTCCTGCAGGTGTTACCGAGATTCCCTCCGAGGCGTTTTTCCGAGCTGGAAAGCTTAAAGACGTCACCATAGCGGACGGTGTTACGCGTTTCGAATACAGAGCTTTTGCGAGGACCCGCGTCGACAATTTCAAACTTGTAGGGGCCGACGGAAGAAGTGCCGGAACCGGTTTTCCTTCGAAGCTTAAGTTTATCGGCGACTTCACTTTTTGGCAGTCGGCGTTAAAAGAAGTTGTGCTTTCATCCGAGGCTGAGTCAATCGGTCGGAGCGCATTTAGTAACGTTCCGTTGACTAAGGTCACTCTCAAAGAAGGTTTGAAGACGATTGGCAGTGGTGCCTTCGCCAGAACGAGGCTCACGGAGTTGACTATTCCCGATTCGGTCACGGATGCTACGGACTCGGTCAGGGCTATGGGCAAACTCGTCAAACTCCACATTGGAAAGAATGTGGGGCCCGACCAGCTTAATGGCGCATTTTTCGGAACTGCGTCGCTCACGAAGATTTCCGTCGCCCAAGGCAACCCAAACTACACGATCGTCGGCAATGTTCTGTTCAACGGACAGCGAACGAAACTCTTATTGATTCCTCGGCGCCATCTAGACGACGGCGCCGGCATAAAGAAGTATCGAATCCCCGCAGGAGTGCAGGAGATCACCGGGTATGCGTTTGAGGGAACCGAATACGAAGAAGTGGATTTCCCGTCTAGTCTGCGCAGCATCGGGACCTACGCCTTTTCTTCCTCGCATCTCAAAGAGGCGATCCTGCCCAGCGGCCTCGAGACAATTGGGGAGGGTGCTTTCAGAGAGTCATCTGGCTTGACGAGAGTCGATCTAGGTGGAACCGTGACAATCGACAGAGCGGCTTTCTCAAAAACCTTGACGCTCAAGAACGTCAATATGCATACCGACCTCAATAGGCTCAAGGAGATCCGCTCATACGCATTTGAAGGTTCCGCACTTACGGAAGTGAGAATGCCTGATTCGCTTACCGCGATCGGTGAGTTCGCTTTCCTCAATGATGAGGAGCTTGCCAAAGTCCGCCTCGGTGCGGGTTTGCGAACTTTGGACGACGGCACCGTTTTTTACAATGCTCTAAAGCTCCGTGAATTGACGGTGGCTGAAGGCAATCCCGTTTTCAGCGCTGATCACAACGTGTTGTATGCGAAACGCGGTGATGGACTGCACGTGGTGTTTTCTTCTCCGGCCAGCATCGCAACAAATTACCATGTAAAAGACGGGACGGTTGTGATCGATTCGAGTGCATTCGCCAATAACTCTAAGTTGGAGACGGTTTTTCTACCCGATGGACTCAAACGTATAAGCGATCGTTCTTTTGAGAATGCGACCGCTTTGAAAGATGTGCGCTTTCCCGACAGCTTGGAGACAGTCGACGGTTTCGCCAATACGTCCCTTCGCAAAGTCGATTTGGGCACCAAGATCACCTCGATTGAGACGGCCTTTAACGAGAAATCTCCGGAGCGAATCATCGTACGCGGAGGCAACAATGGTAAATTCTCCGATTCCTTCGATAACGATGCCAAACCTGTTTCGGCCTATTTCGGCGAGGGAATGACAGCAGTCAACTACAGCCGTGCACTCTTCCCCAAAGTCCTCGTTTTGCCGAGTTCCTTGAAGGAATTCAATATCGACTCGGCAGGGGATAATGACGCGTGGAAGGCCTCAGCTGTTTTCTACGTGGCGGCCGATCGCGGTTCGTCGGCATGGAAGCTGGCCTCTGAAAAGATGAAAGCAATCGGCATGGATCCAAGCAAGCAGCTCAAGCGATATGTGCCGATGAGCGCCAAAGCCAGCGGGAGGGTTTCCTCCGGAGGAAACGGTTCGGCGAAGGTTGACATTCGCGGAGGCGTAACCCAGGGTGCTCATCAAGCTCGGGTTGTCTCAGTTGCTTCAGACGGGACGACGAAGGCACTGAGTGACTGGGTCGAAGCGAAAGCCACAGGCGACCACTATGAAGCCAACATTAACTATGCGGCCTCCGGTCAAGGCGGACAGATCAAAGTCGAAGTGCGCGACCATACAGAACTGACCCTTCTAACCGAGATCACGATAGGTTGATCTGACCGATATGACCATAGGCTGATGCCGACGCCGCGCAGTGCCTGACCAAGTTACCGGGTCAGGCACTGCGCGGCTCCGCAACTTCACGCGCAGCGGTAGAACTATCGGCAGCTGCGGCGGCAATTGGTGATGGTTGCTCGGCAACTGTGCGGTGGTGGTGACTGGGTCGGTCAGTTCACGTCTGATTGATTATCGCGGCGGTGGTCATGTAGTGGTTGCGCGAAGGAGCTTGGTTGAGAGCCACGGCCCACCCCACCACGTCTGCCAGCCAAGATCCTTGGGGTCCTCAACTTTGAGGCCGAGCGTCGATAGCTCCTTTGAGTACTCATCGATTGCCTTGAGGTCCGCTATGATGATTTGCCCACCCGGCTTGAGGACGCGAACCGCCTCCCGGATGGCTTGAGCGCGCCCCTGGGCATTGGGGATGTTGTGGATTGACAGGCTTGCGGTAATCAAATCAAAGGAGTCGTTCTCGAAAGGAAGTTTCGTCATGTCGCCGGTGACGAAGTCGATGCGTGAGTCCATCCCGTTGGCTTTGGCATTGGCTACGGCGGCCTCTTCTCGATTGCCGGATTGGTCGGATTTGCGCCACAGATCAACGCCGGTCAGCTTGGCCTCTGGAAAGCGCTGGGCGGTCATGATGATCACGGCTCCACGGCCACAGCCCATGTCGAGAACTCGTTGGACGTCGGTTTTTGATGTGTCCTCCAAAATCTTGCGCCATGCGGCGAACTTTCCTCGAAGCGTTGTATGGAGGTAAAAAATGGCGCCTGCGATAGAAACAAGCGAGAGGATCCCGTAGACGATTGGCTTCCATGTGTTTTCTTGGCGTGTTCCGAACGCAAAGATTGCGAAGAGGACTCCGGGGATGAGCTGCAGTAGCGGGACGTAAGCAGCATCAATTCCAAAGGAACCACGGGGTTTGACTTTCATGAGATGTCCTCGGTCATGTACGAATCGGCCGTTTTTGGCATCGACCGCATGACTCGAAGTGTGCCCGAACTGAGGTGCAGGCAATCGTCTGTCTGGCTGCGTTCGATCCTTTTTCAGTTTAACCCGGATAACGGGATGTATGCCTTCTTCTGGAGATGTCTTATCAGCGGGTTTCAATAGGTAGGTCCCCGCACCCGCTTCTGCTCCTTTAGCGGGTTCTTTCCTTTCAAATATCCTGGGCTAAATCAGCCTGAGGATGGGATGAATTAGCTAAAGAGAAGCCTGAATGCGCAACTCAAGGACGAACGCGAATGCGCTCTTTGCAACTTATTCGAAGAAGCAGATGGGTGAACAGGTCTCTTGCGTATTTGATTATGGATGTAAAAACATTCAGATTGTGTATCCAAATTTTGAGTGCGTGAAATGCGGAAAAACGTGAAATGCGAAAGAGAACAGGTTTTAATGTTGTGTGAAGCTTGTGGTTGTAAAACGTGATAATAGGGGCATTTTAATGATTAGTGAGATTTGATGAGTAAGAGCAAGGTTCAAACAACGGCGTCGAAGGCTGTGTGAACAGTCCAGACACTCATCGCGAGATCAACGAAGAACCACGTGATAAGCCAAATCCATGAGGGTACACGAGTAAGCCCTGCAAGCGTGAAGTGATCTTGTTCTTGATCACGTGTTCCGGCGACGTCGCGAAGAGATGTCCAGGCACCGATGAGAAGGATGAGACCGATTCCCGTGATGACGCCCGCCTGGATCAATGCGCCGATCTGCATACGATTTCCCAGTAACCATAAACTGCCAAAAACAAGTGCTGAACCGAGTATCACGATCACCGTTCGAACGGACCGTGACATCACCAACAGGGCGATGAGCACGACGATCGTCGCCATGATGATTACTTTCGAGTACCCGTTCAGGGCGCCGACGACGAGCAGTGATCCAAGGATCGCTGGGACCGGATAGCCCGCCCATGTGGTGAGAATCCTGCCGAAACCAGTCGGCTTGCCCTTTGTTACCGCATGACCGGACATGTCCCGTTGAACGACGAAACCTTGAAAACGCCGTCCGCAAGCTATTCCGACGGCGGCATGTCCGGCTTCGTGCACGACCGTCACAAGAGTGCGGCCGCTGCGTTTGAGTGTGGGAATCGTGATGGTCAGCGCCAGAATCACCGAACCAATCAGCACGATCGTGATGTTCTGACCATTGGTGGATAGGCTTGGCTGCGCCCAATCTAGCCAGGAGGTGGCGATGGTTGTCATGTTCCCAGTGTTGCACGTGAAACCTGAAAAAGCAGGGGGAGGAAAATCCACTCGCCATCTGTTGGCCTCGGGCTTTGGAGGCAAGCTCTTGGGCGAGTCAGCCGTGGGGATCGCAGCTGACCGCAGAGCCGACGCCGTAGCGCACATTGTCAAAGACGATTAGCCCATGGGATACGCCGTTGGTCAACCGCGAAACGACAGAGCGATCAACGGTGAAGCAACAAGGTGATCAACCGAGAGCCGACAGGGCGAAACCAAAGAACAAGATCATCAACTCAGTGGTGGGAACTCGTCAAGGCTGAATACCGACTCTAGGGGAACGCCGAACCAGCGGGCAATTCGGAGCGCCAGATGAAGGGAAGGAGCGTATTCACCGCGTTCTAGGTAGCCCATTGTTTGGTAATGGATTCCGAGTTCTTCCGCGAGCTTGCGGCGCGTCACGCCGCGATCAGCTCGCAGCACAGCAAGCCGATTGTGAACGCGCTCTTCGGTTTTTTGCGATTTACCGGATGAAGCACCGGCTTTCTCTTGTTTTGTGTGGTTCACGCATAACCTCTCGAGGCGATCTTCTCCCGTACTGCTGCGACGGTACCCATTGTTTCACGGCGTATGCTGCGCCGCAGGATCAGCGGTGTGACGCCATAGCCGATGAGTGCCCAAACCGCTAGGATTCCTACGGCAAGCAAGGGCTGGAATGACCCGGTTATCTCGAGAGAGCCAAGCTCAGCTGGGAAAAGAGCGCTTCTGGATGCGTGTGCTCCCCAATACATCGGAGTGAGGCCCACGAGCCATTGAAGCGGCTTCGGGTAGAGGTTCGCCGGGAACATCGTTCCTGACGCTATATAAATCCCGTAGACGAATAGCATCGAAACAAGCAAACCCCATGTTGAGCGAATGAACGATCCCACGAGAGCTACCAATGGGAAAAACGTCACAAAGGAAAGCGTGAGGGTAGCGATGAAAGCCAGCAGTCGAATGCCGGAATCCGGCCGCAGGTCGGGAAAGAGAATCATGCCTGGAATGAACGTCAGTAGGAAAAGGGTGGCGTAAGCTACCCAACTTGATACCGCCTTGCCGAATACCCATGATTCCACTCCCCCTGGTAAAAGTCGCAAACGAAGAAGCGTGCCGTCATTGCGTTCATTGAAAAGCTCGCCCATGATCTGGAAAGTGCCGATACCCAGGAATCCCGGAACTGCAAAGGAACTGGCTGAGACCCCGTCGGCCAGTTCGCTTTCCTTTACTTGAAATATGAACACAAGGAAAAGCGCGGGGACCATGAGCGTCATTATGAAAGCCGGTGTCAAGAATGCGATGCGCAGCTCTGCACGTGCTTGCAGAATGCCGGCGCGTACAGCGGTCCGCAATGTCTGAGTCATCGTTCGTTCTCCTTCGTCGTGCCTTTCATCGTGAAGACATTGGAGTTTCGGTCGTGGCTGCGTGCAGTCAATTCGTCGGATGGCCTGGCGAGGGTGGAACCGCCTTTTCCGTCGACGAGGGCGAGATAGGCGTCTTCAAGCGACGTTCTGCTGACTTCGAGATCGTCAATCGACATGTCTTGCAATAGTTCGCGCAAGAAGGCTTCAGGCTTCGTCGTCGCGTGGAATTGACGGTGGCCGCCAGAAGTCCAGGTGATCTCGGCTTGTCTCTCCACTTGGAGCCTTAGCGACTCGGGAGAGCCCTGGGCGATGATTCGCCCCTCGTCGAGAATAAGGATTGAGTCTGAGAGGCGGTCGGCCTCAGACAGGTCGTGAGTGGTCAAAATCAATGCCGTTCCGGCGTCGACCTGGTCCGTGACAATATCGTGAATTGCCCTTTTCGCAGCGGGATCAAGGCCCGACGTGGGTTCGTCGAGTATGAGGAGATCGGGTCTGGCTACGAGCGCCGCGGCAAGATCAAGACGACGGCGCAGTCCACCCGAAAGCGTTGAGATCGTTTTGTACGCATGTTTGCCTAGCTCGAAGGAATCGATGAGCTCGGAAACGGTTCGACAGTCGCGGAAATTGACGTAAGAAGCGTGTATCCAGTTCAGAAATTCCCTGACGCGCCATTTGGAATGATCGCTTTGGGACTGCAACGTCATGCCAATGCGGGCTTGCCATTGCGCGCCGGGACCGCTGGCCGGGTCCTCTCCCAAAACGTTGACGGATCCTGAATCGCGCTTAATCAATCCCCGGATTACCTCGACCGTGGTGGTTTTTCCCGCTCCGTTCGGGCCGAGCAAAGTGATCGTTTGCCCCGCTTCCGCACGCAAACTCACATCGCTGAGAACGGCGGTGTCGCCATAGTTTTTCCTCAAGCCGACGACGTCGACAACCGGAGTGGCACCCATATAGTCCTCCTTGCTGTAATCATGCTCGTAAAGATAGCAGTAATGCTATATATAATGCAATTACTGTGATCATCTGGAGTAGCTCTATTCAATGCTTGGTATGTGAAAGCACTGAATGCGCGGACCAAAAGCCGGGTCGACCACCGAGCTAAATGCCGGTTTGAGCCTTGGTTGAGTCATCGAAGAGGAGCGGTAGGGCTGAGCGCGGCCCACGCGATGCAGTGCGAGAAGGCTCAATGCGACGCGAGAAAGACAATGCGACGCGAGAAATGGAACGATTCTAGGTATTCTTTCTTCTGAGTATGCATATGTCTGAATACGATGCATTACTTGGTGCGCATGCACGTCGCCTGCGTTTGTCGGTTATCGATTTGCTTTGGCGGGGGTGGCTAGCGCTCGCCGGACAGCTCGCGCTCGCGGCACATACTCGTTGAACGGCTTGTGTCCGCGGTCCTGTGGGCACGGGACCGCCCGTGGTTACGGACCCCTCGTGGCCACGAGGGGAAGCATGAGAGACCGTGTGGATCATGCTCCAGACTTTGGACCGGTTGCCCCAATCGTGCGCTCTCAGCGCGACCTCGTTGAATGAAAGGTTACGAATGACGGTGCTGGATCCCTATGATGCCGTAATGCTCCTGTCGTACGGCGGCCCAAATGGGCCTGACGACGTCCTCCCCTTCATGCGCAATGCCACCCGTGGCCGCGGAATCCCCGACTCTCGGCTTCTCGAGGTCAGCGAACATTACCAACGCTTTCAGGGCGTTTCTCCTATTAATGCCTGGAATCGCAGACTGATCGAGGATTTGCGTGGGGAACTGCGGCGGCGTGGATGCGACATTCCGGTGGGGTGGGGAAATCGCAATTGGCATCCCTTCGTCGACGAGGGTTTGGCTGAGCTGGCCGACGCCGGTGCTCGCCGCATCCTCGTTCTTCCGACGTCGGCCTATGCCTCCTACTCGGGATGCCGACAGTATCGCGAAGATTTGGAGAGGGCTTTGGCCTCCTTCGAGGGTCGTTACGGCGACGCCGTGTTAGGCTCCGAATCGAGTGCGGACAATCCTGACGCCGCGTTGATCGTCGACAAGATCCGACCCTTCTACAACACGCGAGGCATGGTGACTGCGCAGGTGCGAACCATCCTGGCCGCTTACCGGAAACTTGCGGATCAGGGTGTGGATTCGAAGGGGGTCAGCCTTATCTTCGTCACCCATTCGATTCCACTGGGGATGGAGGAGGGGTCTGCCCCCAGTGAAGACGAGCGTTCGGCTTTTTGCGACCTTTCCATGGAGATCAGTTACGTTGCCCAACATCGCGCCCTCATCCGGACTATTCTTCCGTTTGTGCGCAAGGATGTGGGCAACCCCGACCTTCCCTTCGAACTGGCCTTTTGTTCGCGCTCGGGCCCGCCTCATGTGCCTTGGTTGGAACCTGACATCAACGATCTACTGCGAGAGCTCGCGGACTTGCCGCACGAAAGACTCGCGGGCCTCGCTGCGCCGGCCGAGACCCGAACCGACACCGACACGCAGTCGACCGCCGCCTGGCTTTCCAACGTGCGGCCCACCGGCGTCGTCGTCGCGCCCGTCGGCTTCATCTACGACCACATGGAAGTTGTATACGATCTGGACACCGAAGCGCGGGAAACGGCGGCCGACGTGGGGTTGCCGTATGAGCGGGCAGCGACGGTATCGACGGATCGGGATTTCGTTGCCAGCCTAGTCGACGTCCTTCAGGAGCGGGCAGCGCAGGCGCGTGGTGAACGGATTCGACCCGATAGTGCGACGGGGACCGGTCCATTCCACACCGTTTGTCCCGAGCAATGCTGTCGCCCCGGAAATCGTAGGCCTCACCCTCACCCGTCCTAAAACTTTCCTCTCTCGGGTGAGACGAACGGAGTGCATCTGAGGAGTGCCGTGAATAGATTTGTTTGGGCGGGCTGGTTGGTGAAGAGGTCAGCCGCAGAAGAGAATCTTCGAGGTGAGGTTCTCGACGATAGACTGGGCCGTGCAGCGAAATTGCGCATCCCTGCGCCGGAACGAAGGAGAGATTCATGGCAGAGCATTCGCATCGTCCGCAGGATCCTCGCGATGCACAGAACGTCGATCTTGACGCTATCAACAATGCCTTTCACTACGCCTTGTATTCGGTGTTTTCTTTGAAGGCGCCCTTGCCCGCTGAGGATTCCGCACGAGGCGCGATCATTGCCGAAAGCGTGGAATACGTTGATGGGGCGCGCGCCACGACGCGCGGCTGGTATGACACAGCCGGTTTCCGCGCGGATGCGGACCTTTTGGTGTGGTGGCTCGACGACGATCCAGAGGTTCTCCAAGATGCATATCACAGGTTGCGGGCCAGTGCCCTCGGTCGCCACATCGAGCCCGTCTGGACGTGCATGGGGCTGCATACTCCCGCCGAATTCAACCGCCGCCATGTGCCCGCATGCCTGAGCGGTGTAGCGCCGCGAGATTGGCTCATGGTCTATCCGTTCGTCCGTTCCTACGAGTGGTACCTCCTTGAGGCGGAAGAACGGTCGCGCATTATGGCCGAACATGGACGAAACGGATTCAGTCAGTACCCCGACGTGAAAGGATCGACTCTTGCGACGTTCGGATTGAGCGACTACGAGTGGATTTTGGGTTTTGAGGCGGATACGCTCGACCGCCTTGAAGGCGTTCTCCACGCGCAGCGCTACACCGAGGCTCGCCTGCATGTGCGCGAAGATACGCCCTTCTACACCGGGCGGCGCGTCGACCCCCTCACATGGGGAGAGCGCCAACCTCGCGCCTAACGAGCCAACCTCGCGCCTAACGAGTGGAGAGCGCCAACCTTGCGTGGAGGACGTCCACCTCGCGTAGAGGCGATTGCGCACCTAGACAACCTCGCGTTGGCGGAACACCGGCCTCGGATCGTTCTAGGGCTAGTGTGCGTAGGGCAGTCGCTATCGTTTGCAGTGGGCTAACGCGATTGCGTCGGGTTCAGCGTGATGGAGAGCTCAATACGGCGGATAATTCAATGAGATGAAGAGCTCAACGCAATAGAGGATCCGGTGCGGCGGGCGCGTCGGCTTCCCTTTCGGCGATCCGAACGACGACCCGGCCGCGAATTCCTTTCTCAACGATTGAAGCCAGGGCAGAATCGAGCTCATCAAAAGCGATCTCCGAAGCGATTGCATGCAATGCTTCGGGCCTGAGTGATTCTTCCAAGAGGTTCCACGTGCGCGTACGAACGGCGTCGGAGGGGAAGGTGACCGTGACACCCAACAAGTTGATGCCCCGCAGGATGAAGGGAAGAACGGTTGCATTCAAAGTGTTTCCGCCGGCATTTCCGAATGCCGCGATGGAGGCGCCCGGAGCGGCCGTTCGCGTGAGCCATGCAAGTGTGCTTCCGCCCACCGTATCGACTGCGCCAGCCCATTGACCCTTTTCCAAGGGGCGTTTGCCGGATGTGTCCGGACGCGCTTCCACGCGTGCCGCGCCAAGTGAGACAAGGTAGTCGGCGGCTTCACGCCGTCCCGTGAAAGCGGTGACGTCGTACCCGCGCTCAGCCAGTATGGCGACTGCGATCGACCCCGATCCGCCGCTGGCGCCGGTTACGGCGACTGGGCCGGCTGCCGGGTTCACGCCTGCTTGTTCGAGCTTGAGCACTGCCATCGCCGCAGTGACACCCGCCGTTCCTATGGCTGCGGCGTCGAAAAGAGAGAAAACCGGAGGAACGGGAGTGAGCCAGCTCGATGGAACGCGCAAGTATTCACAATACCCGCCATTGTGCTGTTCGGAGAGGGTAGCTCCCACTATCGAAACGGGAGCGCCGACCTCAAGCCCGGATTGCCCAGGTTCAAGGACGACACCCACCGCGCAACAGCCTCCGATCATCGGCAAGGATCGCGCAATGGTTGCGCGGCCAGTTGCCGCTAGCCCGTCCTTGTAATTGACGGATGAATGCGTCACGCGAAGTAGCGCATCGCCTTCCCCGAGCTCAGAGAGCGGAACGCGAGTGTAGCGCCCGCGAACCCCCTCAGGCGTATCGAACAGCTGATATGCTGCGGCGTCGTCCGACATCGTCCCTTGGATTTTCTTGTCTGGGTTTCGCTGGCACCCGTCCGAGAACGGGTGCCAAGCATCTCATGCCTTGTGCTTGCCGAAATCTGCCTGCTGGGAATCTTCGGCGGGAACTTCGACATCCTCCCAGTATGACTCGGCCCACGGATCCTCAACGGGCTGGCTTCGCTTCCACAGCAAGGCTGCAGCGCCAACGGCGCCGCCGATGATTGCGAGAGTTCCCGTCACCTTGAGGAAACGACGCTTCTTCTTGGGCTTGGGCTCCGCCAATGCCGCGGCGGCCGAAGCCTGTACGGCCTGGGCGCGAGTTTTAAGATCGCCTTCAGTGGTGCGAGCGGCGTCCACGGCGGCGCGGGCAACCCGCTTGGCCTTGGGTATGTAGTCGGTGACGGCCTTCTCTTTCGCCTCAGAGGCCAACTGCGCGGCCTGTGCTGCCTTCGGAGCAACCCATTCCTTACCCTGATGAGCGAGTTCTTGAGCCTGGGTTGCAAGCTGCGCAGCAACCGGACGAATCTTCTCAGCAGCCTGGCTGGCGGCAGCGCCTGCATGGGCCATGAAGTCCTGAGCTTGGGCGGCGGCCTTCTTCTTGGCCTTCTTTTTCTTGGAACGGCAGCAGAACACCGCGAACCTCCTTCGATTGTCCGGTCTCAACCGGGGAAAACTGTACCCTTTCATTTTGCCCGGTTTTCCGCGAAATGTCAGCCTGAACTCACCTGTTCCTCCAAGCCGCACTCCGGTTTTCGCCCGCAGCGCATTCATTTGGACAGCTTGAGTGTGCGTGCTCATCTTCGATCCGCACTTTTGGGCGAAGCGGCCGGTGTTGGCGACAACGGGTGTTGGCGACAACGCGAGTGCTCTGGCCTTGCCCGCCATTGCGTGACGGCTCAGCTTAGACACCGCAGGCGATGACGCAGACTCCCCCGATGTCAGGCTTAGACCCCCGCGGGTGTCAACGACGTCGATGATGGAACATCAGCTCAGCTGCCTCTCCAGTGCATCGACTAAGAAGGCCACGGCTTCATCGCCCGCCTCCCAATCGCCTGTTGCGAGCGCCAGAAAGAGCGCTCCGCGGTAGCCGGCCAGAGCCGCCGAGGCCGCAGCTTTGGCCGTGGACTGCGGTACTCCCGACTTGCTTAGATTCTGCGTGATGGCATCGGCCCAATCGCGTTCGAGAACCCGAAAGAGCTCCCTGTAGTGCGAAGGGTCGCGAATGGCCAACGTCGCCAATTCGAAGTAGAGCGCCAAAAAAGGTTGGATTTGCGGCTGCCGGGCTTCCTTCCACAGCCTTTTGACGGTTGCTGTCATTGCCTGCGCGGCGTCGGTGTAATGCTCGGATTCGGTCGAGAGCACTCGGGCGATTTCGGGTTGTCGCTGGCGGAGGCGACGGATGGCTTCCAAAAGGAGCTGTTCTTTTCCTCCAAAGTGATAATTCAGCGTGCGAGCCGAAACACCGAGATCGGAGGCCAGCGGACGCAGGGTCAATCCGGTGATTCCGCGTTTGAGAACCGAATCTGCGATGCGGTTGAGTAGTTGGTCTGCAATGCGAGGGTCATGTGGTCTAGCCATGTCTTGTTATTACCACACTCGTTTCATTAATATGGAAGTATGATCTCACAGCGTAAACAAACGGACGACGACAGCCGGAAGATTCAACGCGATGTATTGGTGATGCTCGTCTACGGAGTGGGGATTTGGGGGCTTGCGACCTCCGCCATCGTGGCGGCCGGCCCGCTTCTCTTGCCCAAAACCGGTTCTCGTGCCGGGATTGCAGTAATCGTCCTTCTCGCCCTGGGAGCTCTGGTGGTCTCACGCCTCGCCTACGGCCTCTACCGACACGGCCGCGAGGACGCGCTTGTCGACCGCTTGCTGTTCAGCACGGTGGTGGCAATTTCGGGACTCCTGCTCGACGCCCTGATCTACGCCTTTGCCATCGGGCGTTACCCCGTTCTCTCGTCGAATCAACAGGGATCCGTGGCATTTTTCCTTGTCGCGTCCTACGGCGCCTTGCTTCTTGCACCGCATATTCCGCCTCACAGTCCGCGCAAAAGAAGTTTGGCTGCCGATGCGGCCGACGGCGGCGTGTCGGCTCTATGAGTCTACGACGCCCAACTCGATGACATGACGGCTTGGGTCCCGCCGTCGGCGAACGTCTTCCGCAGCATTTAGCAAGCCTGTGGGAAGATGGACGCATGGAAGCAACACTTCACACTAATCACGGCGACATCGTCGTGGAGCTCTATCCCAACCACGCCCCCAAGACCGTTGCCAACTTCGTCGAACTGGCCACAGGAAAGCGCGAGTGGACCAACCCGGCCACGGGGGAGAAAACCACCGAGCCCCTGTACGACGGCACGATCTTCCACCGCGTGATCGACGGCTTCATGATTCAGGGAGGCGACCCGTTGGGCCGCGGAACCGGCGGCCCCGGCTATCAGTTCGAGGATGAGATCCATCCCGAGCTCAACTTCAACGACCCGTACGTTTTGGCCATGGCAAACGCCGGCCCGGGCACCAATGGTTCGCAGTTCTTCATCACAGTGGCCCCGACCACCTGGCTATACGGCAAGCACACGGTGTTCGGCAAAGTGGTTGACGATTCTTCAAAGGCCGTTGTCGATGAGATCGCCAAGGTGTCAACCGATATGCGCGACAAGCCGGCCGACGACGTCGTCATCAACTCCATCAGCGTCAACGAATGACATACCGCAGGCCGCGATGAGCACATCCGCTTCGGACAGCGATCACCCTGAGCTTGCGAGCTTGCCGGGTAGCGGATTTCCTGGCGAATCGCTGAGGAACCCTGAGCCACTGGGGCACGAAGAACCCTTCGATGCCAACGGGGCGCCTTCAGCCCCACGTGAGGAATCTTTCGAAAGAACGCCCTTCGACGGTCGACGCCGCAAACGATGGGTTCCCTCCCGCGAACAGTGGTCGAAAACCGGCGTGACCATCTTTCTCATCGCGGCCTGCGTGGGCGTCGACATCATCACCCGAATCGACGGGTCGATCAGTTCCTACTTCGTATTCGAGCCCGAGCTCTCCGCGCACGAGCCGCATCGTTTCCTGGCTTCCGCTTTCCTTCACGCCAATTTCTGGCATCTGCTGCTGAACATGTATGTGCTGTGGGCGCTCGGATCGGTTCTGGAATCCGTCATCGGACACATTAGATACCTTGGGATCTACCTTCTCTCCGCTGTCGCGGGCAATGCGGCCGTACTTTTGACCGCCGATCCCTTGAACAACTCCTGGTACACGGCCACTGTTGGCGCTTCGGGTGCGGTTTTCGGCCTGTTGGGGGCGCAATTGGTCATTGCTCGTATATCTGGCGCGGATTTGACCGGTTTCATCGTGTTCATCGTGCTGAACGTGGTCATATCGCTCAACCCCGACTCTGGAATCTCTTGGCAATCGCACCTGGGAGGATTCGTGGCCGGGGTCGTAACCGTCTACGGTTTTTCCAGGGCGCGATTGCTCCCGCCCGGCAAACGTCGCATCGCCGATATTGCGAGCTTTACGACGCTCGCGGTCTTGCTGATAGCCTCCGTGATCACCTGGGGATACCCTTCACACGCGTAGTACGCTTTTACACGCGTAGATCGCATACCTGTAGTACGCGCACCAATTCATGCTCATTACATGTTTCATAGCTGAATATGGCGTAGCTATGTACTGTTTGACGGGTGCATGCAAAGGCGTATCCACATACGTGGCGTACCTGAGGCACATTCGCGCAGCCACACAGGTCTGCGCTACTTCCACCTCAGCTTGCGCTACTTCCACCCCATCGTCATGAGGAATCCGGTGAGCATGAACCCGAATCCAATGAATAGATTCCCGTTGCCTAGCCCTTTGATGGGGAAATTGCCGCCGAAGATGTAGGCGGTGACGACGATGATGAGACCGACGATCATGAGAGTGACAAGCAACGGCGCCCACCACTTCGGAGACTGAAGGCCCTTGACTTTTACGGGCTTGCGCTCCTTGGACGAGGCATTCTTCCGCTCCTCGATGGAACGCTTCGTCCCTTTCTGAGGATTGCCCGAGCTCTTCGGTGAGCTCTTCTTCTCGGAGTCTGCTTTCGAGGAGTCTTTGTGACTGTCCGAATCCGAGTCCGCTAAATCCTCGGAATCTTTGCCTTTCCCGGACGCCTTTGAGTCGGCGCGTTTTGATTCGGCCTTCTTCAGCTTTTTCTTGGCCTTTTTGCCCTTGGATCGAGCCTTCGGTTCGGAGGCTTCGGGCTCGTCGGAAGCGTCGTCGGCATCCTTGGACGGGGAGTCCTTGGCTTCTTTGGTTTCTTTCGGCGAATTCGATTCTCTCGGCGAGTCAGGTGCCTCAAGCGCGGCATTCTCCTGCGAGTCGGCGTCCACGTCGTCCGAGACGGGCGCATCAGTTTGCGCGACGACGTCGGCTTCCTCAAGCGCATCGACTTCTTTTGATGCGTTGAGATCCTCGACCTCGCCGAGCCCCTCGGGTCCGAGCTTTTCAGAATCAGCCATGTTCTTCCTTCCGGGTACGCGTACTCAGCCAAGGTTAGCCACAAATGGGCCTTGAGCGCACCTGCCAGTTCGATACATTACACATCGGTCACCGAATCTTCTCCGGTGACAGGCACGTGGAAGAGGCGCGAGGGCGACCCTCCGAGCGTGATTTTGTACCTATTTATCCTCTTGGGTGCAAGCATTGACGTAGAAGAGTAGCGCGAGACGTGGAACAGGCGTGCCTGATACCCGTAATCTATAAAGTTGCGGGCGCACACCGCCGCTTTCCGAGCGCGCGGATAGTCAGAAGAAAGGACGTTGATCGTGGGACGTCACTCACTGGACCCGGAAGGGCCGTTCAGGCAGCCTGGCGCAGTCGGCGTCGAGCAGCGGTCTGCAGTCGGCGTCCAATCTCCGTCGGACGCTCCGACATCAAGCGTTGGGCTCGATTGGCTCCCGGGGTGGGAACGCGAATCCACCGAAGAGGTCGAAGCTGCGCCCGCTGCCGCGCAGGAGAAACGTCGACGCCCTAGCGTCTTCCAAATGCTCTTAGGCTTCATCGGCGAGCTTCTCATCACGGCCGGTGCGCTGATCGGCCTCTTTATCCTTTGGCAGGTTTGGTGGACCGACATCATCGCCGACAGAGAGCAGGCTGACAGGATCACCGGGATCGAGGAACAGTGGGGCGGAAAGTCGCCCACGAAGGTCGGCAAACCCCGCACAGATCCTCCGCCGGCGGTTGAGCATGTTAAGAACGTCGGCGATGTCGAGGGAATCATGTATATCCCGAAGTTCGGCTCGGATTACGAACATTCCATCGAATACGGCACGTCCTTGACCAAGGTTCTCGACAAGGGAGCTTTCGGCCACTACGAGAACACCGCGTACCCCGGCGAGGTCGGCAATTTCTCAACTGCGGCTCACAGGCAGACTTACGGTGCGCCCATGCGCGACGTCGATGAGCTCAAAGCCGGCGATCCGATCATCGTGGGTACGAAGGACGCGTACCTGGTCTATTACGTCAGTGCTTCCTATGTGGTTCCGCCCGGCGACGTCGAAGTCGTGGCGCCGGTTCCGAAACAGCCGGGCCAACAAGCGACGGAACGCCTCATGACAATCACCACCTGCCATCCGCCCTTTGTTTCCGACAAGCGTTGGATCATCCACGCGAAGTTCGACCATTGGGTCGCACGAAGCGACGGAATTCCGCAGGAAATGCAAAAGAAGTAGAGAGGAGCCCAGCGTGTATTCGTGGATTTGGCGCCATCTTCCAGGACCCACCTGGATCCGCCTTTTTGAAGCATTGGCACTTGTGCTGGCCGTGATAGCCGGCCTGTTTACATGGGTCTATCCATGGATTGCCGACACCTTCCCCGCTTTCGACAATACGGTGGGCTGATGGCCAGGCTTTTAGTAATCGATAACTACGACAGCTTTGTCTACACCCTCGTGGACTACCTGCGATTGCTCGGAGCCAGCGCGACGGTGCTTCGCAACGATGTTGTCGATTTGACTTCGGTTCCCTCCTACGACGGCGTGCTCGTTTCCCCGGGGCCCGGGACGCCGGCGAAAGCCGGGGCGACGATGGCCGCCATCGAACGCTGTGCGCAGACCGAAACCCCGATGCTGGGAGTGTGCCTGGGGCATCAGGCGCTGGCGGAAGTCTTCGGCGGCACCGTTTCGCGCGCACCCGCATTGCTCCACGGGAAGACATCAGTCATCAGCCATAGCGGTACGGGTGTTTTCGACGGGCTGCCTTCGCCTCTCACAGTCGGGCGATACCACTCGCTGGTCGCCGAGCCCAATACGGTGAAGGAACTCACTGTCACGGCACGCACGGACGACGGCATCATCATGGGTGTAGAGCATGCTGAACTTCCACTGTGGGGGGTCCAATTCCATCCCGAGTCGGTGTTGACGCAGGGAGGGCATCGCATGCTCGCCAACTGGTTGGCCGTGTGCGGGCAACCTGAAGCCATCAAGACGTCCGAGGGGAAAGCTCCGCTCATACGCTCTGAGAAACGCGGCTAGTACTTGTCCGCCTTCTCGGCCGTTCCTTGACCGGGCTGATCGTGCTGGTCGAGCGTATGTGACTTGTGTCGCTTAGGTGCGTCTGATCTCGCTTTGGCGCCCCATGGTTTTGCGGCATCAGAGACACTTTTCTTCTTCGCACCCTTCGCGTTCTCCTGGAAATCTCGGTCCGTTCCCAGTGCCTCCGGTTCGTACCCTGGCGCGCAGGCACGGAGAGGGCCCGCACCAATTGGTGCGGGCCCTCGTTTGCCGCTGCTTCTGTTTTCGACTCTGCATGCAGGGTGCACTGTTTCCAGACGCAGCACCTGTGGCGCTTTACCGCCTCATTGATGATCCGAGGGAGCAACCGTTGGCACTTCGGTTGGCGATGGTGCCGGCACCGTCGGTTCGCCCGATGATGGCGGAGGCGCATGCGTTGTCGGGTTGCGGTAGGTGGGCTCGCCACCGCCACCGCCGCCACCGCCGCCGTCGTTGCCGCCCGTGGGGTTGATATTCCTCGTGTAGCTTCCTATGCCGATCTTCACCGAGTTGGGGCCGGTGGTGTTCTGCCTAAGGACGACGCCGTCTTGGGACTCGGATTCGACCGGGATGTTGTACGTCGTGTAGGTGTATCCAGACGATTCCAACTTCGACTTTGCATCGTCGATCGAACTGCCTGTGACGTCAGGGGCTGCATTACCGCTGCCACCGCCACTAGAGACCTTCAGATCGATGGACGTCCCCTCCTCAACGGATTCGCCCGCTTCAGGCGAGGTCGAAGTGACCGTGCCGCTCTTACCCGAGCCACTGCTGGAATTGGTGACTTTGCCCACCTTCAAGCCAGCCCTTTCGATCCGCTTCTTCGCCTGGTCAACGGACATTCCAGTTACGTCGGGCACCGTGATATCGGAGTTCCCCGACGAGAAATGGACGGTGATCTTCTGCCCCTTACTCACGCTGGATCCGGGTGCGGGAGACGAACTGACGAAACGTCCGGCTTTGACCGTGTCGGAGGCCTGCTCGCTGCCTTTGACGTAGGTCAGGCCGGCATCCTCGAGGGTCTCCTTGACTTGCTTCTCGGTTTTGCCGGCGAGCTTTGGAACCGTGACCTTCTCGGTACTGGACGCGGATGCGGTGTTTGTCGGATTTGGGTCTGGATTGTTGTTGGATAGGGCAGCGACGACCGCTGCGATCAGGGCGATGAACAGAAGGACCCCGCCGCCGATCCACATCCGGCGGTTCTTCTTATTCGTGTCTGTGTTGCTGACGGCCGGCTGGACCCCGGTTTGTGCCGAAGAGACGGCGGGAACTGAGGTCGCCGTTCGAGGAATGGACGATGCTGCCTCGGGGCTCGCCGCTTGCGCGGGCATTGCCACGGTCTTCGCGGGCGCGCTGAGTTCCGGGGCATTGACGCCTTCGCCTCGCACGGCGGAAAGCAGGTCGCTTCTGAACTCCGCCGCGTTTTGGTATCGCTCGTCACGGTTCTTGGCCAAGGATTTCATGACGACGCGGTCGATGGCATCGGGAATGTCTGGGAACATCTCGGAGGCCGGCTTAGGAGCCTCGGAGACGTGCTGATAAGCCACCGCAACGGCCGAATCCCCCGTGAAAGGCGGTTTGCCTGTGAGGAGTTCGTAAAGCAGGCATCCTGTCGAATAGAGATCGGATCGGGCATCGACCACCTCTCCGCGAGCCTGTTCAGGAGACAGGTACTGAGCGGTTCCCACAACGGAGTTCGTTTGGGTCATCGTGGCCGCGGAATCTGCGATGGCCCTCGCGATGCCGAAGTCCATGACCTTGACCTTGCCATCGGGCGTCAACATGACATTGCCCGGCTTGATGTCGCGGTGAATGATCCCTTCGTGATGGGAGTACTCGAGCGCTGAAAGCACGCCCGTGACCACTTGAGCAGCCTCCGCGATTGGCACGGGCTCTCCGGTGGTCAGAAGGGAAGCGACGGTGCGTCCCTTGACATACTCCATGACAATGTAGGGCAGCGAGATTTCGTGTCCCGTGGCTGTAGTCACCGGGGATTCGCCCGTGTCGTAGACCGCGACGATCGACGGGTGGTTGAGCGCGGCGGCAGACTGTGCTTCACGCCTGAAACGCGCCAGGAATAGCGGATCTGCCGCCAGGTCCGTACGCAGGATTTTGATGGCGACCGTTCGTGACAGCCGGGTGTCATAGCCCAGGTGTACCTGAGCCATACCTCCGCGTCCGATGAGATCGCCGATCTCATAGCGGCTGCCCAAGATGCGGGGGATGTCAGTCACGCCGTCACCTTTCTCTCGCAGTGATTGTGCATTCGGGAAGTCTGCATCATCATGAGGACCCCAAGTACGCTTGCATGACTTTTCGGGCGATCGGGGCGGCCACGGAACCGCCGTCGCCATCCCATCCGGCATTGCCTGAGTTCTCTACCACCACGGCGATGGCAATCTTGGGATCGTCGGCGGGTGCGAAGCTGACGAACCATACGTGGGGCGGCGTGGAAGCATTGATTTCCGCGGTGCCCGTCTTGCCTGCGACTTCGATCCCCGAGATCGCCGCCCTGTGGCCCGTGCCCGATTTGACGTCGGCGACCATCATGTTCTGCATGTGCTTGGCCGTCTCCTCGGACATTGCCCGCCCGAACTCTTTCGGCTTGGTCGTCGATATGACGTCAAGATCGGAAGTCAGCGTCTGCTTGACGATGTGCGGCTCCATGACGACCCCGTCGTTCGCGATGCTTGCGCCGATCATCGCCATCTGAAGCGGCGTGACGCGGATGTCCTGTTGGCCGATGCTGTCCATCGCCAATGCGGCCTTGCCGGAAGGCTCGGGGAAACGCGAGGAGGTGACTTTCTGCGGAGTTTCGAACGTAGTTCCGAAGCCGAACTTCTTCGCCTGAGCCAGCATCTTCTTGCTGCCCACATTTGCACCGCCCATCGCGAAAGGCGTGTTGCAGGATTGAATGAAGGCTTGGCGCAAGCTGACGCGTCCCGAGCCGTCTCCGCAGGAGCGTTCGCCGGGATTGTCGATCTTGTGATTGGTCCCGGGCGGCGTCCACGTATCCGGGGCTTCGACGACGGAGTCGGGGGTGAGATCGGAGTTTTCGAGCATGGCCGTTGCGGTGAGCATCTTGAAGGTCGAGCCGGGAGCGTACTGATCGCCCGCAATGGCACGGTTGACCAGAGGATGATCCTTGTCGTTGGTCAACCGGTTGAAGGCCGCTTTGGCGGACTTGGAATCGTGCGTGGCCACCTGATTGGGGTCGTAGGAAGGGGTGGAGACCTGAGCGAGAATCGCACCGGTTTTGGGGTCCATCGCGACGACGGCGCCGCGCTGATCCCCGAGAGCCTCGATTGCCGCCTTTTGCGCGGCTGGATTGATGGTCAGAGAAACGCCGCCGCCCTTGCGGTGCGAACCCGAGATGAGCTCTTGGATCCTCTGCGTGGTGAGGGCGGAGTCGGAACCGCCGAGCACGCCGTTCTCGGCCCGCTCGATTCCCGTCATCGAATTGTGGGCGGTCGAGAAGTAGCCCGTAATGTGGGCGTATGCGCTGCCAGACTTGTATTCGCGCTGGTACTTGTACGGGTCTTCGACGGCTGTCGATACGGCGATGGATTCGCCGTCGACGATGATGGGACCGCGTTCGGTTCCGTACTCGCGGTAAAGGGTTCTTGCGTTGCGTGAATCGGAGTTGAGCTTCGGTGCCTGAACGTACTGCACGTAGGTGGCCATTGTCATGAGCGCCAAGAACATGGCGAAGACAAGAGAGGCCATTCTGCGGATTGGGCGATTCACAGTTTCACCACCTGCGTCTTGAGGGCGTCGTTTTCAGTCGATGAACTTTCGTCTTTTTCCAATTCGGGTATTGTCTTGAGGAATTCTTCCGAAGGCAGCGGATCGGCTGTTGCGGGGCGCCGTGCCGAATCCGAGATGCGCAACAGCAAGCCAATGATGATCCAGTTCGTCATGAGCGCCGATCCACCGTGGGCCAAGAAAGGCATCGCCAGACCCGTGAGCGGAATCAAGCGGGTGACGCCTCCGACCACGACGAAGCACTGAATGGCTATCGTGAAGGCCAAGCCTGTCACCAGGAGTTTGCCGAAGCCGTCGCGCAGGACGACGGCGGTGCGCAGACCGCGGACGACGATGATGAGGTAGATGCACAACAGCGCCAGAAGGCCTATCAACCCGATTTCCTCGGCAAAGGAGGCGATGATGAAGTCCGAGCTGGCCGCGTAGACCTTGTTCGGATATCCCTGACCCAGACCCGTGCCGAACAATCCGCCGGAGGCCATGCCAAAAAGCCCCTGAACCAATTGGAAGGAGCCGTGAGCGGAGTTGTACACGTCGTTGTCCAAGGCGTGAAGCCACACAGTAAATCGCGCTTGGACGTGGGAGACCTGGCTGACGATGACCGCCACACCAAGGGCGGCGAGGAGGCCTCCGATCGCTATCCACGAAACGCGTTCGGTTGCCACGTAGAGCATGCCGACAAACAGTCCAAAGAAGAGGATTGCCGTTCCAAAGTCTTTCTCCATGACCAAGACGGCCATGCATGAGGCCCAGGCAGCCAGGATGGGAATGAAGTGTCGCGCCTTCGGAAGACGGATGCCCATGAACTTGGGACCGGCCAGGGAAAGATTGTCGCGTTCGGCCACGAGGTACCCGGCGAAGAAAACGGCGAAGCAGATTTTCGCGAGCTCGGCCGGCTGGAAGGACATGCCGATGTTGATCCAGATGCGCGCACCGTTGATCGTTCTTCCGAGGCCGGGAACCATGGGCAAAAGCAGCAAGATGATGCCCGCAATCAGGCTGGTCCACGTGAAACGGCGCAATGTGCGATGATTGCGCAGCACGATCACGGTGCCCACCATGAGAGCGATGGCCACGAATGACAGGAAGAGCTGATTCGAAGCGCGATCGGTCTCATCGGCAATGTCTACGCGATAGATCATCGCCAGGCCAAGGCCGTTCAGGGCGAGAGCAGCGGGAAAGAAGACCGGGTCCGCATAGGGAGCGAAGCGCCGGATGACGACGTGGGCGCCAATCGTCGTCAACACAGTAAGAAGGAAGATCTGTGGGAAAGCCGGCGGAATCCCCGTTTCTCCGACGCCCAGATACACCAGGCAATAGGCGGACAGTCCGGCGAAGAGGCCTACGCCCAGGAGGACCGCCTCGGGAAGACGCCCGCTTCTAGGGGTTGTTTGAGTGACGACGCTCATGGATTGGCCCCCTGCGTCGGATTGGTCTGCCCGGGTACTCCCTGCTGGTTGGGCGCCGTTGGCTGTTGGCCCGGAGCCGGTTGGCCGGGTGCAGGCTGGCCTGGCGTGGGCGTCGCTTGGGAGGGACTGGGCGATGGCTTGGGGGACGGGCGAGGTGTGCGTTGGGTTTCGAGATTTGAAACGACGCTGCGCGCCTCTTTGAGGGAACCTCGGGTTATCGGTGATGACAGGCGTTCTCGTGCCACGGGCTGAAGCTGCGACACCGAGATCTTTGTGCGTTCGTAGACCGAGGAGAATGAAATGGGGCCGATTGATTCGGGTATTCCGCGGTAGATAGTCACGCGGCCGCTGTGGATGGCCACGTAATACTGGCTTTGAGTCCAACGATATCCGGCGAATAGGCAACCGAAAATGATGGCCAAGATGCCCAGGACGACGGCGACTCTGGCCGCGGTGCGCGAACGCGGAGGCTCTTCGACATGGGTGTCAGGTTCTTCCTCCAACGATTCCTTGGTGCTTTTGTCGTGGGTCAGTGCGGCGGCCCGGGCGGCCGCTGAAGTTCCTCCGCGAGTGGGTTTGCGGTAGTCCACGGCGGCGGAGCCTACGACGATGGGGTGTTGGCTGCGGGGAACTTCGTGAGTGGCATTGTCATCCACGACCTCCGCCAGAACCACCGTGACGTTGTCCGGCGCTCCGCCTGCAAGTGCAAGTTCGATGAGCCGTTCGCCGGCGTGGACGATATCCATGCTGGTCAGGGTGGATTCGATCGTGTCGTGTGCCACCACGCCAAACAGGCCGTCTGAGCACAGAAGCCAGCGGTCGCCGGGAACCGCCTCTCGCACAGATTCGTCGATCTCGACGTCGCCGGGGGTGTCGCCTAGCGCACGCATAATCACGTTGCGCTTCGGATGGTTTTCCGCCTCTTCCGGAGTGATCTGCCCGTGATCGACGAGGAATTGAACCAGTGTGTGGTCATGCGTGACCTGGGTGAGGATGCCGTCTCGCAGAAGGTATGCGCGGGAATCGCCGATGTGCACCATTCCGAGCTTGTTGCTTGACCGCAGGAGTGCGATGCACGTGGTCCCCATGCCGCCCAAGTGCGGGTCGGCTTTCGCCCTGTCCACAAGGTCGGTGTGAGCCTCGTTCACGGCGGTGCGCAGGAGCGGGATGAGGTCGTCCGCACCGTACACGTCGTCGTCAAGGGCGGCGAGGTGCCCGACGGCGACGGAAGAGGCGACGTCACCGGCGGCGGCTCCGCCCATGCCGTCCGCAAGAACGAGCAGGTTGGGAGAAGCGTATCCTGCGTCCTGATTGTTTGATCGCACTAGGCCGACGTCGGAGAAAGCGGCGAATCGAAGCTGAATACCCATTAACGCAACTCCATGGTGGTGCGCCCGATGACGACGGGAACCCCGGGACCCACGGGTGTGGGCGTGGTTATGCGCTTTCCTCCGATATAGGTGCCGTTGGTAGAGTCGAGGTCTTCTATCCACCACTGGCCGCCCTCTTGGTAGAAGCGAGCGTGCCTGGAAGAAGAGTACGAATCGTCAAGTACGAGGGCGGAATCGGGTGAGCGTCCCACGATGATCTGGGAGGTTCCGAGTGGAAGTGACGTGCCGGTCAGGGGTCCCGCGGTAACGGTGAGCGCGGAAACCGTTGGCGGAGCTTGCTTGGCCGGGGCCTCGGATTGGCGTCCGCCAGAGTTTTGTTGGCGGGACTCTTGCGCGGCTTTGGCGCGGCGTCCTTTGCCGAGGGTGCGACGGTCGCGCACCTGAGTGCCGTAGACGTCACGGCGTAGCGTGAAGACTACGGAGAATACGAAGATCCACAGCAGGGCAAGGAAGCCCAAGCGAAGAAGTGTAAGGACTAGTGCGCTCATGCCGTTCCCGGGGAGTTCCAGAACATTATGTTTGTGCGTCCGATCGTGATCGTGTTGCCGTCCACCAATGTGGCAGCCGTGATCTTGTGGCCCTCAACGAAGCTGCCGTTCGTGGAGCCAAGGTCAGTTGCGATAACTCCTTGAGGCGTTACCTTGAGTTCGAGATGGCGTCGGGAGATTCCCGTATCGTCAACCGTGATGTCACATTCGGATCCCCTCCCGATCACCGTGACCGTGCCGGTCAGCAGATAACGGTCGGGGCCGATGGCGATGATCGGATGGCCCGAATGGACCGACGACGTCGCGGGTGCAACCGCGCCTCGCTTGATCAGCGCCTCAACCTGAAGACTACCGGACTTGAGCCCCTCATCGGTGTCGAATGTGATGCGAATCGGGCCCAGAAGAGTGTAGTCCTGCTCGGTGGCATAAGACGTCACAGCCAGAGTGGTTTCTTCGATCAGGGCGTCCTCGCTCCACTGCGCCATCGTTTCGCGGTCTTTGGGGGAGAGCCGGACGACGAAGTCGTTCGGGCTGATGATGCGGTCACGGCTCATGGTGGCAGAGTTGGTATCCATCGCCTTCTTGATCGCAGACGTGATCTCCACCGGCTTGAGTTCCGACTGGAAGGCGCGCGAGAAGACGGATGCTACCGCGCTCTCCACGCCCCTTTCGAACTTTTCGAATGCGCCCACAAGACACCTCCTATCAACGCAACATCAGTCTTAACGATACGGCGAAATCTATCGCGAGGCATCATTGTATGGGTCTTCTCCCCAAAGGCTTGACTGCGAATGCCCCGGATTGTCGGGCTGTGTGGGGCTTGCCGGGACAAGTAAGCCGATAACGTAACCGCAGATCTTTGCGATGCAATGCGGGATCAGGGGAGTATAACCGCGAGTTTCCAACGATATGTGGAATGTAACACTTTCTAACACAAAGGTAGTTGAAAATGCAATAAAATGTAGGAAGGAAAAGTTGCGTCGTGATACTTGTCGAAGCTCACTTCGACACCCCAAGCGTGAAAGGAAACTATGTCCAAGGCAATCTATTCCGCCCTCGCGAGGGTCTTCGCTGTGGTGCTGGTGCTGGCTGGAGCGGGCGCGATCGTCGGAGGAAAGATAGCCCACTCCATCGTTTCGGAGCAGCTCTCACAAGAGAAGATTGACATGCCCGACAAGGGCGGTATCAATGCCCTGAAGGATGAGGGGTCGAAGGAGGCGCTTCGCCCTTACGTCGGCGAAAAACTGACGACAGGACCGCAGGCGAAAGCCTTTGCGGACAACTACATTCGCCAACACATGCTTGAGGCTTCGGGCGGCAAGACCTTCGAGGAAGTTTCAAGTGAATACATGGCCGCAAAAGGCAAGTCGACCATAACGTCTCAGGAGCTGGCCAAGCTTAAGGACCTGCGCCAGACCCTCTTCGAAGGCAACTCCGTGCGTGGGATGCTTCTCAACGCTTACGGCTGGTGGACAGTGGGAACTATCACCATGTTTGCCGGTGTCGGGCTGGTGCTTGTCGGCCTAATCCTGGGCGCTATCGGTTTCGGCGTGCTGCGGTCCAAAAAGGCCGAGAAGGCTGACGGGGGTCAAGTCAAGGCGGCTGAAGTGTAAGGCCGACGAGGGGCGAGCCGGAGCAGCTGACGTGCAGCAGACCAACTGTTCGCTGAAATCAAATGTTTGGTGACGAGTGCGAGAGGATCGTCATGGTAATGCAGGGAAAAGACGGAAGGTGAAGTAGAAGTATAAGAAGGTAGAAGTAGAAGTATAAAGAGGTAGAAGTATAAGAGCCGCGCTGAATGTAGATGTCGTGAGGATCATCGCTGTTGGACTTGGAAAACCGGACCGCGGCCTATATGCTGTAGGTCGCTGCGTAAGCGGCCAAGCTCAAGTGGCGGAATAGGCAGACGCGCACGGTTCAGGTCCGTGTGCCCGAAAGGGCGTGGGGGTTCAACTCCCCCCTTGAGCACCGACACAAGGCGTATACAACGAATGTTTTGAAGATCTCTGCTGTTGTCGTCTATCAAAGCAGCAGTCTTTTGGTTATCCAAAACAGCGGACTTAGGGCCGAAGTCTTGGCCCATTTCTTTTCGAAGTCCGTCTGTCTCCCTCCTATCTCTGTTGCGACGGCCTTACGTTTACGTCCCGTTTGCCTGACGCAGTTCCCTTGTCTGATGCGCGCTTCCTTTGCCGATAGTCCTTCCTTGGTCACACATATACCTTCGTGACGCCGGGCCAATCGGCCGTCGATATGTGCGTCCGTCCTCGAGATACGGAAGTTGTGACGAGCGCATTCCCTATCCTCTTTGACGGGTGTGCTCTTCATCGTCGTTTACAAAGAAGACCTTGATTGCTCAGTGTAGGGCAGCGCTTGCCGAGTTGTAGGGCGACGGCGTGGCTCATTCCTTTCAGGCAAAGCCAGGAGATCTCAAACGTCTTGGGTGTTTTCAAATGATCTATTATATAAAACTATAAATTTTTCTGTATGAAGCGTGCGGGCTCAAAAGATGAAGTTCGGCGCTTGGCTCGTGTTTCCACGAATGAAAAATATGCACCTTGTTGTGTTCGACTGGGTGAAATTCATGTGTGAACAGCTTTGAAATACTCACAGTATATCGATCCATTTCTATTGGCTCGGATGCTATATGTTCCATTTGAAAGGGGCCCGGGCGGTCTTCGTGCGCCCGCTGATAGGGTTGGGCGTTCGTTTCTTTTTCATGTGTTTCAGCGATCTTCGAATTTGATTGGAGGCGACGGAAAAGAAGGTTTCGTTAGCGTGACTAAACGTATTTGTCAATGGTGTGCATATACCCTTTCTTGTGCTTGTGCTGGTTGGTACTCGCTAGTAGTCTCCAAGCTAAGCGAAGTAAATATGACTGAAGAACATAACTGACGGTGCCCTGGCAAAGCATCTGGTTGGGTTTCGGTTCGACAGGAAGAATCGATGCTTCGCAAGCCTTCACCTTTAGCCTTCACGTTTCAAGTGAATCGGTTGACGATCGCAGCCGAGCGCGCTTGAGAACAATTGAATAACTGACCCCGTCTCGAGCGAGGCTGAATCTTTTCTCTGCTCAGGGGCTCTTATCATTATATTTCTTTTCTGACTACGTTTTTTCCGTTAGGTCTGTGCGTGCACTCGCGTGCATCTCATCAAGCGCACTTACCCATCAACTTCTTCCTTTTCACTCTGACCTCAATCCCTTTTTCACGCGCATATTGCTCAGAACGCCAAGCGTGTTTCTCAAGCTTGGCTTCCCCGAGTGGGGAAGCCGTCAAGACCAACTCGTTGCTGCCAGTCGTGGCGCCAGCGGCGTGACGGGTATGGAGGCCGTCGTTGCATTGTTCGGTCGAACATCGGAAACGTTCAACCGAACGTGCGAAACGGCCTAAGTCATAAACAAAACAATAAAGGAGGTGGCCTCAATGGCTACGTACGTTTCTCCCATGATCGAAGAGATCGCCGACTACACCGACTCCACCCAGGGATTCTTCGGAGGCTGGGGCGATGCCTTCGGTGGCAACTACTACAGCCGTGGTTGGTACTACTACTACTGGTGAGCCCGCCGCGCTTTTGAGCGCAACGGGCCCCAGCTAAGGCAGGATTGGGCGGATTTAGGTAGGAGCGGTCCGCGGCGGAGGTTTGGCCATAAGAAGGCTGTGGCCAGGCGCCGTGTGTCGGATGCCGACGCTCTTCCAGCTCTATCCTGAACGGCACATCCCTGGGTGTGGGCCAGTGTCCTGGTCCACACCCAGGTTCTAACTAGGAGCCAAGACAGATGCAGACATTGCTGGAGACTTTCCAACCTGACGAGCGCCGTCAGGTTTCGGTCCAGCTCTCGCCATATCTCGAGTGGTGGGTCGCCGACGGCTGTCAACGTGAACGGTTGAGACGTTCCGACGTCGGTTTCGACGTCCCGGAATCCATGCGCGACACGGTTCTTGGGCTGCCGCACTGCGCCACTATTCGCCAGGCGGCGGAGGAGCTTGTGCGTACTGACAGCTCGGGTGTTGCCGTCCTCTTTGATGGAACTGAGGTGATCGCCCTGGTTCCGGCGTGGTCGGGCCAAAGCCTGTATTGGGCAGCCAAGGACGGCGTTCTTCTCCTGTCGACGTCGGCGCGTTCGATCGCCAAAGAGGTCGGGGCCGACGTCAACCGCGCTTTCCTCGCTTCATTCTTGGTGGACGGCCTTCCCCTTGGCGTGATGTCCAGAATCTCTCCGTGGGACGGCGTCCAGGCGATTGCACCCTTCGAAATGCTCAGGGCGGACAGAGATTTGAAGGATTCGAGCGTGAACGCTCGGCCCGTTCAAGTTTCTCCGAGCATTGAGGCGCTGGGTGACGATGAGAACGACGTCGAGGATGGGTTGGTAGCTTTGCGCCAGGCGCTGCTGGAGGCGACGTATCGACGGTGCGCCGGGCATGACGGCATGATTTCCTGCGACATTTCCGGCGGTGTCGATTCAGCTGCGAATGCTTATCTTTTGCGGTCGCTGCACATGAACTTCGACGCGACGCACGCCTCGTCAAGTTCTCAGTACAACCTTGACGACGCGTGGGCCAAGCGCATCGTCAACGACGTCGGCGCGTCGGCTACCTTCTACCCGGCGCTCGGATCGACCGGCCTCACCTTCGACGCCGCGGCGGCATTCCCCAACGGCTACGTCCCCGAGAGGCCCGTCATGTGGTGCGACACGGAGGGGTACGCCCAGGCTCTGGCGGATCGGATGGCATACGCTCGAAGGCGGCCGGCCCGGCGGGGAAGACACCACGCCGAGGATTTTGACCCGTCACCGTCTGTTCGCGTGCAGCTTATGGGGCTGGGCGGCGACGAGCTGTTTGCTCCGTTGCCAGCGATGGCGTGGTCTTTGGCGCATCAGGCGCCCTTGCGTGCGGTCCGTCTGGCGATCAGCTACTGCAGGAGCAATCGCATTCCTCTGAGGCGTGGGATTCCAAGCATTGTCAATAACGTAAGGTACGGGCGGTGGCTCAGCCGCTCGATGCGCGAGCTTGCCTCGAAGGGCAAGACGCCGAAGGACGATATGTTGTGGTCGAACGGATTCGCCTTCCCTTCCTACATGCTCAACGAGGCGAAGGAACTTGTGCGCGCACCGTTCGACGTCGGCAGGCTGGAGCCCTTAAACGAGGACCGCAGCGTCAACCAAGCTTTGGAATCGCTGCTGGGGCAGGCCGAAATAATTCGCCAGGTCAACGAGATGTTCGGTCAGAGCGGCATAACCTGGGCGTCGATCTTCGTCGATCCCGCCGTCGTGCGCTCGGCTCTCGCGCTTCCCTTGAAGATGCGCCTGCACCCCTATATCAACAAGCCTTCTCTCTACCGCGCCATGCGTGGGCTGATGCCGCGTGAAATCTTCGCGCGGGCGACGAAGGGCGAATATACGAAGGATTCATACGAGACCTTCGATGCGCAGCGGGAGCTTCTCGTGGACGAACTCGCGCATGGATATGTGGGGCAGCTTGGCCTGATCGATCGCAGCTCCATCAAGGCAAAACTGTCCATGCGGGCGCTGCCCGCCGAGTTTCTCTTCGAGTTGAAAAGGCTGGTCGCCGCGGAAAGGTGGATGCGAAGTGTTTGCTAAGAAAGACTCAAAAAAGAACGCAGCGCTTGACGGGCTGTCGCTGACGCCCGGAGTGTCCGTCCTTGAGACGGAAAAGGGCACGGTTCTTTTTGACGGCAGGCAGGGGCGGTACTTCCAGCTCAACGAGCTGGGGTTGATCGTTGTCAAGTCCCTCCAACAGTCGATGGGCGTCGACGCGATCGTCCAGCGTGTTGTCAAGGCTTACGACGTCGATCCGCGGACGGCCGACGCCGACGTGAAAGCTTTCCTCGCTCACATCAAAGAACTCGGAGTGGCGGTGTGACAGGCCGACTTGCCTTGTGAGCGCCCTGCGTTCCGCGGTCGAAGACGGGCGTTGGCGGTCGGTTGAGCATGCGATCGCGAAATACCGTGAAACCCCGGAGGCGTGGCGCTGCCAAAAGAACTGATCAGTGTAATTTTTAAATATGTATGTGGTTAAAAACTTAATTAAATATGTAAATAATTATTTCTCGAGCTGTAGTTCTTTGCGAAGAGGCGAGATTCCGCGGGCTTTGAACCCTGCGACGACTTGATCGGCGATCCCGGTCGAGTGCTTAAAAAATTGAAATAATCCATTTTTAAAGTTGAACGGAAGGGATCCGTATTTAGAAAGTCTCTCGCAATAATGCCGTTTCCGACGGACTGCAGCTCGACACGATGTATTTAGGTGCGGTATTTAGGTGCGCATCTCCTTAGGTGTGGATCTTCTTTAGAACGTGCAGTTGCTTTAGGCGCACGTCGCTGCTTCAGGCATACGCTGCTTAGGCGTACGCGTTGCCGGGCGCGCGCCCGCCGGTCCTGATTGAATGGCGCTGATTCACGTCTCTCATTTTGCCAGGATTCTCATTTTGCCCCGACTCTCGGTTCTTATTAGCTTGGCTTCCCGTTTTTGGGAGGCCGTCATGACCAACCCGTCGTCGTCTTTGCAGCTTCTTGAAAATTACACGAATGTAAGTAAACCAAACTTTTAATTTAGAGGGAGGGAAGATGTAAATCAATGAATTCTATGTCACTTTTTTTAGTTCTTGAAATGACCTGTACTGGGTAGTAGCCTTATAACCAAGCGAACGGAACGAGGTTAATCAATGCAACTACGGTGCTCTTGTAAAGCAGCGAGTTGAAACTCGATCTATCGTAAATGAATAGGATCTAAAACTACCTGTTAGTCTCAAATGGATTGGCTGATGCCAATGATCGCTCATGTTCGGTCTTGGGGTACCCGAGTTTCGAATCTTTCGTCGAAAGCACTTCTCGGGTTCGCAAAGATCTGCTGACATGTGCTGATCCCGGTGGTGAAGAATCGTCGGCCTCACGCTAGAGCGCTCTTCAAGGGTCCCTGGCGTTTTAGCGATTTCTCTTATCCCCTCATATTTTCTTGATCGGCGATTTAATAGTTCCGTCGGATCAAACAAGGGCATAAGACCTTTGCCGACGGCGACTGCCGCAAGCTTGGCTTTCCCCAGGAAAGTCTTTAGACCAACCCGTTGATGCCTTATCGGTACCCGTGTAATCGAAGTGCCTGTGGCGTGACGGGATGGAGGCCGCGTCGTTCCATGTCGCTCGTTTGAGCGTGCGAAGCGGCTTGACTGTATACAACAACGAATAGGAGGCAGCCTCATGGCTACTTACGTTTCCCCCGCGATTGAGCAGATCGCCGACTACACCGACACGACTCGTGGCTGGTACAGCGGGCGTTGGAGGGACGTTTTTGGCGGCCACGCCATTTTCAGGGTTTGATATCACCCGGTAAGAATTGCGGCGAACCGTTTTAAGAAGTCTGCAGCGCGGGTGTCACGACTAATCATTTCGGCTACGAGCCTGCAACAGTCTTGATCGACAGCTGAAAAAGGAGCGGCATCAGTGCGTAGACAGGTTGCGGATGTCCGCAACCTAATTCTCCATGGCGGGGGCTGAGGACTAGATTTTCGGCTCCCGCCGACGGACCTGACGGCAAATGATCGTCAAATTCAACAATCAAAACGAATAGGAGGCAGCCTCATGGCTACTTACGTTTCCCCTGCGATTGAGCAGATCGCTGACTACACCGACACGACTCATGGCCTGACTTTCGGCTATCGTCTGGACTACTTACACAATTTTATCTCCGAGAACTTCTGTAATCTCTGTCTTTGTCGAAACTCCATCCGTCTCCTTTACAATATGGTAGTGATAATCTGCCATAGCTGCAATCTGTGGAAGATGAGAGATACATATTACCTGACGCTGTTTTCCAATCCTCACCAGTTTCTCTGACACCTTCTGTGCGGTTCTTCCGCTAATTCCACTGTCAATCTCATCAAAAATTAATGTATCCACCTCGTCCACACTCGCAAGCACTGTTTTTAGTGCAAGCATCATCCTAGACAGCTCGCCTCCACTGGCCACATCTTTTAATGGCTTTAATGGCTGTCCTGGATTTGTACTAATTAAAAACTCTATTGTATCATTTCCAGTCAAAGTATAATTCTTTAATCTTGTCACTCGGATGTCAAATTGAACACCCAAGAAATTCAAATCTCTCAATTCCTCTGTGATGGAAACAATCAACTTCTTTGCTGTATCTATTCGATAATCATGCATTTGATTCGAAAGTGCCTCAAGCTCTTGCTCTAATCGTTCTTTCTCCTCTAGTTCACGCTCCTTCTCCAAATCATAATCATTTAAATAGGCAAGTCTTATCTCTTTTTTCTCCAACAAAGCTCCAATTTCATCTGTATCAATTCCATACTTACTCTGTATATGACGAATGAAATCCAATCTCTCTTGCACCTGCAAAAATTCTCCCTCATCGTATTCTGCCTGTGCAATATAATCTTCCATTGACCGCATTGACTCATCAATTAAATTCGAAATATCCCTTAGTTGCTGTTCAATGTCTGCAATTTGCTCATCATATACACTGACAAGATTGACTTTCTTTTCCGCCTCTGAAATATAGTCCTGTGAAATGGCCTGCAATGCCTGTGCAAGGGCATCTTGAATTCTATTGGCATTTTTTAATCGCTGAAATTTTGTTGCCAACTCATCTTCTTCTCCTGGTCGAATATTTACCTGCGAAATCTCTTGAATTTCATATTCCAAAATTTCCTTTTCTCTCACACGCATATGCTCGTCCATTGACTCAGATAACCGCTCACATACCGCCTTGTACTCTAGGTAATATTTTGCAATTTTCTGCTTGCACTGTAATGCCTTCTGCCCCGCATAGACATCTAAAATCTCTAGGTGATTTGCGGAACTCATTAACGACTGGTGCTCATGCTGACCATGAATATCAATCAAAATTGCAGTGATATTTCTTAGCTTTTGCAAAGTACAAGTTTCATCATTGATGCGAATCACATTTCTTTGAGGATAAATTTTTCTTGTGATAATTAATTGCCCATCTGGGCCCATCTCTAAGCCCATTTCCTTCAATTTTTCACACTTTTTCTCATCCTCTACGCTAAAAATCAATTCCACATATCCATAATCTGCACCATATCGAATGCGATCTTTGCTCGCCTTTGCCCCCAAGGCCATATTGATGGAATCAATCAATATGGATTTTCCTGCACCAGTTTCTCCCGTCAATACATTTAGACCAGAATGAAATTCCACATCCGCCTTTTCAATCAATGCAAGATTTCTTACGCGCAATTCCAATAACATCCAAATATCTCTCCTAATATTCCTCTGCCATAATCTTTTTCAATTTTCTCATCACTACAATGGTGTCATCTACACTTCGAATGGCACACATAATTGTATCATCCCCTGCAATGCACCCCACCAACTCGTGCATATGCATCGCATCAATTGCAGCAGCCACCGCCATCGCCATACCTGATAAGGTTTTGACTACCAAAATATTTTGTGCCATATCCATGGACACAAATCCCTCTCTCAGGATGCGAATATTTTTATCTGGTAAATGCTCGTTACTGCGAAATGTTGCGTATTTTTGCCTTCCATTATCTAACAGAACCTTAATTAATCTAAGCTCTCGAATATCTCTTGAAATTGTCGCCTGTGTCACATCATATCCAGCTTCTTTGAGTCTATCTGCCAACTCCTCTTGTGTTTCTATCTCATATTTCCC
>ERZ773049.17-NODE-17-length-82236-cov-19.385101_pt1 | contig 82236 bp, 71 predicted proteins | sample MGYA00580633_ERZ773049 | MGnify/ENA primary metagenome ERZ773049 (study PRJEB29015, sample SAMEA2737991) | human oral metagenome | biome: human oral; feature: human-associated habitat; material: dental | place: China | collected 2066 ...
TCGAGATTGCCGACTTTGGCGTCATTGGGGATCTTTTCACTGTCATCCCGCAGGCGGTGCAGGAAATCCACAAACGGAAACAGAAATAACGCGCGTGAGCCCGGCGTAAGCGGGTGGAGCTGGTGTGCGTCAGCCCCGCCCGCTAACAACGGAACAGGCTAAATTTTTCCGCCTGCAAAACCGTGCTGGCGCCACGCCTCAAACACTGCAATGGAGGCAGAATTCGCCAAGTTAAGGGAGCGGCGCCCCGGAACCATAGGGATTTTTACACGTTCCGTAATGTGCTCATCCTGCTGTACTTTCTCGGGCAGACCCACCGACTCGGGACCGAACATGAACACGTCACCGGGGCGGTACGTAATATCCGCATATGAGGTGGCCGCCGTGGTCGTGAACGCGAAAACCCTCGCCGGCGCCAGTGCATCCCACGCATCCTCAAGGGTTTTATGAACCGTTACCACCGCCAAATCGTGATAATCCAGTCCCGCACGGCGCAGATGCGCATCTTCAAACGTGAAACCTAGCGGCTCCACCAAGTGCAGCTGAGCCCCCGTAATAGCAGCTAAACGTATAGCATTGCCCGTATTGCCCGGGATTTCCGGCGTATAAAACAGAATCTTAAACACGCCCCTAGTGTAACGCGTGCACCCCGGCTGCTCAGCCCACGGCAAACCAGCCCCGTACCCCGCGCCCAATAATGCAACGGCGGCTAGAATAGGGAAGTACACAACCCACAGGAGCACCATGACCGCTAACCGCGTGTACCTCGACCACGCTGCCACCACCGATATACTGCCCGCCGCCATTGATGCGATGGTGCAGCAGATGCGCACCGGCGGCAACCCCTCATCCCTGCATGCCATCGGGCGTGAGGCTCGGGCCGCTGTCGAATACGCGCGTGAACGCATCGCCCAAGCCATCGGCTGCGACGCGGCTGAAGTGATATTCACCTCCGGCGGCACCGAAGCCGATAACCTCGCTGTCAAAGGCATGTACTGGAAACGTCACAGCGCCGATCCTGCACGCCGTCGTATCCTCGTCTCTAGTATTGAGCACCACGCCGTTGAAGAAACCTGCGAATGGTTAGAGACACACCAGGGCGCGGTTATTGAGTGGATACCCGTTGATGCGCAAGGGCTCGTGCACCCCGACACTGTACGTGAACTCATCGCTAAAAACCCCGCGGATGTTGCGCTTGTGACCGTCATGTGGGCGAACAATGAGGTGGGTACCATCCAGCCTATTGCTGAGATTGCCCAGATTGCCGCTGAATACGGCATTCCCATGCACTCTGATGCGGTGCAGGCATTCGGTGCGGTACCCGTGAACTTCCGAGATTCACAGGCGACAACCTTAGCCATTTCAGGGCATAAAATTGGTGGGCCTATGGGGGTGGGGGCCCTCATCGCCACCCGCTCCGCAGATATAACGCCCGTCCTGCACGGCGGAGGTCAGGAACGTTCAGTGCGTTCAGGCACCATCGACGCCCCCGCCATTGCAGGTTTTGCCGAGGCAGCCGTGCACGTCACAGAGAACCTGGCGGAAGAGACCCAACGTATCGCAACCCTACGTAACGAACTGGTACAGAGCGTCCGAGCACTCATCCCGCAAGCACATTTGAGCGGGATAGACCCGCTGACAGAAACATCCCCCGGACAGAAACGACTCCCCGGAAACGCACATTTCACCTTCGAAGGCGCCGAAGGGGACACCATACTATTTCTTCTCGATATGCAGGGTATTGCTACCTCCACCGGGTCTGCCTGCAACGCGGGAGTCACCCGCCCCTCCCACGTACTATTAGCTATGGGTATGGATGAAGACACCGCCCGAGGCGCACAACGTTTCACCTTAGGTCACACCAGTACTGGTGAAGACCTCGCCCGACTACTGGCGGCCCTACCCGATGCTTACACGCAGGCGGCTAAAGCGGGGCTTTCCTCCCAACTGCCTGATGCCTCCCGATGGTACGGGTAGGCGCCCCTTGGTAGAGCCCAAGGCCGGTACCCAGTGTAGAATCAGAGTTTACGCGCCAGCCGCAACCGTAGCACGGTACACCCCATAACACCTGAGACACCCAAACCACAGCCCGGTTACCCCGAATACCACCAGCAGAAACGCGTAAAGGATTGAACATGAAGATTTTGGCAGCTATGAGCGGCGGCGTAGACTCAGCCGTAGCCGCCGCGCGCGCCGTCGATGCAGGCCACGAGGTGGTCGGCGTTCACCTGGCGCTTTCCCGCATGCCCGGAACGCTCCGCACCGGCTCCCGTGGGTGCTGCACCCTTGAAGATTCCATGGATGCCCGCCGCGTGTGCGCACAGCTGGGCATACCCTTCTTCGTGTGGGACTTCTCAGAACGCTTCAAAGAAGACGTGGTTGATGACTTCATCGCCGAATATGAGGCTGGACGCACCCCCAACCCGTGCATGCGGTGCAACGAAAAAATCAAATTTGCTGCCCTCCTTGAAAAAGCGGTTTCGCTAGGGTTCGACGCCGTCGTTACCGGGCACTACGCCCGAGTTATCACCAACGATGACGGTAACCGTGAACTGCACCGCGCCGCTGACTGGGCAAAAGACCAGTCCTACGTTCTGGGGGTGCTGACCCACGAGCAGCTCAAGCACGCCTGGTTCCCCCTCGCCACCACCCCCTCTAAGGCCGAGGTGCGTGAAGAAGCAGCTCGCCGCGGTTTCTCCGTCGCCAAGAAGCCTGACTCCTATGACATCTGCTTTATTCCCGAAGGTGACACCCGCGCCTGGCTGGGTGAGCACATCCAGATGCGCCCCGGCCTCATTAAAGACACCTCCGGCGCTGTGCTGGGGGAGCACCCCGGTGCGCAGGCATACACGGTAGGGCAGCGCAAAGGTCTTGCCCTTGGCAAACCCGCCCCCGATGGCAAACCCCGTTTTGTCCTCGAAATCCGCCCCAAAACGAACGAGGTAATCGTTGGCTCCCGAGAGCTTCTGGCGGTAGACGAGATTCGCGGTATCCGAGCCACCTGGGCGGGCGTACCTGTAGCAGAAGCAGCCGAGTTTATGCGGCAAGACCCCAAGCTTGGGGCCTGCAGCGATACATTTGAGGTGACCGCACAGGTACGCGCCCACGCCGACCCTGTACGGGGCACCGCCCACCTGCAGTGGGTGGAAAATACCGATGAGAACGCCGAAGGCCAGCTATGCCTAGAAACTGTGGTGCGCCTCAAAGATGGGCTGAGCGGGGTGGCCCCCGGGCAGACGATGGTGCTCTACCAAGGCACCCGCGTGCTTGGGCAGTCCACCATCGCCCGCGCCTACTCCCTAGCCCGTGAAGACATCCACCAGACCGCCGCATAAAATGCGGCTGCACCGTTAGGAGCGACCATGAGCACTGCAGAATTCGACCCGAACGCCACCTCCATGGGAGAGGAAGTGGCGCCAGAGGTATACGAAGAACTATTTGCCATGCGCCGCTCCATCGACAACTTCGATGCTGCCCTTGTGCATATTCTCGCTGAACGGTTCCGCGCCACCCAGCGGGTGGGCATCCTTAAGGCTAAACATAACCTACCCGCCGGAGACGCCGGGCGTGAAGAAGCCCAGATCGGGCGTCTGCGTGCCATGGCCAAAGAATCCAGCCTTGACCCCGAATTTGCCGAAAAATTCTTGAACTTCATCATCTCCGAGGTGATCCGTCACCATGAGCGCATCGCCATCGAACATAACGATAAAGACCTACCCAGCGGGGGCGGAAAGTAGTGGCGACACCGGGCCCCACCCGCCGTACCCCGCAACGAGCTGAACCACCCGCACGGTTACTGCTGCCGGGGGAGTACCGCGCCCCCGAACCCACACAAGAAAACGCCTGGGACTTTGCCAACAGCGGCCAACACACCTTTGTGCAGGCCAGCGGCCTGGGGCCTTTCCCAACAGCGGATATGGTGGATGCCCTGCACCGGGTGCGTGGTGAACTGGGAGATCCTCACCTGCCGTTCCTGCCCGAGCTGCCACATCGCGGCTGGCGTGCCACCACCCTGGCGCGAACTATCGCAACATTCGACGGGCTCCATGCGGAAGGGGCATCCTACGGTTGGAGACTGATGCACACCGGCACAGCAAGCCGTGAATCTGCGCTCGCTTACGCCACCTACGAGTCGGATATTAATGTGCTCGCCGATGTTGTGGGCCAAGAAAACAGCCGTGGCGGGCGCTCAAACGGTAACTCCAGCGGCAGGGAACCCATATTTAAAATTCAGCTCACCGGCGTGTATACCCTTGCCGCAAGCATTTATCTCCCCAGCGGTGAACGCGCCATTAGCGACCCCGGAGCCACCCGGGACATACGTGAAAGTCTGCTCGCCGGTTTGCGTGAACGGCTGAAAACTCTGCGGCAGGCACTCGATACTCCGGATGGGCGTATTACGGTGCAGCTTAACGAGCCTGACCTGCACCGCATTATTGCCGGGTCTATCCCCACCGTGAGCGGGTTTCGGCGTATCCGCTCCATACCCGCCCCGACGGTTATGGAAGGGTTGCGGGCCTGCGCCGAAGCGATCACGGACTGTGGGGCATCACTGGTGCTTAACCTGCTGGGGAACACCATTAATGGTTCACATATCCCCGCCGCAGCAGGGCAGAAGAGCCTCAACCTGCTGGAGCTAGTGCAAACTATCGGCGGTGAGGACACCCCTGCCGCACTTATTATTGATCCGGATGCTGCCTCTGACACCGCCATACTGGTGCCGCCGCTGAGCGACCCACGCCGCTTTGAAATAGTCGCTGCCCTCATTGATGCTGGCGCCCGCGTGTGGCTGCCTGTTATTGGTGACACCCCGGTGCCGCATCAGGTGCGTGCATTCTGGCGTGTCTGGGGCGAGCTGGGCTTAGGCGGATCCCAGCTTGCGCATGTGGTTCTCGCCGAACGGGCTGAAACAGCGGGGAACCTTTCACGGGACGTGGCCGAGGCAACCGCCGCCATGGCCCGCACCGCCGAAGCCGCTCAGGCTCTTGCCGAGCTTTCTGGCTGAAAATAGTTGTGCGAGGGGGCAAAAATCGCCTATATTGCGAAGAGGCCCCCCAATCAAGCTACGATAGATTGGTACACCAAGCACATTCGCAGGAGGAAGCCGTGACTGTTTCAACACCCACCATCCTGGTTGTTGATGATGATGATGCGCTTGCCGAGATGATCGGCATCGTACTAGCCCAGGAAGGGTATAACGCCCAGTTCTGCGAAAACGGGGCCCGCGCCTTCGAAGTGTTTATGCGGTACAGCCCCGACTTGGTGCTTCTTGATTTGATGCTCCCGGGCAAGAACGGTATTGAGGTGTGTGAGCAGATTCGCGCCTCGTCTAATGTGCCGATTATTATGCTTACTGCCAAGAGCGATACCGAGGACGTGGTGAAGGGACTTGAGGCTGGCGCCGATGACTATATCGCCAAGCCCTTCAAACATATTGAGCTGCTGGCACGTATCCGTACCCGTTTGCGCCCGCGTGAGAGCCGCCAGTTGGTGGTTCGTATCGGGGATACGGTGATGGACATGGACGGGCGTACCGTCACCTACAATGGCACTGAGATCCCCATGACGCCGCTTGAGTTCGATCTGTTGGCTGCGCTGGTGCGTCGCCCCGGTCAGGCGCTGTCCCGCCAGGAGCTGCTGGAGATCGTGTGGGGCTACAGCGATGTGAGCGACTCTTTGGTGAACGTGCATGTGCAGCGTCTGCGCGCTAAGTTTTCTGAACTGGGGGCGCAGCAGGTGATTCAGACCGTGCGCGGGGTGGGGTATAAGGTTCCTCTCGATAGTGTCGGGTCGGTTTCAACCACCTCATCTTTGCCGACTGTACCGGCGGGGTCGCCCCAGGCTGGAAGTAATCAGTAGAGATGAGCGTCTACACCACGAACGCCGAAGCGCCCCCGCATCAACCGCAGGGGAACACCGGCGAGGCTGCGCCGCTACCTTACGAGCGGCAGCATACCGGTGAGAAGAAGAAAAAGAAACGGCGGCGTGTCTCACCGATACGGGCTGTGCGCAACCTGTGGGAACGGTCCCTGCAGTTTCGCAGCCTCAGCAGTGCGGGCATCCTCATGATTATGGCGTTTATTCTGGTGGGTTCCTCCCTGTCGAACCAGATCGCAACTTCTCTTTTTGAAAATAAGAAAACCCAGGCTCTTGAGGAGTCTAATAAGGGTTTTGTGAATGTGCAGAGTGTGCTGGATTCTTCAGAGGCCCGCAGCGATAGCGAGATTAACCGCGATGTGCGCCGCTACCTGCCTCTGATGGATGCTGGTGGTGACGATAAACGTCAGTGGATTCTATTGCCGTTAAACGGCCAGACGAAACGTGGTTTTGTCCCGGAACAAAGCAGCGATAGCGCGTTGACTTCCTCTGCAATTCCGGCCTCGCTGCGGGACACGGTGCGGGATAATCAGGGTATTTACTGGCAGACTGAGAATGTGACGGTGGGGGATCAGACCTACCCGGCACTGATTGTGGGAACCAGTATTACCATTCCGCAGAACCCTAATTATGGGTTGTTTGCCGTGTATGATCTGCGGGATTCGGCGAACACAATTACCCACATTAATTTCGTATTGAGCATTGGCTTTATTGCGTTGTTGCTGGTGGTGCTGAGTATCGTGTGGGTTGTGACCCGAATGGTGGTGCGCCCCATTACCCAGACCGCGATTACCTCAGAGAAACTTGCCGCTGGGGATCTTGACCAGCGGGTGAGTGTTGACGGTAAACACCAGGCAGCTCGATTAGGTATTTCGTTTAATAAGATGGCCGATAGTTTGCAGCAGCAGATTGTGCAGCTTGAGCGGCTTTCAACTTTGCAGCAGCGGTTTGTGTCAGACGTTTCTCATGAGCTGCGCACCCCGCTGTCTACCGTGAAGCTAAGTACCGAGCTGCTGTATGATGGGCGGGAGAATTTCACGCCCGTGCAGAGTCGAAGTGTTGAGCTGCTGCATAATCAGGTGGGGCGGTTCCAGGATTTGTTGGCTGACCTGCTCGAAATTTCCCGGTTTGATGCCGGTAGCGCCCTGCCGAATATCGATACGCATGACTTTATGCGTATCCTGGTGGATGTGCTTGAGGAGGCCCTGCCGCACCTTGAACGCACAGGCACTAAACTTAATATTCACACTAGTCAGCAGCAGATTATGGTGGATGTGGACCGGGTGCGTATTGAGCGTGTGCTCCGCAACCTACTGTTTAACGCTATTGAGCACGGCGAGTCGAAACCCATCGACGTGTATATTGCCACCAGCGAGACAGCGTTGGGTGTCACCGTCCGTGACCATGGTATTGGTTTGAGCGATGAAGAGGCGACGCAGGTATTTAACCGATTCTGGCGTGCTGATACTTCCCGGAAGCGTACCTTGGGCGGTACGGGCTTGGGCCTGTCGATCACCGCCGAAGATGTGCGCCTGCACAGCGGCACTATTGAGGCGTGGGGTATTAAGGGCCGCGGTGCGAGTTTCCGGCTGACCCTGCCGCTGGTGCACGGGCAGCAGATGGGGCCCTCCCCGGTGCTTCTGACCGGTGAGCCCGAGTACATGCCTGTTAGGGGCGCGATGGCAGGAAATACGTTACCTGCTGCTTCTCGCCCTGCTGCGGAGGAATCCGAGCAACCTTTTGACCCGCCTGTTCAGTGAGTGATGGAGTGCCCTGAATGAATCAACAGAACGTTTCTGCCGTCACCAGCATTGTCTCCAGCTCAACTAGCCGTCGTCGTTTCCTGGGAGTGGGTGCTGCTGCGGCGGCTACCATGCTTCTGGGCGCCTGCGCGGGTATTCCAACCTCTAAAAACGTGCACCGGTACAGCGATAAGCTGGAGGTGCGGGAAAATAAGAACCAGGCGATTCATGCGGTCGGACCGCAGGAAGACGCACCCCCGGAGGCCATTATTGAAGGGTTTATTCACGCCGGGGTGGATAGCGCCGATAACTATGCGGTTGCGCGGCAGTTTCTGACCTCAGACTTTAAAGGCAAATGGAACCCGACTACGACGACCAGGGTGTACCGTAATACCGCCCAGGTGAGCGCTGATGAGTCGTCTTCAGGGGTGTATCGAGCACGTTTTCAGCAGACTACTTTGGTGAGTGAACAGGGGCTGACCAGTAGTTTTGCTGAGACACTAGAAACTTTTGATTTTAAGCTCCGTCAGATTGAGGGGCAGTGGCGTATTGAGGCCTGCCCTGACGGGTTGTGGCTTGATAGTGTTGAGTTTGACCGGGTGTTCAGCCCCTACCGCCTGTATTTTTATAATTCGATGTACACTCATGCGGTGCCCGATATCCGCTGGTTCGCGCACCGTGATGGGCAGTTGGGGATTCTGCTGCAGACGGTGATGGGTGGGCCCGCATCGTATTTAAAGGAGGTGACGGCTTCCACCCTCGTGGAGGGCATGAGTTTAGAACGTGCTGAAGTTTCTGACCGGGACGCGAAAATACACATTAACGGCCCGGTGCTCAATGCTGTTACCCGTGCCCGGCTGCGCCAGCAGGTGGGGTATGTGCTGAGCAATTTCTCGTCTGTTAATAAGTTCGAACTGACCTATAACGGGTCGGTGGTGGGCGAGGACGCCCCAACTGGTTTTCAGGAGGCCCCCATGAGCCCTGAGATCAGTAAACGTGTTGTAGGTCTTGAAGACGGGAAGCTGGTAATCCGTGAGGAATATCTGAGCCAGCAGCCAGAGACAACTGGTACTGAGTCGGTAACTGATGCCTCGGACCCTGCGATTAACTATGATGGTACGGCGTTCGCTTGTCTGGGGGATACGGGCCGCAGCCTGTATTTCTTCTCAGGCGGTAAAGGGCAGTACCTGGCGAAAAATAAGAAGATGACTGCCCCCAGCTTCGATTCGTTTGGCTGGTTGTGGGTGGCTGAAAGTGACGGGGCTGTACGGGCTTATAACGCGGCATCAACGAATGAGAAGGAGCGGTCTAAAGGCATTGAGATTCCGGTATCATGGCGGAGCGGGATGACCTTTAGCAGCCTGCGGATCTCGCACGATGGTGCCCGTGTGGTGGTGGTTGGTACTCGTGATGGTACGGCGGCTGTGGTGATGTCGGGCGTCGTCCGTGACAGTTCGGGTACGCCGAAAGGCTTCACGGAGCCGGTGCGGGTGACCTCATCAATCACTCCGCGTACAGCCGTGTGGGCTGGTGAGCAGAATCTTGTGGTGGTCAACGATAAAACTGGGGAGTCTGAAGTGACGACTCTCAGCGGTGAGGAGACAAAATTTGATCGCCTCGACGGGGTGAAATCGGTCTCGGCTGCTGGGAATACCAGCAATATGCTGGCACATCGCTCTGACGGGTCATGCTATGTGCTGGAGGAGCGCGGCTGGAACCGTCTAAATACCTCTACACGTGAGATGTCATTCGCGGGGTAAACCGTGAGCCAGAGTGTGGGTGGCAGCGGGACGCCCCAACGTAAAAGGGCGAATGCGGCAACGGGAGCGTTGAACAGCGCCTACGCCCTGTGGGAGCTGCTTTTTCCCGCGACCTGCGCCTGTTGCGGTGTTGGGGGCACAGCTCTTCTGCGGAGAGGCGATGCTTTGAAGCAGCCGCAGAAAGCGGGGGTTGTGCCACAGCGCAGCGGGCTGTGTACTGACTGTTCGTCTCGTGTGCAGGAGCGGCTTGCGCAGCCGTATCAGCCGTTGGTGCAGTATCGGCTCCCACCCGTCCTGACGGCAGGTAGTTATGAGGCTGAGGTGACGCGCACTATCTTGGCGTTTAAGAACGCTGGTCGGCTTGATACTCTTCCAGAGTTGGGCGAACCGTTGGCGGCAGTAGTGGAGGCGCACCTTTGGGCTGCTTATCGTACCGGGCTGATAGCTCCGGGGGATACACTGCACTTGGTTCCTGCCCCGTCGTCGCCTGCGAGCGTGCGTCGCCGCGGCTATTCTCCGGCGCGGGAGTTAGCGGATGAGGCGGCTCGCCGGGTCCGGGCTCGGTCTCTGGCGCGTCGTTTGGGGGTTCGGGTGTCGGTTGCCCCGGTGCTGCGGGTGCGCGCTTCATGGGCTTCTTTCGCTGGTGCTGGTTCTTCGGGCGGGCAGAAGGGTCTGAGTGCTTCAGAACGTGCTCGTCGAATGCGGGGAATGATGCGTGCTTCGAGTGCGGCCCCTCCAGGAACGCTGTGTTTGGTGTGTGATGATGTGCTGACTACTGGGGCCACTGCTGTCGAGGCGGTACGCGCGTTACGCCAGGCGGGTATACTCCCGTTGGGGGTGGCTACGCTTGCCTCTGTACCCTTGAAAACACAGGGTGATGAGCTAGCCACATAGCCTAACCTGAGCGGTACATGTGAGTTTTTTCTTTCTCTAAGATATTCGGTGGTGTCCGGTGACATGCACCATAAATCTGTACTAAAATGGGGGCAAGGAACCTCAAAGACGGGTTCCCGGTGCCGAACCCAACCGGGTACGGTACAAAGCCCCCAAACCGGAGGGAAAGTATCGTGGAAGTCAACATCTACGGACGCAACATCAAAGTTTCGGAACGTCTGCACGATTATGTCGAAGACAAGGTGCAAAAGTTCGAAAAGCTCGGTGATAATGTCAGCGATATTGACGTAAAGTTCACCAAGGATGGCCATCTCGGCGGCAATGTTATTCGTGTTGAAATTACTGTGATTGGGCGCGGTCCGGTGCTTCGCGCTGAGTCTCAAGGTCCCGATAAGTTCGCGGTCTTCGATGAAACCTACGGCAAGCTTTTGGAGCGTCTGCGTCGTGCACGGGATCGTCGTAAGCTTCGTAAGCACGGTGGCAAGCATCCTGTATCCGTTGCGGATGCTACTGGTTCGATACCGGTGGTGGGTAAGACCGCTATTACCGAGATCCTGCTTCCGGATGTTCCTGTTGAAGAGGCTGCTTTTGACGCGACCGAGGTGACGCTTAGTGATGAGGCAGCTTCACCCCTTGAGATCCGTCATAAGACCTTTCCGGGCGAGCGTCTGAGCCCGGCGGAGGCTGTGGATCATATGGAATTGGTGGGTCACGACTTCTACCTTTACATTGACAAAGAGACCGGAGCCCCGGCAGCGGCATACCGCCGTAAGGGCTGGAGCTACGGCATTATTACCCTGACCGATGAGTAAGCAGGGGTTTTAGAGTTCGTTGGGCTCGGGGCGGGTTTTCCGCTCCGGGCCTTTTCTATGGTGCGGGTAACATCCGGTGTGGGATTTCGTGCGCTCTACGAATAATATTGACGTAGAATCCGTCATTTAGGTGGCTCTGCCCTACAATAGTTAGGAAAGCCTCAACCGGGGTTCGCTTTGGCGTGCCCGTTGGGGAGTACGTAATGATTACAAGGAGCAATGGGCAGTGGCATCTTTCCTGGAGAAAATCCTCCGCACCGGCGACAAGAAGATTCTGAAGCAATTGGAGGAGTACACCAAGGCGGTGAACTCGCTTGAAGATAGCTTCGCTTCACTTACTGATGCCGAGCTACGCGCCGAAACCGATAGTTTCCGAGAGCGTCTAGAAGACGGTGAATCTCTCGACATTCTGCTGCCGGAGGCTTTCGCTGTGGTGCGTGAAGCGTCCAAACGTACCCTTGGTAAACGCCACTACGATGTTCAGATTATGGGTGGCGCCGCCCTGCACCTGGGGAATATTGCCGAGATGAAGACCGGTGAGGGGAAGACTCTTGTGGCGACCCTTCCCGCATACCTGAACGCTCTTTCGGGTAAGGGCGTGCACGTGGTGACGGTGAACGACTATCTTGCGGAGTACCAGGCAAACCTGATGGGCCGCGTGTACCGCTTCTTGGGCATGGAGTCCGGGGTTATTCTTTCTTCAATGGATTCTGAGGAGCGTCGTAAACAGTACGAGGCTGATATCACCTACGGCACGAACAACGAGTTCGGGTTCGACTATCTGCGCGATAATATGGCCTGGACGGCTGAGGAGCAGGTGCAGCGTGGGCATAACTTCGCGATTGTTGATGAGGTCGATTCGATCCTGATTGATGAGGCTCGTACCCCACTTATTATCTCCGGTCCGGCTGCGGGGGAAGCGAACCGCTGGTACGCAGAGTTTGCCCGCATCGCCAAGACCGTCCTGAAGAAGGGCGAAGACTATGAGGTGGACGAGAAGAAACGCACCGTCGGTATCCTTGAATCGGGTATTGATAAGGTTGAGGATCACCTGGGTGTGAAAAACCTGTACGAGTCGAAGAATACCCCGCTGATTGGTTTCTTGAATAACTCGATTAAGGCGAAAGAGCTGTTCACCAACGATAAGGACTACGTGGTGGTGGACGGTGAGGTGCTGATCGTGGATGAGCACACCGGCCGTATCCTGCCGGGCCGCCGCTATAACGACGGCATCCACCAGGCGATTGAGGCCAAAGAGGGCGTCGAGATTAAGCCCGAGAACCAGACAATGGCCACGGTGACCCTGCAGAACTACTTCCGCATGTACGATAAGCTCGCAGGCATGACCGGTACCGCAGAGACTGAGGCTGCCGAGTTCATGAGCACCTACGAACTGGGCGTGGTTGCTATCCCCACTAATAAGGGTGTGCACCGTATCGATAACCCGGATAAGGTGTACAAGGATGAGGTCGCCAAGTTCAACGCCGTGGTGCGGGACATTAAAGAGCGTCATAAGAAGGGCCAGCCAGTACTGGTGGGTACCACCAGCGTTGAAAAGTCGGAGTACCTCTCACGCCAGCTGTCGAAAGAAGGCGTGCGTCATGAGGTGCTGAACGCGAAAAATAATGAGCGCGAGGCGCATATCGTGGCTCAGGCGGGCCGTAAGGGCGCGGTGACTGTGGCAACTAATATGGCTGGGCGTGGTACCGATATTATGCTTGGTGGCAACCCCGAGTTTGAGGCCGTCGAGAAGATGAGTCAGCTTGGGCTGGATCCGAACACAAACTCTGAGGCTTATGAGGCCCGCTGGCCGCAGGTACTTGAAGAGTGCGAGCGGGCAGCTAAGAAAGAGCATGATGAGGTGAAGAAGCTCGGCGGCTTGTATGTGCTGGGTACTGAGCGGCATGAATCCCGTCGTATCGACAATCAGCTACGCGGCCGTTCGGGCCGTCAGGGGGATCCGGGCGAGTCCCGTTTCTACCTGTCTTTGGCGGATGATCTGATGCGTCTGTTTAATACGACTGCGGCTACACGCCTTATGTCTATGGCACCCGACGATTCGTCAATCGATTCAAAGATGGTTTCTCGCGCTATTGCTAATGCGCAGGCGAATGTTGAGGGCCGTAACGCTGAGCAGCGTAAGAACGTGCTCAAGTATGATGATGTGCTTAACCGCCAGCGTGAGGCTATTTATAAAGACCGCGCGCAGATTCTGCACGGGGATGATTTGAAGGATCAGATTTCCGGGTTCATTGATGAGGTAATTACCAGTGCCATTGATGCCCGTGTTGCCGAGGGGCACGCGGAAGACTGGGACTTTGAGGATCTGTGGGATGCACTGAAGACCATTTACCCCATTAGCCTGACTGTGGATGATATCGCTGAGGAAGCGGGGGACCGCACCCAGATCACCCGTGACCTGCTGGTGGAAGAAATCCTATCCGATGCTCACGTGACCTATTCGGAGCGTGAGGAGAGCGTTGGGGCAGAAGCGATGCGTGAAATTGAGCGCCGCGTGATGCTTTCGGTGATCGGCGAACGTTGGCCCGAGCATCTGTACGAGATGGATTACCTGAAGGAAGGTATCGGGCTGCGCGCAATGGCCCAGCGTGACCCGCTGGTTGAATACCAGCGTGAAGGGTACGGTATGTATGAGGATATGCTGGGGGCCATCCGTGAGGAGACCGTCACTTATCTGTTCAATCTAGACTTGTCGAAGCAGCGCACTCAGGCTTCTGCCGTGCAGCTGCAGACCCCAAGCCGCCCGAAGTTCTTGCAGTATTCAGCACCTAGCGAGGATGGCGGCACGAGCGTTCGCGTGGTGAATAAAAAGTCGTAAGCTGAGTGCACCGCAACCTCCAAAAGGCTCCCAGAAAGATATATCTTTCTGGGAGCCTTTTGGAGGTTTTCTAGCGGTATTCGACAGTGGTGATATGCCAGGTTGAATAGCGTTCGATAACGCGCATTGCCATGGCACGCACTTTCACCCCGTCGTGCACTACAAGGGTGACTTCGTAGCCGCCTTTGGCATTATCAACTTTCTGTGCGCGGGAGCGCAGCACGCGGGGTGTTGCGGTTCGTCGAGTCTGTGACCTCTGAGAGCGTATTGTCTGCCCGAGGGCCTGCAGCTCTGCGCAGCAGCTGGGGGAAAACCATTTACGGAATTGTTCAAGGGTGCGGTGCCCTGCGAACATCTCAACAATCCCCAAGCACAGGCCCGAACAGAGTATTTCTACCGAGCGGGCTGCGGAATCTGAACGTTTGAGTGGGCGCCCAGTTCGCCGGGGTTTGCGAATTTTCATTCGTGCTGGTTGGTTGGTATCTGGGGTACCCATAATTTCTTGGGCATAGTCGGTGATAGGCAACAGGGTAAAGCTACTGGGAGTGTAACGCAGTGTGGGTGTGCTGGCTGTTGCATGGTGGTTTGCAGGGATGAGCGGGTTGTGTTCTGCATCGATCTTTTTGGCAACATGCATCTGTACCGCACGCAGTTTTTTCTCGGGCTGGATGGGCTGCCCGGTGGTCTGCCGATGACGGTCGTGGTGGAAGTTAGCGTAGAGGGTGCTCATTGGTTGTCTCCTTATCGGTACAAAGCATGTGGTCTGCTATTAGTTTTATGAGGGCAATAGAATCCGCTGTCCTGGAAGAACTAAGTCTGGGTTATCTCCGATAGTGCTGCGATTATTTTGGTGTATTCGTACTGTGTACTCTAGTATGGTTGCGTTTGATGCATTAGGGCCTAGAATGCGTTGCGCAATATTCCACAAGCAATCACCGCGAACCACCACGTATTCACTGCCTTGCTGAGCCGATGCGGGCTGTACATGTGGTGTTCCTGTTCCGCCACCAAAGAATGGGCTGAGCGTCGGGGCGGTTTGCTGTTTGGCGGGCGGGTAGAAGGGAGTGGACTCCGTTCTTGCCGCCGTAGCGTTTACTGTGGTTGTGGCGGTGGCTGGTGTCCCTACAAGGGCTGGAGCGGATACACTGACTGGTGCAGATTGGGGAGATAGGCTCGTCGTATCCGTTTGTTGGGCGGCTTGGGCTGGGGAAAGTACTGCTCCTAGCCCAAGGGAAATACCGCCGAGAGTAAGCACTGCGTTGCGCATAAAACGGGGGAGTAATAGCGTTCCGCGTTCATCACGATTAACTATTTGGGTAAGTCCTGAACGAATGCGGTACAGGTAGCGTATAGCGAATGCGCAGCTGAGGAGCCACCACCCAAGTACGGCAAGCGCCGCAATAAATGTGCAGTACAGAGCAGCACTGGCGATATTTTGGGTGGTAAAAAGTGTGCTGGTGAAGAGAGAGGATGCTCCGGTGCATACGGCCAGTACAGGGATGGACACGCTAAGAATAACCTCTGCATCAATCTTTGTATGCCCTTGTATCACGATTATCCTCCAATCATGTTATTTGATGCTTTTTGATTCTATAACTACTATCCACTACAAAGAGGGTGTTTGTAAAGCGGATATGTACTTTTTTGTAGTTTATTTTTGTTTGATACCTTCGGAATGTCCTTGAAGGGGTTCTGCTGTTGCTAGATTGCGCTTTGCCCCCCCTGTGTCCTAGGCTCAGTACTATGCGATTTGAAAAAGTCTTCCGGGATCTTGAGGTACGTTTGGCAGCGGAACGGGTCCGTGATTTGGAGCTGGATGCCCGTCAAACTGCGCGAAGCGCCTACTCATCTGTCACCATGGTTGAGCGGCTCTCGGCTCATTTGGGTGGGTCTATACGCATTTGTGGTGCCGACACTAGGGTTCGGGAAGGACTTTTGGAGTCTGTGGGGGACGGCTGGGTGCAGGTAAACGCCATGGGGGAGAGCGTTATATTGCCGCTGCAGGGCGTGCTGTGGTGGGAGGGCTCTGAGCTTGCATTGCGTGCGGATGTGCGTCAGAAGGTGTATCGTCTGACCCTGCCGCTGGCTTTACGTGCCTTGGCGACTTCGCGTGAACTCGTAAAGATCTATATGGCGCATGGCGGGGTTGCGTGTGAGGGTGTTATTGAACGTGTTGGTGCCGATTTTGTGGAGTTGAAGGTACTGACCGGTGGGGAATACCCGCGTTCAGACTCTTGGCGGGGTGCGCAAAAGGGCGTAAGGATTATCCCTACGCCCCTTATAGGTGCTGTGGTTGCCCGCAGCTAGAAGACTAATCAACCTTAACGCGAGTTGCGGACATCTTGCCGGAAGCGATGGCTTCCACAGTCTGTGAGTGACGCTCGTCAATATATTCTTCAAAACGAGTGCGTTCAATGCGCCACTGATTACGGCCACCAATCTGAATGGCGGGTAGTTCTCCACTACGAACGAGCGCGCGCACCTGGCTAAGAGAAACCTGTAATTCATCTGCAACATCGCTCAAAGTGAGAAAACGAGGGGCAGTCATCGTAGGCATCCTTTCTGTGGTGAGTCCTACTTCTCTTGGGGTGGGCATTATTTTCAAGAGAAAATTCTGCTGTTCAATTTCAAGTATAGGCTAAAGGATTCTCTAACACCAGCATTTTACGGGGTATTACACCAAAATCCTGTTTTTAGAGGCTTTATGTATGCAGGCAATCCTTCGTCACCCCCGAGGTCTGAGGGGTGAATGAATATATATTACACTCCTTATAGGCCATTACTTGCTTTATGATACCACTTTATGCTGAGATAGAAGTCTATGCAGACTCACCAACTGCAAAAAACTACCTTTATATTCCCAGAATCACGCCTGGGAACCCCCTGAAAGGCATACACGTACCAATGCACAGAGATCTTCCGGTTAGTAACACTTCCGAACAGCGCGAGCCCTCAGCTCGTCTGCAGCGTCCCGGTATTAAAGATCCAAAGCTCCTGATGGGTATCCTGCTTATTCTGGTTTCCATAGTTGGTGTTATCGCAGTTATACAGTTCAATAACCACACCACACAGTATTACGCTGCTAAAAGTGATATCCACGTAGGCGATAAGATTACTTCCGACATGCTGACTCCGGTCGATGCCAATTTGGGCTCATCCTCAGAGCGATACATTACTTCTGAAGAGATCAACAAAGGCAATTTGATGGCAACCCGGTATATTGCCAGCGGTGAGATTATAGGGAAAGATTCTACAGGTACTAATGTGCGGGAAAATCGCCGACTAGTTACCGTCACCATTGACCGTGGCTCGGCCTCGGCCCTTAAGGCGGGAGAGCAGGTAGATGTATGGGCTGTGCAGCGTGACACCGTTGTTGCCACCGCGCCGCAACCGTCTCCTCAGCCATCTGCTTCAGCAAGTAACGATTCGAGGGATAACCCCTCCGCCTCGGCAAGTCCTTCCTCTGAAAGTCAAGGGAGCAATGGTTCTTCCCCCATTGTCAGCGGTGCTGAAATATCCAGTATCTCAAAGGAGGAAAGCGTTCTTGGCGCGAACGGCAAAGCGACTGTGCAACTGTGGGTGAATCCTAACGCCGTATCCAGTATTGTTGAAGCGAACGGTAGTGAAGCAAAGATCACTCTTGTCCCCGTTGCCCTCGGAAGGGGAAATTAAATGAACATACCCGTCATTCTCTATGGGGACGATGGAACTCTGCTGCATGGTATAGAATCACAGCGTGGCGCCGTGAGTGTCGCGCGCACCACTGATGACCTAGCGGAGGCTTTGGGCTTCGCGCAGACTGGAATCGCGCGGGTATTACTATGTGCGGTGCCCGTCATGGACCTTACCGCCTCTATAGTCGCGACCTTAGCTGAGGCCGAAGTACGGGTTGTTATAATCGCTGACCCGCGAGATAAACTGCCGTTTGGGACATACTGGGTGGATTCTAATGCTGAATTGGCTGATGTTCTCAATACTTTAGAACAGGCATCTCTAGGCACCATACCCGCTGTGGGGGAACAGCCACGCCCGCAGCTTGCGGCCTCGCCTGATGGATACGGGTATGACGCTGCCTACGGGTACAGTATTCCGCAGGCACAACAGGCTCCTTTGCAAGCCCCTGAGCCGCCTCAGCCCCACAATTACACGGTTGAGCCCATTGAAGAGCCCACCACGGTTATAGGGAACACAGAGCCTGAGAGCGCTCCACAGAACCCTCAGACATATGTAACCTACCGCGCCTACCGATACGACCCTCAAGCCGAGAAAGCAGCCCGTGAGGTCACGGAAGTGATTGCATCGGATGACTCATCTGAAGTATCAGCGGATGATGCCGGTAATAGTGGTGCAGAATCCACTAATACTGAGGAAAAAAACACACCCACGCCACAACCGCAGCAAGCGGCGGAACTCAACCCTGAAGAGGCAGTACTTAATGAGGCAGCCGCCATTCTGAACGGTTTTGACCCCACCCAGCCTGATACAAGCTGCACCGAAACAGACTCTGCCCACCAAAAGGCGGATACCGTCCAGCCGGAAAAGGCAGAATCTACTGAGCAACAGCAGCAATACCCCAAGCCTCCATATGAGGCGAACATTGACGAACAAACGGGTTACCTTGGTCAATGGGAGGAACAAGAACAGCCTAATGTACCATCTCCCTACGAGCCGCAGGAGTATCAGGATCAGCCTGAATCGTGGGGGTATGAGTCTGCCTCAGATACTGGCCAGTTTGGGCAAGAAACCTCCCAGGGGTTTGCTCCATACTCAGGACAGACGCCCCACGATAGCTTTGGGTACACGGCTCCCGTTGATGCATCCGGCTATGCGATGCCGCCTCAGCCCTCCGCCGAGTGGCACATGGCTCCTGCTGGGCAACCCGCTCCAGGAAATGAAGGCCAAGGCTATCAGCCGCCCAGCTACATCCAGAACAGTATGTATAACCAGCAGGATGCGCAGCAGCCGGGGATTTCCTCTGCCAACACCATACAGCCCCGCCGTGGGACTGTTCTTACTGTTTGGGGCACAGCTGGGGCTCCTGGGCGTAGTACATTGGCCTTGAACCTGGCATCCACAGCCGCTGCTGATGGGCTGAAAGTTTGCCTTATTGATGCCGATACTTACAATCCTTCGTTGAGCCCTCTGTTGGGGCTTCTGGACGAATACTCCGGCATATCGCAGATGTGCCATTTTGCGGATCGGGCTTCTCTGACCGAGCAGAATGCCCGTGAGGCACTGTGCTCGGTGGCGTTAGGGAAGTACAGTATTGACTTTTTGAGCGGCATTACCCGGGCTAACCGCTGGCCTGAGTTACGGGCTAAGTCATTAGCGGCAAGCATTGACTGGCTCGCCACACGGTACGATGTGCTCATAATTGACGTCGCATCGTGTATTGAGGCTGACGAAGAGCTCAGCTATGACGGCCCGGTTCCCCTGCGAAACGGGGCAGCTATCACCGCTCTTGAGAAGGCCGATCGTATTGTGATGCTTGGTAATGCTGATGTCATTGGTGTGCCACGACTGATACAGGCGTATGAGCAGTTGCGAGACGGGCCGTATGACATTTCTCCGCTGACCCGTATCGACCTGTGGCTGTGCAAGGTACGTTCCGATGCGAGCGGACACGGGACAGTGGGTGAGTTGCGTCGCGCCTGGGAGAGGTTCGGTCCGAGTGTGGGGCTAACCGGTTTCCTGCCTTATGACCGTAAATCACTCGATAAGGCGTGGATGCGCGGTCAAACCCTACAGGAGTGTGCACCTAAAAGCCCACTGACACGAGGAATCAATGATCTGTACCGTAAGTTAGATATCGCTTCTGGGTACAAACAGTCTCAAGTGTCTGTGCCTGCATCACCGCCTGCACATGAGCCTGCCCCTGCTCCTATTCGCCCGCCGGTCGTTGACACAAACCAGCAGCAAAATCCTATACCTGCATATCATGGGGCACCGGCACAGCCTGAGCAGGATGCTGCTAGCCAGCCTCTTCAGCCCGAGAAAAGCGGGGGAACTCTAAGCCGTCTTTTCGGGGGCCGCAAGAAGAAAAACTAGGCTCTGTATGGTGCTGTCTTGTACATTTGTGCGCGCTGTACACCGTAGAATAGGAGAACCCGCCTAAGCCTAAGGAGCATAGTATGTCTTTCACCGAGAGCATTCTTAACGCTGGCGATTTCGGCCCTGGAGACACCGAATGGATACACCTGATCATCGGTGAGTGGCAGATTATTGCCGATGTGGCTCATAGTGATTTGGTGCTATGGTTCCCCACAGACTATGTGGTGGCCGACGGCAGCGTACCCGATAGTGTGTCGGGTCCGTCGGTTAACAGTAATTTCTCTGCTATTGCGCACGTGAGGCCTTCAAACGTGCATACGCTTTTCCATCACGACCCGGTTGGCACGACGATGGGGGAGACGATGCGTCTAGCAGCGTTGCACTCCTGGACTGAGCAGAACATTATCTCGTTCGCGGACGATGAGCCGAGTGAAGGCCTGGCAGAGGTGATGATTAAAGTTGTTCCTATAGTGCGTAATAGCCGCACAATCGCCCTGTTAAGTGTTCATACTGTTCCTTTGGTGAGTCGTAAGCCAGCTCGCACTGAGAATATTTATTACAAAGTTGCAAATAATATGCTCGAAATGGTGCATGCAGGCATTTGGCCTGATTCGTTGGCACACGAGAACAATACGCGCGGTAACCCGCGAGTTACTGACGGTATCATCCTGATTAATGACGCAGGAGACGTCACCTTCGCCTCACCCAATGCAAACTCAATGTACGCCCGCATGGGCTTAGAAGGGTACCTAGAAGATCTGAACTTAGCGAGTGTTACCCGTGATATGCTCCCGGCGGGGGAGGAAGCTGACGAAACTCTGCAGCTTGTGCTGGCCGGCCGTGAAGATGCCCGAGCCGAACTGCACATTGGGAAAGTTCGCATCACTTTACGTGCTATCCCGCTGGAGCGAATCACCCCCTTAGGGGTGGAAAGGCACGGGGCGCTGCTGCTGTGCCGGGATGTGACGGAACTGCGCCGCCGCGAACTGGAGCTGATGACAAAAGATGCGACTATTAGAGAAATTCACCACCGCGTCAAAAACAATCTGCAAACGGTCTCCGCACTGCTGCGACTACAAGCCCGTCGCATGAGTACCCAAGAGGCGAAACAGGGACTGGAGCAGGCGATGCGTCGTGTTTCGACGATCGCCACCGTCCACGAGGCACTCTCGCAGGGTCTCGCGCAGAACGTAAACTTTGATGAACTTGTTGAGAGGCAGTTTCACTTAGCGGCAGAGCTAGCCTCCCCGGGACAAGAGATTAACACTCGGCTTCTTGGATCGTTCGGTTATCTGCCGAGTCAGTTCGCCACCCCTTTGGCGCTTGTTATTAATGAGGTTGTGGCCAACGCCGTGGAGCACGGCCTTAATGGGGGTGCTGGAACGGTCACCCTAGAGGGAATTCGTTCCATGAACGAGGTGGGTGAGGACACTCTCACTGTCATTATCACTGACGATGGTCAAGGGATGGGGGAAGAGCCCATTGAGGAGTCTGGGGCTGAAGCATACCGGCCCAGCACGGGTAATGAGGGGCTGGGGATGCAGATTGTGCGCACCCTTGTAGCTAGTGAGCTCAACGGTTCTATCCGGTGGGAGCCACATGATCCCGCTGGTACCCGGGTGATTATTAATGCCCGGCTTAATTGAGAACACCTGAAACTACACCCATATAGCTAGAGTAGTTGTTGTAATTGTGCTGAGGTAACAAAACGCGGCTTCCCTTCGGGAGCCGCGTTCAGCTGTATGTGTGTAGTATCGCGTCTGGTTAGGACGCGCGGCGGGCGCGAGCAGCACGACGCTTCATAGCGCGGCGCTCATCCTCACTGGTGCCACCCCAAACACCGGAATCCTGACCGGTATCAATAGCCCACTTCAGGCAGACATCAACTACCTCACAGGAACGGCACACTGTTTTTGCTTCTTCAATTTGCAAAAGGGCAGGTCCGGTGTTTCCAACAGGGAAAAACAGTTCGGGATCCTTGTCCAAGCAAGCAGCACGGCTACGCCAATCCACAGCTGGACCTCCTTTAATCTTTTAGTAGTGCACTGGCGCCGGGGCGCTTCATGCGTTTGACATTTGGTGTGTGACATAAAGTATCCCCCGAACGGAGGGGGAACTTGACGTATCAACTTTCCCACGGTCCGGGCATGCTGACAAGAGGTTTTCCAAAAAAACTTTTTGAAATATTAGAGGTATGTATCACATAGGGTAACCTCGCTCAAAAGGAAGTAACGGGTATTCATGACATAAACTCACAGAGTGTTTCCCGGCACTACACCGAAGAGCTGCGGGGGCCGATAAAATAGAGGGACGCGGGCTGCAGGTCTATGCACCCTTACCCCACCTCAATGCATCAACCGAAGGACGGACTATGGCCACCCCGAAGACGACTGTGAACCCCAAGGCGCCCCTGAGTGTTCTGTTCGTGGCGGGGCTTTCAACCTTGGCGGCTGTGTATCTGCTTTTCCGGGGGGTTGCAGACCCACTCTTTGATGATGCGGCCCGAGCCGTTCAAGAACGCCTCGTCGGTGGTATTATCCAGGCTTTCTTTGGCCTCATAATCTTATTCTTTGCCCTCAGGTTCTATCGGGGAAAACGAACAGCCCGCACCCCCATGGCCCTGATTCACGCCTGCGCCAGCTTCATTAATGCCTCAAATATATACAGCTACTTCTCCTACCGCAGTGTGGTTGGGGCAGACCATGCACCTTTCTCCTTCATTATTGTTCCCACAGTGTTATTACTCCTCTCTGGTACTGCACTAGTTGCCGTATTCCTCCCAGCAACCAGCCAATACCTGCATGAAACCACCGAAGCAGACGAAGCAGACCTTAAACGGCACTCGGTAACTGGCAGGCGGTAGCCCGCCCAGCATCTACTGCAACCGCCCGACCCGGCGGTAGAGTACCCTCCGTGTATAGATCAAGCGGAAGCTCCGAAAGCGTACAAATCTCCCCATCGGCAGCAGTCCGCGGATTAATAACAACCGCCCGTGAACACCCTGACAAAGACGCCAACACCGGTGATGAAAGCCACCGTGTGTACGGGGTGTAAGCAATAAACCCGGCCCGGAACTTACGCCCAAACTCTAGTAACACCTGTTGGGTAGCCGCAGAAATATACGGCACATCATCAACTGCCAGGATCACCCGCTCCGGATGAGGAACATTCTCAAAGGTCTCACGAAGCTGCTGCGCATCCGGATTATTAGCCCCCGAAATATGAAGCACACCATACTGCGGGTTCAGTGAACCAAGATTCTGCAAAAACGTGCTCTTACCAGAAGAACGCGCACCAGGCACCGGAACAAACGTTCCCTGCGGCGCATGAATCAGAGCCGCAGACCCATCACGCTGATACCCGCACAATAGAGCTCCGGGACTCTTCCGGTGAACATCCAGCACCGCATCCTGAGTAGGAAGCGAAATTCCCTCAGGGAACTGCACTAGAGGCCGTACCCGATGAGCCCTGCCGCTTGTATCCTGCAATAACTTGGTAAGCTCCGAGGAACTCAACGTTACCGGGCTCAATACTGAAGCCTCCAGCGGCTCATCCCCAATTAAATCGGTATTTAACGTTCCCTCCACCGCAAAATGTCCCTGCGCCGGAACCGGATAGTTCTTCACTGTCTTGCGCATTAGGTCATTCTCAACAAACCGCCGAGATAACAACGTCGAATGTGCCACCGACGCGAAACGTCCACGAAGTGAAAGTGCACTGGTAAACACCACACGGTACCCGTAACGATGCCCCTGCGCCAGCAGATCATACAGCTGGCCCTCAACCTGCGGCAGGCGCATGAGAAGCTCAAGCCACGAATCCAGCCCGTCAACAACCACCAGCGCACCATCCTGCTGTCCCTCACGGCCCGGCACAGTGTAGCCGCTACGCAGCTGCTGCAAACAGTACTGTAAATGCGACAGTTCATGAGGGCCAACCAGTGCATCAAGCACTTCGCATCCCTCCGTGTAGGCGCACGCCAAACGCCGGTGCAACCCAGAATCGGCAGTCAACACAATGATGCGCTCCCCGCGTTGAGCAGCCTGGGCCAGCATTGCGTTCAAAAGGTTTGAACGCTCACCCACCGCCCCCAATACAGCCAGCGCACCCGCGGCCTCCTCCTGCTCAGCCCCACTAGCTGCAGATGCACCACAGGAGATCCCCCACGTACGCGGCTGGCGCACACCATAACGCGCGATCTCCAACTCGCCCAACGTGTACTCAAACTCACGGGAAGAAACGGTCAGCTCCGTATGGGCCGCCAGCTCTTGTGGGATCGGCTGATAATCCCCTGCAGAGACAGCGTAGGACTCAAATGCCTCACGAATGAGCTGCACGGCACGGTTTAATTGAGCATCCTCACCTTGAGAATCATCGGATGCGTCCTGCTGTGCTACCGGGCTAATGAGCGGAACCCATGCCCCATCCTGTAACAGCTGCGCCGCGAACGGGGCCTGAACCGTATTGCTGGGAAGAGCATCAACCAGCGGAGCCCTAAACGGCAGGTTTTGGCCATCCGGCAGACGCACATACCCTGCGCCCGGGCAAGAGGCAGGGATACTCGCCGCGCCCTCATGACCCACCAGGTTAAACGAATCCTGCCCCGAAGAGACACGCAAACAAATATTACTGGCAATATTCGCTCGAATATCCTGTGAAATACTGCCTTGCGGCCGCTGGGTTGCCAGAATCAGGTGCAGACCCAATGAACGGCCAATCGTCGCAATTTTCATCAGCTCGTTCATGGCATCCGGCATCGACTCAACCAGCATGCGGAACTCATCAACCACAATCACCAATTCCGGGTATGCCGGAACCTCACCTGAGGCCGCGCACAAACGCAAATAATCACGGTACGAGTTCACTCCCAAGCTCAGCAAATCACGTTCGCGACGGCGCACATCGGCCCGCAAAAACTCAAGAGCACGGTGCACCGCAGACACATCAAAGTTGCTCAGCATACTCAAAGTCTGCGGCAGCTGCGCGAGCGGGCCCAGACCAGCAGATCCCTTAAAATCTACCAAGATCAGCCCTAGCCTCTCCGGGCCGTAACGCAGCGCCACGGTCAGAATCAAAGAACGCAACAACTGCGACTTACCCGCACCGGTGGTGCCACCCACGATCCAGTGAGGACCATGCTCAGACAGCCCCATATCAAGGTACCCGCCCGGCGCCGAACCCAGCAGACAGTACAGGTCAGGGGAGTAGCGGTTCATAGCCCAGCGGGCTGCTGCTTCCTCACAGAGTAACCCCATCGGGTCAATACCGTCTGCATGAGCATTTTCTCCATTGAGAGAATCCAGCTCTGAAAGCCGCAACGACCTGCTATGAACCGACGCTGCATCCGTGGCCTCAGCGGCAGTATCAGACTCCCCACTACCCGCTAATACACCCAACGCACGAACATACTGGGCAATACTTAACCCATCCGCTGTAGCGCAAGAATCATTCAGTTCCAACGGGTGTACTTGCCCCACACTCTCGGCAGGGGTCAGCTCGGCCGGGGCGGGCCCCGAGCGTACATACGAGATACTTTGCTGGTACTCTCCAACGGTCTGTAAAGACAGCACCGCACCATTTAACGCCGGAACATGAGCTGTATCGTGAGGATGCACAATACACAAGGCAGCCCTTGTGGGGAAAACACCTGCACCACCGTGCGGCACGCCCGCTGAAATAAACAGCGGGGGAATGGCTGCAGGCTGTGAGCTTGGCAAGAAAGATTCCTGAGGCTCAGGAACTGTTACTGCCAGTGCTTCAGCGATCTGCTCAGGACTAACGCACAGGCGTACCCGTTCGTGAACTCCAAGGCATACCAGCGCATCACGCACAACTGTTGCAGCAGATGCGGGGGCTAATACAATAACCTCCCCGGGGTAGACCGCCACTAGCTGCACCAGATACGCATGCAGATGCTCAGGTTTTAGACGCAATTCGTGCGGTAACGCGGCTGTGGGAACCGGAACGTAATGAGGGGCCCGCTTATGAGGTTTAAGGGAAGAGACATTCAGATTACGTCCGCTCACAAATGGCAGGCGCGGGCCTACCCCGAGCACGATTGCCGCAGCAGCAGACTGGTCGGCGGCAGGAATAAATGGGCGTGCTCCAGCCGGGGTGAGCCCTTCGGCACGTAGTTTCTCGCGCTCGCCGGAGTTATGAACCTCTCGCTGGGCGCGTTTGTTTTCGCCCCGACCACTGAGCATATGTAATAGCATTAAGGCCGATGAGGCTAATGACATGAGCAGGAACATCCACATCCCGGTGAGCGTTGCCACTGTCACACCAATAATTAGCGGTAGGCACACCATAATAATGAGTGTGCCGAGTTTACGTGCGGCTTGGGTGTGAGAAGTGACCGGTTCAAAGGGGGAGCCGGTACTCTGGGGTAAAGCCGGGCTCTGCCCGGGAGCGGTGAGAAGACAGGTAGATGAACCCACTATGAAAGGCTCATTCCACCGTATCTCTTGCTCTTTGCCGTTGCTCGCACCGGGCAGTACCCCGTGGGGTAGCGGTAAGGTAGCCAAGTTTTTACTGCGGGGCGGGTGAGACAGGATGAGACGCGCCCCTGAGCCATCCACCACTAAGGTTCCGTGATTGGGTGCTAGATAGGGGTCGTTGAGGGCAACCGCCTGGTTGTTTTTCTGCGAGCGTCCGATGCGTGTGTGCCCGCGCGGTATGGGGTAGGCATGCCCCGCATCAGGGCCCCGGAGTACATAGAGGGTGCTGACTGCCGCTGGTTGGGTCTGCTGTGTGCGGCCGGGCTCGAGGCATGCTCCGGGGGTCAGCGGAGTCGCTCCAACGGTGAGGGTTTCGAGCGGGCGACCGGCCACGGTCAAAACTGAATGAGGCAGGGCTTGGGCAAGTTGACGTGCCTGAGAACCCGCAGCGCATTCAACGGAGAGCAACTGCGGATAGGAGGGGTAATCGGGTTTCCCCAGGGTGCGGGGTGCATCGGCAAGAAACAACGAGTACTTCATGTAATAATCTCAAAACACATCAAAATATAAATCAAGAGACATAAAAGTTTCTTGTGGATAAAAATAACTTTTGTGACTATTGAGCTTAGTTATCCATATATTTTGTGGTTTGATGCTGTCTAAACGCCGCAAATATTACAAACTGTGAATGCGGGGGCGGTGCAGACTATGCCCGTCCCGGATTCTTTTTCGGAGGCCGAAAAAATACGATGCAAATATGCAATGGGTGCGGATATCAGGTAACTTTAGATATGATTAAATCCGTCTTTAGAAGGTGCTGCTGCACCGCTGAAGGCCGTGGTTACGCCTGGCTCTAGGCGCCGTTAAACTGGTAAATTCGTAGTTTGCGTGCGGGTTTCCCATGACTTACAGGAGAAGAAATTGACTGCTGATCTCGTAGTTGTCGGCTCGGGCCTTTTTGGCCTGACCATTGCCGAACAGGCCGCAACTGAGCTTGGTTTAAAGGTGGCACTGTTGGACCGCCGCTCTCATATCGGTGGTAACGCATACAGCGAGAACGAAGAGCAGACCGGCATTGAGGTGCACCGCTATGGGGCGCACCTGTTTCACACCTCCAACGAACGTGTCTGGGAGTATGTGAACCGTTTTACCGATTTTACGAATTACGTGCACCGCGTATACACCCGCCACGACGGTGTGGTGTACCCGATGCCCATTAACCTGGGTACTATTAACCAGTTCTTTAACGCTGCGTATTCACCGGCTGAAGCGAAAGCACTCATTGCGGAACAAGCCGGGGAGTTGGCTGGTACTGATCCGCAGAACCTCAACGATAAGGGCATTTCGCTAATTGGGCGCCCCCTGTATGAGGCATTCATTAAGCACTACACCGCTAAGCAGTGGCAGACCCCACCGGAGGAGCTGCCGGCCTCCATTATTTCCCGGCTGCCGGTGCGTTACACCTATGACAACCGCTACTTTAACGACAAGTATGAGGGGCTACCGGTGGGCGGTTACACGGCTTGGCTGGAGCGTATGGCGGCGCACCCGAATATTGAGGTGCGACTGAATACCGATTTCTTCTCGGGAGATCACGAATACTCGCGTGAGAAGGTACTGGGCCAGGTTCCTGTGGTTTACACCGGCCCTGTGGACCGTTACTTTGACTACACCGAAGGTGACTTGTCATGGCGCACCATTGATTTGGAAGAAGAAGTCTTGCCTATTGAGGACTTCCAAGGGTGCTCAGTCATGAACTACCCGGATGCAGACGTTCCCTTCACTCGTATCCATGAGTTCCGCCACTTCCATCCTGAACGCGACTACACCAAGGACGCGACCGTGATTATGCGCGAATACTCACGTTTCGCCAATAAGGGCGACGAGCCCTATTACCCGGTGAACACCTCCGTGGATCGTGAGAAGCTGCTGAAGTACCGCGATCTTGCTAAGGGTGAGAAGGACGTATTGTTCGGCGGACGCCTGGGCACCTACAAGTACCTTGATATGCACATGGCTATCGGCTCTGCACTGTCGATGTTTGACAATAAGATCCGCCCGCATTTTGCTGAGGGTGCCACGATCGAATCCGGCGGTGTGGACGCATAATGACGACTGAGGAAAAAACTTTAAAAACCCTACAGCGCGTTATCTTCCCCAGCGCGGTGGAAACCGATGTGGTACCCCTGTATGTGGACGCTGGTGCCGCCACTGGTGTGCAGCTTCCTACCCGTTTCGATAGTGATGCCGCCACAAGCCTTAAAGAGGCTACTGACGCGCAGACCCTTAATGCGCCTGCGCCAGCTGCATCCGCTAACGCCGCCCGTAACCTGACGGGGCGCCGCTCTATTACGGTGGGTGACGGCAAACACCTCTCTTTCGGGACGTATTTTAACGCTTTTCCTGCCTCGTACTGGCGCCGGTGGACTGACCTGAAACAGGTGGTTTTGAGCGTACGTACCAGTGGTGAAGGTATGGTCGTGGTGTATAAATCTAATGGCCGCGGCGTTATTCAGCGTGTGGACGCTAAGCTGCTGTCCGGATCAGCAGAAACGACTTTCCAGCTTCCGCTAGCCCCATTTGGCGACGGCGGATGGTACTGGTTTGACCTTTCGGGCACCACCGACCTTGAGCTGATTGAAGCTAACTGGCTGGGTGATATTGAGCCGCGCGCTGATGTAAACGCTGGCCAGGCAACCGTGCAGATCACTACCATGAACAAGGTTGAGTACTGCATTAACAATATTCGCACACTGGGTGAAAGTCCCGAGATTTTTGATTCTGTGCACGAGTTCCTGATCGTTGATCAAGGAAATAAAAAGGTACAGGACCACCCCGATTTTGAGGAAGTTGTTAAGCCGCTCGCCGGTAAATTCCGCATTATTAATCAGGGTAACTTGGGCGGTTCGGGCGGTTTCTCCCGTGGTATGTTTGAGGCCGTGAATAACGGCAGCGACTATGTGCTGCTGCTGGATGATGACGTGATTGTTGAGCCTGAGTCCATCCTGCGCATGGTGACGTTTGCAAACTACTGCAAAAACCCCACCATCGTGGGCGCACATATGTTTGATATGTTCGACCGCTCGGTGCTGCACGCCTACGGTGAGGTTGTTAATCCGTGGCGTAACTTCTACGACAAGCCTTACGATGATATGGTTATGGGTCACGATCTGGGCCGCAGCAACCTGCGTAGCACGCACTGGCTGCACCGCCGCGTTGATGTTGACTATAACGGCTGGTGGATGTGCCTTATTCCCACCGCCGTGATTCATGAGATCGGCCTGTCGCTTCCGCTGTTCTTGAAGTGGGATGATGCAGAGTATGGTTTGCGCGCGAAAGAGGCCGGGTTCCCCACAGTCTCATTCCCCGGTGCTGGTGTGTGGCATGTGTCCTGGACTGATAAGGACGATTCTGTCGGCTGGCAGGCATACTATCATGAACGTAATCGCCTGATCACGGCACTTCTGCATTCTCCGTTTGATAAAGGCGGCCGTGTGATGCTGGATTCCCTCTTTTTGGATGTGAAACACACCCTGTCAATGCAGTACTATACTGAGGCCGGCCGTTTGATGGCTCTTGAGGATCTGCTGTCCGGGCCGGAGCACCTGCACGAGTCGCTCTCTGCCCGCCTGCCGCAGATTCGTGCGATGGCGGCTGAGTACCCCGAATCACAGGTGAAGACTGACGTCGATAGCTTCCCCACCATTAAGAACAAGAAACCGCCGTTCCGGGGCCGTCGTAACTTCAAATCGCCCGGGTATAAGAAGCTGGTTCCGTGGACCATGAACACGTTGCGCCGTCAGCTGACTAAACCCATGACGGGCGAGTTGAAATCGCATCCACAGATTCAGCTCAATTATGGTGAGAGTAACTGGTGGACCTTGTCGAGGTTTGATTCGGCATTGGCCACTAACGCGGAGGGAACCGGGCTTTTCTGGTACCGCCGCGACCCTAAGCAGGTGCGCTCTAAACTGATTGATGCAACTAAGCTACATGCTAGGCTCTTGAAGGAGTGGCCAACGCTGCGTGAACGCTACCGGAACGCATCGGCCAGCGTAGCCTCCTACGAGGCGTGGGCCGAGACGTTCGCTAAACATACGGAGTCTGAACTGAAGCGATGATGAATGATCTGAGCACCAAACCCTTTAAAGCCCCCGGGCGCGGTAGGGGTATTCTGGACGCTATCCGAAACCGGTACCTGTTAAGGTTGCTGGTTGATAAGGAAATCCAGGTGCGTTACCGCGGTTCCGTGCTGGGTATCCTGTGGTCTTACATTAAACCGGGTATCCAATTCGGAGTGTTCTATATTGCGATGGGCCTTTTCCTGGGCCTTGAACGGGGTATGCACAACTACGCTATTTACCTGTTCGCGGGCATGATCGTTATTAACTTCTTCTCGGAAGGGTTTGGTAACGGCGCGCGGGCCATGGTGGTCAATAGTGCACTGATTCGTAAGATCTACCTGCCGCGTGAGCTTTTCTCGCTCTCGACGGTGTGGGTTGCTCTCATTCATTTCTTGCCTCAAATCGTGGTGATGCTCATCGCCTGTATATTCAGCGGCTGGAAACCCGGCGTGCTGAACATTGCGTCCGTTGTCGCTGGGATGCTCATCGTCATGCTGCTTTCTTACGGGCTGGGACTTATCTTTGGTGTCGCTAACGTATTTTTCCGTGATTCGGAAAACCTGGTGGATATGTTCCTGATGGTAGCTACCTGGCTGTCTCCGGTGCTGTATTCCTGGGCACTGGTGCGCGACACCCTGTATCCGTGGGTCTTTAACCTGTTTATGATGAACCCGCTCACCGTGGCGGTGGAGCTTTTCCACTATGCGTTCTGGCACCCTACCCTCACGGATCATGACAAACTTGCCCCCACCTCACAGGTTGTTCCGCACCTGTTTAGCTTCTGGACTCCGGTAGCTATTGGTGTGTCTCTTCTGACCGTTCTGATTGGCGATTTCCTCTTCCGCAAGTTTGAGGGTAACTTCGCCCAGGAGCTCTGATAAGCGCATGAAGATTAAGAAGATGCAGCTGCCCCCTATTGACCCTAACGCACCAGTGGTCATTAGGGTGGATAACCTCGTCAAAAGCTTCGTGCTGAGGCACACTCGGTCCATGAAGGAAGCCTTCGTGTGGCTGATGAAAGGCCGTAAAGGCGACCTGTCGGAGAAATTCAACGCGCTCAACGGCGTGACTATCGATATCCAGCAGGGCGAACGGGTAGCTTTGCTGGGGCTTAACGGTTCGGGCAAGTCCACTCTGCTGAAGCTCATTTCGGGTGTGATGCAGCCCGACAAAGGTAAGGTAGTGACCCGTGGTGATATCGCTGGACTGATTGAGGTCGGCGCCGGTTTTCACCCAGACCTCACGGGGCGCGATAATGTGTACCTCAACGGCGCCATTCTGGGTATGTCGAAATCCAAGATTGATGCGGCATTCGATGATATTGTCGCATTCTCCGAGATCGGCGAGTTTATCGACACCGAGGTGAAGTTCTATTCGTCAGGTATGTATCTGCGTCTAGCTTTCTCAGTCGCTATTCACACGAATCCGGATATTTTCCTGGTGGATGAGATTCTGGCGGTTGGTGATGAACCGTTCCAGAAGAAATGCATCCAGAAAATCAAAGAACTTTGCCTTGACGGTAAGACCCTCGTTGTGGTGAGCCACGATTTGGATCTGGTATCGAAAATCTGCGAGCGCGGTGTGGTGCTGGAGCAGGGTAACCTGCGTTTCGATGGAACTATTGATAAGGCTGTGAAGATCATCCGCGGATAGTTTTACGCCATGTCTCGTACCATATGTAGAGGCCTGTTTCCTATGGGGGAACGGGCCTTTACGTATGTCCTCAGATGTTTCAGTTCCCTAAATTTGTGAGCTAATGAATGGTTTTGGTTTGATAAATCTTCGCCGTTAGGGGTAGTCTATGTACAGTAATCACATCACCGTACATCAACCTCATCGTAAGCGGGAGACCAACCATGGAGAGCTCCAGAGCTACTCTTCCGTATGATAACCGCTCAGCTTCCGGCACATCATACGAGAGCTACTTACTGATCGCGCAGCATGTGCGTGAACAGATTCGCGCGCGTGAACTAGACCCGTACACGTCGCGCGATGAAGTTGTGTCGATTATTGAGGCGTCAGTTGCAGACTACGATCGCCGGATGCTGCGCGCATCCTTACCGGTACTTCATGATGCTGCAGATGCTATCCGCTATTTAACGGATGATATTTGTGGTTTTGGCCCGCTGCAGCGTTTCCTAGATGATGACAGTATTGAGGAAATCTGGATTAACGCCCCTGATGAGATTTTTGTGGCTCGCTCAGGGGAGAGCGAGCTGACGGGTCTGCGTCTAGATATTGACAATATTAACCATCTGCTGGAGCGCATGCTAAAGCCTTCCGGCCGACGCTTAGACCTTTCGTCTCCGTTCGTGGATGCTTCCTTACCTGATGGGTCGCGTTTGCATGCTGTTATTCCTGATGTGACCCGTAGTCACCCCAGTATTAACATCCGTAAATTTATTGTGCGTGCCCGCAGGCTGCCCGACCTCGTGAAGCTTGGATCTATGAGTGCTGGTGCTGCGGGTTTGCTGCATGCGGCCGTTGAGAGCGGCATGAATATTTTGGTCTCTGGCGCTACTCAGGCTGGTAAAACTACCATGTTAAACTGCCTGTCCGCATCGATTCCGCCGCGTGAGCGGGTTATTACATGTGAAGAAATTTTTGAATTGCAGGTTCCCCTGCGCGACGTTGTGGGTATGCAGTGCCGTCAAGCCAACCTTGAAGGAACCGGCTCTATTTCGCTGCGTCGGCTGGTTAAAGAAGCACTTCGTATGCGCCCAGACCGCATTATCATTGGTGAGGTTCGTGAGGCCGAGTCTTTAGATATGCTCATCGCTCTTAACGCTGGTCTTCCGGGGATGTGCACTATTCACGCGAACTCGGCACGGGACGCCGTGACGAAGATCTGTACCCTGCCTTTGCTGGCGGGTGAGAATATTTCCTCGGCATTCGTGGTTCCCACGGTTGCCAGCTGCTTCGATTTGATTGTGCACTGTGAACGTGATGCACGCGGGTATCGCCGGGTTGAGGAGATTTACATGCTTGGCGGTCGCGTTGAGAACGGTGTGATTGAGATGTCCCCGCTGTTTGTACGCCAGGAAGGCCGCATGGTGTGCACCGCCCTTGAACTGCCTCACCCTGAGCGGTGGGCTCGCGCCGGACATGCTCCGGAACGGATACTGGCTATGGCGAAGGCGGGGTAGTTATGAACGTCCTTTTAGGGTTGCTGTTGGGGGCTGGCGCGTTTCTGCTGTGGTGGTCGTGTTGGCCTGTTCCTGCTGGTGAGGAACGCCCGAATCGTGAACCAAAGATGGTGATCATGCTGCGCAAAGCTGGTATGCATTCACTGAGTCTTCGGACGTTTATGTGGCTTAGTGTGGGTTCTGCAGCTATTACGGCACTCGTGATTTTTGCGGTCACCTCCCTGCCGAATTTGGCGTTATTAAGTTCGGTGGCTGGTTTCTATCTTCCTCGCATTGTTGTTTCTCGCCGCGCGCAGGCGCGTGAAGCTAAGGTGTGGGAACAGTGGCCTGATGCGGTGGATCACTTACGTTCGGCTATCCGTGCGGGCCTGTCTCTTCCTGAAGCGTTGGTGCAGCTGTCGTACCGTGGTCCTGAGGAGCTGCGTGATGCATTTGCTCGGTTTGGTTCGGACTATCGGGCAAGTGGTGAGTTTATCCCGTCGCTGAACCGTTTGAAAGAGTACTTAGCGGATCCTGTTGCAGACACCATTATTGAGTCGTTGAAGATTGCTCGTGAAGTGGGCGGTAGCGATTTGGGGCGTCTGCTGGGTACTCTTAGTGATTTTTTGCGTGAGAGCTCCCGTACCCGTGCGGAGCTTCAGGCGCGGCAGTCATGGACGGTGAACGGTGCGAAACTGGCGTGCGTTGCCCCGTGGGTGGTGCTCATGCTGATGGCCACTCAGCCTGCTGTGCGCACCGTCTATAATTCGTGGGCTGGCTTTATTCTTATGCTTTCCGGTGTTGTGCTTTCGTGGATTGCTTACCGCCTGATGCTTCGTATCGGTACTTTGCCGAGTGAAAAGAGGGTGTTTGTATGAGAAGCCTGTACATCCTCCTGGGGTTACTTCTCGGGTCGGGCCTGTGGCTTGTGATTAGCACGTTCGTGCGGTCACGGCGTTCAGGGTTTGCTGAGCGTATTGCCCCGCAGATGCGGTCAGTGACTGTGCGTGAAAGCCTCTCGCGGGAGACCGAGGAAACCCCCACCTCTTTGGGGGCGGTTCTGCTGGTTTTCTTTGGCCCGATGCTTGACCGCATTAGCTCGCGGATGCGTAATTCGTCGATGACCGATGAGTCATTGCGGGAGCGTTTGCGCCGTGCGGGCGAGGACGAGAACGTGAGTAAATTCAGGGCGGAGCAGCTTCTGTGGGCTCTTGCTGGCGTGGGAATGATGAGTGCGTTGACTGTTATCGGCGTCATTCAAGAACGTATTTCTGTACCTGCCGGTATTGTTCTTATCGCAGTGTGCGGTGTGAGTGGGTTTATGGCCCGTGACTGGTGGCTGGGGGAGAGGATTAAAAAGCGCGAGAAGATGCTGATTACCGAGTTCCCCGCGCTGGCTGAGCTTATGGCTTTGTCGGTGACAGCTGGTGAGTCGGCTTTGGGCGCTTTGGAACGTATCTGCCGCACCTCTAACGGAGAGCTGTCCCGTGAATTCTCGGATATTCTGGCGCAGACCCGCACCGGGTCGGGGTTACTGCCTGCCCTCTACGATTTTGCGAGGCGCACCCAGGTGCCTGCACTGAACCGTTTTGTGGACGGCGTGGCAGTGGCTATTGAACGCGGTACCCCGCTGGCTGATGTGCTTCGCGCACAGGCCCAGGATGCCCGCGATAACGCTAAACGTGAACTGATGGAAACCGCCGGTAAGAAAGAGATCGCGATGCTCGCACCCGTGGTGTTTTTCATCCTTCCGTTGACCGTAGTTTTTGCGATATTCCCCGGACTATCGCTGTTGCATCTAACTATTTAGAGGCAATAACCTGTACCATTTGGCCCCGCACGGGGTTCCCTAGCAGTAAAGGAGAGGACAATGTTCCGCCGTATTCGTACTTCGTTGGCTTTGCTGACTGCACTAGCGATGACCGCTCTGGTGGCGGGTCGTGTTTTCGGTTCCCGTTCAGGTTCTGATGATCCTGAGCGGGGCGACGTCCCCGGCTGGGTGATGATCACCATGATGAGCGCCGTTCTGGTTGCTGCTATCTTGGCAGTCGCTCAGCCTGCTCTGACCACTATGTTTAATGACGCTATCGCAAAGGTCGGTCGCTAACTGGCCATGCGTGCCTGTGGCAAGTGCGTGACCCGTAGAAGGGGCAAAGAGGGCACCGGAGCAGATGCAGACCGTGGGGATGCGAGCACCGATTTTGTGATGGTCTCGGCCCTGTTAGCACTGATTACTGTGGCTATTTTGCAGGTTTCGTATGCTTTTTATGTGCGTAACCTGCTCCTGGATGCGGCCAGTGCTGGGGCACGGTACGGCACTCTGCACGACCGTAACCCTTCTGAGAGCGTTGACCGTACCTCTGAGATTATTCGCGGTTCGCTCCCCGGTAACTATGCACAGAATGTTTCGTACAGCGAAAGTTTTAACTCTGCGGGGGCTCGAGTGCTTGAGGTGAACGTTTCGGCGCCGCTTCCGGTGCTCGGCCCTTTCGGGTTACCTAATTCATTATCGGTGAAGGCCCATGCGGTATACCCAGTCCAAACAGAAGAGTAGTGCGCGAGTGCGTGGTGCCGTGAAGATCCTCTCCCTTAAGGCAGTGTGTGCGCGTACCCGCTGGGGACGCCGCAAGAGGGCGGCTTCTTCTCAAAGCCCCGATGAGGGAAGCGCAATCGTGGAGTTCCTGGGGTTGGGCATTACCTTGCTCATCCCCATTATGTACGGGGTTTTGACGGTTTTTAGCCTGCAGGCCTCGGTGATGGCTGCCCATTCGGCAAGCGCCCAGGTGGCGCAGTATGTTCGGGAGCTGCCTAAGGAGCAAAGCCTCTCGCAGGCCCAGGCGAATGAGCTGGCAACACTTGTGGCTCAGGATTATGGGGTGGCTGCGTCGGATATTTCGGTGGCGTTATCATGCAGCTCTTCGTGTGGGTCGAACGATACGATCCGGGTTGATGTATCCGTTAACGCGCGGCTTCCTTTGGTCCCTATCGGTAATGGGGTGGTTCCGGTGAGTTCGTATTCGATGAGCTGGGGGAGCTAAAAGCGTAGTGCCTCTGCTGGCTAGAGCCGATATAACGCTTTTGTATCGGCCAGCAGCAGTTAGTGGCAGGGCATTTGGGGCGCGCAGTAGGTGTGGCTCTAGATTGGATATACTCAATCTGAGGGGACGAAATCTGGTTGTGCCAGTATAGTGAGAAGGTTATTCATTTGAGGTTTCTGAATACAGTAACACCTAATGAGTAACCCTCAAATTTAACACTTTTATTTATCGAATTTGACAATATTATGCACCCCTCGCATTAACCAATCAGTTCCAGTGTAGACAATCCTGAACTCCACACTATACTTATTTTGTTCGGTGAAATCCTCCGTGCGAATAGTGCGCCTCTCATTATCAAATGTTAGTGTAGGAGGAATAGCGGTGCGGCCCAGGAGAGAGTATTGATAGTCTTTTCCCGACACATGTTCAAAGCTATCTTTCTCATAAAAGATTTTCCGAAGACCCCCAATCACCCAGCCACCTTTTTCATACACAGATTTAAGGTAAGAGAGAAATTGAAGTTCCTTAGTAAAAGCGCCTGAGGTAATATGCGCGTACCCCATAATATCCCCTGTTTGAAGAGCATAATTACGCTGCTCATTCCAATACTCGATAAACTTAAAAAACGCTTCTGGGGTTTCAAGGTTCATACCCTCAGGCTCTTGAGGCTTGGGAACATTCTGCGCCGGACCCTTATCATCAGCAGGACGATACTCACCCTCCGGGGCCTGCGAACCACCCGAGAACCCTTTACTAAAGGTTTCTCCTACAGGGGTAGGGGTTGCTGATGTATCACTGCTGCCAGAGGCAGAAGCTTCAGGCGACGAAGTCTGCGGTGTCGACGAACCAGTCTCAGATGGAGAAGCTGGCTGTCCTTCAGTATTACCAGCACCACCACAAGCAGTAAAAGCCACAGCTCCTAGCCCCGCACCAGCGAGCAACAGTGCACGGCGACGAGTGAACATACTCGGATCAGGTATAGGCATGTATATCATGAATATTCGCCTTTCTTATACTGACGTAAACGCTTTATATGACCGCTGCTTTGGTATTAGAATTTTTCACAAACCCCTCTCCTCGCTCTTATCTTTCTGGCCAGTTACTTGGGACATTCCGGTAATCTTCCACCCTGCGTCTGTATGGCGAATATGCAGATAGAAAGTGTCATCATCATGACGATCATTCTCCTGAACATCCCATTGTCCGTTACCCTGAACTTCAATCTGTTTAACCCACTTCAGGTAAAATTCCCACAGGTATGTACCATCATCTTTCATTACGGGATCATCGCCATGAAACTCAAAAACATCTATACCATCTATAATCCAGCCCCCTTCTTGATAGAGCTTAGTGTAGTAATCATAGCGTTCTATTTCTTCGGTGAATTCATTCGATACAAACTGACGAGCAACATCAAAATCCCCAGTCTGAATCCCATAGTTACTCCACTCAACCCAAGCAAAGACTGACTTCTTCAAGCCCTCCAAAGAATTTACTTTATAACTCTCATCAGGACGGGCGGGCACACGAACATTCTGCGCAGGACCATGCTCATCCGCAGCACGATACTCCCCCTCCGGGGCTTTCTCACCACCGGAATACCCCTTCGAAAAACTAGGGTCAGGGGTATTAGAGGCCTCGCCTGAAGCAGATGGGGTGGTGCTATTACTATCCTGAGGCGTCTCTGAAACAGAACTGGAACTGCTGTTATCTTTCCCAGACATCTCATTTGAGGAACTATTACCGCTACACGCCGCAAGACCCAGTGACCCTAACCCCACACCAGCGAGCAACAGCGCACGACGACGCGGAACAATACGGTCAGTGTTTGGTTCTACCATCACGGGAGTTCTCTCCTTCATTAGCATCAGAAGGCCCCGTGCACAACAGGCGGCAGAAAATACACCCACATGGTTAGGCCCGGAAGCGCCTCAATCTTATTGGTTCAATGTGAATACGTACCCTTAGACTACGGGCTGAGACTCAACAAATCAAAGCTCAGTGGATGTAACACGCCCAAAAACTAGATTGTACATATGAGTCCTTAGTTTTTGAGGAATACGGCCCACGAATTATTCTAGAGTGAGGCTGGGGGAGCGTTATCTCATTGTTTTGCCTAGCAATACGCTTTGTGTGTTTCGCAGTGATAATACTGTTCTGGTGAGACTTTCGGGGATTTTCGCGCTACTGTTAAGGGCTATGGCATCTTTCGATTTTTCTGCTGAAATTAGGGAACTGCGTGCTGTTTACGCCTCAATCGCCGCTGTGAGCGACCTTGAGGGTATTGAACGTGCCATCGCGGAATTATCGGAACGTGCCGCCGACCCGCAGCTATGGGACGATCCGCAGGTTGCGCAACAGGTAACAAGCGCCCTGTCGCATAAGCAAACTGAGCTGAACCGCCTAACATCGTTGGGATCGCGTATTGACGATGTTGAAGTCATGGTTGAGCTCGCCGAAGCGGAGGACCCGCAAAGTGCGCAGGAGCTTCTGAGCGAGGCGCGTACTGAATGTGTGAGCATCCGCCGCAAGCTTGAAGAGCTAGAGGTACTCGTGCTGCTATCAGGCGAATACGATCAGCGTGAGGCTGTGGTAACGATCCGCTCGGGGGCTGGCGGGGTAGATGCTGCTGATTTTGCTGAGATGCTTCTGCGTATGTACCTGCGCTGGGCCGAAAAGAACGGTTACCCGACGAAATTGCTTGACACCTCATACGCCGAGGAAGCTGGGCTGAAGTCAGCGACGTTTGAGGTGAATGCCCCGTTCGCTTTTGGACGCCTATCGGTTGAAGCTGGGACGCACCGGCTGGTTCGTATCTCCCCGTTCGATAATCAAGGGCGACGCCAGACCTCCTTCGCGGCGGTGGAGGTTGTGCCACTCATTGAGCAGACTGACGCTATTGAGATTCCTGAGGCAGAGATTAAGGTGGATGTGTTCCGCTCGTCTGGCCCCGGCGGGCAGTCGGTGAATACCACTGATTCTGCGGTTCGCATGACTCACCTCCCTACGGGTATCGTGGTGTCGATGCAGAACGAGAAATCGCAGCTGCAGAACCGCGCTGCCGCTCTACGTGTGCTGCAGTCACGACTGCTTCTATTGCGTAAGGAAGAAGAGGACGCGAAAAAGAAGGAACTCGCTGGGGATATTAAAGCGAGCTGGGGGGATCAGATGCGTTCTTATGTACTGCATCCGTACCAGATGGTTAAGGACTTGCGTACCGGTTATGAAGAGGGAAATACTGCGAACGTGCTCGATGGTGGGCTGAACGCGTTTATTGATGCGGGTATCCGGTGGCGTGCATCATCCCGTTCTGCGGGTAAGGATTAGTAGCGGCGCTCAGGCGCGTCGCATGAGGAATATACAGCTAGAGGATATGATGGCTCAGAAGAAAAAGAAGGGCGTTAAAGACCCAAATAATTCAATTATTGCCCAGAATAAAAAAGCACGGCATAACTACAATATTGTTGAGACATATGAGGCAGGCCTTGTGCTAATGGGCACTGAGGTGAAGTCGTTGCGTGACGGTGGCGCCTCCATTACTGATGGCTTCTGCCAAGTGAACGGTAACGAAATGTGGCTTGAAGGTATTCACATTGCCGAATACGGGTATGGTACATGGACGAATCATGCTGCTCGCCGCCGCCGTAAACTGCTGCTGCATCGTACCGAGATTAACCGGTTGGGACAGAAGCTGAAGGAGACCGGCTATACTGTGGTTCCGCTTAAACTGTATTTCAGTAATGGCCGGGCAAAAGTTGAGATTGCCCTTGCCACCGGTAAACGCGAGTATGATAAACGCCAGGCCCTTCGGGAGAGGCAAGATACGTTGGAAGCGGCGCGCGCCATGCGCTACCGCAACCTTGGCGGCTAACTTGTTAGTAAAGGGAGAGCGAAGCTATAAAGGGTCCACGATATAGCTCAGAAGACACCAGTGCGAAAGGTGTGTTCTACCGTATAATAGAGGATACCTTCATCCCATAAGTGGAGAGAGCAATCAACCAAAGGAGACTGACTGTATGTCTGAAAATTTTAGCCCCTAACAATGGGTCTGCTGATGCGCCGAAGTTTACCCCGGCTCCGCCTCCGCAGGGTGCGCCAGTACCGCCGCCCATGCAGGGCTACCAGCCGAATCCTAGCGCTGCTCTGGCTATTACACTTTGGTTCTTGGTATTCTTGCGTTCCTGATTAGCTTTATCCCAATCCTTGGGTGGTTGCTTGGTATCGGTGCCGTTGTTTGCGGTGCGATTGGCTTGTCGAAGATTAAAAAGCAACTGGCTAGCGGTAAAGGTATGGCAATTACTGGTATCGTACTGGGCTCTATAGGGTTTGTTGCCGCATGTGGGTGGTTCATTCTTGGCCTTATTGCCTAGGCAGCAGGTGCTCACTAAAAGTAGCTACTTTTAAAGTGTAGAGTGTGGGACGTTCCCGGAGACGGCATGTCCCACACTTTGTTTAACCAATATTCCATTTGTCAGCGCGAGAAATGACTCGCGAATTATCTAAAAACCTAATCTGACATGGGGTGTTATCGCGGAAAGTCTGAGGAATAGGTGGTCGTTTCCGTATAATGGTGCGTAGCCTCGCAACTTTGTGAGGCTATCAACCGATAAAGGAGAAGACTATATGTCTGACAACTTTGATCCTAGGAAGGGGCCCGGTGAGACGCCAAAAGCTGCTTCGGCTTTGCCTCCGCAAGGTGTGCCGGTACCGCCGCCCATGCAGGGCTACCAGCCGAAGCCAAGTTCTGCACTGGCGATTACTGCCCTTGTACTGACCATTCTCGGACTGTTAACCGCTATTTTCATGGTCGGTGGTCTGCTGGGGCTGGTCGGCCTGATCCTCGCTATAGTTGCTCTTGCAAAAATTAAGAAGGGTAACGCAAGTGGTAAAGGGATGGCTATTACCAGTACCATTCTGGGTACCCTGTCTATCATCCTGGCTGTTGGTGTGCTGATTTTCTACATTATGGTTTTTGTGCAGATGCAGGAGTGCGCAAAGAAAGCCCAACACAATTCTAACGGTGAGTATACCTGTGAAGTTATGGGGATGAAATTCACCGGGTACTCAAAAACTACCACCACGTATCGTCGCTAATTATGTAGATGATATGGGCGGCCCGTAAAGCTTGTACAGTCTACCGGTCACAGTAAGCGCAGAATTATTAATACCACCATTTTTAAAAATATGTATTAAAGAGTTATATGTACATAGAATATGGGAAACTAGGGTGTCTCAGTCGCTGTGATTGGGGCACCCTAGCTAGTGGTATTTATATCGGAAACACAGCGCGGGAGCAAAGCAGGCCCTGCGATAAAACAAGCTAGTATCCGGAGATGTATACCTGCTCTAGCGACTGGCCATAAGGGCAGCTCGCTTACTTGTGTTTGGCGTTCCAAAAATTCCAGAACCATCTCAGTAACCGATTATTTTCCGTATAATGAGGGCTGAGAAATGTGTAACCAACAGATAGGCAAGTGACGAATGTCTAAAGATTTTGGTCTTAAAGAAGAACCAAGTAAACCTTCTGTTACTGCGTCGTTTGAACCATCCCATGCTCTTAATGGTGTTGCCTCCTATAAGGTCTCCTCGACTCCGGCACCTGAGAAACGGGTAAAAAGCGGTTTGGCGGTTACCGCTTTAGTGCTCGGTATCCTTGGGGTCCTGGGAAGCTGGGTCCCGTTACTAGGAATTTTGAGCGGTGTGCTGGCTCTCATTGGGCTTATTGTGGGTATTGTTGCTCTCATAAAAGTGAAACGGGGTACCGCTGGCGGTAAAGGCATAGCGATCGCAGGTGTAATGCTGAATGTATTAGCCATCATCGTCGTCACTATTGTGACAATTGTCCTGATTACCTGGTACGGCAAAATACAGCACTGCGTTGATACCAGCGAGAAGGACTCCAACGGTACGGTTATCTGTCATGTTGATGGGCGGAACTTCTCCGTAAACACTAGGGGCGGAATAGTAATCCACGAGATTCCGTAAGCTTGGGGCGGCTCACCGGGGAGGGTGCACATCTCTGCTGATGGCACGTTTTAGCCTTCTTATGCGCGGTTAGACGCGGCTAACAGCAGGGTACCGTGCGTTTACATCTGATTCGCGTAAAATGGACTCACGCATGTTTTAAAATCGTGCGGTAATCGCCGAGCCCCAAGGAAGGGTATAGATGTCACATAATCCGTACCAGCAATACCCCGGTTACCCTGGTACTCCGCCGCAAGGACAGGGGGACTACCCAGCCCCAGCACCGGGTTACCCGCAACAGCAGCAGGGGTACTATGCTGGGCAGCAGGCACCCGGCTACGGCGCCCACCCAGGGCAGTATCAACAACATCCTGGGTACGAGGGTATAAACGCACCAGGATATGACTACGACTACTATGACCTTTACGACAACTATGGTGCCTACCCTGGGCAGGACACCGCCCCCAATGCGGTTCTTGCGATTACCTCGCTCATTGTTGGCCTATTGAGTTTGTTTCTGGGGATCTTCTACTATGTGGGAATACCGTTAGGTATCTTTGCCATAGTTGTAGGGATTGTTGCGCTTAATAAGATCGGTAAGAAAACTGCCACCGGTAAAGGATTCGCTATAGGTGGTATGGTCACAGGGGGACTGGCCCTTCTAGTAGCAGCAGTTACCATTACGATCACTGTTTTTTTGCATATACAGCTGGAGAATGACTGTCGTGAAGCTGGCACTCCCGACGGCAACGGGCACATCACATGTGAACTTGACGATGGAAGCTCCATGACTGTTCCCGCCAAATAGGCACCATCCTTCAAAGGGGATGCTTCTGAGTAGAAGACATCACCCTTTTACCGTCTCTCCCAGCAGAAGCGTCACGGTAACCCCACACAAGGTTTGCAATACATGAGCGCTGCGGCTATACTGATTCTCTAACCGTTACTGAGCGGTGCCGTGCCGTCTAGGTATGGATACGGAAAACGTTCAGGACGGCGCTTTTTGATAAAAGCATAGGGGGATGATCGGTTTCGACGATGTGAGTCGAGATGGGTGAAGCGTGCCGAGGACGCAGGGTTATCTCGTTAACGCCCTCTGCAAAAAAATAAGTGCAGAATCTAAGCGCACTGACTTCGCACTCGCTGCCTAAGCGCGAGTTGCAGTCTGTCGGCCTGAGCATGCCTTTGGCTCAGGGACCGGCATCGTTTTAAAAGGCCACTGCTGCTGGCCCTTGTCGTAGGGGCTAGCGGAACTTTTTATACGAATAGGTTCGTCGGTGTAAGTGTTTGTGCAAGCGCCGGAGCCGAAAAGTAGCGTTTTCACAAACTGCGCACGGAGAAGCCCCGTCGAAGCCACAACGGACCGGGGTTCGATTCCCCGCATCTCCACAGAAATCCCCAGGGTTCCGCTCCACGGGACGAACCTGCTACAGTACCGCCTGGCACCTCCACACCAGTGGAGATGCCAGGCGGCTTACTATTTTAATAGACCCCTTATGCCGTGCATCGTTCCCCAGGATGCCGTAGTATCGTAAAGAGAGCACGCCCGCTAAAAACCGCCTCACCGGCAGGAAGGCGAACATATGCGGGGTGATACCAGTAAAGATTTTTTGCAGGAGACGGCATATGGAGCCCACACCTAATACACAGCACCCCTACGCCCAGCCTTCCTCACCCATGCAGCCTGTGCCGCAGCTTGCCCAGCTGAGCCCCCAAACAGTGCACCCCCAAGCCGCGCCCACGGTAGCTGGTATAAGCGCTCTAGACTACGATTTCAACTACAACCGTATGCCTGCCGAGTACGAGGTGCCCGACGAGTACCGACGCCCCTACGGGCGAGCGCCCGGCGATATCCGCGGACCCGGTTATTTCTACGCAGTGGGTGGTTTTGCTCTAGCCCTTTTCTCGCTTGTATACTCTGGGGTTCAGAGTCTCACTACTCTCGCGCGCGCTGCGTCAATGTACCGGCCCTACGAGATTGTGCAAGTCACTAACGTACTCATGGGTGGGCTGCTTCCGGCACTTATGGCATTCATCCTAGGGATCTACGCGTTTAAGGTCAGCGGAAAGACTAAAACTAAAACCTCCGCATCCTCCCGTACAACCACTTTCGGCTCACTAGCTATAGTTCTAGGAGGCCTGAGCATTCTGGGACTGATAGGATCTGCGGTGCTCTATGTGCTCGCTTTCTTCTAACACAATAGAAACATAAGATGCAGGGAGGGGACGCACGTTCTGTGCGTCCCCTCCCTGCATACATATGTCAGAGAAGAGCGAGAGAGCTAGTCCTCGCTAATCCCGATATCGCTCAGCAGCCCCTGCGCTTTTGAATGCAGCGCACCATTTGTGGCCAGCACGCTCGTGCGCTGGCTGTACGTGGTTGATGTCGCATTATTCCCGTTAAATGTGGTGATTTTACCGCCAGCTTCCCTCACAATCGGCACCAGAGCAGCCACATTGTGCATGTTCAGCTGCGGGTCAGCCGCGATATCGACGGCGCCTTCTGCCACCAAGCAGTACGACCAGAAATCGCCGTAAGCGCGGGTACGTTTCACAGACTGTGCTAAGGAGAAGAACCGCTGTTCCATACCGTTCTCAGCCCACCCCGCAAAATCTGAGTACGATAGTGAAGAATTCGCAATATTAGCGACTTTTGATACCTCTAAGCGGGTGGCGCGAGCCAAAGATTTACCAGCATAGGACCCTGAGCCTTTGGCGGCCCACCAGCGGCGCTGTAACGCGGGTGCAGACACTAGACCAACCACCGGCTCGCCCTCATCCAGAAGAGCAATGAGGGTAGCCCACACCGGAACACCACGCACAAAGTTGCTGGTGCCATCAATCGGGTCGATAACCCACTGCCGTGAGGTAGTACCCATGGTTCCCGACTCCTCACCAGCAACACCATCACGGATACGAGCCCTCTGCAGCTGGACGCGGATCAGCTGCTCAATCTCACGGTCCGCATCGGTGACAGGGGTGCCGTCATCCTTCATGTGAACGCTCATGCTGTGGTCGGTAAAACGCGCCATCGCAACTCGATCAACGCTATCAGCTAAGGTGTGCGCTAGGCGCACGTCATCGGTGTAAGGGGTCGTGTTCATAGTCCTTATTCGGTTCTCGTATCGGTGGTCATAGTATTTATGGTACGCCCTTAGCGCCCATAATGAAGGAAACTTTAGGTGAGTGAGCCCAACTCCTTCTCATCGTCGCCCGCTTGGTTGGGGGCCGCCAGCAGTTTACGCATAGACGCCAACCGGTCGGCGCCGCTGGGCCCAGCCTCACCGCGAGCAACATAGGCGGTTATACCGCACCCGGAGGAGTCACCAGTGTGGGCGCACCCCCTAGGGCACTCTACCGCACCGGGGGCAAGGTCAGGAAATGCCTCCACAACCTTCTGCGGCGAAACGTGGGCTAACCCGAAAGAGCGGATGCCCGGGGTGTCAATAATCCAGGTGCCTGCCGGAACCTCAACGCCTGCATCCGAGGCGGGCTGAAGCGCTAACGCTGACGAAGACGTGTGCCGCCCCCGCCCAGTCACTGAATTCACGTGCCCGGTAGCGCGCTCAGCCCCCGTGAGGGCATTAACAAGAGTGGATTTTCCCACCCCCGAATGGCCCAACAGAACCGACACGTTCCCCAGCAGATCGCCCAGCAGCTCACGCACAGGGCCGGTAGTAAGGCCCTCAGCGCCCTCCTCACTTGGGGCACGCCCATCAGATGCCGCGGAGAGCACAATCCGTAATCCCGAGCGCTGATAGTAGTCCAGCAGCTCCTGAGGGTGACGTATATCGGTTTTGGTGACGCATAGGATGGGCTCAATCCCCGCATCGTACGCAGCCACAACGGCACGGTCAATAAAGCCGGTGCGGGGCTGAGGGTTTGCTGCGGCCACTACAATCACCAGCTGGTTTGCGTTCGCCACCACCACACGCTCGGTCGGGTCAGTATCGTCCGCGCTACGCCGCAGCACGCAGGAACGCTCACCTAGCCTCACGATACGGGCGAGAGTATCTTTCTTGCCGGAGGTATCACCCACCACATCCACGAAATCGCCGGTGACAATTGCGGTACGGCGGAGCTCACGGGCCCGGGTTGCGACTAGGGTGCGCTCATTAACGGTGCCTTCGGCGACAACAACGGACCAGCGTCCCCGATCCACCGTAATGACACGGCCACGAATCGCGCTCTTGTGAGCGGGGCGGTCTTTTGTACGCGGCCGTGACCCGCGCTTATTGGGGCGCACCCGCACATCTGACTCGTCCCAGTCCAGCACATCACGGGAATTCAGCCGCGACGAACCCACTAGCGACTCCCTTCCAGCTGGCCCAACATGTTATTCCACAGGCCAACAAAATCGGGGAGGGTTTTGGCAGTGGTAGCAATATTCTCAACCACCACCCCGGGCACACACAGCCCCAGTACCGCCGCGAATGTGGCCATACGGTGGTCCTCGTAGGTGCGAACCGTCACCGCCGCATCGGTGGCTGCCCGCTGAACAGGGACATCAATAACAAGCCCGTCATCAAGCTCATGGGCAGAGCCGCCCAACCGGTTAATCTCGACCCTTAGGGCCTTCAGCCTGTCTGTCTCATGTCCACGCAGATGCGCGATACCACGCAGTTCGGTACGCACCGGAAGTAAAGCGCAAATTGCGGCTAGCGTGGGTGCCAGCTCCCCGCATCGTGCCAAGTCAAAAACATACTCTCTCTCGCACCCCACCGCAGGGGAGCCCGTGACCGTCAGCCCCTTTTCACTGTAAGAGACTTTAGCACCGACCGTCGGCAGCAGCTCGCGCCACATATCGCCCCCCTGAGTGGTGCCAGGCTGACCATCACCTGCCGGGGCGGGCCAGTCAGGAATCGTCACAGAGGTACCTGTCACCGTTGCTGCCGCAAGAAACGGGCCAGCGTTTGATAGGTCCGGCTCAATCGTCTTCTCAAACCCGCGGATAGCTCCGGGATGCACCACCCATGTGTACTGTTCAGCAGAGCTCTCCACCCGAACACCCAGCTCACGCAGAGTCTCAATAGTCATCTCAATATGCGGTACTGAGGGTACCGCATCCCCAACGTGCCGAATCACCAGCCCCTGCGGCAGACGCGGGGCCACCAGCAGAAAAGCCGAAACGAACTGGGAAGATGCGCTGGCATCAATACGCACTTCGGGGATTGAGGAGCCTTCAACAGGGTACTGCGCCAAACCCGGAGACTGCACCGTAAAAGGTAACGCATCGGCCTGATCGCCCTCACAGGGCACATCCACCCCCAGCTGGCGTAAGCCATCTAGCAGGGGAGCCATGGGGCGTTTGCGAGCGTGTGCGTCCCCATCGAAGCCGAACTCGCCAGGTAATAACGCCGCCAGAGCAGGCACAAAACGCATAACGGTTCCTGCCAGCCCGCAATCAATAGTGCTGTAACGCGGGGTGGCGGAAGAGAAATCAATGGGGGTGACCCGCAGGTCAGGGCCAAAAGGTGAGTCTGTCTCTAAAGACTCAAAACGTGCCCCAAGGGCCTCTAACGCCTTTATCATCAGCAGAGAGTCACGCGAATGTAACGGGGCGCGCACAACCGATGGGGAGTCCGCCATGGCCGCCAGCAGAAGATACCTGTTAGTGAGCGATTTAGACCCGGGGATACGTACCGTCGCCCGTGCGCCAGGTTCACCAGTGAATAGGGGGGCTGGCCAGTCACCCGGTGTCACCCCGGGCTGAACGGGTGCCGTATCACTCATATGTATCCCCACAATCTTATTAATAGGCGGCGCGGCATCAGCCATAACGGGTGGGCAGCAGCCACCCCGCCTACTATTCTACCGGGCACCCGCCTGTGGGGCCCACCGCAAAACAGTACGACACGGTACTACGCAGTAGCACAAAACTCGTCAATATACCCCATCAGTTTAGTTTTCAATGCCTCCGGAGCTTGCTGCGCACACGAGCTTTTAATCTTGGCACGCACCAGCTCCTCAAGGTTCTTAGCCTCCGCGCAGTGCGCACAATTATCAAGATGCTCCTGTAACTGAGCTATCTCCTCGGCGCTTAAGGCACCGTCCAAATACTCGTAGATGCTTTTGAGTTGTTCAGAGCAGGGGTTTCCCCCGCAATCCTCTGTTTTTTCCACGGGATCTCCTTATCACTAACAGTCGGAATAAAAACTACTTTTTGCTTAGCGCCTTCTCAATCGTTGAGGGGCGCACACCGTTCTCACGGGCATAATCAACCAGTTTTTCACGCAGAATACGCCTGCCGCGGTGCAGTCGAGACATGACCGTCCCCAGCGGGATATCCATAATCTCGGCGATCTCCTTATAGCTGAACCCTTCAACATCGGAATAGTAAACAACCATCCGAAAATCCTCCGCTAAGGCCGAGAACGCCTCACGCACCTCGGTATCCGGTAAAGCGGCGAGCGCATCGGCCTCAGCTGAACGTAACCCCACAGCGTCATGTTCACCGGCCCGGGCCAGTTGCCAATCATTGACGGCCTCAGCGTTAGCGGTCTGCGGTTCACGCTGGCGTTTGCGGTACAGGTTAATGTAAGTGTTCGTGAGGATGCGGTACAGCCAGGCCTTCAGGTTCGTGCCCTGCTTGAATTGGTGGAATGAGGCGAACGCCTTCGTGTAGGTTTCCTGCACGAGGTCTTCAGCGTCGGCGGGGTTGCGGCTCATCCTCATCGCAGCAGCGTACAGCTGATCCACGTACTGCATCGCATCTGTGGTGAAACGGGTGCGGAGCTCACGGCTGTCGAGAGTCTTCGTCGCCTCGGCGGCGTTAATCTCGCTCATCTGCTCTCTTTCCTGCCGCCACCAGGACGGCACATCTGCGTTCAGGGTCTTCCTCCAGCATACCTGCACCGGGTGTTTCTGCTGGCTCCAACAAAACTGCGGTAGGTTTTATTCCCCGTGAGCTTGCTAGTAAAGCAAAACCCCGGCGCTGAGAAACACCGGGGTTCATAACGTATGCAAAGCGACCTTTAAGAGTTAGGACGCTTACCGTGGTTCGCGCCGCTCTTACGACGATCCTTACGCTTGCGACCGCGCTTGCTCATGCGAGCCTCCTTCATTCTTGGGTGGGTGCGCCACTACTGAAGAGGCACATCCCGCTGACCGCCCTGTTCAGGTACACGCTCCGGGCACAGGACACGGGGCTGAGCACTAGGGCAACGCCGTTTATTTTTTCATAAAAATGACGCGAATGCATCTTATCCGCCGTCAGTGAGCGAAAAAACACGCAGAATCCGCGTCGCAGAAAGGGGTCTAGGGCTGCTCTGGGATACTCAGCCAAGAGTACCAGCCACGGTGCAGCACCAGCCAAGCGATCAGGCCATACCCGGACTGCCCAGGTAGTCCGTTATTGGTCGCCAAATCGTTACGCCACTGCTCATGGTGCAGCAGCGGGTTAAAGGTATCAACATACACCTGGTTACGGCGGGTTACCACATCCGCATAGGCAGCCGACAAATCGGCAATGCGCCTGTTCCGCTCAGCGTCGAGCGTGGGAGGCGGGCCTACCACCAGCACCCTAATGTTATTCTGCGAGGCCATATCCACCATGTTCGCCAGGTTAAGACGTGAACGGGCGCTCGTGAGCCCTAGATCAATGTCGAACGTGGAGGGGGCTATCACGAGACGGTTATCGGCGCCGGGGGCGAAGCGGCGGCGTGCCTCTTCAAACCAGCGCTCATTGAGCAGATCACTGCCTTCGTTGGGGGCGGCCAAGTTATAGGCCGTGATAGATGCATTATTGTGGGGGGTGCGGGCCATGACACGACCGAACCAGCCTAAGGTGCGGGGATCACCCACACCCGCGAGCAGGTCGTCGCCGACGGCTACGAGTCGAATATTGCGTTGCTCCACGGGAATCTTTCTTCTTTTATCGGTGGTAGCGCCCGGCGCTTCACCCTTATGTGCAAAATTCTCTAACTACAAGCATAAGCGGTACACGGGCTGTTTATCTAACTTTGTGGCATGTTTTAGGTAACCGGGGTGCACATCCGTGCCAGTGCAGGGCACAAGCGCGTATCCTCAGACGCGCCCAATGTGAGGGCAAAGGCCCCGCCTTCTTGACAAGTGAAGAAGACGGGGCCCTCACATGAGATTCACATCTGTTGAAGCGGTTTAGCCTTCAAAGACCTGCTGCAACAGAACCTCGTGTTCGGCGGTGTGGCGTTTGCCGGTGCCCGCAGCGGGAGAGGCCGAGGCGGGGCGGGCAGCCAGACGTACCGGGCGGTCTATAACTGGCAGCAGGTTCATGGCCATAAACGGCCACTGGCCCTGGTTCGCGGGTTCGTCTTGGGCCCACACCACATCCTGGGCATTAGAGTACAGGGCCAGCTGCGCCTTAATCTCGGCCTCGGGCAGCGGATACAGCTGCTCAACCGTGACAATTGCGGTCTTAGTGTCCCCACGCTTAGCACGCTCAGCCTCAAGATCGTAGTACAGGCGGCCTGAGACGAGCACCAGGCGCTCAACCTCGGCCGGGTTCACGCCCGAACGGTCGCCAATCACCGGCTGGAATGAACCCTCGGTGAAGGCTTCAATTGACGAGGTTGCGCTCTTGAGCCGCAACAGCTGCTTGGGGCTAATAACCACCAGCGGCTTGTACGGGCGGTGCTGGCTGTGGCGGCGCAGCAGGTGGAAATACGAGGCCGGGGTAGAGGGAACCGCGACGGTCATATTGTTCTCCGCGCACAACTGCAGGTACCGCTCAATACGGGCCGAAGAGTGATCCGGGCCCTGTCCCTCATAGCCGTGCGGCAGCAGCAGCACAAGCGAGGAACGCTGCCCCCACTTCTGCTCCGAAGAGGAAACAAACTCGTCAATAATGGTCTGTGCACCGTTTGCGAAGTCACCGAACTGTGCCTCCCACACCACCAGCGAATCCGGGCGTTCAACAGAGTACCCGTACTCAAAGCCCATCACACCGTACTCAGACAGCAGTGAGTTATAGATACGCAGTGTGCCCTGCTCGGCGGCGAGGTTCTGCAGCGGCGACCACTCCTGATCTGTGAGGTGATCATGCAGAACCGCGTGACGCTGCACGAAGGTGCCGCGCTGCACATCCTGCCCGCTCATGCGCACATCGGTGCCTTCCAACAGGATGGAACCAAGCGCAAGCAGCTCACCCATACCCCAGTTCACCTTACCGCTCTTACCCATTTCGACGCGCTGCTGCAGAAGCTTCTGCAGCTTCTTATGCACGGTAAAGCCTTCGGGGACGTTATTAAACGAGTTGGTGATAAGCTCGAAAGTCTCACGCGAAATCGCGGTGACACCGCCGTGAACCACCTCGGTACTCTGCTGCGATGAGGGCAGCTCAATACCTTCAACGTTTGCACTGTGAACCAGCGGAACAGCCGTCTGAGTCTCCGCGAAAATAGCATCCAGCTTCGAATGGTAGGCGTTCAGAGCCTCGTCTGCTTCTTCCTGGGTGACATCGCCACGGCCAACAAGAGCCCTAGCGTACAGGGTGCGGGTTGAAGGCATCTCATTAATGATCTGGTACATCTTCGGCTGAGTCATTGACGGGTCATCCGCCTCGTTGTGGCCGCGACGGCGGTAGCACAACAGGTTAATGACCACGTCCTGGCCAAAGCGCTCGCGGTACTCGAACGCCATACGCCCGGCGCGCACCACAGCCTCGGGGTCGTCGGCGTTCACATGGAACACCGGAGCCTTGGTCATACGCGCAATATCGGTGGCGTGGGTTGCGGTGCGTCCGTCCTCCGGGGTGGTGGTGAAACCGATCTGGTTGTTGACCACAATGTGCACGGTGCCGCCGGTAGTGTAGCCGCGCAGGTTCGCCATCTGCAAGGTCTCCATAACGATGCCCTGCCCAGCGAATGCGGCATCACCATGAATAAGGATCGGCAGAACCGGGCGGCCTTCAACACCCTGCTCGTTGAGCACGTCCTGCTTAGCCCGCACGATGCCCTCAAGCACAGTGTTGACTGCCTCAAGGTGGGAAGGGTTAGCTGCCAAGTACACCTGGGTCTGCTTGCCGGAGTCAGAGGTGTACGTACCCTCCGTGCCCAAATGGTACTTGACATCACCGGAGCTGTTCCCCTGCATGGGTTCTGCGGTGCCGCTGAATTCACGGAAAATCTGTGCGTACGACTTCCCAGCGATATTAGTCAGCACGTTAAGGCGGCCGCGGTGCGCCATACCAATAGCCACGCCGTTCATGTCTTTACTGGCGGCCTTGTCAATAATCGCGTCAAGCAGTGGGATGAGCGATTCACCGCCCTCAAGAGAGAAACGTTTCTGGCCCAGGTACTTGGTTTGCAGGAAGTTCTCAAACGCCTCAGCCTCAACCAGCTTATTCAGCACACGCAGCAGCTCTTCACGGCAGGGCTTGGTATAACCGTGCTCCAGTTGGTCCTGGAACCACTGGCGCACCTCGGGGCTTTCGTTGTACATGTATTCCACGGCTAGGGTGCCCGCGTACGCCTCGTTTAGACGTTCCAAAATGGTGCGTAGCGGCAGCGCGTCTTTATCCCCGAACCCGCCGGTAGGCCACACGCGGTCCAAATCCCACAGGCTCAACCCGTACTTCTCGAGCTCCAGATCGGGGTGAGAAAGCACATGATAGCCGAGCGGGTTGGTCTGTGCCACAAGGTGCCCGTGCACCCGGTAGGCGTGGATGAGCTGCTGGATACGGGCAACCTTTGACACCTCAATATCGGGGTCAACCTGGTTATCGCGTGACCAACGCAGCGGTTTAAAGGGAATATGGATAGCCTCAAAAATCTCGTCGTAGAAGCCTTCAGCACCCAGCAGGTAGCTTTCTACGATCTTCAGGAACTCGCCCGAACCGGCGCCCTGAATCACACGGTGATCATAGGTGCTGGTGAGGGTAATTACTTTCGAAATAGCGTTTTGAGAGATGATCTTGTCAGAGACTCCGCGGAACTCTGCCGGGTACTCCAAAGCGCCCACACCAATAATCGCGGCCTGCCCTTTAGAGAGGCGCGGCACCGAATGGACCGTACCAATACCACCGGGGTTAGTGAGCGAAACAGTGGTGCCCGTAAAATCCTCAAGACCCAGCTGCCCGGCACGCCCACGCTTCACAATATCGTCGTACGCCTCCCAGAACTCCAAGAAACTCAAAGTCTCGGCACCCTTAATGTTCGGCACCACCAGGCTGCGGGTGCCATCAGGGCGGGGTAGGTCAATTGCCAAACCAAAGTTCACATGCCCGTTGTGAATAGCGATCGGCTTGCCCTTTTCATCATGCCCGTACGTGACGTTCATAGATGGCATAGCAGCCAGCGCACGAATCACGGCGTAACCGATAATATGCGTGAAGGAAATCTTGCCGCCACGGGTACGCGCCAAATACTTATTGATCGCAGCACGGTTCTCAATCAGCAACTTTGCCGGGACAGCGCGCACAGTAGTCGCGGTGGGGACGGTAAGAGAATCCTCCATATTGGTAGCCACCGCTTTTGCAGGGCCACGGAGGGGAACGATCTTATCTTCTACTTCTTCCACGTTTTTCGCCTTTGGTGAGGGGGTGTCTGCCTTAGGGGCGGTCAGGGGAGCGGCTTTAGCCGGTGCAGCGGCGCTCTTCTTCGGGGCTTTTGCCGCGGCTGGTGCCGTGTTGGGAGCATCCTTCTCAACGGTTGCGGTGATGGATGCGCTCGCTACAGCCTCAGTAGCATTCGCGCCCGCCTGGGCACCCGAAATAGCCTTATCGATAGACTCAAAAATAGGCCACCAGGAGGGAGCCACTTGGTTTTTGTTCTGCTGGTAACGCTCATACTGCTCTTCTACGAACCATTCGTTACCGGCAAATTCCTCAGGTACCAGGTGATCTGGCAGATTTGGCACTTTGACGCCTCTTCCTTACTGTGAATTTATCCGTCGCGTCCGGGGGAGTCCCCGGCACTGAAGACCCGCATCATTGAGGGGCGAATCATCACGCTACAGCCCGCGTACCGCTTGGACTAAGAATGCCGTTGTTACGGCATCTTTGCAACCGGCGGCACGCCGGTGTTTCTGCTTAATAGTGTAGAGAGAAGAGCGCCTAACTTTCCACCTGGACGCGACTAACTCTGTAAAGAAATTTGAGAAATATACACCGGGTGTATCGGCAGGACATCACCTCATGAGAGAGCACCGTCAAGAATCCCCATCAGAAACCTGTAAAAGCCCCAGCAGCCCGGCCGAACACTGAGGGCTAAATCCTCCCTTACCCTCGGATGGGGAAGAAAACTTCGCTAGAATATAGCCTATGGATGACCCTTCTAGTTACCCTGTGATAACCATTACCTTAGCCAGCAGTGCTTTTGTGTGGGTGGTGCGCGCGTGAACATCGTGCTACTTATTATCGGTCTAGTGCTCATACTCGGGACCGGTTTTTTTGTTGCTGTCGAGTTTTCTCTGGTGGCGCTGGAAAGCTCCGCAGTACAGGCGGCCCGCGCCGCCGGTGACCGTAAGGCCGATGCGGTTCTTAAATGCCTAAAAACCCTCTCAACCCAGCTCTCAAGCTGCCAGGTGGGGATTACCATCACCACCTTACTCACCGGTTACACGCTGGATGCTTCTATTAACTCCCTCGCCTCCGGAGCCATTACCTCCTTGGGGCTGCCCGAGGCCGTGGCGCATGCCCTCACCCTCATTTTTGCGATGGGTATCGCCACCCTGTTATCAATGCTTTTGGGGGAGCTCGTACCAAAAGGGCTCGCCATTGCCCAGCCGTACCAGGTAGCGCGCCGTATAGCACCCGCGCAGCTGGCATTTACCAGCCTCATGAAACCCGTGGTGCTTTTCATGAACGGTTCAGCTAATAAAGTCCTGAACCTCTTTGGGATGGAAGCCCAGGAGGAGTTGTCTGCCGCCCGCAGCCCCGAAGAGCTCTCCGCTATGGTGCGCCGTTCCGCCGAACGCGGCACTCTTGATTCATCCGCCGCCCGATTTGTGGATCGCACACTGAGCTTTTCGGAGTTGACTGCCTCGGAAGTCATGACCCCGCGCGGGAAAGTCACCATGCTAGAAGATACCGCCCCCGTAGCTGAGGTTATTGAGCTGGCACGCTCCACCGGGCATTCCCGCTTTCCCCTGTACCGAGAAGACCGAGACAACATTGTGGGTGTGGTACATGTCAAAAAAGCTGTGGGTGTGCCCACTGAGGTGCGAGAAACCCTTGAAGCCGGAACCCTCGCTGAAGACGTGCTCCAGGTGCCTGAGACCCTGCACGTGGATGCCCTCCTGACGCAACTGCGAGAAGGCGCCCTGCAGCTTGCGGTAGTACTCGACGAATACGGAGGCACCGCCGGGATTACTACCCTCGAAGACCTTGTTGAAGAGATTGTTGGAGAAGTATCTGACGAGCATGACGAAGGCGATAGCACCGACCGGCCTCTGCAATACGGGAACGGCGACTGGGTTTTCTCTGGGCTGCGCAGACCTGGCGAAATCAACAACTATATACCCGAACTAACGGTTGAAGAGAACCCCGAGTATGAGACGGTGGGAGGGTTCATGATGGAGCGCCTGGGGCGTATCCCTGAGGAAGGGGACACCGTGCCGGTACCCGGCGGTACGTTACGGGTAGACGCTATTGATGGGCGCCGTGTTGACCGCATCCGTTTTATCCCTGACACCGCCCAAACAATGTACCTGCGAACAGTACCAGCCCGCAGGGACCGCACAGCAGCAGGGGGGAGGCACGCATGAACGACTGGATAGCTATTGGCCTGCTCGTTTTCCTTCTCGCTGGAAACGCTTTTTTCGTGGCCGCGGAATTTGCCATTATGTCTACCCGCCGAGCCCAAATTGAGCCCCTTGCCGAGAATGGTAACCTACGAGCCAAGAAAGTACTGTACGCCCTTGAGAACGTTTCCCTCATGCTGGCCACCTGCCAGCTGGGTATCACTATCTGCTCCTTGCTCATTCTGAATGTCTCAGAACCAGCCCTACACCACCTGTTGGAGCACCCCCTGGCTGCCACAGGTATCCCACCTGTGGTTGTGGATGTGGCGGCTTTCTCCCTCACCCTCATACTGGTCACTTACCTGCACGTTATCTTCGGGGAAATGGTCCCCAAAAACGCTGCTGTCACCTTGGCGGCACGTGGTATTGCCCTCTGGATCGTGCCCTCTCTCATGCGAGTGGCCCGCATTTTCGCACCCGTGGTGGCTCTGCTGAACGGCATGTCGAACCGGGTGCTTGCATGGGTGCGTGTAGAACCCAAAGACGAAGTTGCCTCAACCTTTACCTTGGGCGAGCTGCAGTCTATTGTGGCTCAATCCACGGCTGAAGGAACCGTCGAAGACGATGCGGGCGTGATCGGTGGGGCCCTGGAATTTACTGAGAAAAGCGTGTCCGAGATTATGGTCCCGCGTGAGCAGGTGCAGACCCTCACCCTCGGGTGCACTCCGGCTGAGCTGGAGCACGCCGTGGCCCGCACCGGGTACTCCCGGTTTATTGTGACCGACCCTGAGGGCTCATATATGGGGTACCTGCATTTGAAGGATGCTCTTGCAGTGCCGCCTGTACGTGAACATATTCCGTTTGGGTGGCGGCTGGTGCGTTCTATGTCGGTGGTTGCCCCCGAAACTGATATTGATGATGCGCTCGCTATAATGCAGGGTAATAATTCGCATTTGGCGCATGTGGTGGGGAGTAATGGCCAGTCGCTGGGTGTGGTCTTTATGGAGGATGTGCTTGAGGAACTGGTGGGTGAAATCAAGGACACCACGCAGGATAGGGTTCGGAGGCTGCAGGCGGCAAACCGCTCATCAAACGACAAATAAAGAGTTGTTTATATGGGTAATGACGTGCTTTAGTGTTGTTAAAAATCCTTTCTCGGCGCGCCATAATTGAAAACAGTTATCACTAACTGTAGCCTGGTGTATACCCGAACCAGCCACATACATGAAAGAGTCTAAGTATGAAAAAGATCCTCGGCGCGGCGTCCGCGCTACTGATGACCTCTGCGCTACTGACCGGGTGCGCTACCTCCAATAACTCGTCGGGTGGCTCAGGTGGCGGCGGTAACACCGCGAAGGTTAAGGTTGTCACTTCCACTGACGTGTATGCTGACCTTGTCAAGCAGGTAGGTGGCGATAACGTGGATGTCCACGCGTTCGTGAGCTCTACCGCTACCGACCCCCACTCCTACGAGGCATCCGCCTCTGATAAGCTCCAGATTAAGGACGCTAAGCTGGCAGTCGTAAACGGCGGCGGCTACGACTACTTCTTAGAAAAAGACGCGGGACAGAACAATCAGAAGGTTGTAAACGCCGTAAAGACCAGCGGTAAGCTCTCCGACTCCGACTATGACCACCTGATCGAGCACCACAGTGGCGGAGAAGGTCACGACCACGGCAGCGAGGCTGAAGAGGGCGGCGGTCACGAGCACGCCCACGAGTTTAACGAGCACCTGTGGTACGACTTCGACACGGTGAAGAAGGTGACCAATAAGATTGCTGATGATCTTGCTGAGATCGACAGCTCCCACGCCGACCAGTACCGTGAGAACGCGAAGAAACTCACCGGCGAAATTGACTCCCTTGAACAGTCCGCTAAGAAGATTAACGGTAAGGGCAAGAAATACATCGCTACCGAGCCTGTGCCCGATTATCTGATTTCTTCGACCGGCGCTGAGAATTCCACCCCCGCAGAGTTCGCTGAAGCCGTCGAAGAGGGGAAGGATGTCCCCGCGATTACTCTGCAGGAGACCAAAGATTTGGTGACTGAAAAGAAGGTAAACCTGGTTGCCTATAACTCGCAGACCGAAACCTCGCAGACTAAGGAAGTACTCCAGTCTGCAAAGGATTCGGGCGTGGCTAACGTATCGTTTACTGAGACTCTGCCTGAAAACACGAAATATGTGGACTGGATGAAGAGCAACGTCAGCAACCTTGAAAAGGCACTCTCCTAAGTGAATAATTCACCTACCTCCGGCACCCCCGCGATTTCAATTCGTGGGGGTAGCCTATCGTTTGGCTCCCGTTCCCTCTGGGACAATCTCACTCTTGATATTGGTCGGGGTGAATACTTTGCGGTACTCGGCCCGAACGGTTCGGGTAAATCCACTTTCCTAAAAGTGGTACTGGGTCTTATGCGCATGTCGGCCGGTGAAGTCTCGGTTCTGGGCCGTCCCGCCCGCGCGGGCAACCCCGGTGTAGGGTATATTCCGCAGCAGAAAGCGATCGCCACCTCCACCCCCATGCGCGCCCGCGACCTTGTGGGCTTGGGCGTGGACGGGCATCGTTGGGGTATTCGGCTGTCAGGCCGTAAATACCGCGCAAAGGTTGATGAGTTGCTGGAAGCTGTGGGCGCCACCGAGTACGCTAATGTTCCTGTGGGGTTACTCTCCGGTGGTGAGCAGCAGCGGCTGCGGGTCGCACAGGCTCTGGCGAACGACCCTAAAATTCTGTTGGCTGATGAGGCGTTGCTGTCTCTTGACCTGAACCACCAGTATGCCGTTGCGGAGCTGATTCACCGTTTCAACCGGGATCACGGACTCTCGGTAGTGTTCGTCACTCATGAGATTAACCCGATTATTGAGCACGTAGATCGAGTGCTGTACCTGGCAAATGGCAGGTTTACGGTGGGAGCCGTTGACGAGGTAATGCAGACACAGACCCTCAGCGAGCTGTACGGGACCCCGGTAAACGTCCTTAAATCTAATGGACGGTACGTCATAGTAGGGCAGGGACATAGCGGCGGAACCCACCTTGTCGAGGAAGAAACCGCGGGCCTAACTGCATGGGACACGTATGAGGGGGAGACTACCAATGCTCCCACCAACCCAGCCCGTAGCAGCAACCAAACGATAAACACCAATAGTATCCATCCGGGAGGTCAGGCATGATGCACGTACTGGCAGCCGCATCCTCCACCCAGCAGGGGGATTTACTCTCCCGCATTTTTGTGTTTGAACGCTACGGTGAGCTGGTTCAGCTATTGCAGAATTCTATTCTGGCTGGTGCTGTTCTGGGCATCATTGGCGGATTTGTGGGCGTATTTGTGATGATGCGCGACCACGCTTTTGCGGTGCACGGTATCTCTGAGATGTCGTTTGCCGGAGCTGCTCTAGCGTTACTGCTCGGATATGATGTGGTGACCGGCTCAATGGTGGGCTCCATTATTTCGGCGCTTCTTATCGGCATATTGGGTGTGAAAAAACATGACTCAAACTCGGTGATTGGTGCGCTTATGCCGTTTGGTTTGGGGCTTGGCATTCTGTTTCTGTCTCTTTACCAGGGGCGCAGCGCAAATAAGTTCTCGCTTCTGACGGGACAGATCGTTTCGGTAGATGCAGACCAGCTGGGTAACATGATTGGCGGCGCCATCGTTATTATTACTATTCTGGTGCTGGTATGGCGGCCGCTGAGCTTCGCATCTTTAGACCCAGAAGTTGCCCAGGCGAAAGGGGTGCCGATGCGTGCCCTGTCGCTGGTGTTTATGGTGGTGCTGGGGATCGCAGTGGCGTTGTCGGTGCAGGTGGTTGGTTCTCTTTTGGTGCTGGCGCTTCTGATTACTCCGGCGGCGGCGGCAATGCAGGTGACGGCTTCTCCGCTGCGCACCCTGCTTCTGTCGGTACTGTTTGCCGAGGCCGCGATCGTGGGCGGTATTTTGCTGGCGCTGGCTGGTTCTTTGCCGATTAGCCCGTACGTTACCAGTGTTTCGTTCTTCATCTATATTGTGTGCCGTGTGATTGGCGCTATTATGCGCAGGCACAGCGCATCAGGCCGGTCGGTTGCCGAAGACACGGATGCGCACCACCATCCCGCGCACCTATAAAAGAAAGAAAAGATGTGGGCCTCACCCCGTACTGGGGTGAGGCCCACATTTTTAAAAGCTTTTCTTTTCGGTTACTGTATTTCGACGGTTACCAGGGACTCATTTTTGCGGCGTTCAATCGTGCAGTCGGGGCAGTAGCCGGTTACTTCAACCACGTGCTCAAGCTCTGAGAACCCGTATTTTTTACCCATAGAAAGCGCCCATTCTTCAATGGCTGGTGCTTCTAGCTCAACGGCTTTCCCGCACCTGCGGCACAGCAGGTGGTGGTGGTGGGTGTCTGCTTGACAATGCCGGTATAGGGATTCGCCTTCGACTCCTTTAATGACGTCGAGCTCGCCTGTGTTGGCGAGGGACTGCAGCACCCTGTAGGTGGTAGCTAAAGAAACTTGTTCCTTGCGGTTAGCGAGGATGAGGTGAAGATCTTGAGCTGAGATAAAATCTCCCAACTCAGCCATGGTTGCTTTGATAACGCGGCGTTGCCGGGTGTTGCGGGCTTCGGCGTGTTTGACGATTTTACGAACGGGGATGTGGGTATCCAATGTATTGCCTTCCGGTGTGATGGAGCACCTCGGATAATTTGAGAGTGGATTCCTTTCTCAACGACTTTACACTAATTCTTGCCCTGCTGGTGCGTATTTTATGGTTTTCTCAGCTGGTGGCGATGAAAGAAAGTAAATCCTAGGAGATTGTTGTGAGCTCTTTGAAATGGTGTGTGCTGCAGTGGATAGCTTAGAAAATGTGTGATAGGCGTCGCCTGCTAGGGCTGAAGACAGTAGACTGGATGGTATGAAGCTGACGAAGTACACCCATTCGAGCGTGCGCCTTGAGAATGAGGGGCATGCACTGGTTTTTGACCCCGGTAATTTTGCACCTGAGGGAGAGCACGCCCGGCTGCTGGATGGCGCCGATTATCTGGTGATAACACACGCCCACCCCGACCATTTCGATACTGCCCGTCTGCTGCCGTTACTTTCCGAGCACCCCGAGCTACGTATCTGGGCGCCGCAGGCCGTCACGGAGACGATTCTTGAAACAGTGCCGGACGCGAAAGTGAACGCCATAACCGCTGACAGCGAGTTCACGGTTCCCGGTTTTCAGGTACAGACTTTTGGTGGGCAGCACGCACTGATTCACCCGTTAATCCCGGTCATCGCCAATATTGGGTATGTGGTGAACGGTACTGTGTACCATCCTGGCGATTCTCTGGTGGTGCCGCACGGGGTTAAAGCTCCCAATGTACTGGTACCAGTACACGCCCCGTGGGGAAAGGTCCAGGAGGTTATCGATTTTGTGATTGCGGTGGGGGCCCAGCGGGCCTACCCAATCCATAATGGCATGATCAATGAGAACGGCACGGGGATTATCGAGGGGCTGATTACTACCCTTGGCGGTAAATACGGCACCGAGTTCACGCACCTGAACCCCGGTGATACGGTCGATCTGTAGCCCCTCACCGGTTATGGGTATTTGAGATTTTCTGAAGGTAACAGGAGCATATGATGAGCAGCATTTTTAGCAAGATCATTGCGGGGGAGATTCCCGGGCGGTTTGTGTGGAAAGATGAGAAGTGCGTGGCGTTTATGGACATTATGCCCGCCTCGCATGGGCACCTGCTAGTGGTGCCTCGCGAGGAGATTGACCGGTGGCCAGATCTTCCGCCGGAGCTGGCAGCCCACCTGTTTGCTGTGGCGCATAAGATTTCTCAGGCTCTGGATCAGGTCTTCGATAAGGACCGTGTGGCGTTAATGATTGCAGGGTTTGATGTACCGCACACGCACATTCACCTGTTTCCAGCCGATAGCATGGCTGAGTATGACCCGGCGAACACGTTAAAGAATCTGAGTACCGAAGAGCTTGATGCAGACGCCGCAACGGTACGTGCTGCCCTGCGCTCTCTGGGGCACAACGAGTTCGTTCCTGAAGCCTAAAACCCATCAGCGCATACTGATTCTTCGGCCCCCGTGTGGTACCTAACTGAGGTACTGCACGGGGGCCGACAATATGCTGTGGCGCCAAAAGAGACGCTAATGTTTCTCTGCCTTCGAGATCTGATCCGCCAGATCCTCGGGGGAGAGGTTCGCTGATGAGAACTCCGCCGTAAGCGGCAAATGCAGCTGCAAACCGGTGCCGGGGCAGATTTCTACCTTTGCCGACTTCAGTTTAAAGTCCACCACGTGCCCGCCGTGCGTGCGGTCGTCGTCAATGAAGTGGGCGTGGCATCCGGGAACTGAAATACCCTGCTCGTAGATGGGGGTGCGGAACCCAACAATCGTGCCTGAGAGGTTATCGAACTGGACAATGTCCTCGTTCTCGGTAGCCGTCACCATCTTAGGGTAGGGCTTCTCCTGCTTCACCACGGTGCGGGTACGCACCCACTCGAATTCGCCATAAATTTTAATGGCGTACATGTAGTTCTTTGACACCGTGAAATTATCAAGCACCTGAGCCGTGGACTTACGGAGCATATTCTGCGGCAGCTCCCGCTTAATCATGGGGACAAAATTCGTAACCACAGCGTACGGGGTCTGATCGGTCAAATCCGGGACTGACACCGAACCATCGTGGCGCACCTGGTAGCACGCCCCGTCCAGTACCACCATCTCACCATCTAGCCCGTTGAACGTGCCCACCCCAAAATTACCGTGACTGAGAAGTTCACCAATGGTCATCTCGCCGTCGTATACGCCATCCAGCAGCTGCGACATCAGACCGGTCTGGAACACCTCGTTACGGAACACGGTTTCACCGTTAAGCCGAGTCGGCTGGTATGCCATCCTTTTCACCTTCCATCGCCTATGTTTTGACTCCACCACCATTCTACGCCCCATCCCCAGCAACCTCCCAGGGTACTTAGGGGTAACTGGCAGAAACCACAGCTACCCTAAAGAAGTGACTGTGCTCTCATAGAGGAGAAAAATGGATCTTGATGTTATAGGTATGCTCGCCAAAGCAGGCAACATGGCAAACGACGGCAGTAACAAAGGAGACAACAACGTGAACGGAATCGCCGCACTATCATGGACCTTCGTCAGTGAATGTCCCATCCCACCGGACGCTGCCGACCTTATGGTGCAAGGGGAACAGCCGTTCCTTGCCTACAAGACCTTCCGTGACAGCGCTATCTTCACTAATAAACGCCTCATCGTCAGGGACGCCCAGGGTATTACTGGTAAAAAGGTCGAGATTTACTCGCTACCATACAAGCATATCCTCATGTGGTCTTCCGAAAACGCTGGCACTATCGACATAAACTCTGAGCTTGAACTGTGGACGAAGGTGGGTCGTATCAAAATTAAGCTCTCGCGCGGTGCTGATATTAGAAGGCTTGACCGTATTATCAGCGACATGGTGCTGCTGTACGGCGGCTAAGTACTATGAAGATGGTAGCTCCTTCACCCTACCGGGTGAGGGAGCATCTCTTTTCTCTGCTCTCAGAGTTCAAGAACCATTTCGACATGCTCAATACCCGCCTCCTGATAGGGCTCACCACGCACCGCAAACCCCGCCGCACCGTAGTAGGAATCTTTTAAATACGTCTGAGCACTAATCACCACTTGATGCGCTGTGGTGTTCTCACAGATCCACTCTAGAGCGGCGTGTAAAAGTTTACGTCCCAGTCCGGTACCGCGAGCTTCTTGTCGCACCGCTACACGACCCAGCGTCCACGCACCCGCTATGGAGCGATGATTACCGTCATTGACATGTTCCAGGTCAAACATACGCAGATACGCGAGCACACGCCCGGAGCCATCAGCAGAAAAGAAATGGATACACTTAAAATCAGCTTCATCGGCCTCAGGCTCGGTGATCTGCTGTCCAGCTGTAAAAACTAAAGCACGCGTAATATGGATCTGCTGAAGCTCATAGAGCGTAAGATCCTCAAAACGTCTAGCGACAAAATCAGGGGAGAAAGCCATGAAAATCCTGCTGTATATGGGGGAGATGAACGCTCACTAAACATAACGTGTAGTGAATTCACCTAACGCGTCTTACTGCCTGTATTTTTGTGGTGTTTATGGAGCGAGGGGCAGGTATCTACAAGAGATTACCTGCCCCATACATCATAGCTTTACCAGAATTGGCTCACAGTGTTTTAGCGCTGCAAATCAAGCACCATCTCAACATGCTCAATCCCGGACTCCATGTAGTGCTCACCGCGCTCCACAAAGCCTTCAGGGCTGTAGTAGGTGTCTTTCAAATATGCTTGAGCGGCGATCACGATTTCTTTTGCGTCTGTATTCTCACGAACCCACTCTAAGGCGGCGTGTAAAAGTTTACGTCCCAGCCCGGTGCCGCGCGCATCCGGATGAACTGCCACCCGACCGAATGTCCATGCGCCCGGGATATAACGATGGCGTGCATCCTGAACCTTCTCAAGATCGAATAAGCGTAGGTACGCTAGAACCTTTCCTGAATCGTCCTCGTTCACCATATGGATGCACTCAAAGTCGGCGTTGTCGGGCTCCTGATCAGTTGATTGCTGACCCACCGTAAACACCAGTGAACGGATAATGTGGATTTGCTGCAACTCGTGAGCGGTCAGCTCGTCAAAATGTTTGGCGATGAATTCGGACACGGGCTCTCCTGCGTCGGTTGTATCGGTGAAAAGACAGGTCTCATTATTCTAACGTGATGTGTGCGTATCGCACGAAATATAGAGAACATACGGCAAGAACGTGGCGGAGTGTACGGTTAAAGCGTACCAATAAGAACACCGCCAATAACTACGAGAGCGAGCCCGCCTAAGACGTACAGCAGCTCCAGCCTTGTTTTCCTCTCGCCCAGTATCAGGATACTGCCCAAAGTTGAGATAATAACGTTCATCTGCGAGAGCGTAAACCCACTGGCAACGCCATTGCGATGCGGCTCAATAGACACCAGATAGGCCAACGCCGCACCTGAGAAAATCACGCCGCAAATAATGTTCTGCAACGACTTCTTATCCCAGGGGCGGGTGCCATCGCGGGTCAGCATAGACATCGTGATAGCCGCTACCACCATACCTACTGACTGCGGCGTGAATTTATACCACCCGTCTACACTCACATAATTGGGGAAGAATGAATATCCGACATATCCGACGGTAGAAATTAAGAGTGTGATAACACCGGCCCGCATATTTCCGCCCGAGTGCGGCTCGGGATGTTCCTGTTTCGTGGTCATCCAAATACCGATGATAATAAGCGTCAGAGCCACGGCACCGATCACCTTAGCTGAACGGTACCCCAGTCACCGAACGCCACCACACCCATGAGCGAGGTGCCTACCAGCTGCATGCCAGTCGATAAAGGCATGGTTTGAGAAACACCGATCTGGGTAAACGCGCGGTACTGGTTTATCTGCCCGAACGCCCAGCTTGCCCCGGAGAGGAAACATAGGAAGAACGCCCAAGCGTCAAGGCGCATCGGGAAGAAAAGCAGAGAAGTCACGATACCCGTGAGAAGCACACCCATCGTGGTGCCCATAATTTGCTGAGTCGGTTTGCCGCCAATCTTAGAGACACACAGCGGCAGAATACCCCAGAATAGCGCGGGTATAAGACCGATAAGGATATTCATGGAAAACATTTCCTTAGGCACTATGAGAGAACACAGAATATACAGCTGTTCCTTGGAAGGAACGTTAAACTACCATTTTGAAACGTCTATAGCGACTGTAAGCTCACTCTAGCTTATCCTGTTTTATACACTCCGGATCCAGCAGATACCCGTGCTGTTTAAGATCTTAAAACAAAAGATACCCCGTTCCTTTACCTGGTGTTTGGAGGAACGGGGCACACTAAGCTTGGGTTCTTACCGATTAGACGCCGTAGTACAGCTGGTACTCCAACGGGTGAGGAATCAGCGAGAGCGGTTCAAGCTCATTCGTGCGCTTGTAATCAATCCACGCCTGAATAAGATCCTCGGTGAACACACCGCCTTCGAGCAGGAAGTCGTGGTCTGCTTCCAGCGCAGCCAGCGCCTCCTCAAGATTAGCGGGGGCCTTCTTGATATCCTTGGCCTCTTCGGCGGGAAGCTCGTACAGGTCCTTATCGATCGGCGCTGGCGGCTCGATACGGTTGCGAATACCGTCAAGACCCGCCATAAGCTGTGCCGAGAACGCAAAATAGGGGTTGCATGAAGGGTCAGGCGCACGGAACTCCAGGCGCTTAGCCTTCGGGTTGGCACCGGTGATCGGGATGCGAATACCAGCTGAACGGTTACCCTGCGAGTACACCATGTTCACGGGGGCCTCATAGCCAGGCACCAGACGCTTATAGGAGTTCACGGTCGGGTTGGTAAACGCCAACACAGCGGAAGAATGTTCAATCAGGCCGCCAATATACCAGCGGGCAACATCAGAGAGGTTCGCGTAACCACGCTCATCATAGAATAGCGGCTCACCGCCCATCCACAGCGACTGGTGGCAGTGCATCCCCGAGCCATTATCCCCAAACACCGGCTTAGGCATAAACGTGACCGACTTACCCCACTCATCAGCGGTGTTCTTAATAACGTATTTGAACTTCAGCAGATCATCGGCGGCATTGGTGAGAGTGGAGAACTTGTAGTTAATTTCTGCCTGTCCAGGGGAACCCACCTCATGGTGGCTACGCTCAACTTCGAGTCCCACCTGGTCCATCGCCACGCACATGGCATCACGCAGATCAGCTTGCTTATCAACAGGGGAGACCGGGAAATAACCGCCCTTGACAGGGGTCTTATTACCGAGGTTGCCGCCTTCTTCCTTGCGGCTGGTGTTCCAGTATGCCTCATCGGAATCGATCGTGTAGAACACAGAATTAGGCTCTACCTGGTAACGGACATCCTCAAAGACGAAGAACTCGGCTTCGGAAGCAAAAAACGCTGTATCTGCAATACCGGTAGATTTCAGGTATTCTTCGGCACGCTCGGCCACCCCGCGCGGGTCACGATGATACGGCTCGCCGGTGCGGGGATTCACAATAGAACACACGATCACCAGAGTCTTCTCCATACGGAACGGATCAATATAGGCCGAGTCAATGTCCGGGATGAGCTGCATATCAGATTCTGCGATCCCCTGGAAACCACGGATAGAGGAGCCATCGAACAGCTGACCATGAATGAAGAAGTCCTCATCCACCGCCTTAGCCGGAAGGTTAAAGTGCTGCTGCACACCGGGCATGTCGGTAAATCGGATATCGACAAAGACGATTTCTTCGTCCTTAATAAAGTCGAGAACTTCCTGGGGACTGGTAAACATTCGGAATGCTCCTTAGGTTTTGGTTTGGGCGGCGGCAGTTGTGAGCCACACGCCACTATCTAGCATAGGCGGTATTTTTTACCCTTGCGTGTCTTTTATGTTTCAAGAACGTTACATTTCCTGTAGCGACACACCCACACCACAGCGGCCTGACCAGCGTCAACACCTTCAAAATAACAACCCGCACAGAAGATACGGGATAATGAAGAGCATGATTGAACGTGAGGACTTAGGCTCGTGGCTTAACGGCGCCCCAAGTAACCAGAAGTACCCTGGCGAGCATTTAGGGCGCCCGCAGAAGGGCCCCGGGGCGATAGCTCGGCCGGGTATTAGGCTGGTCGGGTTCCTCATCGACTGGTACGTGTGCTACCTGCCGATCCTACTGTTCGCAAATAATGACCCGTTGCTGACTCTGCTCGTATTCTGGGGGTACACGGTGCTTTTGACCGGGTTCATGGGCCACACACTAGGACACTTGGCGGTAGGAGTACAGGTACAAACCCTCAACGGGCGCCCGGCTGGTTGGCTCAAAGGGCTAATCCGCGGCACCCTCACCATGCTGATACTTCCGGCGGTCATTATGGATTCCGACGCACGCGGTATCCATGACCGAATCTGCAAAACCGTACTGGTGCGGATCCGATGAACAGGACACTGCTTTAAACAACTGCTGCCCCCCAACGCCATACAACGTTGGGGGGCAGCAGCGCACGCACAAAAACTAGCGGCCACGCATCGCGCGACGGTCCGGGCGCACCCGGTTCGGGTCAACACCCTTGGGGATACCATTCATAGGGTTGCGTATGTTATTCAGGGTGCTCAAACGCCCAGAAACATCCTGCATCTCTTTCTGGGTTAGGGTCTTCGGCAGCTTATTCATCGTTTTGACAACGTCTTTAAGTTCCACCTGGTTCTCGTCATGACCGGTCTCAATCACATGTACCGGAACACCAGGAACTACCCGGTTGAGGTGTTTCTTCTCGGTCCTCACAAGGTTCTGCACACGAGAAGATGGCCCCTCAGTCACCAGTACGATTCCCGGCTTACCGAGTCCACGGAACACGAGATCCTGGTGACGATTAGCCGCCACCGGCTGCTCCTCAACAATCCAGCCGCGACGCACAGAGTTCATTGCCGCACCGGCACGGCCCGGCTGCCCCTCAATCTGGGCGAAAGCTGCACTCTGCGCGCGCCTGCTCAAAATCAGCATCGCCACAATAGCCGCAGCCGCAACACCAAGAATAAGGAGCGTAATCCAGTTATTCAACAGTACGCCCACCGCCACAAACACGAGCAGGGTCAGTGCAGACCAGAACAACAGAATCCACCCAATGTTCGGGTCGGACTTCTTCGTCATCTGGTAGACCTGCTTCATCTGGGAGAACGTTCCCTGACGTTTAGGCTTCTGCTTCTTCTCTTCTTTATCTGCCACGGTGCTTTCCTTTTAGACAGCTGGGGTATAAGACAGTTGAAACACTGCAAAGAATAATTTTAGCTTACAAACCTGAGGCCCACAGGGTACGACAAGCCCCGCCGCTCCCGAAGAAGAAGGAGTAATGGCGGGGCCTGCCTATAAAGAGCGTCCGGGGCCAAACTACATGCCAGCGGCCACGAGAGAAGCGGCTTCCTGAAGCGCTACGCCACCATCCTCAATATGGGCCAGGTTATCTGGGATCGTGTAGCCGTTCTTCTTCATTGCGCGTGCCCACAGGCGACCGGCACGGTATGAGGAACGCACCATCGGCCCAGCCATGACACCAGCGAAACCAATCGACTCAGCCATTGCTGAGAGCTCCAAAAATTCGGCGGGCTTTACCCAACGCTCAATGGGGTGGAAAAGCGGACCGGGGCGCAGGTACTGGGTCAGGGTGATAATATCGCACCCGGCGTCGTGCAAATCGCACAGGGCCTCATAAATCTCTTCATTTGTCTCGCCCATACCCAAAATCAGGTTGGACTTGGTGACCATACCGGCTTCTTTACCCTGAGTAATCACATCAAGTGAACGCTCATAACGGAACGCCGGACGAATCTGCCTAAAGATGCGCGGCACAGTCTCCAGGTTATGCGCGAAAACCTCGGGGCGAGCATCAATCACCTTCTGCACATGCTCAGGGTTGCCCTTAAAGTCGGGGATCAGCATCTCAACACCGGTGTTCGGGCACATCTTATGAATCTGACGCGTGGTCTCAGCATAGAGCCATGCACCGCCGTCCTCAAGATCGTCACGTGCCACGCCCGTCACGGTGGCATACCGCAGGCCCATCACCTTCACGTTCTTCGCAACCTTAAACGGCTCAGCATAATCTACTGAGGCGGGCTTACCGGTCGCAATATTACAGAAATCGCAGCGGCGAGTGCACTCAGAGCCACCAATCAGATAGGTTGCCTCACGGTCTTCCCAGCACTCGTAAATATTGGGGCAGCCTGCCTCCTCGCACACGGTGTGCAAACCCTGACCGCGCGCCAGCTCCCTCATCTCGTTATATTCGGGCCCCACAACAGCCTTAGTCTTAATCCAGTGCGGCTTCTTTTCAATGGGAACCTCAGCATTGCGAGCCTCAACGCGCAGCAGCTTGCGACCCTCAGGCTTAATGCTCATGTATGTTGCTCCTTATAGTGGATGTGCCCTCGGCGTAGTTGGGCTAAAACTTATTTTACGCCCGCTGGGGGCAAGCGAAAACCGGTGTTACGTGGGATACACCAGCCAAGCAGGCTAATCCCATCTGGGTGTTTATACTGCCGCCTGTGCGGACGGGCTTGGTTCAAATGACTCAGCTAACCGGTCGGCATACCGGGTGAGCTCCCGTTCCAGCGGCTCAAGAATCTCAGCAGGGGTCACCGTACGCCCCAGCTGCTCGCTCATGGTGGTCACGCCAGCATCTGTGATGCCGCACGGAATAAATTGCATAAAAGGGGCGGTCTCATTACAGCAGTTAATGGCGAAACCGTGCATTGTTGTGTTTTTTGAAACGCGAATACCGATAGCGGCAATCTTCTGATCCGGGGTATGCCCATCCCCTAAAACCCACACGCCAGAACGCCCCTCAACACGTTCACCTTTAATGCCAAACTCGGCCAGCACATTCATAATGATCTCTTCGAGGAGGCGCACATAGGCCACCACGTCAATCGGTTCAGGCAAACGAACAATCGGGTATCCGGTGAGCTGGCCGGGGCCATGCCACGTGAGCTTACCACCACGATCAATCTTCACCACAGGAGTAGTCTTATCGGCTGGGTACTCGTGATCTTCAGTGCGTTTACCCGCAGTGATAACAGCCTCATGTTCAAGCAGCAGAATAGTGTTATTGCGGGTTCTTTCAGCAACTTCTACGTGAATACGGCGTTGCTCATCCAAACTTTCAGCGTAGTTCACATAGTTCGGGGCAAAACCCACGCGTTCAATAATCACGGACATGCCTACTACCTTAGTACCGCAGGCAAGGGATAAAAAATTAGGTACCCCTGATTCGGGTAGTGGGCGAACAATAGGTAGGGCGCGGGTGCTATACCCGCAAAATATTACAGAATATTACACAGCCCAGACTGAAATGCACCTCGGAAACTGTGGAAAATCAGCCAACACTTACAACATGTGGATAATATTTGATGCATTTTGAGTATTTTAGGTATAAAAGATATATGGAGAATATTGAGTACCTAAACCTTCTCACCGAAGATGCACGCCGAACTATTTGGCGGGTGGAATATTGCCCTAAACCCTCTGACAATGCGCCGTCCGCTGCCCAAACAGGTGAGCATCCGCTGGGTCTCAAACCGGGAACATACACACTTATGCGGCTTAATACAGCCGATGACTCCGCCCTTGCCGAAGCGCTCTGCTCCCTAGAACCCAACCCTGGTCTAGCCACCCTACTCGCTGTTCAGCACCTTACCGACACGGCAGAAGCTGCACAGAAAACAGAGAGCGCAGGAACCCTGCAGTGGTATGAGCCCCTAGAGGCGGGGACTTTATCAGCCCTCCTGACTGCCCGCGAACATATTCCTGTTGCTGAGGTGGCCTCCCTAGCCCGCAGCCTGTGTGAAGGTCTAGCTCATCTACATCACCAAGGGTTTATTCACGGAGCTATCTCCACCGAAAACGTACTGATCTCAACCCATGGCACCCCCAAACTAATCGACACGCGCCATGCCCCCAGCAACCTCAGCACCAGCGCACTATCCCTAGCACAAGCCGAAGACACTCGTGCCCTCGCGCGGCTGCTATGGCACGCCCTCACCGGTAAACCTCCCGCGCCCGCCCACGAACGCATTCCGCTGCCCCTAGCAGCAGAGGACATTACCGAAAATATGGGGTACACACTGGAAAATGTGCTGGATACAGACCTGCCTTCGCTAGATACTATCGTTGAGGTCTTCAGCAAAGTACAGGCAGTACCGCTCAACGCCTACCTGAGTGCACCCGAAGATGTGCGGGAACGCATGCCTGCTGCAAGTAACCAACAGCAAGGCAGCAAGAACAAACCCGTGCAGAACGCGCCAGCTGCTAAGGCTCGCCCGAAAGAACCTAAAGCTCGGCAGGAATCATCCAATAAACCGCAGAAAAAAATCCTCCAAACCTCCAAAAACCGTATGCTGCTTGGTGCGCTCGCTCTCACTCTCGCAGCGGGTGTTGGGGTTATTAGCTACCAGCTGGGCTCGCACGACAGCACCCCCGTGCAGACAGCCTCTGCGACAACTGCTGCGAACGAGCACGATGACGAACGCAAAATAATTGAAACTCTCATTGAGGAACGTAACCGTGAACTTACAGAAAAAGGCGCTCCCACGCTGCAGGTTCGTTCCCTCACTAAGGTAGAACACAAAGGGGACACACTGGCACTAACAGCAGAGGTGCAAGCCCCAGGGTACACACCTACCGAAGCTGAATTACGTGATAAAGGGGTGCATATGCAAGATGGTGTCGCGGTTCAAAAAGTAACCTTTGAACTACATCAGGACAACGGTCACTGGCGTATCGCCAGCGCAGTCCCAGTAACCGAGTGAACGCATTGCAGTACGCTTAAGCTCGGTAAATAAGTGATACAGCAGTGTGTATCGTGTATAAAGATACTCCCCGGTGCCAGGTGCCTCGGGGAGTATCCTTCAGAAATTATCTAGTACCAGAGGGCGTGACCGCCACATTAATAACAGAGAGCCCACCTACAGCATGCGCTAAACCGGTAGAGATTGGCTCACCAGCTTTATGTTTACGCTGCCCACCGCATACAACCAAGCATGCAAAAACGCTCAGCAGAAGGCGGCGCCGGTTACATGAACCGACGCCGCCTTCCACATCGTGGCTGTATATACGCTACCTAGCGAGCCTTACAGGCCGAGCTCAGCCTCAAAGTTAGCCTCTTCCAGGCGGGTCTTGAGGGTGTACAGGAAGCGACCTGCATCCGCACCGTCAACCACGCGGTGATCGTAGGTGAGGGAGAGGTAGCACATGGAGCGGATAGCGATCGAGTCGTTACCGTCCACATCCTTAACAACCATGGGGCGCTTCACGATGCTACCGGTGCCCAGAATAGCCACGTTCGGCTGGTTAATAATCGGGGTGTCGAACAGTGCGCCGAAGGAACCGATATTGGTAATGGTGAAGGTTGAACCAGCCAGCTCTTCAGGAGCAATATCGCCGGTGCGTGCGCGGCCACCCAAATCGGCAATAGCCTTTGCCAAGCCAGCAATACCCAGGTCTGATGCATTCCTGATAACGGGAACAAGCAAACCCTTGGGGGTATCTACAGCGATTGCGATGTTCTCGGAATCGGGGTAGGTAATCTGCTTCAGATCCTCGGTCATGGAAGCGTTCAGGGCAGGGTGCTGCTGCAGGGCCTCGGTTACAGCCTGTGCGAAGAACGGCAGGAAGGTCAGCTTTGCACCCTCACGTGCGAGGAAGCCATCCTTAGCCTTAGCACGCAGCTGTGCCACACGGGTCATATCCACTTCGGTGACCTGAGTCAGCTGAGTGGAGGTGTCTAGGGACTCGCGCATACGCTTTGCAATAACCTGGCGGATGCGTGCAGTCTTCTCAACGGTGCCGCGCTTGGGCGAAACCTCGAAGGTGTGAGGAGCCTTGGACGCACCAGCTGCAGCAGCCGGTGCTGCCGATGCGGCAGCAGGCGCAGCCGAGCCCTTAGCGGCAATAGCTGCCTGTACGTCCTGCTTGCGGATGCGGCCGCCTACGCCGGTACCCTTCACGGTCGACAGGTCAATATTGTTATCTTTAGCGAGCTTACGAACCAGCGGGGTGACGTATGCTTCGCCATCGGCGGTTGCCGGTACGCCAGCGGCGGGTGCCGGGGTCTCTGCTGCAGGCGCAGCGGGTGCAGCAGGAGCAGCAGCTGCCGGAGCCTCAGCAACAGGGGCCGGTGCAGCAGGAGCAGCCGGTGCCGGTGCGGCGGCAGAAGCATCGCCAATAATAGCTAGAACCTGGCCAACTTCGGCGTCTTCGTCCTCCTGAATGCGGATCTCGAGCAGGGTGCCCGCCACGGGGGAGGGAACCTCGGTATCGACCTTATCGGTGGACACCTCAACCAGCGGCTCGTCAACCTCAACCTGTTCGCCGACTTCCTTCAGCCAGCGGGTAACGGTACCCTCGGTCACGGACTCACCCAGCGCGGGCAGGGTAACTTCCTGACCGGATGCTGCACCAGCGGGCGCAGCTGCGGCCGGTGCCGCAGGTGCTGCGGGGGCAGCAGGAGCTGCCGCAGCGGCGGGGGCCTCTGCAACAGGAGCCGCAGGAGCAGCCGGTGCCGCGCCAGAACCATCACCAATAACTACGAGGGGGGCGCCAACCTCAACGTCCTCATCCTCTTCCACTAGGATTTGCTCAACAACGCCAGCGACGGGGGAGGGAACCTCGGTGTCGACCTTATCGGTAGACACCTCAACCAGCGGCTCATCAACGGCAATGGTGTCACCGACGGCAACAAGCCAGCGGGTAACGGTACCCTCGGTCACGGACTCGCCCAATGCGGGCAGTTCTACGGTGTGGGACATATTTTCTTCCCGTTCTCCTTGTGAATGCTTGAATTAGGAAACTGTATGGCAGGGATACACCCCACGCGGCCATTTTTTGAGAATGCCGCGTGGAGCATCCGCAAACCTGCGGTTTCGCGGGTGCGAAACCATCTTTAGGTAGGGGCGCTTAGCCGTGCAGCGGGGTGCCGTTCAGGGCCATAGCGGCCTCACCCAGGGACTCGTTCTGGGTCGGGTGCGCGTGGATGAACTTAGCAACATCCTCGGGGAATGCTTCCCAAGCAACCCACAGCTGAGCCTCACCGATCTGCTCACCCATACGCTTGCCGATGGCGTGAACACCAACAATGGGGCCGTTCTTCTCGCGCACAACTTTAACAATACCGCCGGTGCCCAGGATGGAGGACTTGCCGTTGCCAGCCAGGTTGTACTCTGCAACCTCAACGTTATCGGCGCCGAACTTCTCCTTAGCCTTCGGCTCGGAGTAACCGACCGAGGCGATCTCGGGGTCGCAGAAGGTGACCTTGGGGATGTTAATGTCTTCAACCACAGAGGGGTTCAGGCCAGCAATTTCTTCTGCCACGAAAATACCCTGCTGGTACCCGCGGTGAGCCAGCTGGACACCAGGAACAATATCACCAACGGCGTAGATATTGCCCACACCGGTGTGCAGACGCTCGTTAGCCAGCACGAAACCGCGATCCATGGGGATACCCTGCTCTTCATAGCCCATACCTGCGGTGTTGGGGCCACGGCCAACAGCGACCAGAACGATATCAGCCTCAAATACCTTGCCGTCAGCCAAAGTGACCTTAGCGCCGTTAGCGTCCTGCTCAACCTTTTCGAACAGGGTGCCGGTGTTGAACTTAATACCGCGCTTCTTGAAGGAACGCTCAAGCACCTTAATGATGGAGGGGTCTTCGTTAGGAACAAGGTTGGGCAGGCCCTCAATAATGGTTACATCCACGCCCATTGCCTTCCACATGGACGCGAACTCGCAACCAATCACGCCGCCGCCAAGCACAATAGCGCTGTTGGGCAGGTAGTCCATCTCCAGCGCCTCAGTGGAAGTCAGCACGCGCCCCTCAATGGGCAGACCAAAGGTCTTAGAAACGGAGCCAGAAGCGAGCACAATATTCTTACCCTTGTACTCCGTGCCGTTCACGGTAATGGTGTCTTTGCCAGTGAGCTTACCCTCACCGTTAATAACCTCAACACCCTTCATCTTCAGCAAGCCGGAGAGACCCTTGAACTTGCCCCCAACGATGCCGTCCTTGTAGCTGCGAACCTTACCCATCTCAATGGACTGTAGCTCGGTGTTTACACCGACCTTGGAGGCTTCACGAGCATCCTCAGCCAACTCAGCGGCGTGTAGGTAAGCCTTGGTGGGGATACAGCCGGTGTGCAAGCAGGTGCCGCCCACCTTATCCTTCTCAATCAGGCCAACGGAGAAGCCTAGCTGGCGCGCACGCAAAGCGGTTGCATAACCAGCGGAGCCACCGCCGAGGATGAGGATGTCAAATTCTTGAGCCACGATGTTGCTCCCTTGCATAGGTTGTTGGGGGATCAACCCCCGTGCAAATGAGTTCTTTATCTCTGTGCTTTTCTACCCGCGACCAGCGCACGTATCGGAGGGCGCACGCCAAGTGCAGTGTATAAAAACACTTATCTACAACAATACCCCTGTCGCCGTCGGTTTAAGTTCACTAACGGCAATTTTGCGCTATTAATCGCACAATCCACTCAAAATTTTTCTGTTCCACCCTACAGATGCAGTCAAGGTGTGAAATTGTACACAAAAGTGGGTGGGAGGTGGGGTCTGCTAACCCTATTTACCTCCCACCCAGCTCGTTCACCCTAACGGTGTTCTTGAACAGGCTGCGCGCCCCATGGCGGCTAAGTTGTGACTACTGCGCGTATGACTCAATGAAGTTCACCAGCGTGGCGGTGCCAAAACCGGTGCCTTCCTTTGGGGTGTACCCAAAAGGTGACTCTTCATTAAACGCAGGGCCCGCAATGTCAAGGTGGGCCCAGGGAATGCGTTGGCCTTCCACTTCACCCACGAACTCTTGCAGGAATAACCCGGCGATCATCATGGAGCCGTAGCGGCTGCCCATGTTTTTAATATCTGCCACAGGCGAGTTCATGGAGGCGCGCAGGTGCGACTCCAGCGGCATTGGCCAGTATGCTTCACCCGCTGCTTCGCCAGCACGTAGAACACGCTCACGCACCTGCTCGTCACCCATCAGAGCGGCGGTGCGCAGCCCTAGCGCCGCCATAGCAGCACCGGTGAGGGTGGCGATATCGACAATGACGTCGTGCTCATTTTCTGAGGCGAGCGCGATACCATCTGCCATGACTAGGCGCCCTTCAGCGTCAGTATTCAGAACCTCTACAGTGCGCCCGTCACGGATGGTGATAACGTCTTCGGGGCGTAACGATTCGCCCCCGGGCATATTTTCCGCCAAGCAGAGGTAGCCAGTGACCTGAACCGGAATGTTCAGTTCCGCAGCGGCAAGAGTGGCCTGAAGGACGGAGGCAGCGCCGGCCATATCGCATTTCATGGTCATCATGGATGCTGCCGGCTTGAGGGAGTTGCCGCCGGTATCAAAGGTAATGCCTTTGCCGACCAGCCCAATGGACGCCTTGGCATCGGCCGGGCTGTATTTTACAACTGCGAGTACAGGTTTGCGGGGAGAGCCCTGGCCTACGCCGGCGATACCCCCGAACCCTTCGGCGAGTAGACGCTCATAGTTGTATACTTCAATGCTCACATCTTCATACTCGGAGACGAGCTGCTGGGCCTGCTGGGCGAAAGACTCGGGGTACAGATGCGAGGGCGGCTGATTTACCAGGTGGCGCGCCTGCTTGGTGGCTTCGCCGAGCACCAGTGCGCGGGTGAGTGCCTCTTCAGCTTCGGCGGGCTGTACCTCGGAGACAATGAGGATGGTTTCAGCCTCATTTTTGACGGAACTGGCTGATTTGCCGCGCATTCCTTTTTCGCTGAAGGAGCCAAGGGTTGCTCCGTACGCTACGGCCTCAATTTCTGCGGGGGTGTTTGTGCCGAAATCAATGGCGATCTCTTCTGCGCCAATGAGCTGGCGGGTAGCGGAGCCAGCAGCGTAGCGAAAAGCTGCGAGGCGGTCGGCGGCATCGGTTGTTTCCTGCCCTAAACCGATGAGTGCGATGGTGTCGGCCCCTGCATCTTCCGCACCGGGGAGTCGAAGCAGCTGATCGGCGGCGCCGGTGGCGCCAAGAGCCTCGAGGAGCTCATTGATACCTTCGACGGTTTCCTGCGAGAGAGCGCAGGGGGCTAAGCGAGGGCTTTCTTCACCCGCGTACACCCCTACAACTAGAACATCTGATTCGAGGGATTCAAGGTTAGTGGGGGCCACGGAGAGGGATAGGGACATAGGGTACTCCTTCGTGCTGGGTGGGGCCCGGGCAGAGGTGGGCACCTAGCTGACTAGGGTGTGCACACGCTATGCGTGCACGTGAGGCAGCATCTATAAGATGGTGCGTATCATCCTCTACTGTACACCGCAGGCAGCATACATACGCGAGAAAGCCCGCCTATGAGTGAGAGTGTTTTGCGTAAATAAAGTGATGAATATCATTAGTAAATCTGTTCACCGTGCGCAAATTGAGGGGTGTAAACCCCGGTATTCCTCTCGTATATGTTTTAAACTGAAATGAATTATCTAATGCGCTGGGGTATGGTGCGGTGAATGTCAATCGTAGACTAGGGCCGCGCGCGGCGAGTTCCAGGAAGGAGTAGTAGATGTTAAACCCTGACGACCTTTACCTGGCAAAAAATAGTATTCTCAGCGATGAACGTCTGCGCGATTTACCGCTTGTTGTGGCCTTTTCTAGTCCTCAGGACGCCGGGGCTACGGCTGGCCAGTTCGGCACCTTCCTATTAGACAACCTGAAACATGTGGCTATTGCAGAGTTCGACAGCGATCAACTGCACGATTACCGGGCACGTAGGCCGCATATCGTTTTTAACCGTGACCACTTTGAAGACCCGGTTTTTCCGAAGCTGAAATTATATGTGGTAGAGGACAGTCTTGATAAACCGTTTCTGCTGCTGACAGGCTCGGAACCAGACTTTCAGTGGCAGCGTTTTCAGCAGGCTATGCTCGGCATTGCCCAGCGGCTGCAGCCCTCTCTAGTGGTGTTTATATCGGCGTTTCCTATGCCGGTGCCTCACACGCGGCCTGTGCCGGTGACCGCACACGGCTCCCGCAAAGACCTTATTGACGGTATTTCTGCATGGCGCCCTAAAGCGGAACTGCATGCGAATATGACGAACCTGCTTGAGGTCCTTTTTACGGAGCACGGATTCGATACGGTCGGGTTCGGGGTTAATGTACCGCAGTATATTTCGGATGCCGACCTGCCCCAGGGTACTCTCGCCGCCTTGGAGTATGTAACGATGGCTACGAGGCTGTCTTTACCCACCGATCAGCTGCGGGAGGCTGCACGTACCGTACACGGGCAGATTAATGAGCAGATGGCTCAGCACCCCGAAGTGCAGTCAATGGTTTCCAGCTATGAAGAAAACTACGATGCGAACTATCGGTCGTCCAATATGCTGATTCCGCTCTCGCAGCGGGATGCCGATAAAGTGCTGGGGCGTGACGAGATTGGGGCGCTCTTTGAACAGTTCCTGCATGAGCGGGAGTAGGCTGCGAGGGTAGCGTTCACAAAACTTCATGATGAGAGATACCCCTGTGGATATTGCCAGTGGCGCTATCCACGGGGGCTATTTTTCTGCACTGCTTAGAGTTACCATCCACATTTTTATCGCATTTGATATATTATCGATTGTTTTGAGTCATTATATGGTCATGACTTCTCAGAACTTCAACACCGTAAAAACGCGTATTCGCACCTGTAAAGACATGGCCGCGATTATGCTGCACCAGCTGGGCTACTGGCCCCAGGAATCCTTCGTGGTGGTGGCTCTGGCTGGGCACAATATTGGCCCTTGTGTGCGCATCGACCTGCCCAGCCCAGAAGATAACACTGCAGCATATCTGCACCGTATTTTCAGTCTGCTGCCGGCAACTATTGACGGGGCGCAGCCCATCGACCGGTTCATCGCTTTCTATTGCACGGCAGACCGCGATAACCTACGTGCACGCCAAACCGCCAGCGGAACCCGAACACTACCCAGCACCTCAGAACGTGAGCGTGATGCCGCAATAGCGCATCGCGTTGAACGGTGGCTTCCGTTGCTAACCAACCCCACCATCACCGGTGGACTGGAATGCTTCGACTGCATCGTTCTGGGGGACACCACTATCTGGGAGCTATCACATGAGCAGGGTGGACTTATCTTCGCCGGTTTTGTAGAAGATATTCTGATGAGCCCCTACCACCTAGCCCAGACCGTGCGGGGTGAAAGTATTGCTGCAACTGCATCCGAGGTGCGCACCACCAACCCGTGGGATACCGCAGTCACCGCAGATACTGGTGCCCGAGAAGACTGGGAAGCTGCAGCAGAGCTCTGGTACCGCACATACACCCAGGAATATCAGCTACGACACGCTGAAGGGGAAGACCCTCACCTCTTGCAGGCGCACTCCTACTGTCAGCAGAAAGGGGCTGAGCTCTGCTACTGGGAAACCGCAATAGAAGCAATACGCTGGGTGATGCGCACCTTAGCAGCAGATCAAAGAACCACTGTGGGGGATAGGATGCGCCAGCTTCTACCCGCGGAGGTAGCGGGATATCTGGCGGCTAGCCTCAACACGTACGGCACAATTAACCTGGTGACGTACTGTGCGGCAGCCACCCTCACAGATTCGCTGCGGGTGCTTGAAGGATACGGTGGACGGTTCACGGATCCGGCACCCACCACCACGGGGGAGGGCACCGCCATTGAGCCGGGCAGTTACGGGGCTCCTCCGCGCCGCCGCAACACACTGCCTTCGTCATTCCTGCAAACACTGCACGGTAAACAACACCGGGTGGGGTCCCCATCGGGCGTCCGCACCGGTTGGCACGACTGGGTGCGCCGCACACATCTGACAGTGCAATGCAGCGCCACCGATGTCAGCCAAACGCAGACAGACTACGCGGAAGCAATGGCTTGTCTGCTGTGCGGTACAGACCAAACAGTCAGTCCCCGCTGGGAGCGTCTTAACGCTCTTGAAGTGCTCTGCTCTTTGCTTATTCCCACAGCCTGTGGTGAGCCGCTGGGGCGGCTGCGCATTGTTCAAGCCTGGATCAATTGGATGCGCGGAACCAGTTCATATGCGAACCTGCTGAACGAGGAAGCGCACCGCCACGTGCAGGAACACACTCCGTTGGATGATGCCCTTCAACTGGGGCTGCTGCCCCTGTGGTTAGGTGACTCCACCCGGTGCTGGCGCGGGCCTGCGCGTTTTAGCGTCCTCAACGTATACCCCGTCGCCACATAGGCGCCAGCGGCCCTGCGGTAGGGGAGAGGAGGGCATAAGAAAATACTAAAACCAGCTCTGGCAGGCGCGCCTTAGTTGAAAAAACCTAAGATTCTGTAATACTTGGTACTGACCCCGTAAAGTCAATGCACCCATGGTGTATCTTCAGCAGGGGACGAGTACGCCCGGAATATTCTGCGGTGTGTGAGCATTAAACCGTCACATTTCGTCTCTGAAAGAAGCCTAGGACTTGACAGGGTCTTAGGTGTTTTGCAGACAAAGCACCCCGTAACTGAGCTAGAAAGGGTTTTCGTGTCAACTGCCACCAGCAAGAAAGCCGCAACCAGTGAAGCTACTGATGAGGCTGTAGCCGACACCCCTCAGAAGAAAACCGCGCGAACCAAAAAGACCGCCAGCGCCAAGTCCACGACCACAAGCAGTGAAGGTGCCGGAGCGAAAACCACTAAGATCGCTGCTAAGGCGACAACAACTAAGAAACGTGCGACGAAATCCACGACCAAAACTGCTGCCACTAAGACTGCCAGCAGCGCGGAAGACGGAGCTTCTGACCCCGCCGAGACTGAGACAAAGCCTAAGCGCACCCGTAAAACTACCACTGCTACTAAAACTAAGGCCGCACCCAAACGCGGACGCAAGAAGAAAAGCGATGACGAGTTCGACCTTGACCTTGACCCGGACGCCATCGACGGTGAAACCCTAGAACCTGAGGCCGACGAAGAAGCCGAAGAGGACGAAGAAGCCGTCGCCAAAAAGGAAGAGAAAAAAGCTGCCGAAGAAGTGGCGGCTAAAGGCTCTGGCTTCGTGCTGACCGCCAGTGATGATGACGATGCTCCCGCCCAGCGCGTCGTTACCCCCGGCGCAACAGCCGACCCCGTGAAGGACTACCTGAAACAGATCGGTAAAGTCTCACTCCTGAACGCGCAGCAGGAAGTTGATCTTGCAATGCGCATTGAGGCTGGTCTGTATGCGGAGCACAAACTCGCAGACAACCCCGATATGGACCCGAAGCTCAAGAAGGAACTGCGCTGGGTAATCCACGACGGTAAGCGTGCGAAGAACCACCTGCTGGAAGCGAACCTGCGCCTCGTGGTCTCACTCGCTAAACGCTATACGGGTCGCGGAATGCTATTCCTTGACCTTATTCAGGAAGGTAACCTGGGTCTGATTCGCG
>ERZ773049.18-NODE-18-length-81531-cov-8.502725_pt1 | contig 81531 bp, 65 predicted proteins | sample MGYA00580633_ERZ773049 | MGnify/ENA primary metagenome ERZ773049 (study PRJEB29015, sample SAMEA2737991) | human oral metagenome | biome: human oral; feature: human-associated habitat; material: dental | place: China | collected 2066 ...
GACGCTGCAGCCCGCCGCCTGGACTGGCCCGAGCCCCGGCTGGCCGCCGGCCTGGGGCTGGCCGGTGTGGCCAGCGCCGCCATGGACATTTCCGATGGCCTGGCGGGTGACCTGGGGCATCTGCTGACTGCATCGGGGCGCCGACAGGGCTTGTCCCTGGGGGCCGAGCTGTGGGAAGACCGACTGCCGCTGGACCCGGTGCTGCGTGAAAGCGGCGTGGCGCATGACGAGGCCCTGCAGCTTGGCCTGCATGGTGGTGATGATTACGAGCTGCTGTTCACCGCACCGACAGCGCAGACCGATACCATCTTGCAATGCTGCCCTGATGCCCGCATGATCGGCAGGATCGTGACCGGACGCGCTATGCTTCTGGTTGATGCCAAAGGCCAGTCCCGGCCACTGGCAGCTCGTGGACATGACCATTTCTCGACATGAATGACAACAAGGTAGAGGACGTGACCGATCTGGTCCGTGCCGACGGAACCTTCGGCCGGATCCGGCCAACCTTCGAATTCATGAAGCCGCGCCTGTCGCGGTGGATCGCCTTCGGCCTGGGCAGCGGCCTCAGCAGCGTCGTGCCCGGCACCATGGGCACACTTTTCGCGTGGGTGGCCTTTGTCATCCTCGCGCCGCTGCTGGGCGATACCGGCATGGGGGTGCTCATCGCCCTGAGCCTGGTGGTGGGGCACTGGGCCATCGAACGTACCGGCCGCGACGTGGGCGTGCATGACCATAGCGCCATCGTCTGGGACGAGATCGTGGCCTTCTGGCTGGTGCTGTGGGTCATCCCGCAGGACTTCTCCGACCAGCTGGTGGGTTTCCTGCTGTTCCGCCTCTTCGACATCACCAAGCCGGCGCCCATCCGCACCATCGACAGCCAGTGGCAGAACGCCATCGGTGTATTGCTGGACGACCTGCTGGCCGCTGCCTACACCCTCATCGTCATGGCGGTCTGGACCCGGCTGTTTGACTGATCGCCGGGCTTTCCGGGGGTTGGGTTTGCCGGTTTCTGGGAAGCAGAACAGCCTGCGCACCCGAGGGATTGTCTCGCCCCGGTGCGGCGTGTCAGCATAAACTGGCGTCAGGCATCAGGCATCAGGCATCAGGCATCAGGCATCAGGCAGTTGGTTCGCAAGCGGCATGACCGGCGCCAGCGCAGATGCGGATGGAGCAAGGGGAGGACGCGATGAAAGAGGATGATCGACAGAACGGGCACCCCGACTCACACGGCGACCCGGTTGCCTGGGCCCGCCTGCTGGGCCAGCGTGTGACGGCCCTGGGGGCAGGGCTGGTCACCACGGCGGAATCCTGCACCGGCGGCCTGATTGCCGCTGCCCTGACCGAGACCGCCGGTTCCAGCGCCTGGTTCAGCCGGGGCTACGTCACCTATGCCAACCAGGCCAAGATCGAGATGCTGGGCGTGGATGCCGCCACGCTGGAAACGGAGGGGGCCGTCAGCACCTCGGTGGCCAGCCAGATGGCGCTGGGCGCGCTGCGCAGCAGCGATGCCCTGCTGTCGATGGCCGTCAGCGGCATTGCCGGCCCGGATGGGGGCACAGCGGAAAAACCCGTCGGTACCGTCTGCTTCGGCTGGGCGCTGCGCTGGCCGCCCGGCACGTCCGAGCCCTTGGTGCTGACCGAAACACGGCATTTCTCCGGGAATCGGGCCGACATTCGTCGTCAGACCGCCATCCACGCCCTGCGGCGTGCCGTGCAGTTGTTGGACCAGGCGCAGGACCAGCAGCCTGTCGTGGTCTGACCCACCTGCGCATCGGGAGACATTCATGACCGCTTCACTTTTTTCCCTGCAAGGACAGACCGCGCTTGTCACCGGGGGTGCGAAGGGCATCGGCAAGGGCATCGTTTCCGTGCTGAGGCAGGCGGGGGCCAATGTCGTCATTGCCGACATTGACCGTGAACAGGGTCAGGCGACGGCCAAGGAACTGGGGGCCCATTACCAGCACACCGACGTCCGCGTGCAGCAAAGCTGCCAGGATGCCGTGGCCGCCGTTGTCGAGCGTTTCGGCGCGCTCGACATCCTTTGCTCCAATACCGGCATCTTTCCGCAGAAGAAGCTGGCCGACATGACCGAGGCGGACTGGGACCAGACGCACGACATCAACCTCAAGGGCACCTTCCTGATGGTGCAGGCCGCGCTGGCCGCCATGCAGCCGCGTGGCTATGGCCGCATCGTCATCACGTCCTCCATCACCGGGCCTGTCACCGGTTTTCCGGGCTGGAGCCACTACGGCGCCAGCAAGGCCGGCCAGTTGGGCTTCATGCGCAGCGTGGCGCTTGAATACGCGCGATTCGGCATCACCATCAACGCCGTCATGCCGGGCAACGTGCTCAGTGAAGGCCTGATCGCCCAGGGCGAGGAGTATCTGAACCAGATGCGTGCCGCCGTGCCGACGCATACCTTGGGCACTCCGCAGGACATCGGCTATGCCGCCTGCTTCTTGGCCAGCCGCGAAGCGGCCTACATCACGGGGCAGACCATCATCATCGACGGCGGCCAGATCCTGCCCGAATCGGCAGAGGCGTTGCTGTAGTGACGGGCGGGCCGACAGGCCCGCACGACGGCAGCATGTTCGTGGTCCCTTGGCGTTCTCCGCTGCCGGGCCTTTCCGAGGCATCCGGTGGCGTGGTTGGTCAAGGGCGAGGGATGAACGTGCTGCCGATCACGGATGCTTCCTTGCGGGGCAGTAGGGCATGCAGGCCGTCATGACACCCTGCCATGGCGGCCTGTTTCACCTCAGCGCAGGTTCGTCCGCGCCAGCTCCACCACCTCGTCGCCACGACCGTTCAGCACGGCCTTCAGCATGTACAGGCTGAAGCCCTTGGCCTGGCCGATCTGCACCTTCGGCGGCATGATCAGCTCGTTGCGTTCGGTGCGAACGTCCACCAGCACTGGCCCGGGGTGTGCCAGCGCCTGGGTCAGCGTCTCCTTCAGGTTGGTCGAGTCATCGGCGCGGAAGGACGTGAAGCCCGCCACCTTGGCCATGGCCGCGAAGTCGGGGTTGTGCAGGTCGGTGGCCGTGTCCAGGTAGCCGCCGGCCTTCATTTCCATGGCCACGAAGCCCAGCGAGCTGTTGTTGAAGAGGATGATCTTGATGGGCAGCTTCTGCTGAACGGCAGTCAGCATGTCGCCCATCATCATCGTGAAGCCGCCGTCCCCCGACAGCGAGATCACCTGTCGGTTGGGCTGTGCTGCCTGCGCACCCAGTGCCTGCAGCATGGCATTGGCCATCGAGCCGTGATTGAACGAACCCAGCAGCCGGCGCCGGCCGTTCATCTTCAGGTAGCGGGCAGCCCACACCGTCGGCGTGCCCACGTCGGCCGTGAATACGGCATCCTCGGCCGCCAGCTCGCTGACCAGCCGCATCAGGTGCTGCGGGTGCACCGGCTTGCCGGCTGGGGCGGGCTGGGCCAGCTCATCCAGGCCGGCGCGTGCCTTGTGGTAATGATCCAGCGCCCGGTTCAGGAAGGTCGCGTCCGAACGCTCGGCCAGCTTGGGCAGCAGGGCCGAGAGCGTCTCGCGCACGTCGGCCGCGATGCCCAGGCTCAGGGTGGTGTGCCGCCCCAGCGCCGTGGGATCGCGGTCCACCTGGATCATCGTGGCCTCCTTGGGATAGAAGGCGCGATAGGGGAAGCTTGTGCCCAGCATCAGCACGGCGTCGGCGCTCATCAGCGTGTGATAGCCCGACGAGAAGCCGATCAGCCCGGTCATGCCCACGTCATACGGGTTATCGTATTCGACGTATTCCTTGCCGCGCAGCGCGTGCACGATCGGCGCCTTCAGGGCCTTGGCCACGGACACCAGCTCGGTGTGTGCGCCGGCGCAACCCGCCCCCGCCAGGATGGCGGGCGCCTTGGCCTGGTTCAGCAGCCCGACCAGCCGATCGATCTCGGTGGAGGTGGGCGCTATTCGCTGCGGCTGTTCCGCTACCCAATGCCGGGGTGACGCGGCCGGTGCTTCCGACAGCGCCACGTCGCCCGGCAGCACCAGGACGGCCACACCCTGCTTGCCGATGGCCGTGTTCATGGCCCGGTAGAGGATCTCGGGCATCTGGGCCGGATTGGAGACCAGCTCCACGAAATCGGCGCATTCGCGGAACAGCGCCTGCGGGTGAGTCTCCTGGAAGTAGCCCAGGCCGATCTCGGTGGAGGGGATGTGCGCGGCGATGGCCAGGACCGGCACCCGGTTGCGCCAGCAGTCGTACAGACCGTTGATGAGGTGCATGTTGCCCGGACCGCAGCTGCCGGCACACACGGCCAGCTTGCCGGTCACGGCGGCTTCGGCACCGGCTGCGAAGGCTGCCGTTTCCTCATGGCGAACCGGCACCCACTCGATGCGCTTGAAGCGCCGCAGGCTGTCGTTGATGCCGTTCAGGCTGTCGCCCGTCACGCCCCAGATGCGCTTTACACCCGCATCGGACAGTGTTTCCACCAGAAGGTCTGCAATAGTCTTGCTCATGAAATTCAATACTCACTCATATATCGAATAATGCCCGGGTACCGCCGGGGCCTTGCGAGATCGGGGCGGGGGCTTGCCTGCGTGGTGACCAGCACCGGAATGCCCGCCCCGGAGGCGGTACGATACTCCCGCAGGCCCGTCCACGGCGCAGAACGTGGCTATTGTGCGCTGCACACAACGTTCCGGGGCCCCGCGCTACGGCCGCTCTGCCATGTAGCTGCGTGCGTATCGTACATCTGGCCGATTCATTCGCCTGAATGGCTTCCATCATCCGGTCGAGGTCAAACGACTGATTGTATGTACAGTGGTCTGGTGTCATAATCGGGGCTGCTTCAATCTCCTCACAGGACATCCGTCATGGACGACAAGGCACGCGCAGAGAAGGCCAAGGCACTGGCCGCCGCTCTGGCACAAATCGAAAAGCAGTTCGGCAAAGGTTCGGTCATGCGCATGGCCGACGGCGAAGTCGCCCCGGACATCGAAGTGGTCTCCACCGGTTCGCTGGGGCTGGACATCGCGCTGGGCGTTGGCGGCCTGCCGCGCGGCCGCGTCGTCGAGATCTACGGGCCGGAGTCTTCCGGCAAGACCACCCTCACGCTGCAGGTCATTGCCGAGATGCAGAAGCTGGGCGGCACCTGCGCCTTCATCGATGCCGAGCACGCACTTGACGTGCAGTACGCCGCCAAGCTGGGCGTGCGCCTGCCTGAACTGCTCATCTCCCAGCCGGACACCGGCGAACAGGCCCTGGAAATCTGCGATGCCCTGGTTCGTTCCGGCTCGGTCGATCTGGTTGTGGTCGACTCGGTGGCTGCGCTCACGCCGCGCGCCGAGATCGAGGGCGACATGGGCGATGCGCTGCCCGGTCTGCAGGCCCGGCTGATGAGCCAGGCGCTGCGCAAGCTCACCGGCTCCATCCAGCGCACCAACACGCTGGTCATCTTCATCAACCAGATCCGGATGAAGATCGGCGTCATGTTCGGCAACCCCGAGACCACCACCGGCGGCAACGCGCTCAAGTTCTACGCCTCCGTGCGTCTGGACATCCGCCGCACCGGCTCCATCAAGAAGGGTGACGAGATCATCGGCAACGAGACCCGCGTCAAGGTCGTCAAGAACAAGGTCTCGCCCCCGTTCAAGAGCGCCGAGTTCGACATCCTCTATGGCGAGGGCACCTCGCGTGAGGGTGAGATCCTCGATTTGGGCGTCACCCATGGCTTCGTGGAAAAGAGCGGTGCCTGGTACAGCTACAACGGCGAACGCATCGGTCAGGGCAAGGACAACGCCCGCGAATACCTGCGCGAGAAGCCCGAGCTGGCGCTGGAGATCGAGAACCGCATCCGCGAGGCCGTTGGTGTCTCGACCCGTGGCGAGGCGCCGCAACCCGTCGTCGATGCCGAGGGCGTCGAGCCTGCCGCCGAGGGGCGTCGTCCGCGCGTCGCCAAGGACAAGGACGCCGAGTGAGGCCGTGAAGCAGGTGGGGCAGCATGAGCTTTCGTGATCTTCAGGCGCTGGTTCGGGCTGACGAATCCGAGTCGGCCCAGCGCAGCGCGCTCAAGCGGCGGGCCATAGCCCTGCTGGCCCGGCGTGAGCACAGCCGGGCCGAGCTCACACGCAAGCTGCTCACACCTGCGCCCGTTCGCCGCCGTCGACGTGCTGGCGGCAGGGCAGGGGGGCAAGGTGACCACGAGGGTGCACCGGTGTCCGACGATGCGTTCGACGGCAAATCCGGCTCCTGGGGGCGTGCCCCCTCTTTCGACGGTACAGAGGGTGACAATCCGGCGTCTCGTGCTCCGTCACCTGAACTGGTCGAATCGGTGCTGGATGAACTGGAGGGCATGAAGCTGCTGTCCGATCGACGCATGGCCGAATCCCTGGTGCGCAACGGAGCAGAGCGCTTCGGCCGTGCCCGCCTGTCTCAGGACCTGCAGCGCAAGGGGCTGGATGAATCCCTCATCTCCAATGTGTTGCAGCCGCTGGCCGAGGACGAGAAGAGCCGTGCCCAGGCTGTCTGGCAGCGTCGTTTCGGAAAACCTCCCACCAGCCTGAAGGAAAAGGCCCGGCAATATCGTTTTCTGGTGGGGCGGGGGTTTGCACCGGGCATCGTGTCTGCCGTCGTGCCCCGCATCGTTGATGCACCCGACGAGGATGATGATTCGTCGGCATTCGATGCCGGCTTCTGAGACGCACCGAATTCATGTTCGGGTATTCCCTTATATCCGGGAATTCCCTTATTCATGGTGCGACGGGCCACGTGGCGCGTTTTCTCCGGGTTAATCGTCATGACCGCTGTGATAGCATCAACGCGGCATATGTGACCCAACCGAGATCACCATGAAAATCCACGAGTATCAAGGCAAAGAAATCCTGAAGCGCTATGGTGTAACGGTGCCCCGGGGTATTCCATGCTTCAATGTCGAAGAAGCGGTCAAGGCGGCCGAGCAGCTGGGCGGCCCCGTCTGGGTCGTCAAGGCCCAGATCCACGCCGGTGGCCGCGGCAAGGGCGGCGGCGTCAAGCTGGCCCGTTCGCTGGATGAAGTCCGTCAGCACGCCACTTCCATCCTCGGCATGCAGCTGGTCACCCACCAGACCGGCCCGGAAGGACAGAAGGTCCGCCGGCTGCTGATCGAGGAAGGCGCCGACATCAAGAAAGAACTCTACGTCGGTATCGTCATCGACCGCCAATCCCAGAAGATCTGCGTCATGGCCTCCAGCGAAGGCGGCATGGACATCGAGGAAGTGGCTGCCAAGACGCCCGAGAAAATCCACAAGGTCTTCTGCGACGTGGCCCAGGGCCTCACCGACGCCGAAGCCGATGATCTGGCCACCCGCATCGGCATCCCGGCTGCCAGCCTGCCCAAGGCCCGTCAGGTGCTGCAGGGTCTGTACAAGGCCTTCTTCGAGACCGACGCTTCGCTGGCCGAGATCAACCCACTGATCCTCACCGGCTCGGGCGACGTCATCGCACTCGACGCCAAGCTCAATTTCGATTCCAACGCCCTGTTCCGCCACGCCGACATCGTCGAGATGCGCGACCTGGACGAGGAAGATCCGGCCGAGGTGGAAGCCTCGAAGTTCGATCTGGCCTACATCCAGCTTGACGGCAATATCGGCTGCCTGGTCAACGGTGCCGGTCTGGCCATGGCCACCATGGACACCATCAAGCTGTTCGGCGGCTCGCCGGCCAACTTCCTGGACGTGGGCGGTGGCGCCACGGCCGAGAAGGTCACCGAGGCCTTCAAGCTCATGCTGAAGAACAAGGGTGTCAAGGCCATCCTGGTCAACATCTTCGGCGGCATCATGCGTTGCGACACCATCGCAGCCGGCGTCATCGCCGCCAGCAAGGCCGTCAATCTGAGCGTGCCGCTGGTGGTGCGCATGAAGGGCACCAATGAAGAGCTGGGCAAGCAGATGCTGGCCGACTCCGGCCTGCCGATCATCGCGGCAGACACGATGGCCGACGCCGCGCGCCAGGTGGTTGCCGCAGCAGCCGGCAAATAACAACAGCCCTGAACTTCGAGGACAATCGCAATGTCGATTCTGATCAACAAGGACACCAAGGTCATCACCCAGGGCATCACCGGCAAGACCGGCCAGTTCCATACGCGCATGTGCCGGGACTATGCCAATGGCAAGAACTGCTTCGTGGCAGGCGTCAATCCCAAGCGTGCCGGCGAGGATTTCGAGGGCATTCCCATCTACGGCTCGGTGAAGGAAGCCAAGGCCGAGACCGGTGCCACCGTCTCCGTCATCTACGTGCCGCCGGCAGGCGCTGCCGATGCCATCTGGGAAGCGGTCGACGCCGACCTGGATCTGGTCATCTGCATCACCGAGGGCATCCCCGTGCGTGACATGCTGGTCGTGCGTGACAAGATGCGCAAGGCCAACAAGAAGACGCTGCTGCTGGGCCCCAACTGCCCGGGCGTCATCACGCCCGACGAGCTGAAGATCGGCATCATGCCGGGTCACATCCACCGCAAGGGCCGCATCGGCATCGTGTCGCGTTCCGGCACGCTGACCTATGAAGCCGTTGCGCAGGTCACCGACCTGGGCTTGGGCCAGTCCACTGCCGTCGGCATCGGGGGTGACCCCATCAACGGCCTGAAGCACATCGACGTGCTGCAGATGTTCAACGACGATCCCGACACCGACGCCGTCATCATGATCGGCGAGATCGGCGGACCGGACGAAGTGAATGCCGCGCGCTGGGCCAAGGACAACATGAAGAAACCGGTGGTCGGCTTCATCGCCGGCGTCACCGCGCCTCCGGGCAAGCGCATGGGCCACGCCGGTGCGCTCATCTCCGGCGGTGCCGACACGGCCGATGCCAAGCTGGAAGTGATGGAAGCCTGTGGCATCCGCACGACCCGCGACCCGTCCGAAATGGGGCGCCTGCTGAAGAAGGTGCTCTGAGGCCCGCCGTCGGGCCCATGGTGCCGGCCGTTGACGCCGGCACCCTTTCCCCTTCCGCCTCCCGGCCGCTACAGTCGCTGCCGGGAGCGTCGACGGTCTTTTCTGCCCAGGCTCCCGGGGTCAGGGGATGCAGATGGGCACCGATCACCAAGACGGGGAAATGCAGCAGCAAGGCAGCAGGTACGGGCAGCTCGTGCTGTCGGCGGCCGGCCAGCCGCTGCGTACCTATTGGCTGACACAGACACGCACGGTCATTGGCCGGCGTGCCACCAATACCCTGGTGCTCGATGACCTGACCGTCTCCGGCGAGCACGCCGTGCTGATGGCCGGCCAGCAGGATGTGGTGATCCAGGATCTGGGCAGCCGCAACGGCACCCTGGTCAACGGCGCCCCCGTGGCGCGCGCATTGCTCAACGACGGCGACAGCATCGACATCGGCATCTATCGCCTCGTCTATCGACGTGCCGGAACCATCGGCCCAACGGATGCCCTGGAACAGGGCGCGCCGTCCGGCGACGCCCAGCACCCCGATGCGTCAGGACACGACGCGTCGTCTCGGGACGCCCCCGCTTCCGACGCCTTCCCGCCGCTTTCCATGGGCGACACGATCTTCCTGCTGGACAGGCTGGCGCCGGACTTCCCTCTTTTCCAGACGCCGGGGGCGCCCAGCCCCTCGACCTCCCTGCCGCCGGTCGATCCGTCGTCCTTGCCGCCATCTGCCACACCGGACTCACGGCGGGGCGGCACATCCTCGCTGAGTGGTACTCCCTCGGAGCCGCCCCGGGTGTCGGGTAGCCTGCCGCCCTTGTCCGGGGGCTCGCAACAACCGGCCTCGCAACAACCAGGCATCTTTTCCTCCCCGTTGCCGCCCGCACCGGAAGAGGGCGGCCAGGCCGGCTTCATCGAAGGCTTCAACCGCGCCCCGCGCCTGCCGCCCACGCCGATGCAGGGGCAGGCGGCGTTGCCGCCCGCCATGCTGCCCCATGCGCCGCCGCCCATGCCCAGGGCCCGGCCGGCGCTGGATCGACCTGCCGACTTCCAGGGCGTCTCGCTGCGCTTTCTGGGCGGGCATGACGCCGGGCGGCTTCTGATCATTGACCGCCCCATCGTCAGCATCCGCAATGGCTGCGGACAGGTGGCGGTCGTCACCAACCGCAACGGCAACTTCTTCCTGACGCACGTCGAGGGCAGCGCCTATCCGATGGTCAACGGCGAATCGATCGGCCTGGGCGCGCACCCCTTGCGCAACCATGATCTGATCGAGCTGAGCGGCACCATCATCCAGTTCAACCAGTCCCCGGCAGGCGGCCAGCCGCTGTCGGGGCCTCCGCGATGAACCGCCTGCTGCAGTCGGTGCATGCGCTGTTGCGCTCGTTCCGGCTGTGGGCCACCGTGGGGGGGCTGGCCATCACGGCGCTGGCCATCCTGGTGCTGCTGGGCCATGTGCCCATGCCGGCCGTACAGACCTTCGACCGTCTGAACCAGGATCATCGGCTGCGCTGGCAGCCGCCGGAATTCGAGCCCCGGGTGCTCATTGTCGACATCGACGAGAAGAGCCTGCAGGAGCAGGGGCGCTGGACCTGGCCCCGCCGGACGCTGGCCCGGCTGGTCGAGCGCATCGTCGATGAAGGGCGGGCCCGCGTGCTGGGCTTCGACATCGTGTTCGCCGAGCCGGAGCCGGCCGGGGACCTCTCGCTGGCCGAGGCCATCCGCAGCCGGCCGGTGGTGCTGGGCTATTACTTCTCCCGTCAGGCCGGCGCCCACCGCATCGGACGTCTGCCGTCCTCGGTTTTCGAGGGGGAGGTCTTCGATGGCTGGCTGCTGCCGCAGTGGGATGGCTTTGGGGCCAACCAGGAGCGCCTCAGCGACGCCGCGCGCAGCAGCGGTTTCTACAACGCCCAGCTCGACGACGACGGCGTGGTGCGTTCCGTCCCGGTGCTCACGCTCTTCAATGGCCAGGTCTACGAATCGCTGGCACTGGCCATGCTGCGCGTCTACGGCGACAATCCGCCCATCGCCCTGGACGGGCAGCTGCTGTCACTGGATGCCCAGACCCGCCTGCCGCTGGCACGCGACCTGACGGCGCGCGTCCCCTTCGCCGGCCAGGCTGGCCCGCAGGCCGGGCGCTTCGAGTACATCTCCGCCACCGATGTCATCGAGGGCCGGGTGGATCCCGCTCGCTTTCGGGATCGCATCGTGCTGGTGGGCGCTTCGGCACCCGGCATCGGTGACCGGCACACCACGCCGGTCAGCATCGACACGCCGGGCGTGGAAGTGCAGGCCACGCTCATTGCTGGCGCCCTGGCCGGGCACATGCCCTACGTGCCCTGGCATGCCGAGCTGACGGTCTCTTTCATCACGCTGCTGGTGGCGGGGGCGGCGGCGCTCGTCATGCCCCGGCTGGGGGCGGCCGGCATCGTGCTGCTGGCCGCGGCGCTGTTGCTGGTGCTGCAGTCCGCCAACGCCCTCATGTTCGGCGTGCTGGACTGGATCACCCCGGTGGCTGCGCCCATGATGGCGGTCGTGCTGATTGCCATCCTCAACCTGGCCACCGGCCATTTCATCGAGAGCAAGGCCCGCCAGGCTGTCGTGGCCCTCTTTGGCCAGTATGTCTCGCCCAAGCTGGTGCAGCGCATGGCCCGCGAGCCCTCGGCCTATCCCATGGAGAGCCAGAACAAGCGGCTCACCATCCTGTTTGCCGACATCCGGGGCTTCACGCGCATTGCCGAATCAATGGACCCGCAGGTGCTGCGTGAATACCTGAACACCTTCCTCACCCGGATGACCGAAGTCATCCATCAGCACCAGGGCACCGTCGACAAGTACATGGGCGATGCCATCATGGCCTTCTGGGGCGCACCGGTCGATGACCTGGAGCAAGAAGACCACGCCGTCGTCGCCGCTATTGCCATGCAGGATGCCGCCGAGGAACTGAGCCGTGACTTCGCACGGCGCGGTCTGCCCCCGTTGGTCATCGGCATCGGCATCAACTCCGGCACTGCCCGCGTCGGGGACATGGGCTCCCAGCTGCGGCGCGCCTACACCGCCATTGGCGATGCCGTGAACCTGGCCGCCCGGCTGGAAGCGCTCACCAAACGCTACGGCCTGCCGGTGCTGGTGGGCGAGATGACGGCCCGCCAGGTGATCCGTGTCGAGATGATGCCGTTGGGTGAAGCAGACGTTCCGGGCAGGACCGAAAGGGTGCGTGTATTTTGTCCGAAACGTTATGTCAACAGGGTGTCGTCGGGGGGCACGGCAGTGCTCTAATGCGATCCATGCGCTTCCATATCCTCGGCTGCAGCGGTGGACTCGGTGGCACGCCGGGAACGGCGGGTAGGCCGGGGCGTCCGGCTCGCACATCATCCTTCCTCGTCGACCACGACATCCTGGTCGATGCCGGCACCGGCGTCGAGGACCTGTCTGTCGAGGACATGCGCCGCATCGACCACGTCTTTCTGACCCACTCCCACCTTGACCACATCTGCGCACTGCCGCTGATGCTCGACACCGTGGGCAGCAGCCGGGAGCGTCCCGTCGTCGTCCATGCCCTGCCCGAGACCATCCAGGCATTGAAGGACCACATCTTCAACTGGGTCATCTGGCCGGATTTCACCGAGATCCCGCACTTCGAGCGGCCGTGGATGGTCTACAGCCCGCTTCAGGTGGGCCATCCCGTGCAGATCGGCAACCGCACCATCCGACCCATCACCGCCAACCACACCGTGCCGGCCGTGGGCTTTCACATCGGGGCAGCGGCCGGCAGCCTCGTCTATTCGGGCGACACGCTGCCCACCGAGGAATTCTGGCGCACCGTCAATGGCATTTCGGACCTGCGCCATCTCATCCTGGAAACGGCCTTCGCCAACCGCGAGCGGGACCTGGCCGTCACCGCCAAGCACCTGTACCCCATCCAGCTTTCCGAAGAGCTGGCCCGGCTGTGCGTCGATCCCCAGATACACATCACGCATCTCAAGCCCTCCGACCGTGATCTGATTGCCCACGAGATCGAGACCTGGGCCGGGCGCTTCCAGCCGCGCATCCTGCAGACCGGCGACGTGCTGGTCATCGAGTGACTGTCTGCACCCCAGGGGCCGGATTATCCAGCTTTCCCGGTGGCTCTCGTGGTACCTGCCGTCCTCGTTACCCCGGCTTCCGCCTGCGCACCTGCTGCACCGGCTTCCCCTTTCACCTCTGTTGCGCCCTTACGCCAGCCTCTGGACGACAGCCGCTGCCAATGGCCGTTCGTCCGTCCGGTGCTGTCCGCTGGTGCCTGGATGCTTAGGCTTGCTCGCCGTGTTCAAGATGCAAACCTGAAGGACCGGCTGACCATGGCACATGCAAGCTCCGCAGCGACTTCCACAACCCCACCGCAGAAACTGCCGTGGCGGGACAGCTGGCGTGGTGATGCCCTGCGCGCACGCTTTCGTGCGGCAGGCTGCCACCTGGGCATCTCGCTGGCCATTGCCAGCCTGGTGCTGCTCATTGTCTATCGGTACTGGTATGCCGGACCCCTGGCCGCCGTGGCCGGCGTGGGCACCATCCTGGTGCTGCTGCTGGCGGTGGACGTGAGCCTGGGGCCCATCATGACCTTCATGGTCTTTGACCGGCGCAAGAAGAGCCTGCCGATGGACCTGGCGCTGATCGGCCTGGTGCAGGTGCTGGCTCTGGGCTATGGCCTGCACACCGTCGAAGCAGGGCGCCCGCATTATCTGGTCTTCGTGAAGGACCGCTTCGAGGCCGTCTCGCGTGCCGACCTGCAGGCCGAGGACCTGCAGGCCGCCGCCAGCAATCCGCTGGCGCAACGGAACTGGTTCGGTCCCCGATGGTCGGCGACAAATCCGCCTGCTGACGAGAAGCTGCGCCAGGACGTGCTGGTGGAATCGGCCTTCGGTGGCCGCGATCTGCAGCACTTCCCGCAGTGGTACGAACCCCTGGAAAACCAGAAGGAAACCGTCAAGGCGCGGGCGCTGGACCTGAAGGCGCTTCGGAATCTCAACCCGGATGATCAGACCGTGCTGGATGCCGCGCTGAAGAAGGCCGGCCTTTCCGACGCCGAGGCCGGCTACCTGCCGCTGAAGGGTGAGGAGAGCGATGCCACCGTGCTGGTGGATCGAAAGGACGGCCGCGTGCTGGACGTGCTGCCGCTGAAACCCTGGTGATCAGGAACGGGCTGCAGCGGCCACCAGCCGCTGCGCGGCGGCCCGCACATCCCCCTGCCGGAACAGCGAGCCGATGACGGCGGCGGCATCGGCCCCGGCATCCAGAACCGAACCGATGTTGTCGGCATCGATGCCGCCGATACCCACCAGCGGGCGCGCCAGAGACAGCGCCTGCACCTCCCGAAAGAGCGACAGCGGAGCAGGGCGCGCCAGCGGCTTCGTGCCTGACGCAAAGAGCGCACCAAACGCCAGATAGTCGGCCACCGGTGCCAGTGCCCGGGCCCGCTCCACGCTGGCATAGCACGACACTCCGATCAGCGATCCGGGGCCCAGCGCCCGGCGTGCCTCCTCGATGTCGCCGTCATCCTCGCCCAGATGAACGGCATCAATGCCCAGCTCGGCGGCCAGCCGCCAGTCATCGTTCACGATCAGCATTGCCTGGTGCTGTTCGCACACGCTTTTTAGGGCTTCAAGCTGCTGCCGCTTCAGTGCCATGTCGGCATGCTTGTTGCGGTACTGCAGGATGCGGATGCCCCCTGAGAGCGCTGCCTCCACGTCAGCCAGCAGACGTGTCGTGTCCCCTTCGTCGGCAGTGATGGCATAGACCCCGTGAATGAGGGCGCGGCGCGCCTGTCTTTCCGGGTGATCGGGGGAAGAGACGGGATGCATGGCGGTCTCCATGAAATGAAAATGGGCAAGGATGACGGCAGGCAGGGGCCGAACGGGGCATGAAATGGCTTGTCAGCCCTCTAGCCGCCAACCCGTGCAGCGCGTTAAAGCGGGCCGGACCGAGGGCCGGGCCAATCGGTTTCTGCATTCCGGATCATACCGGAGTCGATCGCGCCGGATCCCGTCTTCTGCCCCGCCGAGGTGGTGAAGTCCAGGCCACAGCGCGCCACAGCCTGTCAACCATTGGTCCGGAACTGGTGCGGGCTCGTCGGAGATGGGGGGCGAGGCGTGACATCTTTCCCTTTAATACGCGGACGTGACCGATGCGGGAATGCCTGGGAGTCGGCTGGCCGGCTTTCCGAAAGGCGTGCAGCGGCGCTCACATCGGTATCAACTGGACTTGAGGGCAGGAAATGAGCGGCACCCAAAGCATTGCCGGACTGACGGTCATGGTGATCGACGACAGCAACACCATTCGCCGAAGTGCGGAGATCTTTCTGAAACAGGCCGGCTGCGTGGTCGTTCTGGCCGAGAACGGTTTCGACGCGCTGGCCAAACTGTCCGACCACGGGCCGGACATCGTCTTCTGCGACGTGCTGATGCCGCGACTGGACGGCTACCAGACCTGCGCGCTGATCAAGAAGAGCCCGCGTTTCAAGAATACCCCGGTCATCATGCTCTCCAGCAAGGACGGTCTCTTTGACCGTGCACGGGGTCGCCTGGTGGGCTCGGAAGAGTATCTGACCAAACCGTTCACCAAGGACAGCCTGCTCAAGTGCGTGCAGGCCCACAGCCGTCGCGCCGACCAGGAGCTGGCTGCGGCTGGCATGCCGAACTGATTGGCGGAGAGACAGCATGAACGCCCAGACTGCACGCAAGATTCTGATTGTCGATGATTCGCCCACCGAGCGGTTCTTCATGGCATCGCTGCTGGTGAAAGAGGGTTATGAGGTGATCACGGCCGAGAACGGCGACGAAGCTCTGGAGAAGGTGCAGGCCGAACGTCCTTCCATCGTCATCATGGATGTGGTGATGCCCGGCAAGAGCGGCTTTCAGGCCACTCGCGCCATCGCCCGGGATCCGGCGATGAAGGATGTGCATGTGATCCTTTGCACCAGCAAGAACGCCGAGAGCGACCGTATCTGGGGGTTGCGCCAGGGGGCGCGTGACTACCTGGTCAAGCCGGTCGAACCGGAGCTGCTGCTGTCCAAGATCTCCGGCCTGACCATGGAGCAGTGACATGAGTGCCATCGAGACCGTGAGTCAGCAAGTCGGGAAGGCCGCCACGGCAGCCGCTTCCCCCACCCATGCGGGTGCAGCGAAGGATGTGGAAGAGAAGGGGGGCAAAGGTGCCTCGGCCACACATCTGGCGCTGATGATCGGAGAAGATCGCTATCTGGTCGAACTGGCTGAAGCCGGCGAGATCGTGCCGATGCCCTCCGCCTCGATCATGCAGGTGCCGCTCACCCGTGACTGGTTCCTGGGGGTGGTGAACGTGCGTGGTGCGCTTTTCACGGTGGTGGATCTTGCGCGCTTCATGGGCGGAAACTTCACGCCGCTGTCCAAGGAATCGCGTCTTCTGACGCTGTCCCCCTCGCTGACTTTCAATGCCACGCTGGTGGTGAGCCGGATGCTGGGCCTGCGCAACGTTGCGGCCATGACGGCGGTTCCGGAGAAACAGATTATCGACAAGCCCTGGCTGTCCGAGCAGTTCCGTGACGCAGAAGGGCAGACGTGGCGTCGGCTCAGCCTCTCCAAGCTGGTGTCGTCGTCCTCGTTCCTGATGGTGGGTCGCTGACCCGAGCGCACAAAAAGGAATAGGGCAAATGTCGGCATTGTCTTCGCTGCAGGGACCGATGGGGGCTGAACAACCTGCAGCCCCGGCGTCACCTGCGCCTGTGGCTGCCAAGGACTCCTCCCGCAAGGCGGCTTCTGCATCATCTCCATCGGCGCGTGCGCGTGTACGCCCCACGCCGCTGCTGGGCAGGCTCAGCCTGAAGTGGCAGGCCATCATCCTGCTGGGGGCGCTGGCCGTCACCGTCGGTGTGGCGATTGCGCTCAGTGTCTACGAACGCCAGTCCGACCGTATCAGCGCCCTGCAGAACGAGGTGGTGGGCGATTCCCTGATGCACTCGCAACGTCTGGCCAAGGCGGCCAACATGGCGGTGCAGGGCAACGAGCAAGCCTATGACCAGCTCAAGAGCAGCCAGGCCTTCCTGTCCGATGCCGTCAAGGCGCTGAAAGAGGGCGGGGAAGTGGATCGCCTGCGGGTATCGCCCCTGCCGGAAAGCTACCGCAACGAAGAGCAGCGCTTCAGCAAGGCCTGGGAAGACATCTCTCCGTCGGTCAAGGCCCTGATTGAACAGCAGGACGTGCTGGTGCGCTTTGACGACCTGGTCAACGAAGTGGCGGGGCTTGAGCGTGAACTGTCCGCCTCGCAGCTTGCCGCGAAGGCCTCCATCCGCGACGGAGCCGGAAACGCGCCCGACCTGCTGCTGTTCTCTCGCCTGAACGCGAAGATGCGCACCATTGTGGGCGAGATCATCCGCATGCACGGCAGCAGCCAGTTTGACAGCCGTGATGCCGTGTCGCTCGCCGATGCCATCGAGAGCTTTGCCGTGACGCGCGAGACAGCGCTGGATGGTGATGCCAGCCGCAATATCGCCCCGCTGAAGAACACCGAGGCGCGTGAAGCCCTGCGCAAGAACAATGCTGTTGCTGCGAAGTTTGTCCGGCTTGCGCTGGAAGCGCAGAAGGCACTGCCCGCCCTGGCACAGGCGCGCCATGCCGGTCTGGACGTCTTCAAGAAGAGTGATGAGCTGATGGGCGCCGCCAACGCATTGCGGGCGCGCCTCGTCGAGCAACGCAACACGCAGAACTCGATGCAGTGGGCCATTCTGGGCTTTGCGTCGGCCGCCGTGCTCTCGCTGCTGCTGCTTTGCAAGGCCTACTATGACGACTCCAAGATCCAGGCTGACCGCTCCATCGACAAGCGGTTGGAGGCCGAACGACTGGAGCAGGAAGCCAGCCGCATCAACGACCAGAACCAGGCCGCCATTCTGCGCCTGATGAACGAACTGCAGAACGTGGCCGATGGTGACCTGACCGTGCAGGCCACGGTGTCCGACGACATCACGGGTGCCATCGCCGACTCGATCAACTACACGGTCGAGGAGCTGCGCAGCCTGGTGGGCCGGATCAACCGTACTGCCGCGGCCGTGGCCGAGGCTTCGGCCAGCGCACAGGTCACGGCGTCGCACCTGCAGGCCGTCAGTGAACAGCAATCGCGCGAGATTCGCGAGACCGGTGAGGCCGTCCTGAACATGGCGGCGCAGATCAAGCAGGTGTCTGCTTCTGCCTCCGAGTCGGCCGAGGTTGCACGTCAGTCGCTGTCGGCGGCCAGCCGTGGTCGTGACGCGGTGCAGAACGCCATTGCCGGCATGGGCGGCATCCGCGAGCAGATTCAGGACACCGCCAAGCGCATCAAGCGCCTGGGTGAGTCCAGTCAGGAGATCGGCGAGATCGTCGAGCTGATCTCCAACATTACCGAACAGACCAACGTGCTGGCGCTGAACGCTGCCATTCAGGCGGCATCGGCCGGCGAGGCGGGCCGTGGCTTCACCGTGGTTGCCGAAGAGGTGCAGCGTCTGGCCGAACGCTCGGCCGAGGCCACGCGCCAGATCTCGGCCCTGGTCAAGGCCATTCAGACCGACACGCACGATGCGGTGGCCGCCATGGAACGCAGCACGCAGGGGGTGGTGCGCGGTGCCAAGCTGTCCGACGAGGCCGGCATGGCGCTGATCGGCATCGGCCAGGTGTCACAGGAACTGGCGGACCTGATCATGCGCATTTCCCGCACCACCGAGAACCAGGCGGCTTCGGCGTCGTCGGTGGCGCAGAGCATCCAGCGCATTCTGCTGGTCAACAGCCAGACCAACGAGGGCACGCAGCAAACGGCAGGATCCATTCTGCAGCTGTCCGAGCTGGCACGGGAACTCAAGAATTCAGTGGCCCGCTTCCGGGTGGGGTGAAGTTTCAGGGGTGTGAGCGCATCTCCGGATGGTCCGGCTGCGCGATCCAATCAGTCGAAGAGGGTGACGGGTGGAACACGGCAACAATATCGATATGATGACTCTGTCCTGGTTCGTGCCAGAGATCCGGGAGTCGCTGCAGCACGTCGCGCATGCGCTGGACGAGCTGCGGGCCAACCCGCATGGCCAGGATGCCATCAAGCGCGCACGCCTGCACCTGCACCAGACCCATGGTGCGCTGCAGGTTGCCGGAATTTCCGGTGTGGCACTGCTGACCGAAGAGGCCGAGCATGTGATCTCGGCCTTCGAGGACGGGGTGCTGGAAGCCAACGAATCGAGCATCGATGTCCTCAAGATGGTGATGCGTGCCATCACGGAGTACCTGGAGGACATGCAGGCCAGCGGTACGGTGATTCCGGTGCTGGTGCTGTATCCGTACTACCGTGATCTGGTGGGCCTGCGAAAGGCGGTTCAGCCTGATCCGGCTGCGCTCTTCGATGTGGATCTGGACCGTGCGCTGCCGGCGTCGGTGCGGGCGATGATTTCCGATGCCCCGGACCGTGAAGAGCGGGCCAAGTCTGCCGCACGCGGCTTCGAGCGTGCGCTGCCGGCGCTGATCCGCGGCGAGAATGTCGTGGCGGCCATCGACGGCCTGCACGAGTCCATGGGCCGCATGTTGCGCAATCAGCCCCATGTGGGTGCGCGGCTTTTCTACTGGCTGTCTTATGCGCTGCTTGACGGTCTCAAGCACGGTGCGCTGAAGGTCGATCTGGCCACCCGCCGCGCGGTGGGTCGCATCAACATCCAGAACCGCCACCTGTTCACCGGCCAGTCCGACGTGCCGCCGCAGTTCATCAAGGAACTGCTGATCATCCTGGCGCAGGCAGGCAGCGGCTCGGCCGTCGTGGAAGAGGTCAAGCGTCACTTCCATCTGGCCAGCCTGGTGCCGGCCGACTACGAGCGTCGCCGCTATGGCCTGGCTGATCCGGAGACCATCCGCATCGCCCGCGAGGCGCTGGTTCTGGTGCATCGCACCTGGGAGAAACTGGCGGGCGGCACGCAGGCCGAGGAGCCTGCCTTCGTCGAGGCTGTTGGACATCTGAACCAGGCGCTGGCCAAGACCCATTACGCCGGTCTGGGCATGCTGGGCAAGACGCTGGCCACCATGCCGGCGGCGCTGGCCGGACAGCAGGGCCGGACGCGCGAGATGCTGGCCATCGAGGTGGCCACCGCCGTGCTGTTCATGGAAGAGGCGCTGGCGGGCGCACTGCGCTCCAACCCGGCCTATGACGACCGGGCGCAGGAGCTGGCCGAACGCATCAGCAGCCTGCTGGCCAACCCGGATGCCTTCGACCCCACGCCGCTGCCGTGGCTGGTGGCGCTGTCGAACCAGGCGTCCGAGCGCATGACGCAGGCAGCCTTCGTCAATGAACTGAAGCACAACCTGTCCACCTGCGAGCAGGCGCTGGACGACTACTTCCGTGACGAAACGGCCGTGAATCGTCTGGAAACGGTGGAGCCGCTGCTGGCCGAGACCGCTGCCGTGCTGACCGTGCTGGAATACCAGGACGCCGCCCATGCCTGCCGCGCCATCAGCAAGCAGGTCGACGACATCATCCGTGCCCGCGTCATGCTCAACGATGCAAGCCGCGCCCGCCTGGCTGATGGTCTGAGTTCGGTGGGTTTCTTCGTCGAGACGATGCTGCAGTCGGCGTCGCGTGCCCGCCGTTTCCGCTTCGACGCGCAGCGCGGCATGCTGTTCGAGGACACCTCCATTCCCGAGACGCCGGAAGAAGTCGCAACGGATGCCGATTCCGATGCACTGCTCCGATCGTTTGCTGCCGATGTGCCGGAAGAGGAGGAACAGCCGGCGGCTGCTTCGCAAGAAACCGCTCCTGAGGGCCCCATCGCTGCCGACAGCCTGACGGCGGCAGCAGGTCTGGCGGTGGCTCAGGGTGCGGCTGAAGCGTCTGCATCGAAGGAGCATGACGGGGCAGGGGACGCGCTGGCATTCGAGCTGCCTGCAGCACCGGTCGCCGAGGCCGCCATGCAGCCGGCCGTCGAGGAAGCTCTGGCATTCCCGGCACCGGAAAGCGTGCAGGCCGAGGTGGCGTCCGAAGTGGCTGCGCCGGCCCTGCCCGAAGGTGTGCTGGAAGACGGCAGTGTCGAACTGTCGGCCGATGAGGCCGAGCTGCACGAGATCTTCCTGCTGGAAGCCGCCGAGGTGCTGGACGCCATCGACGAGAACCTGGGCGTAGTGCGCAAGGCGCCGGACGACCGTGAGGCGATGACCACCATTCGCCGCGGCTTCCACACGCTGAAGGGTTCCAGCCGCATGGTGGGTCTGAACGCCTTCGGTGAAGCCGCCTGGGCCTTCGAGCAGATGATGAACCACTGGCTGTCCGAGGACAAGGACGGCACCACGCCGTTGTTCGAGCTGATCCAGGACGGTGCCAACTTCTTCCGCAGCTGGTGCGAGCAGCTGCAGGCCGCGCCGCGCCGTGTGCTGGACGCCAGCCTGCTGACGGCCCGTTGCAATGCCTTCCCCGACAAGCCTGCTGCCGTGCCGGCTGCCAAGCCTGTCGCCCAGCCGGCTGCCCAACCTGTTGCACAGCCTGTCTCCATGCCGGCGGCCCAGCCTGCCGCTCCGTCGGTGGCCCAGCCGGCTGCCAAGCCTGCTGTTCAGCCGGAACCTGTGGCTGCGCAGCCTGCCGAAGAGGCCGAGATGCTGCCGATGCTGTCGCTGGATGGCGAGGCCGACACGCTGCCCATGCCCGAAGTGCACGCACCGGAGCTGCCCACGCTGGACGTGCCGTCGCTGGACGAGGCCCTGTCGGCCGGTGCGCTGCCTGCCTCGCGAGCGGACGGTTTCTCGCAGAGCCACAACTTTGCCAGTGTCTCCCGGTCGATGGCCGAAGGTGACCTGCGTCAGTCGCTGGAAGGCTTCCTGGACGATGCCAGCCATCGCCAGGCCGACATGCCCGTGGCCGATCTGGCCTCCCTGCACAGCGACCCGGTCCGGCCGGCGGATTCCCTGCGGGATGAAGGCTTCGAAAGTCAGCAGGACGACCTGCTGGGCAACGAGGCCTTCGAGGCTCAGGCCGATGATGAAGCCGTCGACGAGCAGGCCGATCTGGATGCCTGGTCCAACGCCATGTCGGGCGAGTCCGCGGACTTCGATTCCATGCTGGGCGAGCTGCCCACCGGTGAGGAACTGACACTGAGCAACGTGGAGGCGGCTGATCTGGATCTGGCCGATGCCTTCATGGTGCCGGCTGATTTCGGTGAGGATGAAGACATTCCGCTGCTGGACATGGGGTCAGCCATGCCGGCCGAGAAACCGACCGAGAAACCAGTCGAGGCTGCGCCGGTTTCGCACGATCCGTTCGACTTCAACGCCGGTTCGCTGGGGGTTGAAACAAAGTCGTTTGCCACCGAATTGTCTTCCGATTCTTCGCAGGAAGAGGCGGTGGACTTCGAGGGATTCCAGTTCGATGACGAACCGGTTTCCGAATCCGCTCAGCCGGAACATGAGGTGACGTCGGTGGCCGAGCAGCCCGTGCCTGCCGCGCCCGTGTCTGCTCAGCCGGCGCCGGCTTCACCGGTGGTGCCCGAGGTTCCTGTTGCGCCGTCCGCACCGGCTCCGGTCGCCAAGGTGGCCCAGCCCGAGCCCCAGGAGTCGATGGTTCGCATCGGCGATCGCCTGGTGGATGCCGAACTCTTCGAGATCTTCAATGCCGAGGCCACGCAGGCCCGCATGCGGATGAACGAGGACTGGCAGGATTGGCACGCTTCCGATGCGCTGCGTGCGCCCGAGCCGCTCATTCGCGCCATGCACACGCTGGTGGGCACGTCGCGTCACGTGGGTCTGGTCCAGGTGCGTGGTATTGCTGCCGCCCTGGAGAAGCTGCTGGTCAAGCAGCGGGAAGTGGCCAAGCCGCTGCCCGATGGCATGAAGGCCAGCATGCAGGCGGCGCTGGGCGTCATCGACCGGATGCTGGCCGAATTCGCTTCGCGCATCGAGCCGGCGGCCGATCCCGAGACGACCCAGCGCATGGAAGCGCTGCTGGCCAACTGGGATGCCGAGATCAACGCCGACAGCCAGCCGGCCAAGCCGGCGGTCGAGCCGAAGTCCGGCCGCGAGATGCGCGGCGAGGACCTGCTGAAGAAGGCTGCCGAAGTGCTGGGGGCTGCCCGGCGCGAGACCGAGGAAAAGAGCGATCCGCTGGCCGGCCTGGTCGACGAGATCGATCCGGACCTGGGCCCGGTGTTCTTCGAGGAAGCCGAAGAGCTGATGCCGCAGGTGGACAACAACCTGCGCGAATGGCGCGAGCGCCCGGCCGATGGCTCGGTGCCTGGCGCGCTGATGCGGCTCTTCCACACCATCAAGGGCAGCGCCCGGATGGCGGGTGCCATGCGCTTCGGCCAGATGATCCACGAGCTGGAGACCCAGGTCGAGGATGCGCTGGCCCAGCCGCCGGTGCAGCCGTCGGTCATCGAGGCGGTGCTGGCCGGCTATGACCAGGCCGTGTCCGCCTACGAGGTGATGCTGCACCCCGAGCTGGCCGAGCAGCGTGCTGCCGAGACCAAGGCCCTGCAGCAGACCTGTGCTGCCCAGGCTGCCAAGGCCGCTCAGGCTGTGCAGGATGGCAAGGAACAGGAGGTGGCGCCCGAGGTGACTGCGCCGCAGGCCCAGCCGGCCTCTCCGTCCCCGCAGTGCGAGGCGCTGGCACGCCAGCAGGCTGCCCAGGCAGCCGCCCAGGCTGCGGCTGATGGTCATGCGCATGATGCGGCCAAGGCGGGCGGCACGCTTCTGGATCCGTCGATGGCTGGCGCGGCCAACCCGGCTGCTGCGGCCCAGCATGTCATCCGCGTGCGCGCCGACCTGCTGGATCGCATGGTGGCCGAGGCCGGCGAGGTGGCCATCGCTCGGGCGCGTCTGGACAGCGAGATGGGCCTGATCCGGGGCGCCATCAACGAGTTGACCGAGAACGTCAACCGCCTGCGCCTGCAGCTGCGCGAGATCGAGATCCAGGCCGACAACCAGATCCAGGCCAAGATCGCCCACTCCAACGAGACCGAGACGGAATTCGACCCGCTGGAGTTCGACCGCTACACCCGCTTCCAGGAAGTGACGCGGATGCTGGCCGAGTCGGTCAACGACGTGTCCACCGTGCAGCAGAACGCGCTGCGCGCCCTGGACGCCGCCATGCAGGACCTGGCGCGGCAGGGACAGGTGAGCCGCAGTCTGCAGCAGAGCCTGATGCGTGTGCGGATGGTGCAGTTCTCGACCATCAACGACCGCCTCTACCGTGTGGTGCGTCAGGCCGGCAAGGACACCGACAAGCGCGTGACCCTGGAGATCAAGGGGGGGCAGGCCGAGATCGACCGCAACGTGCTGGACCGCATGGCCGGCCCCATCGAGCACATCCTGCGCAACTCGGTGGCCCATGGCATCGAGGAACGCGCCAAGCGCGCCGCCAGCGGCAAGCCGGACATCGGGGAACTGACCATCGAGGTCTCGCAGGACGGCAACGAAGTCATCATGCGCTTCCTGGACGATGGCCAGGGCCTGGACTATCCGCGCATCGAGGCACGGGCACGCGAGCGCGGCCTGATCGCCCCCGATCATCAGCCGTCCGAGCGTGAGCTGGCCCAGATGATCTTTGCTCCGGGCTTTTCCACCGCCAAGCAGGTGACGGCGCTGGCCGGCCGGGGCGTGGGCATGGACGTGGTGCGTGCCGAAGTGGCGGGACTGGGTGGCCGCATCGATGTGGACTCCACGACGGGCAAGGGCAGCTGCTTCACCGTGCACCTGCCGGTCTCTCTGGCTGTCACGCAGGTGGTGCTGCTGGAAATCGAAGGCGGCAAGTTCGCGGTTCAGAGCGCTCTGGTCGAGCAGATCGTGCAGATGAAGCCCGAGGCGCTGACCGAGGCCTACCAGGCCCAGCGCGTGGAGATCGCCGGCGAGCGTGTTCCCTTCTACTTCCTGGGCAGCCTGCTGGAGATTCCTGGTGTGAAGCCGGTTGCCCAGCGTGTGGCCCCGGTGGTGGTGCTGCGTGCCGGCGCCACGCGGATCGCTCTGCACGTCGACACCGTGGTGCCCAACCAGGAGGTGGTCATCAAGCACATTGGCCCGCAGCTGGCCCGTCTGGCCGGTGTGTCCGGCGCCACGGTGCTGGGCAACGGTGACATTGTGCTGATCCTGAACCCGGTGCAACTGGCCATGGCCCGCGTGGCCGGCCAGCTGGGCAAGGGCAAGGCCGCCACCTTCAGCGCCAGCGAACTGCAGACGGCTGCCACCGTGATGGTGGTGGACGATTCGGTGACGGTGCGCAAGGTGACGCAACGCCTGCTGGTGCGCGAAGGCTACAACGTGGTGCTGGCCAAGGATGGCGTGGATGCCCTGCGGCAGATGCAGGAAGTGATTCCCGACGTGATGCTGGTGGACATCGAGATGCCGCGCATGGACGGATTCGACCTGACGAAGAACGTGCGCGAGCACGCCGACTTCGCCAACGTACCGATCATCATGATCACCTCGCGGACGGCCGACAAGCACCGCAACCACGCGCTGTCGCTGGGTGTGGACGTGTTCTTGGGTAAGCCGTTCTCCGAGGACGACCTGCTACGCCACGTGCGAAGCTTTGCCAGCCAGCGTGCACCCCGGGCGATGACGAACTGAGCGTCGGGGTGAAGGGCTGCCGGCCTGAGCTGGCAACACCAAGGGGGCAGTCCTCCGATGAGGAGGCTGCCCCTTCTTGTTTTTATGGCTTTGTCTGGACGAAACCGGAACGGTTTCCCCCATCAGGCCTTCATTGCTTGAGAATGAACGTGATGACTTCCTTCAGGTCGTCGTCGCTGATGGCGGCCTTGCTGTTGGGGGGCATGGGGATCTTGCCGAAGCTGCCCTTGCCGCCTTTACGCACCTTGTCGAAGAGCTGCTGGTTGACGTCCTGGCCCTTGTACTTCGCGGCCACGTCCTTGAACGCGGGGCCGACAATCTTCTTGTCCACCGAGTGGCAGGTGGTGCAGGAGGCCTTGTTCAAGGCCGTCTGCGGGTCTGCTGCCAGCGAGGGGGTAGCGAGGGATCCGACCAGCATAGCAGCCAGGATACCGGGGATGAGAGTGCTTTTGTTCATGTCGATTTCTCCGGGTAGTGAACTCGGGGTGAACTGGTGGTGAACCGTTCCGAAGAATCAATTGTTTGCATGGACGCAGGAAAATCCTTGACCGCCCTCAAGACAGGTGCATTTGTCGGGTTTGTATTTTCAAAAGGACTTGCCCGGCATGAAAGGAATATTGCATGAGCTGAGATTTATCAACTTATCGGGCTGATAGAGGTCAATGTATGTGTTTGAAGGATATTTATTTTTATTCTCAGTCTCTTTGTTTTGCTGATCTGTTTGGTGCGCTTGGTCGTTTTGTCATTCTGGGAAGTTGGCCATGCGACGGTGTTTGTCAGAAATAACCGAGATACGGATTATAATGCTTCTTGATAACTACGTGTGATCCAGTCTGATGGGGCGGAGTGGCTATCTCAACGATATATCGCTGAAATTGCGTCAGGCACGTTCGGCCAACATCCTGACACCTTGTGCAAAGACCTTCAGGCTACGCGACGTTGCCCGGTCTGCATCCAGCAGCCTTCCCAGCCTCCGGGCTCCTTCGTTCTTCTGGAAGTCCTTGATGTTCCGCTCAAGCTCGTGCGAGGGCTTTTGGCACTCGTCAGGGTCGGGGAATCGTTTGGCAAGGGTCCGGATCTTCTTCTGGGCCTCTGGATAGGCTGCGATCAATGCGTCGGGGTCGGCCAGGTACCAGGACTCCAGCTCCTGACAGACGAGGCGTATCAGGGTCTTGCGGCCACTGGTGGCGCACATGGTCTGTAGCCGTGCCTTCAGGGCGAGGCAATCGGCATTGTCATTGTCCCGGACAATGACGAAGCGGGCACCAGGTTCCTGCCATGCTTTCAGCTTGACCGGAATGCTCTTGTCGAGATCACTCTTGCCTTGGTGCGGGAGCAGAAGAAAATGCTGCCCCTGTATCCATCCGGGGACCCGACGAGGGAGGTATTCTGCCAGCATGGCCTTCATGGAAGGCTCTTCCAGCAGGAAGATGACACGGCCGCTCACGTGTTCAGTCCTTCAAAGACCCCTTGCTTCCACAGATAGCCGGGCAGGTCGCCGGCGTCAACCAGTGCCTGCAGGTTGGCCGAATCACTGGCATGGGTGATGGTGGTGAAGCCGTTTTCTTTCTTCAGACAGTAGATCTCTTCCAGCTTTAGTGCGTTCAGGAAATCTGGGGAGTGCGTGGAAACGAAGACCTGGCCACCACGACGGGCATAGCTTCTGAATTCCTCGGCCAGTTCCGGCAGCAGATCGGGATAGAGCTGGTTCTCGGGTTCCTCGACGGCCAGTAGCGGAAACGGCCTGGGATCCTGCAACAGGACCAGGTAGGCGAACATCTTGATGGTGCCGTCGGAGACGAAACGGGCGATGAAGGGATCGTGGAATTTCCCGTCCTGAAAGCGCAGGACCAGGCGGCCGTCTTCCGTGGATTTCGCTTCGATATGGCTGATGCCGGGGACACGACGCTTCATGGCCTCCAGGACGGCCTGGAAACGTTCCGGATGATATTGATGCAGGTACTGGGCCACCTGGGCCAGGTTGTCACCCCGAGTGGACAGGTGCTCGGCAAAGCCTTCTTCCGTAGAGGGGCGTGCGTCGGCAATGTGGAAATCGGAGATCTGCCAGTTCTCGATCAGGCTGCGGAACTCGGCCACGACCCGGAACTCCTTGAACTGGCCTAGCCCCTTGATAGCCAACACATCTGGCTCGTCCAGCGCGAATACGGCACGCTGTTCGTCTGTGCCTGCCAGTCCATATGCGGATTCATTGGTGATGGCCGTTCCCGTACCCCGTTGGAAGTCGACGAAGTGCCACGGTCTTCCCTCCTGCCCGCGGCGGTACTTGAGGATCTCGCGCTCAATGAAAACCCGCCCATCCAGCTCGTCGAAGGCCAGCTCATAGGTGGCTAGGCGCCCGCCCGACTCGCGGAACTTGATCTCGATCCGGATGGGCCCCCGCTGGTCGCGGCTGCGCAGTTCCCGCATGGACCCGCGTCGGGCCACCGCCTTGCCTACATTATGGGCAAGTGCATCCTTCAGAAAGGAGAAGACGTCGAATAGGGTGCTCTTGCCGGTGCCATTGGCACCGACCAGCGTCACGAGCCTGGGTAGCCCATCCAGATGTGCATGGCGGAAGGTACGATAGTTCTGGATCTTGATGGATTCGATCTGCATGGGCTCGCCGTGTTGAGGGTATGAAGGAAGAGGGCCGACCTCCCTGGATCAAGCGTTGCTTTCGATGATACTCGGCCTGACAGGGATACAATGCGCTGTCGTCGAACCGAATCGCATTTCCGGGGAGCCTTGTGGTGTTCTGGGCAGGAGCAGGTCACTTCACGTCGCGGGCTGCGGAGCAGGCCGTGATGGCGCATTCGTTGCGTCTGGGCAACGAGCACGGGAGCGCATCATGACCCTTTCTGCCGCCACATCCACCCCCGCCGTCCAGACACTGCTGGCCTTCGACTTTGGCCAGAAGCGCATTGGCGTGGCGGTGGGCAACAGTCTCACCGGTGCGGCGCGACCGCTGGCCACGCTGACCGAGCAGACCACGGACGGACGCTTTGCACGCATCCAGGCGCTTCTGAAGGAATGGCAACCCACCGGGCTGGTGGTGGGGCGGCCGCTGCACCCCGACGGCACCCCGCATGAAGTCACGGCACTGGCCGAGCGCTTTGCACGCCGGCTGGAAGGCCGCTTCGGGCTGCCCGTCTTTCTGGTGGATGAACGCTACAGCTCGGTGGCGGCGCAGGAGCGGATGCGCGACGAGGACGACGAGCGTGCCATGAGCGGTGGCCGGCGTCGCAAGGGCGGGGCGTCACAGGGCGACGATGCGGCGGCTGCGGCCATCATCCTTGAACAGTACCTGAGCGAGACACGATCATGACGACCCCTCTGCCGGCCGATGCCGAGACCCTCTTTGCGCGTCTGCGCGATTCCCTGAAGGACGCTCTGGGCGCCTCCTGCAACGGCCAGGCGCAGGAAGGGCCGGATGCGCTGGCGGGCGTGGACCCGACGATGCCAGTGGGCGAAAGCGCTGCTGGCAGCGGCTCTGAAGCGGCACAGGCAGGCAGTGCGGAGGTCCCCGCCTTCATCGGCATCCACACGGGCGGGGCGTGGCTGGCGGCCCGGCTGCATGCCGAGCTGGGGCTGTCGTCGCCGCTGGGCTTCCTGTCCAGCGCCTTCTACCGCGACGACGTGCAGGCGCGCGGCCTGTCGATGCGGATGCAGCCCACGCGCATCGATTTTGACGTGAACGGGCGCGACATCGTGCTGGTGGACGACATCCTGCACACCGGGCGCACCATCCGGGCGGCGCTCAACGAGATCTTTGACTATGGCCGGCCGGCGCGGGTGCGTCTGGCCGTGCTCATCGACCGCGGCGAACGGGAGCTGCCGGTGCAGCCCGATCATGTCGGGACGCGGCTGGTGCTGCAGCCCGGTGAGAAACTGGCGCTCAGCCAGCGGACCAACGGGATGTTCGAGCTGCGGGTGGAAACGGTACAGGCGTGATCGGCGCTGATCAGGTGTGACCGGGCCGGGAAGGCCGCAAGAGTTCAGCAGAGGTAGAGAGGCAAGACATGCAGATGCAACAGGTGCAAGTGGGCAAGGACGGGCGACTGCGCCACCTGCTCACACTGGAAGGGCTGTCGCGTGACATGATCCATCAGATCCTGGACAACGCGGCGTCGTTCCTGAACGTGTCCAACCGGGAAATCAAGAAGGTGCCGCTGCTGCGCGGCCGTTCGGTGTTCAATCTGTTCTTCGAGGATTCGACCCGCACGCGCACGACCTTCGAGATTGCCGCCACCCGGCTGTCGGCCGACGTGGTGAACCTCAACATCAGCACCTCGTCCACCTCCAAGGGCGAATCACTGCTGGACACCATCGACAACCTGCAGGCCATGGCGGCCGACGTGTTCGTGGTGCGGCACAGCCAGAGCGGGGCGGCGCACCTCATTGCACAGCACGTGGGCGACCATGTGCACGTGGTCAACGCCGGTGACGGACGACATGCACACCCCACGCAGGGGCTGCTGGACATGTACACCATCCGCCACTTCAAGAAGGACTTCACGAAGCTGTCCGTGGCCATCGTGGGCGACATCACCCATTCGCGGGTGGCGCGCTCGGACATCCATGCGCTCACCACGCTGGGCGTGCCTGACGTGCGCGTGGTGGGGCCGCTGACGCTGCTGCCGGGTGGGCTGGAGCAGATGGGCGTGTCGCTGCACACCGACATGCGCACTGCCCTGAAGGACGTGGACGTGGTGATCATGCTGAGGCTGCAGAACGAGCGGATGCGCGGCGCGCTGCTGCCCAGCCCGCAGGAATACTTCAGCCGCTACGGGCTCACGCGCGAGAAACTGGCACTGGCCAAGCCCGATGCCATCGTCATGCACCCGGGGCCGATGAACCGGGGCGTGGAAATCGAATCGGCCGTGGCCGACGGGCCGCAATCGGTCATCCTGCAGCAGGTGACCTTCGGTATTGCAGTGCGCATGGCCGTGATGAGCATGCTGGCAGCGGGATGAAGGAGAACATGATGCAAGAAGGTGTGATCAAGGCAGGCCGCAGCGGGCACGACGCCTCGTTTTCCATCACCGGCGCGCGCCTGGTGGACCCCTGGGTGAAACTGGACATGCAGGCCGACCTGCATGTGGCCGATGGCCGCATCATCGCCGTGGGGGCTGCGCCCCATGGTTTCCGGCCGGCACGGACCATCGACGGCACGGGCCTGGTGGTGTCGCCGGGACTGGTGGACCTGTCCGCCCGCCTGCGTGAGCCGGGCTTCGAATACAAGGCCTCGCTGGAATCCGAAATGCAGGCCGCCGTGGCCGGGGGCGTGACCGCGCTGGCATGCCCGCCCGACACCGACCCGCCGCTGGACGAGCCGGGCCTGGTGGAAATGCTGAAATACCGCGCTCACAACCTGGGACTGGCACACCTGTACCCGCTGGGCGCCCTGACCGTGGGCCTGAAGGGCCAGGCACTGACCGAAATGGCCGAGCTGACCGCCGCCGGCTGCGTGGGCTTTGCCCAGGCCAGCCAGCCCATTCAGGACACCCAGGTGCTGCTGCGCGCCATGCAGTACGCCCATTCCTTCGGCTACACCGTGTGGCTGAACCCCGTCGACCCCTTCCTGTCGCGGGGCGGCGTGATGCACGCCGGGCCGTTTGCCTCGCGGCTGGGGCTGCCCGGCAACCCCGTCACCAGCGAGACCGTGGCGCTGCACACCATCTGCGAACTGGTGGCCTCGGTGGGCTGCCCCGTGCACCTGTGCCGCCTGTCGTCGGCCGCCGGTGTGGAGCTGGTGCGCCAGGCCCGCAAGGCCGGTCTGCCCATCACCGCCGACGTGGCCATCAACCACCTGCACCTGACCGATATCGACGTGGGCTTCTTCGATACCGCCTACCGGGTGGAGCCGCCGCTGCGCGCCCAGCGCGACCGCGACGCCCTGCGCGCCGGTCTGGCCGATGGCACGCTGGACGCCATCTGCTCGGACCACACGCCGGTGGTGGAAGACGCCAAGCGCCTGCCCTTCGGTGAGGCCGAGCCGGGCGCCGTGGGCCTGTCGCTGCTGCTGCCCCTGTCCCTGAAGTGGGGCAAGGAACAGGGCCTGAACCTCGTGTCCGTGCTGGATCGGCTCACCCGCATTCCGGCCGGCATTGCCGGCATCGACCCCGCCCGCAAGAACGAGCCCGCCGGCCTTTCCGTCGGCGCCCGGGCCGACCTGTGCGTCTTCGACCCCGAAGAATCGTGGGTGGTGAACGAGAAAACCCTGTGGGGCCAATGCACCGACACCCCGTGGCTGGGCCGTGAAGTGCAGGGCCGCGTGCGTCTGACCGCCGTGGGCGGCCGTCTGGTCTTCACGCGGTGATCCCCGCCCTGCGCCGCGCAGCGCGTCTGCCCCTGCTGACGCTGCTGCTGGTAGCGGGCCTGGTGGGACTGGCACTGATGCAGCCCTGGCTGCCTCAGCAGGGCAGGCGCGTCCTCATCCGCTGGTGGTCGCGCCTGCTGATGCTCATCTGCGGCGTGAAAGTGCAGGAAACCTGGGCCGGCGACCCCACCCGGCCCCGCACATTGGCCGAACTGGCCCCCGGCCGCCTGCTGGTGGCCAACCACGTCTCGTGGCTGGACATCTTTGCCATCAACTCCCTGGCCACCTCTGCCTTCGTGGCCAAGGCTGAAATAAAACGCTGGCCCGTCATTGGCTGGCTGGTGAGCCTGGCCGGCACCGTCTACATCGCGCGCGGCAACCGCCGCGCCGTCCCCGACGTCTTGCGCCAGATGCGCGAACGCCTGCGCACCGGCTTTCCGGTGGCCCTTTTCCCTGAAGGCACCACCAACGCCGGACCGGAACTGAAACCCTTCCACGGCAACCTGCTGCAGGCCGCCATCGACGAAGAAGCCGAGATCGTGCCCGTGGGTCTGAAATACCTGCACACCGACGGCACCCCGGGCGTGGAAGCGTACTACCTGGACGAGACGACGTTCATGCAGTCGCTGTGGGCCGTGGTGGGGGCGAAGGGGCTGGTGGTGAAGGTGGTGCTGCTGGATGCCGTTCCCTCGGGGGGGAGGGAACGGCGGGTAATAAGTGATGAGCTTCGCAATATTATAAATTACGAACTAGATCGGTGATCTACTTGTTTTTTGTTTCAAAAACGTGGCCGAAAACGTAGTTACTCTCTTCGCTTCAGGGTCCCAATTTTTCCAAATGTCATTTCCGTGTACTTTCTTGCTTCTCTGATGTTATGAGATTTGTGCGGATAGTCTTCTTCGTTCATTGATGATGAAATTGACTTCTTTAAAAGACTTAGCCCCTCCGAAAGAAGCTTAAGTTTGACTTCTCTGCTGGTGCTGCCTGTGTTTGCTGCGTGGTATCTAGAGATCCCCTTTCTCAGTGTGCACAATGATTCTGGTTTTCCGAGTTTTTGTGCTCGATTTATCGATTTGTCGCCGCTCTCGAGGTCGTTGAGTCGATAGTGGCATAGTGCAAGCGTCAAGTACGCGTCGGCGTTATTTGTGTCAAGATCAGTGGCCTTGAGCGCGAGTTCTTTCGCGCGATATGGATTCTGTATGTTGTGAAGCAAAAACCAAGCAAATCGATCGTGCAACGATGAATTCATGGGGTCATCTTCTAGTGCAAGATCGTAATATGATTCCGCTGTTTTGAAATCGCATCTGTTTGCCGCATTCTTTGCTGCTTTGGCGAAGTCGCTTCTGAAGGCATCAACCACGCGATCCCCCTTGTAACTCTGGGCAATCCTATGTCTGGTATTTGCCTGCTTGTCAGCTTGATCTTTTATTGACTTTATCTCGTCTCGTTCTAGTTCGGGAAGCTTTCCAAGGCGTCTTTCAAAGAAAGTTTTTGCAACGTCTACAATTTGAATTTCGTCGTGATCCTTGTATGGGGATAGTGTTGCAAAGTGGGTCTCGTCCAGTGCTTTTCTGAATTCGTCGTTATGTATTCCAGCAAGAGCGCATGTGTCATTAAGGTACTTGTCATCGATGGGGGTTGTTGCGGTTGCAAGGGCTAGAAATACTTTTCTCTGGGATTCATCAATTCGGTTCCATGCGTCTTCATATAGAAAGTCAAGGAGTTCCGTGCTATCTTTTCTGAGAATATTACAAATTGCCGCCTCAATGCTGGTGTTTGTTCTAGAAATATGCTTGACTAGAACATCGATGAGCATGGGTTTATGACCGAGTCGCTCGGAGACTTTTCTTAGGGAGGCGTCGCCTGCTTGTTTGATGGCTGTCGCGTTGTATTTTTCTGCCAGCCTGCGAAGAAGTGCTTTGCTATCTGCTTCGGACATTGGGGAGACGAGAATTGGCTTGAACTCAAGAAGCTCTCTTCTTCTTGAGGTCATTAGTACCTTCCCGATGCTCTTGCCAATTTGCCTTACAAAGCGGACAAAGTCCTCTGTTTCTGTATTAGATGTGCTGAGGGTTTCGGTGTTATCAATTACAAAGATTACGTCTCCCTTTTGAATGTCGTGTTTTTGAAGTTCAGACGCAACCTTGTTTACGAGGTCTATACCGGTTTTTCCAAATAAATCTGAAGGCAATACTTTATTGAAGCAGTACATGACCTCCCTGGCGCACTGCTCCATTGCTTGATTGAGACCTCGGAGTACGCGAAGTCCCTTTTCGGTCCACTGGGTTGTCTTCGCGGAATAATAACATATTATGGTTGGGGGTTGGGATGTGAAGCTTATTTCTCCGTCAAGAACTCTATTAAGGAATTCCAGTGCAAGCGTTGTTTTTCCGATTCCGCCGTCTCCGTATATCAGACAGTACTTTGCTTCGTCTTTGTCATTGATCCATTCTGTTAGTTCGCCAATCTCTTTGCTTCTGCCGGTAAATATATCTGTTTGTCTTGTCGGGATGTTGTTATATATAGAGGTTGGTTTTCCATTGAACGATGCTTCTCTGATAGAGAACTTTTCATCACTATCGGAGTTGATTTTTTCAAAAATTGAGTTTTCGAGTAGGTCTATGGTTCTTTCGAGTGGCCTCTCTTTGTCTAAGGTTTGAACCAATAGCTGCCATATGCCCTTTCTTTTTATGGCCTTCTTAACAATGACCAAGTGTTCTTCATAGATTATGGGTGTGGTTATGGGGATGAGGGTAGAGTCTATGGTTGTTAATAGTTTTCCTTCCTCAATTCGAGGGAGGTGGGCTCCAAAGCACTGTAGTAGGTGCTCGATGATATCAAGCGTTTTTGGTGCCCATTCTTTAGCATCTTCTGTGCCCAGCACACCGTGTGCAATTTTACTGTTTCTAAAAGTCAACCATTCTTGGAGGCGGGATACTAGGTTTTGAGAAGGTGCATTGTCCCCTTTGTACCAGCCAATATTGAACGAGTTTGAGACAAATGATCTAATAATTGGGGTTGAGGCGTCAAGGATTTCAATGGGCAGACTATCGGGAGGATTTGAAAATCTGCTGATTAGTGCAACAATTTGTTTGTTGTATTCCGGGAAGGGTGTTTTCTCGACCAGTATTTCGAGAGATGTAATGGCCGCGACTTGAAGGAGCGATCGAAGGACACATGTCCCATAATTCAGCCTTTCAGTGTCATTCTTGATGGACTTTGTTTTGTTTTGTTGGGTGATAAATTTTTTGAGCGTGATTAATTTTTCCGTTTTGTGGTGGTGTTGATTGTTTAATGTGGGTTTTGTGTTTGGTGTTTGTAATTATTTCGTGGGCTGGTTTGTGGCGCGCCAGTACATAAGCCCGCTTTCGTTCGGGTATGCCGAGCGGTCATCGACGATGTAGCCCTCCGGCGTTTGGAGTTCCTGTCCCCACTTCCAGTCGGCCGGGATGCGCCACACGGTGCATTGCAGGCGCTTCACGAACGACAGGTCTGCGTTGGTGCAGAGCTTGACTTCGTCTTTCTTGCTACCCTTGATCAGCATGAGGCGAACGATGTCACTATCGTTTTTCCATTCCTGAATCGAGCCAAAGGGAACCACTTGGTCTCGTCTCAATTTGGATGGGAGGCCGATCGAGCCGAACCATGGATACGAGGTTCGACCCTGAGGAACGGAGATTGGGTCTCCTTCGGCAAGGTGGCCAAGGTCTTCCTCGATGTTGACGTTGATGAATGGTCCGACTTCGAACTCACTGGTTGTAATGTTGATTATGTAAGAGACATTCATATCGTTAAAACCGCGTTTGATCCATGGGTCTCCGTACAACGGTTTGGAATTGTTCCGAGAGTAATCGCTTTTGCTGTAAACCTTGAACTTGTAGGTGCCTTCTGTGACCGGACGATAGTAGCGTTTTGCGCAGCGTCGGCTTTCTTCTGGAATGGAAATTGCCGGAACCCAGAAGTTCGGGTCTGAGGTGTAGTTGTTCGCATCCAGCACGGCAGACATCTGGACAGGGGCGATGGCTACAGATTGGTAGTCATCCACGCTGGGGCCATCAAAGGACTTGCTGGGAGATGTCCATGTCTGGCAGCGATTCTGTTCAATCATCGCCAACAGAACATCCCCACGCACGCCCTTGCCGGAAATGTTGGGCACCGTTTTGGGTTCCGGAGCTGGCGCCGGCGTCAGCGTAGGGGCCGGCTTGGTGTCTGTCTGTGCTACCGGCTGTGTCGGCGCAAGTGTGGTCGGGGGCAGATTGGTCGTCTGGTTTTGTGGTGCGGTAGGTTCTGGCTGTACGGAGTTGGTCGGCCCGTTGGTAGGCGTGTTCACCTGCCCAGTGGGTATCGGGTTGCTCTGTGGCGTGGTGACAGAGGGCGTGGTGGGCGCGGTGGGCGCGGTGGCGACGATGTTCTGAGTTGGCGTGGGGGCTACGGGGCTGGCGGATACGGCTTTGTCCCGTTCGCTGCCGCCACCGCCGCCGCAGGCGGCGAGCATCACGCTCAGTGCGGTTGCGGTGCAGGTGGTGCGAAGGATATGGGGATGCTTGGCTGCCATGTTGCGTCTCCAGGGTGCAACGTATTGCACAAGATTGACCATGGAGGAATCATATTCTTGGCCTTGGACGGTGCCAGATGTTTCGGCCAAAAAGCGTCAGTCGCAGCAGGGCGAAGGGGTAGTCTGTCGTGCGGCAGCGACGATGGCTGCCGCAGGGCGGTGCCGGCAGGCGCTTTGTCGTGTGCGGATCGCGCGATCAGGCTGCAGAAACCCGCAATGGGCTGCTCTGTATATGCGCCCCCACGCGCCGCATCAGTCCGGTCGGTACGCCGTTACCTTCATAGAGCCCACTCCAAACATCCAGCACCCGGCGAGTCGTGGCACGCACTTCCGCAAGCAGTTCTTCCCGAACCTGTTCTGGTAGCCCCAAGCGCTGGAAGAAGGCGTTGAAGGTGTCCAGCCCGATGGCATCAAAACGCTTGGTGCCTGCCATGTTGAGGGCGATGGTCTGGTCGTGCTGGGTCCAGGCGACGGTGGATACCAGGTCGTAGGCGGGGGCCAGTCGGGGTTTGTTGGGGGTACGGTAGATGAGCGACCAGTTCTTGATGTGGGCGTCTCCGTTGCCCAGCAGGACGTTGAGCGTCAGGCGGCGGGTCATCTCCTTCAGGTCATCGATGCCGCCGGCGTATTGCAGCAGCGTCATCGCCATCATGTCGTAGTTGATGCGGTTGTATTTCTGGCTGGTGCGCAGGCTGAATACTTGGGCGAAGTCTTCGACATGGATGCGTTCCTTCAGGGCCGGGGTCGCAGCACCGTCGTTTGATGGGCTGGTGGCATCGTTCCGATCGAAGCGTCGAATGGCGTAGGAGGGTTCCTCAGGAAGATGACCCAGGATATTGGAAATGCCTTCCAGTTGGTCGGGGTGCAGCAGCAGGGTTTCGGGTACGTCGATACCCACGGCGCGGGCAGTGGCCATGGCGGCGGCTTCCACTTGCGGCAGGCCGGGAAAATCGCGGGAAGGGGGCTTGATGATGTAATTGCCCAGCCGGCCGCCGGTATTGAGGGTGTAGCGTTCCCCTTGTCGCAGCATGGAGAATTTGAGCTGCATGCCGCCCAGTGAGAATTTCAGGTGGGTGGGACCTGCTGTCTGGGGTACGCCATCGTCGGCTGTATCGGCATTGATGGGGGGCGCGCCGACTTGTGTGGCGTGATTCTGGTGCCCCGGCGGCGGTGCGTCGACCGGCCGCAGGATGACGGCTCCCGGCAGGTCATGGCCCAGTGCTTCCAGCAGCAGGAACTCGCGGTCTTCGTGGACTTTCAGCTGCTGGGCGATGCGCGCGCGCATGCCGCCTTCGGGCAGCAGGTTGGAGAAGAAGGGCGGCGCCTTGATGGAGGCCGATTTGTGGCGCGGGTCCAGCAGCAGGCGGCGTGTCTGGGCGTCATCGTCCGGATGGGTCCATGCCAGCGATAGGATTGGCCGCGCGGGGCCTGCGTCCAGATATTCCTCGCTGACGGTGAAGACGGTTCGTTCGTCTGGGTAATGGGTCAGGTAGCCGACGAGGGTATCTGACAGCCACACGCCCAGGGGGCGCGGCGCTTTCATTCCGGATCCGCCAGATAGGCGTAGCGAGTCATCAGGTCCATCGGGCCGAAGTCCTCGTCGGGCTCATGCGCCGGGTCCTGGGGCGGCAGTCTGCCTCGGTCGCGCAGGTTCTGCTGGATGAGGGCGGCCTGGCCGATGGGGACGAGAGCAATCTCCAGGCCCAGCGCCGACACGTAGCTGATGAAGCTGTCCAGGGTTACGTCATGGCCGTTCTCAATGTGCGAGACAGTGGCTTGGCGCAGGGGGCGCGGCTGGCCTTGGCTGTAGTGGCGCAGGGCGCCCTGGCTGCGGCCGGCGGCTTCACGTATCTGGCGCAGCTGCTGGCCCAGGTGGGCCAGTACGTCGGCGTTGTGGGTGGGGCGTGGGGTGGGCATGGTGTGGCTGGCGATGGATCGCTTACAGTATACGTTATAGCGTATTCAACATGGCAGTCTTATACGTAATAAGGTATGGTCAGTTGTCAGGTACCGATGCCCTGGCTGCAGCCTGTTCCTGGATCGGTGTGCGATCTGCCTGTCGTGCCTACCAAGCGGCCTCTCTCCTGTGGCATTGCTGGCCGCGCATGAACAGCTACCAGCAGCGCATGGGCACGCCATCAGTTCGTGGCGCGCCAGTACAGCATCCCGCTTTCGTTCGGGTAAGCCGAGCGATCGTCAACGATGTAGCCTTCCGGCGTCTTGAGTTCCTGCCCCCACTTCCAGTCAGCCGGGATGCGCCACACGGTGCATTGCAGGCGCTTCACGAATGACAGGTCTGCGTTGGTGCAGAGCTTGACTTCGTCTTTCTTGCTACCCTTGATCAGCATGAGGCGAACGATGTCACTATCGTTTTTCCATTCCTGAATCGAGCCAAAGGGAACCACTTGGTCTCGCTTGAATTTGGATGGGAGGCCGATCGAGTCGAGCCTAGGTTGTGCGATTTGGCCTTGAGGAACAAAAATTGGGCTCGTCTCCGCATGGTGGCCGCGGTCTTCCTCAATATCCACTCTTAAGTAGGGCCCTACCTCGATGCTGTCAGTTGTAATGTTGATTGTGTAAACCACGCTTAGACTGTTAAACCCGCGCTTGATCCATGGCTCGCCGTAGAGCGGTTGCGTGTTTCCTCGAGTGTAGTCGTTCCAGCTGAAAATTTTGAATTTGTATGTGCCTTCGGTGATAGGGCGATAGTAGCGTTTTGAGCAGCGCTGGCCTTCTTCTGAAATGAAAAGTGCCGGGGTCCAGTAGTTCGGGTCTGAGGTGTAGTTGTTCGCTTCCAGTGCAGCAGACATCCGGACAGGGGCGATGTCTACGGATTGGTATTCATCCACGCTGGGGCCATCAAAGGACTTGCTGGGAGATGTCCATGTCTGGCAGCGATTCTGTTCAATCATCGCCAACAGAACATCCCCGCGCACGCCCTTGCCGGAAATGTTGGGCACCGTCTTGGGTTCCGGAGTTGGCGCAGGCGTCGGCGTCGGGGCCGGCTTGGTATCTGCCTGTGCCACCGGCTGTGTCGGGGCAAGCGTGGTCGGGGGCAGATGGGTTGTCTGGTTTTGTGGTGTGGTCGGTGCCGGCTGTACGGAGTTGGTCGGCCCGTTGGTGGGCGTGTTCACCTGGCCTGTAGGGGCCGGGTTGTTCTGGGGTGTGGTGACCGAGGGCGTGGTGGGTGCAGTAGCGATGATGTTCTGTGCTGGCGTGGGGGCCACGGGGCTGGCGGATACTGCTTTGTCCCGTTCGCTGCCGCCACCGCCACCGCAGGCGGCGAGCACCACGCTCAGTGCGGTTGCGGTGCAGGTGGTGCGAAGGATATGGGGATGCTTGGCTGCCATGTTGCGTCTCCAGGGTGCAACGTATTGCACAAGATTGACCATGGAGGAATCATATTCTTGGCCTTGGGCGGTGCCAGATGTTTCGGCCAAAAAGCATCAGTCGCAGCAGGGCGAAGGGGGCGGTCTGTCGTGCGGCAGCGACGATGGCTGCCGCAGGGCGGTGCTGGCAGGGAGTTTGTCGCCCCCCTCAATCCTTCCCGCCGCGTTTGCGACCGGGGCAGGGCTGCTGGAAGAGCTGGCGGTTTTCCAGGCGGATGGCGGTGAGGCTGCCGCCCCAGACGCAGCCGGTGTCCAGGGCGATGAGGTCGGGTTGCAGCTTCAGGCCCAGGGATGACCAGTGGCCGAAGATGATGGGGCGGCCGGCAGAGCGGCGGTTGGGGGCTTGGAACCAGGGGATGAGGCCTTCGGGAGCGTCGGCCGGGGCTTCGGTGCATTTGAAGTCCATGCGGCCGTCGGTGTGCAGGTAGCGCAGGCGGGTGAGGCCGTTGACGATGCAGCGCAGGCGGTCGTCGCCGCGCAGGCTGTCGCTCCAGCGGTCGGGGGTGTTGCCGTACATGACGGACAGGAAGTCCTGCCAGTGGGGGCCGCTCAGGACTTTCTCCACTTCGTGGGCCAGGTCGCAGGCCTGCTCGAATTCCCATTCGGGCAGCAGGCCGGCGTGCACCATGAGGAAGTCGCCCTGGCGCAGGGCCAGGGGACGGGTGCGCAGCCAGTCGATGAGTTCGGGGGCGTCGGGGGCGCGCAGGATGGGTTCCAGGGTGTCGCCGGGGCGCGGGGTGCGGATGCCGGCGTATTGTGCCAGCAGGTGCAGGTCGTGGTTGCCCAGGACGGTGCGGGCGCGCAGGCCCAGTTGGCGGATCTGACGCAGGGTGCCCAGGGAGTCGGGGCCGCGGTTGACCAGGTCGCCGCAGAACCAGAGCGGTTCGGTGGGGGCGGCGCCGATTTTCTTCAGCAGTTGTTCCAGCGGCTGGCGGCAGCCTTGCAGATCTCCAAAGGCCAGTGTCACGTCGAGGTCCCCCGTGTCAGTGTTTTCGCTTGCGTCCGCGCCGGTTGCCGCCTTTGGCAGCCTTGGCAGCGGGCTGGGAGGGCGTGGTGTTGGTCGGTTCGCCGGCGTCGGCTTCCGCTGCGGGGGCGTCGGCGGTGGCCGCGGCGGCCGGTTCGGCGTCGGCGGCTTCGGCCGTGGCAGTGGCCTCCTGTTCAGGGGCAACGGCGTCTGCCTTGGCGGGCTCGTCTTCTGCCGGGCTGGCCTTGGCAGCCTCAGTTGCAGCCGTTTCGGTGGCCTGCGACGTGGTGGGCGCAGCGGCGGATGAGGTCGCCGGCGTGGGCAAAGCCACCGATTCCGCCGGCGTGGCCGAATCTGCTGGTGTGGTCGACTCGGCCGACGCAGCGGCAGGTTCATTAGCCGGCTCGGTCCGGGTGGCCACCTGGGCCAGGTGCTTCAGGCGGGCCAGCAGGGCGTCGTTGTCGGGCAGCAGGGCGGCCAGTTCTTCCCGGGATTGCACGGCGTCGTCCTGGCGGCTTCCTGCCAGGGGGGGCGGTGCGGTGTCAGGCACGGCAGGGCGGGCCGCGGGTGTCTGCCGGTTGACCGGAATGGGCTGGGCCACGGGGTCGCGCAGCATGGAGACGGCAAGCGGGGAAGGCTCGATTGCCGCAGGGGCCAGGGCAGCGCCTGCCAGCCGGGCGGTAACGGTGCTTCCGGCTGTGGCGGGTGTGCTGGCCGGGGTGGCGGGTGCCGAAACAGGTTGCCGGGGTGTGGCTGGCGCCGTGGCCGTGGCTGCCGTGTTGGTCGACGGTGCCTTGGTGGCGCCGGCGTCCGGTGCGGCTTGGGTCTCTGCGGCCGGCGGCAGGGCAGCCGGACGGGCGCCCGGGGTGGCCACGGGCGGGTACAGGGGGGCTGGCTTGTATTCGGGCACCCACAGGGTCAGCATCTGGCGCACTTCGGCGTCGCCCACGGGGCCGGGGGATTCCAGCCAGCGCTTGACGGAGATGTCCCAGCTGGTGCCCGGGGGATCGATGGGGCGGGAAACGCGCAGCTTGGCGTGCGGGGTGGGCAGGGTCTTCTCGTTGTCGGCCAGCAGTTCCTCGAAGAGTTTCTCGCCCGGGCGCAGGCCGGTGAAGGCGATGGGGATGTCGGCTTCGGTGTAGCCGGACAGGCGCACCATGGTGCGGGCCAGGTCGACGATGCGGATGGGCTGGCCCATGTCCAGGACGAAGGTCTCGCCGCCGCGTCCCATGAGGCCGGCCTGCAGCACGAGCTGGGTGGCCTCGGGGATGGACATGAAGTAGCGGGTGATGTCGGGGTGGGTGACGGTGATGGGGCCGCCGTTGGCGATCTGCTCGCGGAACTTGGGAATGACGCTGCCGCTGGAGCCCAGCACGTTGCCGAAGCGCACCAGCACCATGGGCAGGGTGGCCATGCTGTGCTGGTACTGCAGGATCATCTCGGCCAGGCGCTTGGTGGCGCCCATGACGTTGGTGGGGTTGACCGCCTTGTCGCTGGAGATGTAGACGAAGCGCTCGATGTCGAAGCGCGAGGCCACGTCGGCCAGGACGCGGGTGCCCCAGGCGTTGTTGCGCACGGCCTGCCAGGCGTTGTTCTCTTCCAGGATGGGAACGTGCTTGTAGGCGGCGGCGTGGTAGACGATGGTGGGACGGTGGCGCTCGAAGATCTCCTGCAGGCGTGCGGCGTCCTTGATGTCGCCGACGATGGGCACGAGGCGCTGTTCGGGGAAGGCGCGCTTGAGGTCTTCGGTGACGCGGTAGAGGGCGAACTCGCTCAGCTCGTAGACGATGATCTGGCCGGGCTTGAAGCGGGCGATCTGGCGGCAGAGTTCGGAGCCGATGGAGCCGCCGCCGCCGGTGACGAGGACGGACTTGCCTTCCAGCATCTGGCGCAGGCCGCCGGTGTCGAGGCTGACGGGGTCGCGGCCCAGCAGGTCGTCCACGTCCACGTAGCGGATCTGGGAGACCTTGACCTGGCCGCTCATCAGTTCCTGCACGTCGGGGATGACCAGCAGCTTGATGTGGGCGCGTTCGCACAGCTCGAAGACGCGCCGGCGGGTGGCGTGGTTGGTGGCGCCGACGGCCAGCACGGCGTGCTTGCAGTTGCTGTCGCGGGCGATCTGTTCAAGCTGTTCCCAGTGACCCAGAATGCGCACGCCACCCATCTGGCGACCGACCTTGTTGGGGTTGTCGTCCAGCACGCCAATGACGTACCAGTACGGGTTGCGGTTGAGCTCGTCGATGAGGGAGAGGGCAGCATTGCCCGCTCCCAGCAGGATGACGGGCTGGGGCTCGACCCCCTTGGCGCCCATGGCCTTTTCCTTCCACCAGCGGTAGAGCAGGCGCCCGGCGCACATGAAGAGGATGAGCAGCAGCGGGTTGAGGAAGTAGAGCGAGCGCGGCACGCCCAGGCCGTTGCGCCAGAGCAGCAGCAGGATGGGGATGATGAGCGCGGAGGTGCCCACCGACATGGCGATGAGCCGCATGTCGTGGATGGAGGCGTAGCGCCAGATGCCCCGGTACAGCCCGAAGTAGACGAAGCAGCCCACCTGCACGGCCAGCACGGCGGGCAGGGTCTGGAAGAGGATGATCTGCGTGGAGCGGTCCAGCTCGAAGTTCCAGCGCAGCGAGAAGGTGAAGGTCCAGACTAGGGCGGCCACGATGATGTCGTGGCCGATGGCAATGAAGGTGCGCGGATTGACGTTGAACAATCTCATGTCAGGAAACGGGCTCCTTGCGGCCGGCGCCCAGCACGTAGGCGGCGATGACGAGCGGCAGGTAGGCCAGGGCAACCAGATGCCAGGCCAGGCCGGGCTGCAGGCGGGCAAGCGCTGCCAGGGGCAGAAGCCAGAGTACATTGATCAGGCAGTATACAAGTGTGACCCGTGCATGGCTGTTCCAATGCCTGCTGAGGCGCTGGTAGGCGTGGCTGCGATGCGCATCGCCCACACGCTGGCCGCTGAGCAGGCGGCGCAGCAGCGTGACGGTTGCATCGGTGATGAAGAGGGCACCCAGGATCATCCAGCTGGTAACGGGTATGCCGTAGGCTGCGCTGACATCGGTCCCGCCGGTCAGCCGGGCCTCGCGCAGCCAGGTCAGGTGGCCGGTGATGTCCAGGCCGGCCACGGCCAGGATGGAAAAACCCAGGAAGAGGCTGCCGGCATCGCCCATGAAGATGCGGGCCGGCGCCCAGTTGTGCACCAGAAAGCCCGCGGTGGCGGCGGCGATGATGAGGCTGCCGGCCGACCAGGGGTCGGTCATCAGGAACTGCAGCTGCAGGCGCTCCAGCAGGCCGGAGGTCATGTCGGCGCCGTTTTCGGCCAGCATGAGGCTGCGCAGCAGCACGCCGGCCAGCAGCATGAAGAGGGCCTGGCTGGCGGCGATGCCGTCGATGCCGTCCATGAAGTTGTAGAGATTGATCCACCAGGTGCCCAGCAGCATCAGGGCCACCACCAGGCCCAGGGTCATGAGGGCGGGCAGCAGGGCGTCGCGAGCCTCTGCCTGGGTGAAGCTTTCGGACATGCCGGGCAGGCCCCAGCCGGCCAGCAGTTGCCAGAGCTGTTCCTTCAGGCTGGCCCAGGCGCTGCCCGCACCGGGCAGGCTGGAGAGCACCACCAGCAGCCAGGCGCAGCAGAAGAGCTGAAAGCCCAGCCGCAGGCGGATGCTGAGCGGCTGGCGGTCGTCCTGCAGGCCCAGGATGCCCAGGACCAGCGCGGCAAGGAGGAGTGGCAGGGCGATCCAGACCAGGGGCCCCAGGCTGTAGAGCCAGGCCGCATCCTGCGCCAGCAGGCTGGCGAAGGTGCCCTGGTCGAGGGGCTGGCCCGGACCTGCCAGATGGGGCAGTGCGGCCGCGGCCAGGGCCAGCAGCAGGAAGCCTGCCAGGCTGGCGGCCACGATGGCCGCGCCGCCGCCGCGCGGGGTGACGCGGGTGTGGGAGGAGCGTTCGTTGGGGATGTCTTCCAGCCCCCACGCCACGGCGTTCCGGATGATGAGGCCGGTGCCTGCCCAGGCGAGGGCGGCGGTGGCGGCAAGTATCAGCAAAAGCGTGATGGAGGTCACCTAAGTCTTCCTGGGAATGGGGGGAATGCCATGAGGGCGAGGGCCGGGACCGCTTATACTCCAAAAATTATGCGCCTGTTCGGGGCTGATCCGAGCGTTGCCGCCGGGGCGCGTTCCATTGCCGGACAGCGGTCCGGCTTCAATCGGAAGGATACTGAATACATGATTCTCGTGACAGGTGGTGCCGGTTTCATCGGCTCGAACTTCGTGCTGGACTGGCTGGCTGGCAGTGACGAGCCGGTGGTCAACGTCGACAAGCTCACCTACGCCGGCAACCGGCAGAACCTGGCGTCGCTGGAAGGCAACCCGGCGCACCACTTCGAGCAGGTCGACATCTGCGATCGCGAGGCCATCGACGCGCTGCTGGCCAAGTACAAGCCGCGTGCCATGGTGCACTTCGCGGCGGAAAGCCACGTCGACCGCTCCATCCACGGCCCGGCTGCCTTCGTGCAGACCAACATGGTGGGCACGTTCACGCTGCTGGAAGCCGCCCGTCAGTACTGGAACCAGCTGCAGGGTGCCGAGAAGGAGAACTTCCGCTTCCTGCACGTCTCCACCGACGAGGTGTACGGTTCGCTGGAAGCCGACGATCCGGCCTTCACCGAGACCACGCCCTATCAGCCCAACAGTCCGTACTCGGCCAGCAAGGCCGGGTCCGACCACTTGGTGCGCGCCTATTTCCATACCTATGGCATGCCGGTGCTCACCACCAACTGCTCGAACAACTACGGGCCCTACCACTTCCCCGAGAAGCTCATCCCGCTGGTGATCACCAACGCACTGGCCGGCAAGAACCTGCCCATCTACGGCGACGGCAAGAACGTGCGTGACTGGCTGTTCGTGAAGGACCACTGCAGCGCCATCCGCCGCGTGCTGGAAGCCGGCAAGCCGGGCGAGACCTACAACGTGGGCGGTCACAACGAGAAGACCAACATCGACATCGTGCGGCAGATCTGCAAGCTGCTCGACGAGATGAAGCCCGATCCGGCCGGTTCCTACGAGCGTCTCATCACCTTCGTGAAGGACCGTCCCGGTCACGACCGCCGCTACGCCATCGACGCTGCCAAGATCGGCCGCGAGCTGGGCTGGACGCCGGCCGAAACCTTCGAGACGGGCATCCGCAAGACGGTGCGCTGGTACCTGGACAACCAGGACTGGGTGGCCAACGTGCAGTCGGGCGCGTACCGCGAGTGGATCGAGCACAATTACCAGGATCGCAAGGGCGACGCGAAGCAGTGAGCGTGGCCGACGCCTGGCACTGACGAATCCAAACCTAGCGAGCCAATTTCCATGAAAGGCATCATCCTTGCCGGAGGTTCCGGCACCCGGCTGTACCCGGTGACGCAGGCTGTGTCCAAGCAGCTGCTGCCCATCTATGACAAGCCGATGATCTACTACCCGCTGTCGTGCCTGATGCTGGCCGGCATCCGCGACATCCTGATCATCTCCACCCCGCAGGACACGCCACGCTTCCAGCAGCTGCTGGGCGACGGCAGCCGCTGGGGCGTGTCGCTCAGCTATGCGGTGCAGCCCTCGCCGGACGGCCTGGCGCAGGCCTTCATCATCGGTGAGTCCTTCATCGGAAACGACAGCTGCGCGCTGGTGCTGGGCGACAACATTTTCTACGGCCACGCGCTGGGCGAGGATCTGGCACAGGCCGGCCGCCAGGAAAGCGGCGCCACGGTCTTTGCCTATCGTGTGCACGATCCCGAGCGCTACGGCGTGGTGGAGTTCGACGCCGAGGGCCGCGCCGTCAGCCTGGAAGAGAAGCCCACGCAGCCCAAGAGCCGCTATGCGGTCACCGGCCTGTACTTCTATGACAACCAGGTGGTGGACATCGCCCGCAACCTGAAGCCGTCGCCGCGCGGCGAGCTGGAAATCACCGACGTGAACCAGCACTACCTGAAGGCGGGTCAGCTGAAGGTGAAGACGATGGGTCGCGGCTATGCGTGGCTGGACACCGGCACGCAGGAGTCGCTGATCGAGGCATCGATGTTCGTGCGCACCATCGAGAAGCGCCAGGGCCTGAAGATCTGCTGCCCCGAGGAGGTGGCCTTCCGCAGGGGTTACATCACGGCAGACCAGCTGGCCAAGCTGGCCGAGCCGCTGAAGAAGAGCGGCTATGGCCAGTACCTGCAAACCATTCTGAATGAACGGATTTTCTGATGAAGCGTATCGATACCGCCCTGCCGGACGTTTTCCTGATCGAACCGAAGGTGTTCGGCGACAGCCGTGGCTATTTCTACGAAAGCTACAACCAGAAGGTCTTCGACGAGATGGCGGGTTCGCACGTGGAATTCGTGCAGGACAACCAGTCCCGTTCGGCCAAGGGCGTGCTGCGCGGTCTGCACTATCAGATCCAGCAGGCGCAGGGCAAGCTCATCCGCGTGATGGAAGGTGCCATCTTCGACGTGGCCGTGGACATCCGCCGTGGCTCGCCCACCTTCGGCAAGTCGGCCGGTTTCGTGCTGTCGGCCGAGAACAAGCGCATGGCCTGGATTCCGCCGGGTTTTGCCCACGGCTTCCTGTCGCTGGAAGACGGCACCACGGTGCTGTACAAGGCCAGCGATTTCTACGCGCCGGCGCATGAGCGCTCGCTGCTGTGGTCCGACCCGGTGCTGGGCATCGAGTGGCCGCTGGATCAGGTGGGCGGTCTGTCGGCCGTGCTGGTGTCCGACAAGGACAAGATCGGCAAGCCGCTGGCCGAGGCCGATGTCTACGCAGAGGGGCAGCCATGAAATTCGTAGTGACGGGAACCACCGGGCAGGTGGGCTGGGAGCTGATCCGCGCGCTGCAGCCGCTGGGCGAGGTGGTGCCGGTCTCCATCGACGACCTGGACCTGACCGATGCCGAGGCCACGCGCCGGCTGCTGGACCGCGTCAAGCCCGATGTGGTGGTGAACCCGGCCGCGCACACGGCGGTGGACAAGGCCGAGACCGAGCAGCAGGAGCTGGCCCGGGTGCTGAACGCCGACGTGCCGGCCGTGCTGGCCGACTGGTGCAAGGCCCACGGCGCGCTGCTGGTGCATTACTCCACCGACTATGTGTTCAACGGCGAAGGCACGCGTCCCTGGAAGGAAGACGATGCCACGGCGCCGCTGAACGTCTATGGCGTCACTAAGCTGGCCGGTGAACAGGCCATCCAGAAGAGCGGCTGCGCGCACTTGATCCTGCGCACCTGCTGGGTGTATTCGCTGCACGGTGGCAACTTCCTGAAGACGATGGTGCGGCTGGCCTCCAGCCGTGACCACCTGAAGGTTGTGGCCGACCAGTACGGCGTGCCCACGCCGGCCTCGTTCATCGCCGACGTGACGGCCGAGCTGATCCGTCGCCGCAGCTTCGATCCGAAGCTGGCCGACTGGTCGGGCATTCTGAACCTGGCGCCGTCGGGCGAGACCACTTGGCACGGCTATGCCCAGACCGGGCTGAAGCTGCTGCACGAGGCCACGCTGGCCGCGGGCGAGAACACCGCCCAGCGCCCGCGCCCCGAATGGCAGGTGCCGCGCATGCCCACGCTGGAAGCCGTGCCGGCCACCGAGTTCCCGGTGCCCAGCAAGCGGCCCAGCAATTCGCGGCTGGACCTTACCCGCATCCAGCAGGTGTGGGGGCTGCGGATGCCGCCGTGGGATGAGCTGCTGAAGACGGTGCTGCGCGACGCCTGATCGCCGCAGCAGGCAGCCTCGCTGAAGGTGTGGCTGCCTGAAGGTCATTCAGGACCGAGGGGACGCTCCTGGCAGGGTGCCGGGGCGTCCCTCTTTTCATTCAGGGGGCATGTTTTTGCATCCATGGGGGCATGCCGGTCATGCGCCGCGCACGGGCCTTCGGGGAAGGTGCTGGCGGCGGGTATTTCGGCCGTGAAGCGCCCTCTCCCGGTCATGAGAAGGGCCCTTTGCAGGGTGTTTTCACAAGAACCAAGTTAAAATATTGGAAGTCGTCAAGCTGGTGTATCTGATTTAATACAAAGATGGGTGATTTTGATTGTTAAGCGTTGCAAACCCATCTAATTGTTCAGTTTGTATTAATTGTTGGCAAATTGGTAAAACCGGAGACGCCGTATTGTTTTTGATGGGTGGGCTTTTCTGTGTGGGTAGAATGCTACAGCTTTGAATTCTGGCTGGCAGCGAGCCTATAAATGTGCGGAATTGCGGGATATTTTGAACCTGGCCAGCGACGTGCGTCGCAGGAGCTGTTGCTGAAGATGGCTCAGGCCATCCATCATCGCGGACCGGACGACGCAGGGGCATGGACAGATGATGGCGTGGGCATGGGGTTGGGGCATCGACGCCTCTCCATCCTGGATCTGTCACCGGCAGGCCATCAGCCCATGGTCTCGGCCTCGGGCCAGCGGGTGCTGGTCTTCAACGGCGAGATCTACAACTTCACCGAGCTGCATGCCGAGCTGGAGCAGCAGGGCAGGGCGCCGGCCTGGCGGGGGCATTCCGATACCGAGACGCTGCTGGCTGCCTTCGAGGCCTGGGGCGTCGAGCAGACGCTCAAGCGTGCGCGGGGCATGTTTGCCCTGGCGCTGTGGGACCGTCAGAACCGGACGCTCACGCTGGCGCGTGACCGGCTGGGCGAGAAGCCGCTCTACTACGGCTGGCAGATGCAGGGACAGCAGCCGGCCTTCCTGTTCGGTTCCGAGCTGAAGGCGCTGCGCGAGCACCCATCCTTCGCGGGCGAGGTGGATCGCTCGGCGGTGTGCCTGCTGCTGCGCCACAACTGCGTGCCGGCGCCGTATTCCATCTACCGGGGCATTTCCAAGCTCATGCCCGGGCACTACCTCACGCTGACCGAGCAGGACCTGCAGGCACAGCGTCTGCCGGCGTCCACGCCTTACTGGTCGCTGGCCGAGGTGGCGGTGGCCGGTGTGGCCGCACCCTGGCACGGGTCCGATGACGAGGCCATTCGCGAGCTGGATGCGCTGCTGCGCAACGCCATCGGCCAGCAGATGGTGGCTGACGTGCCGCTGGGCGCCTTCCTGTCGGGCGGCATCGATTCGTCCACCATCGTGGCGCTGATGCAGGCGCAGTCGACCAAGCCGGTGAAGACCTTTTCCATCGGCTTTGACGAGGCGGGCTACAACGAGGCCGTGTACGCCAAGGCGGTGGCCGATCACCTGAAGACCGAGCATACCGAGCTGTATGTGCAGCCGGCGCAGGCGCAGGCGGTCATTCCGCGTCTGCCCACGCTCTACGACGAGCCCTTTGCCGATTCGTCGCAGATTCCCACCTTCCTGGTGTCGGCGCTGGCGCGCAAGAGCGTGACGGTGTCGCTGTCGGGCGATGGGGGCGACGAGCTCTTCTGTGGCTACAACCGCTATCAGATGACGGCCCAGCTCTGGAACCGTCTGGGTTCGCTGCCGCTGCCGCTGCGCCGGATGCTGGCCGGTGGCATTCACCTGCTGTCCCCCACGCAGTGGAACCAGCTGGCCCGCAAGCTCCCGGGGGCGGGTTCGCGCTACGTGAACCTGGGTGAGAAGCTGCACAAGGGGGCAGGCGTGATGGGCGCGCGCTCCATCGAGGACCTGTACCTGGGCTTTGTCAGTCACTGGCCCGACCCGGCGTCGGTCGTGATCGACGGGCGGGAGCCGCCCACGCTGGTGACGGGCAACCGGCCCGACCTGCGTGGTCTGGATGGCGTGCAGCAGATGATGGCGCTGGATGCGCTGACCTACATGGCCGACGACATCCTGGTGAAGGTGGACCGGGCCTCGATGGGTGTGTCGCTGGAAAGCCGCGTACCCTTCCTGGATCACCGGGTGGTGGAGTTCGCCTGGCGGCTGCCGCAGTCGCTGAAGCTGCGCAATGGCCAGGGCAAGTGGCTGTTGCGGCAGGTGCTGTACCAGTACGTGCCCCGTCAGCTCATCGAGCGGCCCAAGCAGGGCTTTGCGGTGCCCATCGACGCCTGGCTGCGCGGTCCGCTGCGTGACTGGGCCGAAAGCCTGCTGGACGAATCGCGTCTGCGCCAGGAGGGCATCTTCCAGCCGGCCGCGGTGCGCCAGAAATGGAACGAGCACCTGTCCGGCAAGCGCAACTGGCAGCACTGGCTGTGGGATGTGCTGATGTACCAGGCCTGGGCCGAGGAACAGAAGAAGTGAGGCCCGGGGCAGGTCTGCTGCATGCAGACCTGTCGGAGTGACTGAGCGCCGGAATGCCCGGCCCCGTCTTCGGAGGAGACTTCTGCGCAATGGCGCAGCCCGTGAAGGGCTCGGGGGCTCGGACATGCCGCCCCCGTTGCTTTACCCGCTTGTGCGCCCGTTTCTGCGCCCGTGGCCGGGGCGCCGGATGTCACTGCATCCGTTTCAGCGCCGTCGGAGCATCCACCGGGGGCTTCCAGCCCAGCTGCTGGCAGAAGCGCTGGTTGTCCACGGCCAGTGATCCGGCCAGGCGCTGCCAGATGCCCGATTTGCCTGCCAGCCTGGCCAGGCCGGCCAGCAGCGCCGGCGGCACGGGCAGCAGGCGGGCCGGCTTGCCGGCGGCCTGGGCCATGGCCCGGATGAGGGCCGGCGTGGAAAGTGCCGGACCATCGCTGAGGTGAAAGAGCCCGGCCGCGCGCCCGGGGTTCTCCAGAATGGCCATGACGGCGCTGCACAGGTTGTCGATGGCCAGGAAGCTGCGCTGGTTGTCGACAGAGCCCAGCGGCAGCGGCAGGCCACTGGTGGCCAGTTTCTGCAGGGCCGCAAAGTTGGCCTTCACGCCCGGGCCATAGACCAGCGGCGGTCGCAGGATGGTGATGGCCGGGCCGTGCTTCAGACGCTGCAGGTGGCGCTCGGCCGCCAGCTTGGCAAAGCCGTAGCAATCCTCGGGGCGGGGCGGATCGTCCTCGCGCAGGGGGTGTCCGGGGGCCGACCATTCACCGGCGGCCTTGATCGAACTGAGAAAGATGAACTGCGCCACGCCGGCGCGGGCGGCATCGCGCGCCAGCCGGTGCGGTGCCCGCACGTTCACGCGCCAGAGCTGGCGCTGACTGTCGCGGTTGGCATCCAGTGGCACATGGGCAATGCCGGCACCGTGAATGACGGCGCGGGCGCCCGCCAGCACCGGCTGCCAGTCGGCATCGGGCCCGACACCCGGATGGGCCAGAACCTGCAGACGCTGGCTGCGGATCCAGTCTTCCATGCTTCCCCCAGGGCCCGTGCCTGTGGGCGTGGTGCCGGCCTGACCGCTGCGTGTCTCGATCCCCCCGGGAGATGAGGGTGACAACCGGAAGGTTGCGGGGTTGCGCGTGATGGCGCGCACGCTGTAGCCGGCTTCCAGAAGCTGGCGCACCAGGTGCTGACCAATGAAGCCGCCGGCACCGGTGACAACAATGGGTGCGAAAGTGGACGGCGCAGTGTCGGATGGGCGGATGTTACGGTTTTCCATGGCGGAAGATTGTATAGTTGCGCCCGGACGGCCCAGGTGGGCGCCGCATGGGTTCTGGGTGTTTTTCGGCAGGGCCCGGGCGTTCGTGTCAGCAGGGTTGTCCATGGCTTGCGCGCGTTCGTGCGGGTGGGCCGCTCCGGTGTGCAGACCGGGGGCGGGCATCAGGTTCGGTGGCGTGTTTCGGTACTGCCCGGATGTGCGGGGTGGCGTGCGTGGATGGGCAATCTGGGGTATTGTTAGAAACATCCCGGAATGTGTCCTGGCGGGTTCGTGCGCCGGCAAATCCCAGGTTCTCGGATGTGGTCCGTCGCGTCGCGAATCGTGCGGGGCAGGGCATGTCCCGGGCAGGAAACAGCAGAACAACAAGTCTCAGGAAGCCGCGAATTTCCCATGATCGATCAAGTCCTTCCACCTGCCCAGGCGCCTGCGGTCTCCGCGGCCATCTTCAAGGCCTATGACATCCGCGGCATCGTCGAGACCGCACTGACGGAAGAGGCCGTCTCGGCCATCGGCCTGGCGCTGGGCGCCAAGGCACGCGCCCGGGGCATTGGCCAGGTGGTGGTGGGCCGCGACGGCAGGCTGTCGGGCCCCGCATTGGCGCGGGCGCTGTCGGCCGGCCTGTGTGCAGCCGGGGTGGACGTGATCGACATCGGCATGGTGCCCACGCCGCTGGTGTACTTCGCCACGGTACTGACCGGCAGTGGCACGGGCGTGGCCGTCACCGGCAGCCATAACCCGCCCGAGTACAACGGCCTGAAGATGATGCTGGGCGGCGCCACGCTGCACGGCGAGGACATCCGCGACATCGCGGCCACGCTGGCCGATCCGGCACGCTATGCGGCGCTGTTTGCTGCCACGCCGGGCACGGTGCGCACGCGGGACGTGGTGCCCGACTACATCGCCCGCATTGCCGGCGAGGTGAAGCTGGCCCGCCCCCTGAAAGTGGTGGTGGATGCCGGCAACGGCGTGGCGGGTGCAGTGGCACCGGCGCTGCTGCGGGCGCTGGGCATCACGGATCTCACCGAGCTGTACTGCGAGGTGGACGGGCATTTCCCGAACCATCACCCCGATCCGGCCCATCCCGAGAACCTGCGCGACCTGATCCGCGAGGTGCAGGCCCGCCATGCGGACATTGGCCTGGCCTTCGATGGGGACGGCGACCGGCTGGGCGTGGTCACGCGCAACGGCCAGATGATCTTCCCCGACCGGCAGCTGATGCTCTACGCGGCCGACGTGCTGGAGAAGAACCCGGGCGCCACCATCATCTACGACGTGAAGTGCACCCGCAACCTGGCGCCATGGATCCGTGCACGGGGTGGGGAGCCGCTGATGTGGTGCACCGGCCATTCGCTGGTCAAGGCCAAGATGAAGGAAACCGGCGCGAAGCTGGCCGGTGAGATGAGCGGCCACATCTTCTTCAATGACCGCTGGTACGGCTTTGACGATGGGCTCTACACGGCAGCGCGGCTGCTGGAGATCCTCGCGCGCGTGCCTGATCCGGGCGCGTTGCTGGAGGGCCTGCCCGATGCCAGCAGCACGCCCGAGCTGCAGGTGCCGCTGGCCGAAGGCGAGAATGCGGCGCTGGTCCAGGCGCTGCGCGAGCGGGGCCGCTTCGACGGCGCCGAGATCATCACCGTTGACGGGCTGCGGGTGGAATATCCCGACGGCTTTGGCCTGGTGCGCGCTTCCAACACCACGCCGGTGCTGGTGCTGCGCTTCGAGGCCGACGACGCGGCAGCGCTGGCCCGCATCCAGCAGGCCGTGAAGGCCGCGCTGCTGGCCATCCGTCCCGATCTCTCCATTCCGTTCTGAGTGCCCGTTTCCCATCATGACCCAGTCCTCCGGCGCTCAGAACATTGCCCGCTGTCTCTACGGCTGGGGCTGGCGCCTGGCCACCCCGCTTCTGGGCAGCTATCTGCTCTACCGCAGTCTCTGGCAGCCTGAGTACCGTCAGCACTGGGACGAGCGCTTCGGCTACTGGCGCACGCCCAGCAACACGCCTGACACGCACAGTTATCACACCGGCCAGGTGCGGCCGCTGTGGGTGCATGCCGTGTCGGTGGGCGAGACGGCCGCCGTGCTGCCGCTGCTGCGCCAATGTGCGGCCGCCTGGCCCGAGGTGCCCATCCTGCTGACGCACGGCACGCCCACCGGACGGGCCACCGGTGCGCTGCGTCTGAAGGATCTGCCCGGCCGCATTGCGCAGAGCTATCTGCCCTATGACCTGCCGGGGGCGGTGGAACGGTTCTTCCAGCACTGGAATCCCGCCATCGGTCTCATTGTCGAGACCGAGGTCTGGCCCAATCTGGTGGCGGCCGCCAATCGTCACCAGGTGCCGCTGATTGCCATCAACGCCCGTCTTTCGCCCCGTTCGCTGGCGCGCGGGCAGCGCTTCCGCTCGCTGATCGAGCCGGCAGTGCGCGGCTATTCGATGATCATCGCCCAGACCCAGGATGACGCCGAGCGCATTGCCCATCTGGGGCAGCGACCCGAGTTCGTCACCGGCAACCTGAAGTTCGACCAGCCGGCCGACTTCGTGCTGCAGGCGCGTGGCCGGGGTTGGCGCAGCCGCTTCGGTGACCGTCTGGTGATTCTGGCGGCCAGCACCCGCGAGGGGGAAGAAGCGCTGGTGCTGGAGAGCTGGCAGCGCGTGGTGCAGCACCGTGATCCGCGACTGGGCGGCATCGGTGACAGCCTGCCGCCGATGCTGATCATCGTGCCGCGCCACCCCAATCGTTTCGAGGCGGTGGCCCGGCTCATCACCCGCTACATGGGCGAGCCGCCGATGCAGCGCAAGGCGCTGGACGATCCGGACACCGATTTCTCGCGCTGCAACGTGCTGCTGGGCGATTCCATGGGCGAGATGCAGGCCTGGTACGCCGCGGCCGACGTGACGGTGATGGGCGGCTCGCTGCTGCCCTTCGGATCGCAGAACCTGATCGAGGCCAATGCGGCCGGCTGTCCGGTGGTGCTGGGGCCGTCGGTCTACAACTTCCAGCAGGCGGCCGAGGCGTCCATCCTGTTCAGCGCCTCCATCCAGGTCAGCGACCCGCGCGAGGCCATTCCGGTGGCGCTGGAGCTGGCTGCGGACACGGCGCGACGAGGCGCCATGTCCGCAGCTGGCGCCGCCTTTGCCCAAGCGCACCGGGGCTCGCTGGAGCGCACGCTGGAGGCCATCGGGCCGCTGATGGAATCGGCACTGGGGCCCCCGGTGGCCCCGCTGGTCACCGCACCGCCGCAGGTCGTGCTTTGACGGGCTGACCGTTGCCGGCGGGCACGGGCGCGGTGGCCGTGCTCGACCCGGCAGGGGCCTTCAGATAACCGTCGACAGCCGCGATGTCGGCGTCGTCGAGCGCTCCGATGGCTGCCTTGAGCCGCAGCTGGTTCAGCAGCACGGCATAGCGGGTGGAAGCCAGATTCTGGCGGGCCTGAAAGAGCTGCTGCTGGGCGTTCAGCACGTCGATGTTGACGCGCACGCCAGCACGATACCCCTCATGGTTGGCCTCCAGGGCCAGCTGGCTGGAGCGCACGGCAGCCTGCAGCGCATCGGCCTGTTCCATGCTGCTTTGCAGCGCCAGATACAGGTCGCGCACCTGCTGGGCGGCGCCACGTCGGGCCGCTTCCAGCTGGCTTTCACGCTGTTCCAGGGAGGCCACGCTGGCGCGCTCCTGGGCGACCAGTCCGCCGCCAGCGTAGAGCGGGATCTTGACCTGCACGCCGCCGGAGATGTCACGGGTGCGGTGTATCTGGGAATCGACGGTGATGTTGGTCTGGCCGATGAGGCTGCCGACCTGGGCACCGATGGTGACGGTAGGATAGTGGCCTGCGCGGGCGACTTCCACCCCGTGGCGTGCGCCCTGCACGCCCATTTCTGCCTGGCGCACCAGGAAGCTGCGCGTGCGCGCCTGATCTTCCCAGTAGGCCTGTGACTGCGCCGGTGCCAGTGGCAGGCGGGTATCGGGGGCAAGCCGCTGCAGGTGATCGGCGGGCAGGCCGGTCAGCTGGGTGAAGGAGGCCTGGCGACCCTGCAGCGCATGGCGTGCTGCGGCCAGCTGGGCGCGGTTCAGATCCAGCCGGGCCTGCGCTTCCTGCTGGTCGGTGATGGTGGCATTGCCGGCTGCGAAGCCTTCGCGGGCGGCTGCAAACTGTTCCTGGATGGCGTTGCGCTGCGCTTCGGCCACGTCCACCGCATCCTGCGCCGACAGCACGGCGAAGTAGCTGGCGGCCACCTGCTCGGCCAGGTTCTGCAGCGCCTGCGCCAGCCGGCTCTGCGCCAGCAGTTCGGCCACCTGGGCCTGCTGCAGGCGGGCCGTGTCCTGCGGGCTGTACAGCGGAATGTTCAGGCTGATGCCGGCCAGCCGGTTGTCGTAATAATGCCGGGAGAACAGGTTGGTGTGCAACTGGCCGTTGGTGGTGCTCAGCTCTGCGCCGATGGTTGGTCGCAGCCGGGAACGTGCCGCCTTGCGCTGCTGATTGTCGATGTCCACCTGCAGTCGGGCGGCCTGCACGGTGGGATCCTGTCGCTGCGCGGCATCGAAGGCTTCCTGCAGGTTGGTGGCCCAGGCAGGCAGGGCAGACAGCAGCAGCGCTGGCAGCAGCAGACGGGTGAGCCGGTGTGTCTTGATCATAGCCCTTCCGTATGTGTGGCCCGCCGTGTTTCAGTACCGGACCATGGTCGGATCCTGCTGCACGGCCCAAGCGTCGATGCCACCGGCCAGATCGTGGACCTCGGCAAAGCCGTGGTGCGCCAGGAAATGGACTGCCCGCATGCTGCGCATGCCGTGGTGGCAGATGCAGACGATGGGCTGCTCGGGATCCAGCTCATGCACCATGGCGGGCAGCTCGGCCAGCGGCACGTGCTGCGATTCCGGCAGGCTGACGTGCTCGAACTCCCATTCCTCGCGCACGTCCAGCAGCAGGGGAGATTCGCGTCGAGGATCTCCCAGCCACTGGGCCAGCTGCGCAGGCGAGAGTCGGCTCATGTCTGTGCCGCAGGTCAGAAATGGAAATGGCTGACCGAGGGAAAGCCCTGCAGGGCCGGAGCCATTGTCTCGAACAGGTTGAGCGACTGCAGGCCCTGGTCGGTGCGGGTGTAGACGCGGGCTTCCATGACGGGGGCCTCGCCGATGAAGCAGAAGAGCCGCCCGCCGGCGTTCAGTCGGGCCAGGAAGTCGGCCGGTTCGGTGACCACGGCACCCGACAGGATGATCACGTCCCAGCGGGCATCGGAGGCCTTCAGGGCCTCGTGGCCGTCGCCGGTGTGCAGCTGCAGGTCGGTCAGGCCCGCACGGGCCAGGTTGGCTGCGGCGAAACCGGCCAGCACCGGGTCGATTTCCCAGGAGCTGATGTGGCGGCTGCAGCGTGCGGCCAGGGCGGTGCCGTAGCCCGATCCGGTGCCCACCTCCAGCACCTTTTCGTGGGGCTGGATGGCCAGCCCCTGCAGCAGGCGGGCTTCCACCTTCGGTGCCAGCATCACCTGGCCCGAAGCATGACCGTCGATGTTGAGCGGTACCTCGGTGTCGGCAAAGGCCATGCCTTGCCAGGCGGCCGGCACGAAGTCCTCGCGGTGGACTTCTGCCAGGATGCCGAGTACCCGGCCATCATTGACCCGCCAGGGGCGGATCTGCTGTTCGATCATGTTGAAGCGGGCTTGCTCGATGTTCATGGTGTTCGGCGCCGGATGATGTCTCTGGATGAAGTATGCCAGTATGCCGGGAACGGCGAAACGTCGGGAAAGAGGGAAGCCGTCGGGGCCGGTGCAGGTTTCAGGCGGGCAGCGGGGCTTGTGGTGCGCCCTGTACCGGGGCGTCGGGCGGGCGTGCGCCGGCGCAAGGTGCCAAAGCCGCCCTGTCGGGGCGCAGCAGCGTCAGCACCAGGTCGGCGTGGTGGCGGATGAAGTCGGCCGGGTCGATGATGGGCTTGCAGCACTGGCCCACCGAATGGTTCCAGACCAGCTTCAGCATGAGCGGGGAAATGACCAGGTGGGTGGCCGTGTCCAGGTCGCAGGGCTGGCGGAACTCCCCCCGTTCGATGCCGCGCTGCACCAGCCGACGGATCACCTCATGGGTGGGCAAGGCCACTTCATCATTGAAGAAGCGCGCAATTTCCGGGAAGTTGCTGGCTTCTCCGAGGATGAGCTTCATGATGCCGCCCATCTGCGGGTTGCTGAAACAGCTCCACCAGCCTTCCAGCACGTCGGCCAGCAGCTGTTCGCTGCTGCCGGTGGCCTGCTCGATGCGGCGACGGAACTGCTCGATGACCGGCAGGATGGTGGCGCGCACCACGGCCTTGAAGAGGTCTTCCTTGCCGGCGTAATACAGGTAGAGCGTGCCCTTGGACACGCCTGCACGCGCTGCCACGTCATCCAGGCGGGCGGCGGCATAGCCCCGGGCCACGAAGACTTCCAGCGCGGCGTTCAGCAGTTCGCCGGGACGCTGTTCCTTGCGGCGCTCCCAAGCGCGGGGGCGCTTGCAGCGGGCAGGGGATGGTGTGGTCGTGTTCACCTGACTTATTAATGACTGTCAAGTCATCAATATAGCGTCATTGCGACATTTCCGTCAATCCTGCCGCGCCTGGCGCGCTTCCTGGCGCATCCGCCACCAGGCGTCCAGCCGGCGGAACAGCCAGCCCCGCGGTTGCTGGATGCCGGTGCGCACGTAGTCGACCGCCAGCGGGTCTTCCAGGAAGTTGAGCTGCAGCTGCCGGGCTGTTTCCTGGCCCATGAACAGCAGCCGGTCGCCGGGGCGCAGCTCGGTGGAAGGATCGGGCAGCAGGGTACGCTCGCCACGCCGCACCAGCATCACGGCCAGCGCCGTCAGCCGGGTCTCGTGGTGGCGCGGGTCGCGCAGGATCTGTTCGATGGTGAGCGCGCGGCCGCCCCGGTTGCGGAAGAAGGCATTGAAGAGCCCGGGCTGGGTGGGGTCGCAGTGGAAGGCCCAGTTGCGGGGCGCGGCGTTGCCGACCGTGGCCATCACGCGTTCGATGACCTGGCTGGCCGCCGTGTTGCCCTGCTGGCGCACCAGGCTGATGAAATCGCCCAGCAGCGGGGTCTTGAGCGTCTGCAGGATCTCGCGCACCACCAGCTGCGAATGCACCACGCGCAGGTTGGCGCGTGCCGCATCGATGAGCAGCCGGTCGGCCGACTGGTTCTGGCGGATGATGACGTAGATGTCAGGATTGAGGCGGCGTGCGATGGTAGTGACGCTGAGGTTGATGGTGTCGTTGTCGGTGCCGGCTACCAGCACGCTGGCCCGTGCCACGCCGGCTGCCTTCAGCGAGCCCTCGGAGTTGTCGCCGCGCTGCAGGCGCGCCTCGCCGGCCAGGTCCCGGTCGGGGTCGATGGCCTTCCAGGGCACGCGTGCCTCGTCCAGCGTGGCCGAGATGGTCTGGCCGAAGCGGCCGTAGCCGATCAGCACCCACTTGCCCTTGGGCAGGTTGATGCGGGTAGGGATGGGTGTGCCCGGCGCGGCCGTTACCCAGTCCTCCATGCGCAGCACCTCGGGCGCGGCAATGTCCAGCGACAGGTTGGTGGCCAGAACCTGGAAGGGGTTGACGGCATGCACGTTGCCGAAGGCGTGCAGGTTGTTGGTGCCCTCGGCGTCGGTCACGCGCGCAATGACGGTGATGTCCTCACGCAGCAGCTTGGCGCCGATGGCGATGGTCTGGTTGGCGTGCTCGTTGCTGGTGAGGGCAATGACGCCCTGGCACCAGCGCCGGTGGATGCCGGCATCCTTCAGCGAGCCCGGATGGCTGGCATCGGCCTCCATGATCAGCGGCGGGCTGAGGAACTCGTTGAGCGCAAAGCGCGTGGCGCGCTCGCCGTCGATTTCCACCACCACCACCCGGTGGCCCAGCTGGTCCAGCGCCTGGGTCAGCGCCAGCGCGCTGCGGCCGGCGCCGCAGATCACGAAGAAGGGGCCCGACAGGCGCTTGACCTGCCAGCGGAACACGTTGCGTGCCACCGTGCGCCGGAAGGTGCGGTCGGTGGTCATGGCAAACACCGAACCCACCGCGTAGGTCCAGGCCAGCACCGACAGGTAGATGGAGATGATCAGCCAGGCCCGCTGCTGGTCGGAAAAGGGAAAGGGCAGCTCGCCGAACCCGATCGTGGTGGCCGTGTAGCTCATCACGTAGGTGGCGTGGAAGAAGCCCATCCGCCAGGGGTTGCCGTCCGGATCGACGCCGGGCGCGATGGCCAGCCCGAAGATCGAGATGGCGTAGACCGCGATCAGGATGATCAGCGGCACCCGCAGGCGCCGCAGGATCATGTAGATGACGTCGATCATGGCGGGGTATCCGTGCTGCAGCCCGACTCAGCGCGTCTGGCGCAGCGTCTCGCCGATCAGCAGGATGACCGAGACCAGGTTGGCCAGCAGCGCGCCGCCCGACAGCGACACGATGATGCTGACCGTGTGGCCGTCCAGCGGGACGTTGTTGAACTGCTCGACCCACATCCAGACCAGCGAGGCAAAGAGCAGCTGCAGCGTCGCCACCAGGCTGGTGGCCAGGTGCGTGGCGCCCATCTGGGTACGGTCGCCGAACTTGATGATCAGCGTGATCAGGTTGATGACCACGGCGATGAACAGCTCGGCCGGGTGGTGGAAGTCGGCACGGTCGATCTCGCCCAGAAAGAACCCGAAGTTCAGGGTACAGGCCAGGATCGTGAAGAAGGCAAAGACGACTTTTTCGAGGTTCACGCTCGACTCCGCGACAGGAAGGGCGCTGCGGCGGATGGGGCATCCTGCCGGACAGGCCGTGGTGGAGGGGGCAGGCCTTCGCAGGGGGCGGCCATGGCACCCCGGGTCTGCCCGCAGGCCGGGCTCCAGGGAGCAATGGCCTCACTGCCGGCATGTTACGCCAGCTGCCCGGGAAGGTGAACCGCCTGCCAGAAATGGTGCAACGGCCCGCGACCATGCCCGACCTGCAGGGCATCGGCGTGCAGCAGTGCGCCATGCACGTAGTCCTTGGCCATCCGGGTGGCCTTTTCCAGCCCGTGCTGCGGCCACAGCGCCGCGATGGCTGACGACAGCGTGCAGCCCGTGCCATGCCCGTGCCGCGTGGCAATGCGGGGCGCGGACAGGCGGATGACGCCCTCGGGCGTGGCCAGCAGGTCGGTGGATTCGGGGGCGTCGGGGGTGTCGTCGGCCAGATGCCCGCCCTTCAGCAGCACGTTGGGCACCCCCAGCGCCTGCAGCTCGGGCAGGCAGGCGCGCATGCCGGCTTCATCGACGGGCTGCGCGATGCCCAGCAGCCGGGCGGCTTCCTTCAGGTTGGGGGTCAGCAGGCTCACCTGCGGCAGCAGCACCGTGCGGATCCGCTCCAGGTCGCTTTCATTCATCAGGCGCTTGTGGGTGCTGGCTGCCATCACGGGGTCAAATACCACGAAGGGCGGGCGATGGCGGGCCAGCACTTCGGCAATTGCCTCGGCAATCCCGGCATTGGCCACCATGCCGATCTTCACGGCGGCCACCGTCACGTCCTCGAACACGGCTTCCAGCTGCGCCTGCACCAGCTCCGGCGCCAGCGGCGAGACCACGCGCACCGCCTGCGTGTTCTGCGCCACCACGGCCGTCACCACCGCCATGCCATAGGCGCCCAGCGCCCCGAAGGTCTTCAGGTCGGCCTGGATCCCGGCCCCGCCGGTGGGATCAGTCCCGGCGATGGACAGCACGTTGGCGGGGGCGGTGGGCGCGGGGCAGGGCGTGGATGCCGGGGTGAGGGACATGGTGGTATGTCGGGAAGAAGGAAAGGGACGGTGCCATTATCCATGTCGGTGCGCCGTGCCGGCTTCCTGTCTTCGCGGATCCCGACGGGATGAAGGCCAAGCAGCGCCAGCCGCCACCCATGCGTTTCAGGGCATTCCCGCATCCCCGCAGGCGGCTTCCGTGCCCCGGGTGATAGGATGCCATCCGTCTCGGTGTCCGTTTCCGGAGTCCTGCCATGTCCCGTTCCAACAACCCCGTGTCGGGCCACTTCGATCCTGCGGCGCTTGCCGGCCAGTCTGGCACGGCCGCGCGCACCATTCCCAATCTGCTCACTGTGGCCGGCGTCGACCCCAGTGGCGGGGCGGGCGTGCTGGCCGACATCAAGACCTTCTCGGCGCTGGGGGCCTATGGCTGCGCGGTCATCTGCGCGCTCACCGCCCAGAACACGCGGGCCGTCACTGGTATCGAGGGCGTCTCCACCGACTTCATCCGGCTGCAGATCGACACGTTGTTCGATGACGTGCGCATCGACAGCGCCAAGCTGGGCATGCTGGGCACCGCCGCCATTGCGCGCACGGTGGCCGATGCGCTGGGGCCGCTGCTGGCTTCGGGCCAGTTGCCGGCGCTGGTGGTCGATCCGGTGATGGTTTCCAAGGGCGGCGACGTGCTGCTGCCTGCCGACGCCATCCGCATGCTGACCGAGGCCGTGCTGCCACTGGCCACCGTCATCACGCCCAACCTGCCCGAAGCTGCGCTGCTGCTGGATCAGTCCGCCCCTGACGACGTGGCGGGCATGCGCCGGATGGCCGAGCGGCTGCGCCGCCTGCTGGCCGATGCCGACGGGCGCTGGGTGCTGCTCAAAGGCGGCCACCTGCCGGGCAACCCGGTGGACCTGCTCTTCGATGGCGACCGGATGATCCAGCTGGATGGCCCGCGCATCGACACCGACAACCTGCACGGCACCGGCTGCACGCTGTCGGCCGCGCTGGCCGCACTCATCCCGCAGTCGGCCGACATGCCGGCCGCTGCCCGCGCCGCGCGCGACTATCTCACCGGCGCGCTGGCCGCTTCCAGCCAGCTCACGGTGGGGCGGCGGGTGGATGGCCGTGGCCATGGACCGGTGCATCATTTCCATCGATTGTGGGCGCGCGGCTGACTTTTCTGTATCAATCTGTTCCAGGGGCCGTGATGCCGGTGAAAGTGGCAGGATTTGGCACTGTGCCTGCCACGATGCGGGTTAACATCCTGCCCCATGGAATCCCTCTACGCACTCCCCCTGATGGTCAAGGCCGTCATCCTCGGCATTGTCGAGGGCCTGACCGAGTTCCTCCCCATCTCCAGCACCGGCCACCTCATCCTCACCAGCTCGCTGCTGGGCTGGGATGACGAAAAGGCCAGCGTCTTTGCCATCGCCATCCAGACGGGCGCCATCCTGGCCGTCATCTGGTATTACCGCGAGCGCATCGGCAAGGTGCTGGCCGGCCTCACGTCCGACCGCGTGCAGCAGCGCTTTGCGCTCAACATCATCATCGCCTTCATCCCGGCGGCGGTGCTGGGCGTGCTGTTCAGCAAGCTCATCAAGACCTATCTGTTCGGTCCGGTGCCGGTGGCCGTTGCCCTGGTGGTGGGCGGTCTGATCATCTTCCTGGTGGAAAAGCGCCAGGAAAACATCAAGCCGCGCATCATCGACATCGACAGCCTCACCGCCGTCGACGCGCTGAAACTGGGTCTGGCGCAGGCCTTTGCGCTCATTCCGGGCACCAGCCGTTCCGGCTCCACCATCATCGGCGGCATGATCTTCGGCCTGTCGCGTCAGGTGGCCACCGAGTTCTCCTTCTACCTGGCCATCCCCACGCTCATCGGCGCCAGCGTCTATGACACCTGGAAGAGCCGCGACCTGCTGAGCGCCGGCGACATCCCGCTGTTTGCCGTGGGCACCATCTTCGCGTTCTTCAGCGCGCTGGCCTGCGTGCACTGGCTCATCCGCTTCGTGGCCAGCAACAGCTTCCGCGTGTTTGCCTGGTACCGCGTGATCTTCGGCCTGCTCATCCTGGCGGTCACCTACTCCGGTCTGCTCCACTGGGGCCGCGCCATGGACTGATCGTCCGGCTTTCCCGACATCCCTCCCATCCCGGACCGGCACGGCCCCTGCGGCCTTGCCGGTCCTTTCTTTTTGGCGGATGGGTAGGCGTCCTGATGGCGGCCAGGCGCATTCGGGAAAGTCCCTATCCGGTGGGGCATGACATACTTCCGGCCTTCCTCTTCTTCCTCCGGGAGTTTTCATCGTGTCCGACGCGGTCGTCGCCAATCGGCGCGGCTGGCTGATCCTGGCCGCCGATCTTGTCCTCTTCTTCCTGCTGCTGCGCTGGCTGCCGTTCTCGCCTGTCGAGAACCGGGGGCTGGCGCTGCTGGTGTTCGTGGGTGTGCTGTGGCTGACCGAGGCCTTCCACATCACCGTCACCTCGCTGATGATCCCGCTCTTTGCCATCGGGCTGGGGGTGCTGTCCACCAAGGCGGCCTTCGCGCCCTTTGCCGAGCCGGTCATCTTCATGTTCTTTGGCGGCTTCGTCATCGCGGCCGTGCTGCACATCCAGAAGCTGGACCTGTGGATTGCCGGGCACGTCATCCGGCTGGCCGGTGGCAGCCTGAAGCTCACCATCTTCTACCTGTTCGCCGTCACGGCCTTCCTGTCGCTCTTCGTCAACAACACCGCCGTGGCCGCCATGATGCTGCCGCTCACCCTGGGCATCCTGCGGCAGGTGGACGCGAAGAAGAACCGCAAGCTCTATGCCTTCGTGCTGCTGGGCATTGCCTTCAGCGCCAGCATCGGTGGCATCGGCACCCTGGTGGGCAGCACGCCCAACGCGCTGCTGGCCACGATGATCGACATCAGCTTTGCCGACTGGCTGAAGTACGGCATGCCGGTGGTGGCGCTGATGATGCCCGCCATGGTGCTGTCGCTGTGGGTGGTGCTGCGACCCGACTTCAACGTGCCGTTCAACGTCGACATCGAGGACATCCCGCTGGATGGCCGGCGGATGTTCACGCTGGTCGTCTTCGCCGCCACGGCGGTGCTGCTCATCCTGGGCAAGCTGGTGGTCGGACCGCTGCAGCAGCTGCTGGCGCTGCCCGAGCCCATCAAGAACATCGATTCGGTCATTGCCATGATGGCCGTGGTGGTGATGTGCGTGGGCGGTTCGGCCAGCTGGAAGCAGATCCAGGAGCACACCGAATGGGGCGTGCTGATGCTCTTCGGCGGCGGCCTGGTGCTGTCCATCGTCATGAAGGACACCGGGGCCAGCAAGATCCTGGCTGACAGCATCGTGGCGGCCGTGGGGCATCAGCACCCGGTCATCATCATGCTGTCGCTCACCGCCTTCGTGGTGTTCCTGACCGAGTTCACCTCCAACACGGCCACGGCGGCGTTGCTCATGCCCATCTTCATCACGGTGGCGCGCACGCTGCAGCTGCCCGACATCGCGCTGGCGTCCATCATCGCCTGCGGGGCGTCGTGCGCCTTCATGCTGCCCATTGCCACCCCGCCCAACGCCATCGTCTATGCCACCGGCAAGATCCGGCTGGGCGAGATGGTGCGCGTGGGCCTGCTGCTCAACATCGCCTGCATCCTCATCATCGGCCTTCTGGCCCATGGCCTCTGGGTGCATTGGTAAAATCCAGGCCTCTTTTTCCATGGAGACCCGTTACATGCAGCTCCCCAATCATGAAGGCAGGAAGGTTCCTGCCGTCGTCTTCCATACCCGTTCGGGCGATGCCTGGGTGGACGTGACGACCGACGATCTGTTCGCCGGCAAGCGCGTGGTGGTGTTCTCGCTGCCGGGCGCCTTCACGCCCACCTGCTCGTCCTCCCACCTGCCGCGCTACAACGAGCTGGCCCCGGTGTTCAAGAAACTGGGCATCGACAGCATCCTCTGCGTCTCGGTCAACGACACCTTCGTGATGAACGCCTGGAAGGCCGATCAGGAAGCCGAGAACATCGGCGTCATCCCCGATGGCAACGGCGAGTTCACCGCCGGCATGGGCATGCTGGTGGACAAGGACAACCTCGGCTTCGGCAAGCGCTCGTGGCGTTATTCGATGCTGGTCGAGGACGGTACCGTCAAGAAGATGTTCATCGAGCCGGACAAGCCGGGTGACCCGTTCGAGGTGTCGGATGCCGACACCATGCTGAAGTACCTGGACCCGAACTACCAGCAGCCGCCGTCCGTGGCCATCTTCACCAAGCCGGGCTGCCCCTTCTGCGCCAAGGCCAAGGCCCTGCTGAAGGAAAAGGGCCTGTCCTACGAGGAGATCGTGCTGGGCCGTGACGCCAGCACCGTGGCCGTGCGCGCCATCAGCGGTCGCACCACCGTGCCGCAGGTCTTCATCGGTGGCCGTCACATCGGCGGCAGCGACGATCTTGAAGCCTACTTCAAGGGCTGATGCTCAAACGCCGCGCGAAAGCGCGGCGTCCGGTTCCGACCGCCAGGCAGGCTGGGCCGTACTAAGCCTGCCTGTAGCGGATCAGGTCGGTGATCCCGTGCCCCAGCCGCTCACCACGCCGCTCGAAGCGGGTGGACGGGCGCGGGCAGGGCAGCGACGGGCTGGGCAGCGGCCGGGGCGGCTCGGCCACCAGCGTGTCGATGCTGGCCAGCACCTCGGCCATCTGGTCGGCGTAGTCCTGCCAGTCGGTGGCCAGGTGCAGGTAGCCGCCGGGCTGCAGCGCCGCCACCAGCTCGCGCACAAAGGGCGTCTGGATCAGCCGGCGCTTGTGATGCCGCGCCTTGGGCCACGGATCGGGAAAGAACACATGGATGCCCGCCAGCGACCCGGGGGCGATCATCTGCCGCAGCACTTCCTGGGCGTCATGCTCGATGACCCGCAGGTTGGACAGTTCCTTCTGCTCGATCAGCTTCAGGAGCGCCCCCACGCCGGGCGTGTGCACGTCGATGGCGATGAAATCGATGTCCGGCGCATTGGCGGCAATCTCGGCCGTGGTGTCGCCCATGCCGAAGCCGATCTCCAGCACCACCGGCGCCTGCCGGCCGAACACCTGCGGGTAGTCCAGCGCCTGCTCCCGGTAGGGCAGGCCGAACACCGGCATCAGCCGTTCCCAGGCATCGCGCTGGGCAGCCGAGAAGTGCGAGCGGCGCAGCACATAGCTGCGGATGCCGCGCCGGTGCGGCGCGTCGGTGTCAGGGGTGGAAGCAGGGGCGGGATCGGTGGGCAGGGAACTCATCGATGACGACGGCGCTGGGTGTGCAAAGCGCGGCAATGGCGAAAGCAGGGATGGTAACGGGAGGCATGGGGCCCGCAGGCCCCGCACGGTGGAGACTCAGCGTGCCACGCTGGGCAGCAGCCCTTCCGTGGGCGAGGACGGCGTGGCCGCATAATACTTGCGTGGCATGCGGCCAGCCAGCCGGGCCAGGCGGCCCGCCTCCACGCCGGCCTTCATGGCCCGCGCCATCATGATCGGGTCCTGCGCCTTGGCAATGGCCGTGTTCATCAGCACCGCCGCGCAGCCCAGTTCCATGGCCACCGTGGCGTCCGACGCCGTGCCCACGCCGGCATCGACGATCACCGGCACCCGGGCCTGTTCCAGGATCAGCTTCAGGTTCCAGGGGTTGAGAATGCCCATGCCCGAGCCGATCAGCGAGGCCAGCGGCATGATCGCCACGCAGCCGATGTCTTCCAGCATCTTCGCCTGGATGGGGTCGTCGCTGCAGTAGACCATCACCTCGAAGCCTTCCTTGACCAGCGTGCGCGCCGCGGCCAGCGTCTCGGGCATGTTCGGGAACAGGTTCTGCTCGTTGCCCAGCACTTCCAGCTTCACCAGCGTGTGGCCGTCCAGCAGCTCGCGGGCCAGCCGCAGCGTGCGAACCGCGTCCTCGGCCGTGTAGCAGCCCGCCGTGTTGGGCAGGATGGTGAAGCGATCGGGCGGCACCGCATCCAGCAGGCTGGGCTGCCCGGCATGCTGGCCGATGTTGGTGCGGCGGATGGCCACGGTGACGATCTCGGCGCCACTGGCGTCGATGGCCTCGCGCGTCTGCTGGAAATCGACATACTTGCCGGTACCCACCAGCAGCCGCGATGAAAAGGTGCGGGAACCGATGACCAGGGGATCGGCGACGGAAGTCATGACAGCCTCCTGAATGCTGAAAGAATGAACGAAGGCCGGACGGACGGCCTGCAGTGGGCATGCCTCATGGCGAGGCGGAACACGGACGGATGCCGGGCCTCAGCCGCCGCCCACCGCCACCACGATTTCCAGCCGGTCGCCTGCGGCCAGGCGGGTCTGGGCGTATTGCGACTTCGGCACGATCTCGCCGTTGCGCTCGATGGCGATGCGCTTGCCCGCATAGCCCAGGGCCTGAACCAGGTCGGCCAGGCTGCTGTCCGGGGCCACGGGATGGGCACTGCCGTTCAGGATAATCTCGATCATCTGCAGGATGGCTGCGTCTGCAGCACGTTGCCGGTCAACCGGCCGCAGTATGCCGCAATCAGGGACAGCCCGCCAGGAAACGCCAGCAGGCAGGGCGGAAACGGGCTGGCTGCGACCCGCCGCCGGGGCACCGCAGCCCGAGAAAGCAAACGGCCCGACAGGCCATGGGAGACCTGTCGGGCCGTCGGGCCAGCACTGTCCGGTGCCGTGCCGGTCAGTGCTTGTCCTGCTTGTACGCGCCCGACATCAGCTTGTCGGTATAGGCAATGGCCATGGCCGACAGCAGGAAGGTCAGGTGAATGGCCGTCTGCGCGATCAGCGTGCGGTCGGTGTAGTTGTCGGCGTTGATGAAGGTCTTCAGCAGGTGGATGGAGCTGATGCCGATGATCGACATCGCCAGCTTCACCTTCAGCACCGAGGCGTTGACATGGCTCAGCCATTCCGGCTGGTCGGGGTGGCCCTGCAGGTCCATCCGGCTCACGAAGGTTTCGAAGCCGCCCACGATCACCATGATCAGCAGGTTCGAGATCATCACCACGTCGATCAGCGCCAGCACCACCAGCATGATCACCGTCTCGTCCAGCGAGGTCACCGGCTTGTCCGAGCGGTAGCCGATGCTTTCGACCAGCGCCTGCAGCGCGTGCTGGTTGCCGAAGGCAGCCTCCACCAGGTGCCACAGCTCCATCAGGAAGTGCTGCACGTAGACCGCCTGGGCCACGATCAGGCCCAGGTACAGCGGCAGCTGCAGCCAGCGACTGGCAAAGATCAGCCCCGGCAGCGGCCGCAGCCGCACGTTGATGGCCTGCGTGGCCGGAGAAGGTTGGGCGTCGGAATGCGCCGGCGTGGCGTGGCCATGGCCGGTCGCGTGGTTGGCGTGTTCGCTCATGAAATACGGGGGTTGAAACGGGGCGCGTATTGTAGAGCGAGACATCGGGGGCGCCGGCCTTCAGGGCCCTTCCGGAAGGGCGCCACCCGCCGTTCGGCGGCTGCATCCCGCCTTTCGGTTCATCACCTCACTCGTTGGGCACCTGCTCGGCCAGGAAGCCACCGCTCTGGTGCGCCCACAGCCGTGCATACAGCCCGTCGCGGGCCAGCAGCTCGGCATGCGTGCCTTCTTCCACGATGCGCCCCTTGTCCAGCACCACCAGCCGGTCCATGGCCGCGATCGTCGAGAGCCGGTGCGCAATGGCGATCACCGTCTTGCCCTTCATCAGCTCGTTCAGGCTGTCCTGAATGGCCACTTCCACCTCGGAGTCCAGCGCGCTGGTGGCCTCGTCCAGCAGCAGGATCGGCGCGTTCTTCAGCATCACCCGGGCAATGGCAATGCGCTGGCGCTGCCCACCCGAGAGCTTCACGCCACGTTCGCCCACCTGCACGTCAAAGCCCGTGTGCCCCTGCGGATCCTCCAGCGCTGCGATGAAGGCGTCGGCCTGTGCGCGCCGGGCGGCGTCCAGCATCTCGTCGTCGGTGGCATCCGGGCGGCCGTACAGGATGTTGTCGCGCACCGTGCGGTGCAGCAGCGACGTGTCCTGCGTCACCATGCCGATCTGCGCCCGCAGCGAGTTCTGCGTCACGTCGGCAATGTTCTGGCCGTCGATGGTGATGGCCCCTTTCTGCACGTCATAGAAGCGCAGCAGCAGGTTCACGATGGTGGATTTGCCCGCGCCCGAGCGCCCCACCAGCCCGATCTTTTCGCCGGGGCGGATGTCCAGGCAGAAGTCCTCCAGCACCGGCCGATGCTCGCGCCGCGCGTTCTCGCTGTACGAGAAGTCCACATGCTCGAAGCGGATGCCACCCTGCTTCACCACCAGCGGCACGGCGTTGGGCTTGTCCAGCACCGTGTGGGGGCGGGTCAGCGTGTTGATGCCGTCGCGGATGGTGCCGATGTTCTCGAAGAGCGAGGCCGACTGCCACATGATCCATTGCGACAGTCCGTTGATGCGCAGCGCCATGGCCGTGGCCGCAGCCACCGCGCCCGGACTGGCCTGGCCATGGTGCCAGAGCCACAGGCCGATGGCAGCCGTGCCGCCCGTCAGCAGCATGTTCACTGTCTGCGACACGACTTCCAGCGTCGTCACCCAGCGCATCTGGGCATGCACCGTGACCATGAAGTCCTCCATGGCCGAACGTGCATAGCCGGATTCGCGGTCGCTGTGCGAGAAGAGCTTGACCGTGGCGATGTTGCTGTAGGCATCGGTGATGCGGCCGGTCATCAGCGCGCGGGCATCGGCCTGCGCTGCCGCCAGCTTGCCCAGCTTGGGTACCGTCCAGACCATCGTGGCGGCAAACAGCACGATCCACGTCACGAACGGCAGCAGCAGCCAGGCGTCAAACTTCCACAGCACCACCGAGCTCGTCAGGAAATAGACGACGATGTAGGTGGCCATGTCGGCGAAGGTCATCACCACCTCGCGTACCGCCAGTGCCGTCTGCATCACCTTGGCCGACACGCGGCCCGCGAACTCGTCCTGATAGAAGCTCAGGCTCTGGGCCAGCATCAGCCGGTGAAAGCGCCAGCGCAGCCGCATCGGCAGCACGCCCTGCAGTGACTGGAAGCGCAGCGATGATGACAGCAGCACCAGCATCGGGCTCAGCACCAGCACCACGCCCATGATCGTCAGCGTGCCGCCTTTCTCGGCCCACAGCGTCTCGGGCGTGTAGTGGCCGATCCAGTCCACCACGAAGCCCATCCACTGGAACAGCAGCGCTTCCAGCACGCCGATGCCCGCCACCGTCAGGAACAGCAGCACCAGCCAGCGCCGCACACCCTGCAGCGAAGAGAGCACGAAGCGCAACAGGCTTCGTTCGGTGATCAGTCGTGTTTCATCCGGATACGGGTCGATCCGGCTTTCGAACCAATGGAAGAAGGATTTCATGCGTGGGGGAGGGATGCAGACTTTTCCGCATTCTATCCGCCACGCTGCGAGGTCAGCGCACTGCCCATGGCGGCCGTCACCGTCAGCGCGATGGCGCACCACTGCGTCAGCGTCAGCAGCTCGCCCAGCACCAGCATGGCCACCACGGAGGTCAGCGCCGGCTCCAGACTCGTCATCACCCCGTAGGTGCCGGCCTGCAGCCCGCGCAGCGCCTTCATCTCCAGGAACATCGGAATGGCGCTGGACACGACGGCCGCCCCCAGTCCGATCAGCAGCACCTTCGGCTCAAACAGCGCTGTGCCGGCATGCACCATGCCGATGGGGAACATCATCAGCGCGCCGATGCTGACCCCCAGCGCCACCGTCGTGCCGGCGTGCAGGTGCTGCGTCTTCTTGCCAAAGATGATGTAGCCCGCCCAGCACACGGCCGCACCGGCCGCGTACAGCATGCCCAGCGGATCCAGACTGGCCGAGGCCACGCCAGGTACCACGCCCTGCGCGTCTTCGGCCACGGCGTGGGCACCGGCCGCGCCTTCGATCACGGCTTGGGCCGCAGCTGCATCGCCGCCGCCATGCCAGATGGGCAGCAGCATCAGCAGGCCCGCCACCGTGCAGCCGATCCAGACGAAGTCGATGGGCCGGCGCGATGCAAACAGCGCCACCGACAGCGGTCCGCAGAACTCGATGGCCACCGCAATGCCGAACGGAATCGTTTCCAGCGCCAGGTAGAAGAGCATGTTCATCATGCCCAGCGTCATGCCGTAGCGCGCCACCACCCACCAGTCATGGCGCGGCATGCGGTGCCGCCACGGGCGTCCGAACAGGATCAGGACCAGGGCCGAGAACAGCAGCCGCAGTGCCGTGGTGCCCTGCGCGCCCACAATGGGGAAGATCTGCTTGGCCAGCGAGGTGCCCAGCGCCAGCGACGTCATCGAGCCCAGTAGCCACAGGATGGGCTTCAGGGGAAAGGCAGAGGGTGCATTTGCCGGCGCCTGGGGCGCAGCAGCAGGAGAATCCATGACGGTGAAAGCAGAATCCGGGAAAGGGAGCGTGCGCACGTCTGGGGCGCTGAAGTTGCGGCACAGCCGATGGGAAGCCGCAAGGCCGCGGCCTGCGCGGTACCCCGTGACAGGGGCGCAGGGGGCGTCGCGCGGCGCAGACCCGCACGGTTCAGTGAGAAAGACGCCAGAATGCGCCCGCAACGTGCGCAAGACCCTTCATGATAAAGAGGATAATGCGGATCCCGTCAGGTGCAGCCCGGCGGTCCGACCATCGTCGGGAGTGTGTGGCAGATCCGGCTACACGCGGCTTTCTGTCCCGTCACTCTTCACGGACAGACCCTGCGTCGTCCGCAGCAACATGTTGGGGGGAGGGCGCGGCCGGCTTGCCACGGAGGCAGGGGCTGCTGGGCAGGCGGGCAAAAATCATCGTACAATGCGCGCCATGCGGGCGTAGCTCAGTTGGTAGAGCGCCGGCTTCCCAAGCCTGAGGTCGCGAGTTCGAGGCTCGTCGCCCGCTCCACATTCCATCATCGGCGGTACCACCTAGTCGGTGGTCATGGCGTACAGGTCCATGGCCAGCACCGCAAAGGTCCGTGGCTGTCGACATCCTGGTCGGTTCCCGGTCGCGGCAGCCAGCGCATTTCAGCGCCTGGCCCCCATCTCATTACTCCCCCTGTTTTTTGGCAATGCCAGCATGAAGCGCGGCATCACGTGCCGACGCAGCCGTGTGCGGGCTGTTCCTGTTGCCGGTCTCCTTGCTGCCGGTCTCGACCCGGCAACACCGGCAGGATCTGTATCACTTCGGAAGCCTGTGCGGGATCTGAATCACTTCCAAAGCTCGGGTAGGCCCGAATGCCTGTCCCGCGCATGTCCTGCCTACCCATGACCTGCCTACCCATGAAGGGTCCCGGCGCAGCCCGCCTTTTCAGGGCCACGTCGGGACCAGGAACCGTCACGGTTTTTCGTGCGGCTCCAGTCGGTCACGCCGGGTGGCGTCATCTTCCATCAGCTCGAACCACATTGCGTTGAGCACGGCAAAGGCGGCTGCCAGGGGCAGGCCCAGGATCCAGGCGAAATACCACATGGTCGGTGTCCTTATCGGTGAACGGTGCAGGGGAGAGTGAGGCAGCAGGGATCAGTACGCATGGCCCTTGCCCTTCCGGATGTCGTCAGCGTCCACCTTGCCGCGCAGCACCGTGAAGACCCAGCTCGTGTAGGTCAGGATGATGGGCATGAAGATGGCCGTGGAAATGAGCATGATGAACAGCGTGAGGTGGCTCGACGACGAGTCCCACACCGTCAGGCTGGCTGCGGGCATGCTGGACGACGGGAGGATGAACGGGAACATCGATGCCCCCACACTGCCGATGATGCTGGCAATGCCCAGGCCACTGGCCAGCAGGGCAGCCAGCGGCCGGCGACCGGCCAGGCACAGCGCCGCCAGCAGCGGACCTGCGATGCCCACAGCCGGAACCGCCCACAGCAGTGGGTGGGCTGCGTAGTTGGCAAGCCAGGCGTCGGGCTGCGTGCTCACGGTCTTGAGCAGCGGGTTCGAGACCCCATCGGTGGGCAGGTTGCTGGTGATGACGTAGCCGTTCACCAGATGGGCCAGCACGACGCCCGCCACCGCGTACAGCACCACCGTCAGGAGTGCCGCCACGATGCCGAAGCGCCGTGCGCGCTCGGCCACGATGTCCGAGGTCTTGAGCTGCAGCCAGGCCGCACCGTGCATCACCAGCATGGCCAGCGACACCAGCCCGCACAGCAGGCCGAAGGGGTTGAGCAGACCGAGGAAGGTGCCTTCATAGAAGATCTGCATGTCTTCCCCAATGTGGAAGGGCACGCCCTGCAGCACGTTGCCCACGGCCACCCCGAAGATGATCGAGGGCAGGAGTCCGGCCATGAACAGGACGGCATCCCAGCGGCTGCGCCAGGCGGGGTCTTCACGCTTGCTGCGGAACTTGAAGGCCACCGGCCGCAGGATGAATGCGAACAGGATGGCGAACATGGCCAGGTAGAAGCCCGAGAACGAAACCGCGTACAGCTGCGGCCAGGCGGCGAAGATGGCGCCGCCCCCCAGGATCAGCCAGACCTGGTTGCCTTCCCAGATGGGGCCGATGGTGTTGATGACGGTGCGGCGTTCGATATCGGTGCGTGCGACGAAGGGCAGCAGCGTGCCGATGCCCAGGTCAAAGCCGTCGGTCACCGCATAGCCGATCAGCAGCACACCCATCAGTGCCCACCAGATCAGGCGCAGCACTTCGTAGGAGACGAGTTCGTGGAGAATCATGTTCCTTTTCCTTGCAGTATCACTGTGCGGAAGCCAGGGCGCTGGCTTCACCGGGCTGAGTTTCATGCGGGGCCGGATGGACGTCCGGACCCTTGCGGATGGCCTTGAACATCAGCTTCATCTCGATGATCAGCAGGACGGTGTAGATCGCCACGAAGCCGGCGATCGTGAAGAGCACGGTGGAGGCGCCCAGGTTCGAGACGGCCACGGCCGTGGGCAGCACCCCCTCGATGACCCAGGGCTGGCGTCCCAGCTCGGCCACGAGCCAGCCGCTTTCGATGGCAATCCAGGGCAGCGGGATGGCGAACACGGCAAGCCGCAGCAGCCACGGGTAGGCATCCAGCCGGCGGCGCGCCGACAGCCAGAAGAATGTGGCGGTCAGCAGGATCAGGAACAGGCCCACGCCGACCATGGCACGGAACGAGAAGAACAGCGGGGCCACCTGCGGCACCGTGTCCCAGGCCGCGCGGTTGATCTGTTCAGGCGTGGCCTGACGGGGATCGTCCACATAGCGCTTGAGCAGCAGTGCATAGCCCAGCGCATGGCCGTGTTCCTCGAAGATGGCGCGCTCCGGCGCATTGGCGTCGAGGTTGCCCTTGGCGGCGCGGATCTTCTGCAGGGCGTCATAGGCCTTCAGACCGTCGCGGATGTGGTGCTCGGCGCGCTGGACCAGATCCTTGATGCCGGGGATTTCCGTGGTGAGCGAGCGCGTTCCGATCAGGCCCATGACCCAGGGCACGTGCACGGCATAGTGCGTCTCGCGGGCTTCCTGGTCAGGAAAGCCGAAGGCCGTGAACGGGGCAGGGGCCGGCTCGGTATCCCAGATGGCCTCGATGGCCGCCAGTTTCATCTTCTGGTGTTCCGTCGTGAGGTAGCCGCTTTCGTCCCCCAGCACCGCCACCGACAGCGAGGCGGCCAGACCGAACGATGCGGCCACCGTCATCGAGCGCTTGGCCAGCTGCAGGTGCCGACCCTTGAGCACGTACCAGGCCGAGATGCCCAGCACGAAGATGGCGGCTGCGACATAACCCGCCGAGACCGTGTGCACGAACTTGGCCTGCGCCACGGGGTTGGTGATGACGGCAAAGAAGTCCTTCATCTCCATCCGCATGGTCTGCGGGTTGAACTCTGCGCCCACCGGGTTCTGCATCCAGCCGTTGGCGATCAGGATCCAGAGCGCCGAGAAGTTCGAGCCGAGGGCCACCGCCCAGGTGACCAGCAGGTGCTTGACCTTGGACAGCCGATCCCAGCCGAAGAAGAAGAGGCCGACCAGGGTTGCTTCCATGAAGAAGGCCATCAGCCCCTCCAGGGCCAGCGGCGCCCCGAAGATGTCGCCGACATAGTGGCTGTAGTAGCTCCAGTTCATGCCGAACTGGAATTCCATCACGATGCCGGTGGCCACGCCCATGGCGAAGTTGATGCCGAAGAGCGTGCCCCAGAAGCGGGTCATGTCACGCCAGATGGAACGCCCCGTCATCACGTAGACCGTTTCCATGATGGCAAGCAGGATGGACAGGCCCAGCGTGAGCGGGACGAACAGGAAGTGGTAGAGCGCTGTCAGCGCAAATTGCAGCCTTGACAGGCTGACGATGTCGACATCCATGTGGGGGTTTCCTCTTCTCGGTTTCGGAACGACGTATCAATCGGGTCTCAGTGCAGCCAGCGCGGCCTCGAAGCCCTCGCTGCCGCGCCGGAATTCACCTTCGAGCCTGCCGTTGCGCAGCACCAGCAGGCGATCGGCCAGCGCCGCTTCGCGGCGCAGATGGGCGGCCATCAGCCATGCGCGTCCTTGGCCCAGTGTGTCCAGTCGGGTCAGCACATCGGCGGCCGTGGCGGCATCCAGCCCCTCGGTCGGCTCATCCAGCAGCCACAGGGGGCGCTTCTGAAGCAGCAGCCGGGCCAGCGCCAGGCGGCGGGTCTGTCCGGCCGACAGCCCCAGGCCACCTTCGCCCAGTCGCGTGTCCAGCCCGGCCTGCAGGCGTCGTATGGCCGCTGCCAGACCGGCTGCTTCCAGCGCCTGCCACAGTGCGGCGTCGTCGGCGTCCGGGTCGGCCAGGCGCAGGTTGTCGCGCAGGCTGTCCTGGAACAGGTCCGGACGCTGGTTCAGCCAGGCGCCGGGCTGCGTCAGGACGCGCCCGGTGTGCGGATGGCGCTCTCCGGCGATCAGCGCCATCAGTGTCGACTTGCCTGCGCCGCTGGGACCGACCACGGCGACCCGTTCGCCAGCGGCCAGCCTCAGCGACAGTGCGGCCAGTGCATCCACAGGGCTGTCCGGATGACGGACCGACACATCATCCACGATGATCGCACAGTCTGCGTCGGGGCGTGGGGCGGGGGGCTGAACGGTCGGCGTGCAGTGGGGGGAAAGCCGACGAGCCGCCAGCCAGGCACGCCCCGATTCAAGCGCTCCCCGGCGCAATGCCGCAAACGGCTCCATGGCCGTCAGCGCAATCAGCAGGGCCAGGGCCGCCTCCGGCGTGTCGATCTGTCCCTGTTCGACCAGCAGGCCCACACCCAGCAGGACCAGGGCCAGCGTGAGGCTGCCGGCCACGCTGTGAATGGCAGCCGCTTTGGCATCCAGTCGCTGCAGGCGACGGTCGCTGTGCGCCAGACGTTCATCCGTGCGGCGCAGGGCCTCACGCTGGGCGGCCAGCCGACCGGCCATGAGCAGTTCCGTCTGGCCTGACACCAGGTCCACGGCCTGGGCACGGAGCCTTTCCGTGAGCAGGGCCCGCCGTGTGGCGGGGCGCCGCGAGTGGCGGGCCAGCACGATGGTCACGGCCAGGCCGATGATCAGCATCCAGCCGCCCAGTGCAAGGCCGAGCCAGGGCGACATCACGCCGACCACGACCGTGGCCAGCAGCGTCGCACCCAGCGCCGCGGCGGCCGGCACCAGCAGGCGAAGATAGAAGGCGTCCAGCGCATCCAGGTCCGTGGTCAGCCGGAATAGCGCCCGTGCCGGACGGCGCAGCAGGTCCTGGATGCTGGCGGTCTCTGCCCAGCCGCGGAAGAGGCGTTCGCGCAGTTGCGCCAGCGCCGCCAGGGTGGCGTCATGGGTGACGAGCCGCTCGCCATAGCGCGACACGGTGCGTCCCAGCGCCAGCAGCCGGATGCCGGCAGACGGCGCGAAGACATCGAAGGCCAGGGCCGTCGCGGGCTGCAGCCCGGCAATGGCGGTTGCCGTGATGAACCATCCCGACAGGCCCAGCAGCCCCATGCCGGCCAGCACCGTCACGGCGGCCAGCACGGCCCCCCATTTCATGCGCGTCGACGCGCCCTCGCTCATCGCCTTCAGCGCGGGCAGGGCGGAACGACGGGCCATGCCATCCTTCGCCGGGCTGTCCTTCTCGGTCACCGGGTCGTCTTTCCCTGTTAGCGGGTCGTCCTTTCCTGTCATGCTGCGGCCTCCGGATCCGGGGCGGGCAGCTGCACGACACGGTCCATGCGTGCGGCCAGTCGGGGATCGTGGGTGGCCACGATCAGCGTGCGGCCCCGGGCCAGCGTCACCAGGGACTCGGCCACCTGATCGGCGGTTTCGCTGTCCAAGTGGGCCGTGGGCTCGTCGGCCAGCAGCAGGTCGGCTTCAGGTGCAGCCATCAGGCGCGCCAGCGCAAGGCGTGCGGCCTCGCCCCCCGACAGGCCCGTTCCGCCTTCGCCCAGCGAGATGCCCGGATGGGCCTGAGCCACCGCGTCGAGCCGGGCCTTCGCGATCGCCTGGCGCACCCGTTCATCATCGACGGTCGGGCGGCCGAGTGCGATGTTGTCGCGGACGGGGGCGGCAAACACGTGGGCGCGCTGCCCCATCCAGGCCATGCGTTCACGCAGCGCCCGGACCGTGTCCGGAGCCAGTGTCTGGCCGTCGATCTCGATGCGCCCCGCCGTGGGGACCAGCAGCCCGGCCAGCAGCGACATCAGGACGGTCTTGCCCGTGCCGCTGCCGCCCACCAGGGCCACATGCTCGCCGGGTCGCACCGCCAGCGAGAAACCCTGAAACACCGGTTTTTCGCCGGGAAAGGCGAAGCCCAGGTCCGTGAGCCGCACGCCGGGGGCCGGACACGGGGTTGATGCAGGATCCACCAATGCTGGTTTCACCGATGCCGCTTTTACCGATGCCGGCTTCACCGCATCCGGGGCAGGTCGATCATGGCGGGCAGACGGAAGGGGAGGAAGGGGGGCCGCAGCCGGCTCTCCGGCGCCAGGCCGTGCGACAGGGGCCTCATCCAGCAGGGGCAGACCGTTCCCGTTCAGGCGCTCCAGGGCGTCCATGGCGGCCACGCCGGCGGCCCGGTCATGCCAGACTGCCGCCAGTTCGCGCAGCGGCTCGAAGAACGAGGGGGCCAGCAGCAGGATGAAAAGCCCTTCGCCCAGCGTGAGCCGACCGCCCCAGGCGCCGAATTCCAGATAGCCCAGCACGTGAAAGCCCACGTAGGCTGCCACCATGGCCACGCCCAGCGCCGAGAACAGCTCCAGCACCGCCGAAGACAGGAAGGCGATGCGCAGCACCTTCATCGTGCGCAGGCGCAGGTCCTCGGCACTGGCCCGCAACCGGCGGGCTGTGGCCTGCACGCTGCCCAGGGCACGCAGCGTCGGCAGCCCCCGCAGCCGATCCAGCAGGAAGGCGTTCATGCTGCTCATCTGCAGCCACTGCGCCTCGCTGGCGGCCCGGGCGCGCCAGCCCACCAGCACCATGAAAAGCGGAATGAGCGGGGCTGCCGTGATCAGCACGGCAGCGGCGGCCCAGCTGTACCACGCCACGGGCAGCAGGATCAGCAGGGGCATGAGGCGCACGCGCCACATGGCGCCGTGGTAGCGTGTCAGCCACGGCAGGATGGACTCGGCCTGTTCGGCCAGCACGCTGGCGGCCGTGCCGGCATGCAGGCGGGAACGATCCAGTGGCGAACGCGCGGACAGGGCGGTGATGGCCTGCTCCCGCCAGAGACTCAGGCGTTCACGCGCCGACTCGAACATCCGGGTGCCGCTCCAGGCATCCAGCCAGGCGCGCAGCAGGCCAGCCGCGACGATGCCGGCCGCGGGCCATGCCACGCCGGCCAGGCCCGCGCCTGACTGCAGACGCGCGACGCCCAGCGCCAGCAGCGCGGCCTGGGGAATCCACAGCAGCGGACTCAGCGCATGGATCAGACAGGCAGCATCAAGCCGCATGCCCGGCATGGAACGGGATGATGCAGGGTGCTGTCGAACGGGGGCGGACTCCGTGTGCCCGGCTGGAGCCTCGCCTTCGCGGTTCCCACGGTCTGGAGAACTCGGGATAGTCATGGCGCGATCTTATATGATCGCCAACGGCATCGTTCATCATGAAAACTTCTTTATCGTATCCATAACGACGACGCCGTCAAAAAGGGCATGGCCGCCTTCGAGGCGCTGTTCTGTCACTTGACCGGATTGCCTCCGGCTGAGCGGGCAAGGCCCTCCCCAACATGCACAGGTGCCCACCTGTTCTGGCTGTGGCCGTTTGCCAAATCCATACATTTTGGCGCTGGGCGTCGAGAGTTTTTACTGTTTTGCGTCGTTGCCGTCTCTAGGATTGATCGGGTCTGTCACCCCAGCATGGAGATCATCGACGCATGACACGTACCCCTACTTCCCGTTCCCCATTTACCCGTACCACCTTGGTCGTGGCACTGGCCAGCCTGCTGTCGCTCGGCGCTTCCCAGGCTCTGGCCCAGACCACGCAGGAAGTGGAGCAGCAGCTCCAGCAGGCAGCCCCTTCTGCCGAACAGGCGGCGCAACAGGCAGCACAGATCACCCAGCAGGGCGCACAACAGGTCGGGCAGGCCGTGCAGCAGGCTGCCGGAACGGCCGAGCAGCGGGCGGCCCAGCTATCCGCCATCGTCCAGCGCGCCGCTGCACCGGTCAGTGCCCAGCAGGCCAGCACGGCATTGTCCTCCTCCGGCATGGACGGTCTGCTGCAGGACCTGCTGAAGTTGCCCGACCTGCATTGGGGCTCGCGCTACATCGACGTGCTGCGTCCCAGCACCCGTATTTCGAATGGCGGTGTCGAGGCGTCGGCCTTGCCCAGCGCCCCGGTGGACCTGAACAGCGTGACCTTCACCGGGTCCGACGGCAAGGAGGTCAGCCTGGAGCAGTGGCAGAAGAACACCGCCACCGACGGGCTGGTGGTGCTGCATCGTGGTCAGCTGGTCTATGAGCGCTATGACCACGGCCAGACCCAGCAGGCGCGCCATATCTTGTGGTCGGCCACCAAATCGGTCGCTGGCCTGCTGGCCCTGGACATGATCCAGGCCGGCCAGATCGACCCCTCGGCGCCCATTGCACACTATCTGCCGGAACTGAAGGGCAGCGCTTGGGAAGATGCCACCGTGCAGCAGACGCTGGACATGAGCACCGCCGTCGACTATGCCGAAGAGCCGCTGGCCAATCCCGGCGTCGTGCAGTACATGTTCGCCGGCAACATCCTGCCCAGCGACCAGAGCTACCCGGGTGCCCGTACCGTCGTGGATTTCCTGAAGTCCCTGAAGAAGAAGGGCGAGCACGGTCAGCGCTTCACCTATAAGAGCGTTGATACCGAGGTGATCGGCCTGTTGCTGGAGAAAGTCACGGGCAAGGATTTCGCCACACTGGTTTCCGAGCGTCTCTGGAAGCCGATGGGGGCTCAGCAGGATGCGACGGTGCTGAAGGACCGCACCGGTGTGGCCCTGAAAGGCTCCGGCATGAGTTCCTCGTTGCGCGACCTGGCGCGGGTGGGCGAACTGGTGCGTCTGGAAGGGCGCTTCAATGGCAAGCAGCTGTTGCAGCCGGGCACCGTGGCCGAGCTGAAGAAAGGCGGGGATCCAGCCGTCTTCAAGGCCGGCCGGGGCAATGCGCGTGACGGTTCCTCCTACCATGACTTCTGGTGGATCGCCCAGTCGCAGGACGGCACGCTGGAAGCCCGCGGTCTGGCCGGTCAGCATATCTATGTCGACCAGGCCAACGAACTGGTCGTGGCCAAGTTCTCGGCCGATGCGAAGCTGAATCCCACGCCGGGCATCGACCAGAACGCTTTTGCGGCCATTGCCAATGCCGTGAAAGGGCGCTGAACCAGGCCGTCCAGGGTATCCATCAGGATCTCCCCTGGACCCTGGACCCTGGACCCTGGCCCTGGCCCTCTGCTCCCGGCTCCCGGG
>ERZ773049.19-NODE-19-length-81506-cov-9.766129_pt1 | contig 81506 bp, 63 predicted proteins | sample MGYA00580633_ERZ773049 | MGnify/ENA primary metagenome ERZ773049 (study PRJEB29015, sample SAMEA2737991) | human oral metagenome | biome: human oral; feature: human-associated habitat; material: dental | place: China | collected 2066 ...
CGCATCAGGGCCGCGAGCTCGAGGGCGAGCAGGACCGTGAGGGCCGTGAGCATCTCGTACATCCTGATGTAGAGCACGTCGGAGAGCCCCGCATAGCTGAGGCCCCAGAGCGCCACCCCGCAGGCGGAGGCGGCCCTCGAGCAGCCGAGCTCGCGCAGCAGCGCCCAGAGCGCGACCAGGGCGACTGCGTGGCAGGCGAGGTTCAGGCCCAGGCCCGCCCACTTGGACCAGGTCCCGGGCGCGAGCGACGAGGCCGCGTTCAGGGCCAGGCCGAACAGCGGCGGGTGGAGGTCCCCCTCCTGGTTGTGGAGGACGGAGCCGACGTCCATGCGCTCGCCCTCGCCGACCGAGACGTAGTCGAGCAGGTCCCGCCGGGTGAGGGTCGCGCCGGAGAGGTCGCCGCCCCGCGTGTCGCTCAGGACGCGGGCGTAGTGGCTGTTGGCGTAGCCGTAGGACCAGACCTCGTCCACGAAGTAGCCCCGCTTGGCCGCGCAGTAGCCGACGGCGACGGCGAGGCAGAGGGCGACGGCCGCGAGCGGCAGCCAGCGGGTTGCAGGTACCTCGCCATGGTCTTTCAAGGGCTGGATCTCGCTGCCTTTCTGAATCTCCAAAACAAAGCCTCCTCTGATCCCTTTGCCAGTAGGATCCAGCTCATCCTATATTATGGCACGCTGCATGCTGCCTACGTACATACATGATATATTATCAGTCATAGTTCAGTCAAACGAGGGATGGTAACTATACGAGGGTTGAGGACTCATGGGTAGGGGGTTGCACGTGTGGCGTGGTACGGGATGGAGCACGTTTAGGCTCCTTCTCTGGGCGATGAGCAGGGGGGATGCGAGACATGCCGATGCCGAAGTCTCTAGTCGCCCCGTGCGTAGGGTTCTCGCGTCGCTTCCCCTTGTTGCTGGTGTAGCGTTTATGCTTCTTGTCGGTGGGGTTATGGGGACGATGAGCCATGATCTGGTGGCAGGACTTAGGCTAACGGCTGCAATACTGGTATGGATGGGTCTCTTCTCGGGCATGAATCAGGCGGCCAACGTGTTGTATTATACGAGTGATATCAGATACTACCTTGCGCTCCCCATAGATGCGGGTGCGATCATATGGTCTCGAATGTTGAAGTTTATCCTTCCGAGCTTTGCGGGCAACTTCGCGCTCATGCTTTCCTTTGTCTTGGCCTGGGTGATCGCTGCGGGCTCAGGTCCTCTTGCCATCGTGCTCATGACCGTGGCTGTCCTGTGCGTCACTCTCTCGTCAGAGTTCCTCGTGACGATGCTCGTTATCCTTCTGATGCGTCTGTCGCGCTTCGCACGTGACAAGGATCGCTTCACTAAACTCTTTGGTATTATAGAGATGGTGCTGACGATTACCTTTGGGATGTGGTTGCAGCCGCAGCTCGCCAGCCCTGCCTCCCTGCAGCAGATAACGTTGCAGGTGGCCGTCGCAACAATGGGTGCCCCTGCGTTCCTTGTGGTGCTGGGCGTCTTTTGCCCGCCCATCCTGCTAGCAGAGACCCTCTTCTCGGGTTCCCCCAGCTGTGCGCTGGTGTCGCTTGGTGGCATGATCGCGCTTACGCTTGGCATGGCAATAACGCTTTGGTATGTTGCTGCTCACCTCTATCTTCCGGGTGTCAGGGCACTTGGTTCTGTGGGGACGGGGCTGAGAAAGGGGACAGCCTTCGGCGAGAGCGCCAGGGCAAGGGTCCCAGATCTTGAGGGACTCCTCAAGCAGCGCAGTCAGCTCAGGGCCAACCTCGTACGTGACTGGCTTCAGACGGTTCGTACCGCCTACTTCTTCAATAAGTTTATTCTCACGCAGGCGCTGGCCCCGCTTTACTTCGTCTGCATGATGGTGCTGGCTGCCACGGCACGGCTGCAGGGGCGTGATGTCATCGCGGTCTTAGGTCTGCTGCGCACCCTTTTCCTGGGTCCCCAGGGACTTGACCTTTCGATTCTCGCTGTCTTGGGACTGGTGGCGACGACGAGCTTCTCCACCGTGACCTACATGACAGCGGTCAGCCGAGACGGGCGAGACTTTGCCTATCTCCGGTCACTTCCCATGAACTGGACAGCTTACCTCATTGGAAAGCTGCTCCCCCTTCTTGTCCTTACCGCCCTGCCGCTTCTGATAGTACTGCTGGTGGTGTTTGCGGTTCTTGGTTTGCCTGTGGCGAGGGCACTTTATCTCGCGCTTCTCTTCCTGCTCGACGCGACGCTTGTTGGGACGTTGACGTTTGGCATGGGGGCATGGTTTCCTCGGCTCTCGTGGGAGAGCGAGGAGCAGATCATGGAGGTCAAGACAGTCGTATCCTACATCATCGGAGGCGCCTTCCTGGTCATCGTGCTCATTATGCCCCAGGCCTTCCTTGCCATCATGCACTTATGTGACGTGGTCATTCTCTCGCCCCCATTCTTCGCGGTGGCCGTGTTGGTCATCGCACTCGCTGAGTTAACCCCTGTCGTGCTGTGGGTATGTATTGGTTGCGCGCACAGACTTGCGCGACGCTCCGTCGAGTCATAGGGCATGTGACTGGAACTTCCAAAGAGCGTTGTGCTATTCTGTTCCTGCGGTGCAGGTTGCTTGCGTATCCACCCGCGAGATGTCACCTGCGACCTTACGTTCAGTCACTGATTGCTCCGCAAGGGGCGGAAAAGGGGAGAAAGCATGGGGATAGGCGGGCTCGAGATCGGAAAGATGATATCTGCGTTCACAAGCAATCCGGAGGTCAGCTCCAAACTGAGGGATCTGGTTGATGAGGATATCGAGACCCAGGCAGATGGTGTCGCGAAGATCGTGAAGGAGAACGTGGGGCTTGATCTGGGCCGAGATCAGATTCTTGGCATTCTGCAGAGTTTCGGAGGGCTCCAGGGCGTGCTGGGTAAAGTTGCCTCCGGCGGCGGGAAGCCAGGGGGCATCGACGAAAAGGATGTTAACGATGCCGTCTCGAACCTGACAGGGAAGTAGCCTACGCGTATGATGCCAAATCACCTGTCATGTCGGCATGGAGGTTTTGTGCTGTAGGGTGGGAGCATATAAGAGGCAGGGATGATATAAGCATCGTCCCTGCTTTTTTATTTCCTGACAGATCATTTTTCTGCTGATTTTTGGCTATAGAAAAAATTGTTGTCCCACAATGCTCACATTTGTTATAACATGGATGCATGATATAGGCAGGCGAACGCTTAATGACGGTACGCGCAGATGAGACAAACCAAGCCGTTGTTCGTGCATGTGATGCTTTGCTAGTACTCGCTGACGTCGCATTGGATGTCTCATCGACGTTCCGTCCTAAGCTTTCAGATGTGTCGGAGGTGAGCGTATGTCTACGGAAAAGAGGACAAATCCTGCGATATGGGCAGGGCTCATGGGGATTGGCGCTGTTAGTGTTCCAAGCTGTGCATACGCGGCGACGACCTCGGCATCATTCGGCCTCCCGTACGAGTTTGTGGTCGGCGCTGCCGTGGGTATCATGACCGCGGCAGGTGCCATCGCCGTCTTCCTCAAGCTGTCAAGGCGAAGGAAGCAGGCGAGGGAGCAAGCGGAGGAGCGCACGGCCGTGGTTGACTTCAGCATACCGGTGGGGGATGACGTGCCGGCCACTGACATTGACGCGCTTATGATAGAGATGAGCCCTAATGACCAAATGGCGTCTCAGCGTCAGGTGGAGCGCCTTGCACTCGGTATCGAGGGTGAGTTTGTGACTCCCATCGCCTGCGAACATCACAATGTGCCTGCCGAGAAGGTCGTCGAAGGCTCACGGAGCGTGAGGGAGGTTCTTTTGGAGCGCTTGAATGACGATGATATCGGGGACCTGCCCATCATCCAAGCTAACGATGGCAGGGTTGATGGCGTCGATACCGATCGGTGGAGCGCTGGGTTCAAGGGGTCTGCCCAGGCGGGCGAAGATCAGCTTGAGCCAATGGTGGCGTCACCGGACAGCGCGGCGAGGATCACCAACCAGTCCCAGGCGGTCTTCGCCGCAGCTAGCGCAGCTACAAAGAGTGTGACGCAAAGGGGATCTTCCACGGGGAAGGCAGTGCAGGCAAGCATGACGACAGGCTCAAAGGCAGCGGTGTCGAAGTCTAGCTTGGCTACGACCACAGCTGCTCGTACGTCCAAGCCAGCTGCTGCACAAGCCGCGTTGGCTACTCAGGTTCCGCCAGCTGCCGATGCCGTGGCCGGCAAGGCCGCGCTCGCATCACCTCGCACCAGACCCGCATGCTCCGCAGTGACTCCTGAGATGCGGATGAGGGCTGCCATCATAGCGCAGCGTGTGCCAAAGGTATGTCCAGAGCGTCGGCTCTCGGCCGCGCCCACTGATAAGGATAAAAACTCCCTTAACAGCGCTGCGGCTAGTCGGGCAGCCGCCAGAAGAAGGGCGTTTGACAGGGTGGCCATGGCCGTCGCTTTGAACGCGGCGGTATCAAGGAGGCTCGTCGCAGCGGTGCGTGCGGAAGAGCGTCAAAATCATGTGGGTCTCACAGGCGCGCCATTCAAGTCCCACACGAGCGCGGCGCGCATTGCTGCCAGGCGTACACACGACGAGAGCGAAATGCCGACCGAATCCCTCCTCACCAGAGAGAAGGAGCTGCATGAGGATCTGGGACTTGCGTCGTAGCTTGTGGGATATATAGAGTAGGAAGGCTTTTGCTGTGCGCGTGGGGTGCTGCAGCAGGGGCTGACCTCATTTGAGGAAGGGAAGAGAGAACCTCATGAGCTTTATGGATAGCCTTGGCCGGTCAAAGGTCAATACCAAGGATGTTCCGGTGCAAAGGGTTGGCCCACTCATCGTTGCTATCCTTGCCATCACTATGGTTGCCTTTATCGTTTACATCTCTATGAGTGAGGTTCTCTACGATAACGATACTTGGTTTCTCCTTAATACGGGAAGAGACATCGTTGCTCATGGTGTTCCGCATGAAGAGCAGTTCGGCATGTTCACCGGAGTAAGATACGTTGCCCAGCAATGGCTTTACGCCTATCTCCTCTGGGGCGTCTATGACATGTTTGGTGCGCTTGGTCCCATCATCCTGATGTACCTCCTGTGGGCGGGCATACTGCTGATCTCCCTGCAGCTTATCAAGGGTGGGCAGAGGAGTATCGGGCGTGACTTCGGGGATGCTAGCAAGCTGAACACAGCATACCTACTCGCTGCCTTCACAGTGTTGGTTGGACCTGTATTCAAGTTGAACCCCAGAATATTTGATATTCTCACTATTTTGCTCTCTGCCCTGATATGGCAGCGTTTTGTCGAGAGAAGACACCCTGCTGTCCTTTTGGCCTACGTTCCGATAGCCGCCCTCTTCATCAATCTTCACGGAGCGCTTTGGCCCCTTCCTTTTGCGGTGCCTTTTTTGGGCATGGTGTTGCAACGGGGCCTCTCTAAGAAGGAACGTCTGCTTGTCTTTGGTGTGCTTTGGCTTATGCTTGCGGCTACGTTCCTCAATCCGTATGGTCTGGACATGCACCTATACGTCATTAGGAGCATGGGCGTTATCTCGAACATGGGTATCGTCGAGTTGCGCTCTCCTCGGGCCTTTGATAGGGGAGGGATAGTCAGCATCGCACTCATAGTCTTTCTGGCCCTGTATGTCTACGAGCGTGCCAAGAGTGGACGTCTGCGTGAGATTAACATGATGTGGCTGGTCATCTTTGCTGGTGCAATTTTTGTCACGCTACAACAGGAAAGGAACTATAGCCTCCTTCTACCCTGTGTGGTAGTCTTCATGGGGAGCATTGACCTGAGCTCGAGACGACTTCTGAACTTGGGTGTCGCCAAGAACTGTATGAACTGTGCCACGATCATTTTGGTTTGTTTTGGTGCCTCCGCCGTGCTGGCCATGCATCAGGCAACTAGTCACTTTGATTACGATGACTTTGATCAGATTAACCGCATCATCGAGTCAGGCTACTCTGAGGCTGCCGCTGACACAGCTGCCGACAAGTGGGCGCAAGCGCGTTCACGCACTACCATACTGTGCTATAACAGCAGTCCGTATCTGGAGTTCAGGTATGGGTACAGATGCTTTATCGATCCGCGCTTTGAAATATGGTCCGAGAAGCTTAACGGGAAATATGATTATCTCTCCCAGGTAAATGATATTGGAGATAACAAGAACGTTAAGCCGATTTTGGACCAGTACAAGTTCACCTATGTGCTTACGGATAGTGACGTTGATACGAGACTGTATGAGGATGCCGGATACTCTCAGATATATCAGTCTGAACATGATCCGACGAGGAAGCTATTTGTGAGGAGCGACTACGACGGTATACCAAATTGGGTACGTTCGTAGGCTATCGACGTGATACGGCTTGAGCATGTGAATAAGTCCTACGATGGGGGTGAGGCCCTCGCCGTGAGAGACCTTTCGCTCGATATACCCTCAGGTCAGATATTTGGTCTCCTCGGGCCAAATGGGGCGGGTAAGTCGACGCTACTCAATATGATAGCGGGCGTGCTCTCGCCAGATGCGGGTCGGATAGAGGTTGATGGTATCGACCTTGCAGAGGAACCTATGGAGGTTAAGCGACGCCTGTGCTATGTGAGCGACTCTCCAGACCACCTTTTACGTCTGAAGGGCTATGAGTACCTACGTTTCGTTGCCGATATCTACGGCGTGCCTGAAGACATGCGTGTGATGCGCACCACGACGCTTGTGCGACGGTTTGGCATGGAGGATGCGCTAGAAAAGCAGCTCCTCTCCTATTCCCATGGTATGCGCCAGAAAATGATGGTTATAGGTGCACTGTTACCTGATCCCGATGTCTGGATCTTGGACGAGCCTATGGTCGGTCTTGACCCGAGGGCTGCGCGCACACTCAAGGACAGCATGCGTGTCCATGCCGATGCGGGACGAACGGTTCTCTTTTCCACTCATGTGCTCGATGTTGCCGAGAGGGTTGTGGACCGTGTGGGCGTGATCGTTCAGGGTGAACTGCTGTTTCAGGGCAGTGTAGGTGACTTGCACGCACACTTCAACGCCGACGAGTCCTTAGAGGACATGTTCCTTGAGCTGACAGAGGAGGACTCACCGTTTCGGGAGGCATTTGTATCACGATCTGTCGCTAAGACGCCAATCTGAGACTATCTGGGAGTTTCGAGGTTGACTGACGATACCCTATTACGTAAGCTATAAACTATGTATATAGGTTTGAACTATCGGTTGACCTTGCTCAGCCGGTATAAGATGGTATGCAGGGAGATTGTGAGGTATTTTTGATTATGTGGCCCTATCTCCCGCCCTTCTTACCTCTGTTCATTCCGCTCTTCCTATTGGACATCTTTGTGTCCTTCTGCTCGGGAATCGCCATGCAGGACAGGTGGATGTGGCGCATCCTCCTCACTCTTCAGGTGTTCTTTTCCCTCCTACTTATTATCGACCTTAATGGAGCGCTTCCCGGTACGCTTTTCCCGCTTGCGGTAGCCACGACCTGCTTTGCGATCGAAACCATCTCACTCTACTATTCATCACGGGGTAAGTATGCACAGCTGGCATTTGGCTTTTCCGTAGCGTCAAACGTGCTTTTGCTGTTGCTAGGCTTCATGCTCCTCGGAATCATACCCTCCTAGACAGAGGCGAGAAAGGCCCTTCCGTACTCAACGGGGTATGATGCTGGTGGGGTAGGGGGGCACGTACGAAAGTGCCTCAAAGAGGCGTCCTGAGCGATGCGTGTCAAAGGAGAGGAAGCGCGTGAGCTCTAGTATTTCCTTGCGCTCGGGATCATCATCGTCCACGTAGAACCAGTCGTCGGGGACGCCGGGGTTCCAAGCATGGCAATCTGATAGAACCGCCCCGAGGCTTGGAAGGACGAGTGCCGTGCGAGATCGCGGGAACTCATGAGTAGAGGGTGCCTCTAGACTGGGCGCGCTAGATGCGTCGATGCTCCCAAAGAGGTTAACGGACACGTGGAAGCGCATCTGGTCGGCGGCGGCACTTGCTGCCAGTTTGCCCACGACGCCTGCGTCGATGCCGGCGCGTGCGGCATACTCGCGTGCCTTGCGAACGGCTCCGCTGCGGATGAAGCCAAGTAGCTCACCTGGGACGTCCTCGACCCACGCGGCATGGTAGCTCCGCTCGGCGGGAAAGAAGGGAAAGCTGTTCTCTGGCACGATGTCACGGAAGTATGCTGACCAGATCGTGCGGTCATCGGACGGAAACGGTCTCAGGCTCCACCGCCCCCACCCTACAGGACCCTGCGCCGCGACCAAGCCCGTCGCCCCTGTCGCGGTGACGGCGATGACGAAGGCTGGCTGGATGTACCTCGGGTGTTCAGAGATGACAAGACAGGGATCTCTCAGAGTTTCCAAGGCGTTTCGGAGCTCGTCGTTGGGATTGCCCTCAACGTCCACCCAGCCCTGGGGCTCAAGCCGCTTGACGAGCTTTCCCAGCCAGGCGTCACGCTTGCGCTGCAGATTGTCGTCGTTAGTGCGAGGAAGCCTGATGTCACCACAAGAGAGGAGGCGCGCCTCGGGACCACCAAGGAGGCAGAACAGATCTGTGCTTGAAAGATACAAGCGGCTGAGCTCGTCTTGCTCCGCCTGCTCGCCACTGTCCTCACTACGTTTGAAGATGAACGACACAATATCCCCTCACCGGTTTGGACCCGTGCACGCATCATAGAACGTCAGACCCGTGATCGGTTCACATTACTTGCGTGCACGGCTGTCATTGTAGTCCATGTGCGGTTACCAACAGTGTACGCGTAGCAGTGCGTTCTTCATTCAGTATATGGAAGAATCGCTGTGAAGGGGACAGGATCCCCATGCAAGATACTCGTACATGGTATAGTCACATATTGCATTGAAAGAGGATGAGTCGCCTGTGCCTTAGGGCGAATAGATTCAAGAGAGGTTCAGAATGGCAGTACCTAAGCAAAGGAAGGGTCGTGGCGCCACGCACACCCGTCGCTCGGCTAACAGTAAGCTCGCCGTCTCGCCACGCTCGGTGTGTCCACAGTGCGGTTCAATCAAACTTCCGCACCATGTGTGCCCCAACTGCGGCTATTATAGGGATCGCGAGGTCGTTGTCACTGAGTAGCCGAGCCGCGCAGATCTCTTGGGCGACCTCGAAGGCCGACCTGTGAGGGTCGGCCTTCTCTTGTTTTGGCGCGTGGCATGCCCAGATCGAGGAGGGACAATGAGTTGCATATGCGTTGACGCCATGGGCGGGGATGAGAAACCCGATATAGTCCTTGCGGGGATTGAGGCCGCGCTTGCGACCGAGAAGGGACTTTCGGTCATCGTTGCCGGAAACGATGAGGTGGTCACTCCCTTCTGCGCTGGTCGTGAGCGTGCGAGGGCACTCGTGACGACAGAGGTCATCGAGATGGGGGAGCACCCCACCGAGGCCATACGCACCAAGAAGGACTCGAGTATCGTGCGAGGCTGTGCTGCCGTGCGTGACGGCGAGGCTGACGGATTCTTCTCGGCAGGCTCGACGGGTGCCGTCTTTGCCGCAGCCAGCTTGAGTGTGGGCAGGATAGCTGGAGTCAAGCGTCCCTGCATCGCGACGGCCCTTCCTGGCACCACGGGAAGACCCACCGTCTTGCTCGACATGGGGGCCAATGCCGACGTGAGGCCCGACATGCTCGTCCAGTTCGCGCAGATGGGACGTGCCTACTCAAGAGTCGTCGTTGGTGTCGATGACCCCACGGTGGCGCTCTTGTCCAACGGCTCCGAGGACACCAAGGGATCAAGTGCCGTCGTGGCCGCCCATACGGCACTGGCAGCGCTTGGTGAGAGCTGGTTTGTGGGTAACTGTGAGGGTACGGACCTGCTTGCTGGTCGCTTTGACGTTATCGTGACGGATGGCTTTACCGGAAATGTTGCCCTGAAATCACTTGAGGGCACGGCGAAGTTCCTGCTCGGTGAACTCAAGAGTGCCATCGGGGACTCCAAGCGCGCGGCTGTCGGCGCCCTCATGATCAAGCCTGCCCTCAAGGACCTCTCTCAGAAGCTCTCGGGTGACGCGTACGGCGGAGCCATCTTCTTGGGTCTCAAGGCCCCGGTCCTCATCGGTCACGGTGCCACCTCGGCCGAGGCTGTCAAGAACGGAACGCTCGCCTGTGCCCGCGCCCACGACTCCCGACTCGTGGATAGGATAGTTGCCGAGGTGGCGTAGGCGAGTGGTCAGGCCGAGAGTACAATCGTATTGCAGATAGCCAGCTTGCCGATGGCCTTGGAAGCTGACCTGAGTCACCTGGAGGGTGATCATGGACCATGCCGCCATTCTCGAGAGGGTCATTGCGCTCACGAGTGAGGAGCTTGAGTGTGATCCCGCCGGCCTGAGTGAAGGCACCGAATTCAAGTCGCTCGATGCAAACTCGTTTGACCTGCTCGAACTCATCATCGCCATCGAGGACGAGTTTGGCATACCGTTTGACGACGAGAAGCCGCAGACCATCGTGAGCATCGCTGACGTGGTACGCGTGATCGAAGCTGCCCGCGCCGAGGAGATCTCTTGAGGCTTTACAAACACGTGAGCGCAGTCGAGGCGCTCATTGGTCACGAGTTCGCCGACAAACAGCTCATAGGTGCTGCCCTGACCCATCCTTCCGCCGTTGAGGGGAGGCCGGTCTCGGCCTCATATGAGCGTCTCGAGTTTTTGGGCGACTCCATATTGGGCGCTATGGTCGCGACTGACCTCTACGAGCGCTTCCCCGAGATGGACGAGGGTGGCCTTACCAGGCTCAAGATCTCGCTCGTCTCTGGCAAGACGCTGAGTGAGGTGGCAGGCGCGCTCGGCCTCGGCAAACATATCGTCTTCGGCGAGTCTGAGCGGGGCACGGGGGCGCGGGGCCTGAGCTCTGCGCTCGAGAACGTCTACGAATCCATCGTGGGTGCGCTCTACCTTGATGCGGGCTACAGGAAGACCCATGACTTTGTGAAAAGAACCCTTGGCCCCCATGTCTCGCCTGAGCTTGCCAAGGAACCTCTCTCGCCCAAATCACGGCTCCAGGAGGTCACACAGAGGGCGTACCGCTGCGCTCCGGTGTACAAACTCGTGGGCGCGGAGGGTCCCGCGCACAGTCCCACCTTCACGAGTGTCGTGCTGATCGAGGGCAGGCGTGCAGGACGAGGTCGTGGTTCCTCCAAGAAGGAGGCACAGACTGCGGCGGCCCTTGACGCGCTTGGCCACCTGAGTGAGCGCGTGGATAACGCTTTTGGCGACAGGGTCTTGGCAGGCGGCGTCACGCGAGCTGCGACCTCACCAGACGATGGTACCGGCACCATCTAGGAAGGTGGGCCTCTCGCGTGTATCTCAAGTCGCTGGCGCTTAAGGGGTTCAAATCCTTCGCGGACAGGACACTCATGTCCTTTGATCCTGGCCTTACCGTCGTCGTGGGACCAAACGGAAGCGGCAAGTCAAACATCGCAGATGCCATGCTCTGGGTGCTTGGCGAGCAGAGTGCGAAGATGCTGCGCGGTCAGGCCATGGAGGACGTCATCTTCTCGGGTTCCTCTGGTCGCTCTGCCGTCGGCCTTGCCGAGGTCACCCTCACGCTCGACAATGCGGACCACACCCTGCCCATCGACTTCTCCGAGATCGCCATCACGCGCAGGATGTATCGCTCGGGCGAGTCGGAGTATCTGATCAACGGTGCCCTGAGCCGACTGCGTGACATCACAGACATCCTGCATGACTCGGGTCTTGGCAAGGACACTCACTCCATCATCTCCCAGGGCAAGCTCGACTCCGTCCTGTCCAGCCGTCCCGAGGAACGCCGTGAGCTCGTCGAGGAGGCGGCGGGCATCTCCAAGCATCGCAGACGCAAGCTGCGCTCTGAGCGCAAGATAGCCGCCATGCAGGATAACCTTACCCGTGCCAAGGACATCCAACGCGAGATCAACAGGCAGCTTCGGCCACTTGAGCGTCAGGTAGACAAGGCGAAGCGCCATCGAGACCTCGCTGACGAGCTCTCGATGCTTACCTGTACCCTTGCCGTCGACGACCTCAGGCGTCTGCAGGAGAGCTACGCTGTCCTCGAGGGGCGCGGGCGCGAGGCGGAGGCTGCCATCGAGCTTGCGCAGTACCGCCTCGACGAGAAGGGCAGGGATCTTGAGCGATACCAGTCCCTCCTCGAGCAGAAGGGCATCTTCGTGGGCGACCTCGGCGAGCAGCGTCGTCGCATGCAGGGCGTGCTCGCTCGCATGGACTCGGACATGCGTCTGCTCGAGGAGAAGGGCAAGAACATGGTCTCGCAGCTCTCGGAGCTGCGGGCGAACCTCTCCTCTATGGAGCACAGTCAGGCCGACGCCACCAGGGAGCACGAGCGGGTAGCGGCTGAGCTTGCGAGCGTGCGTGGGGAGGAGGGACAGCTCAGGCAGGATGTGGACGCGCTTACCCCCAGGCTAAGGGAGGCACAGGAGAGGCACCGCGCGCTTAGCGCCGAAGTCGCCCGCCTCGGCGCCGACCAGCGCTCAAGCCAGCGCGATGCCGACAAGGAGGCCCTCGCCCACGCGAAACTCAAGGACCAGATCTCGAATGCCGAGGTAGAGGATCAGATGTTTGCGAGTCGCCTCGCGCAGATCGAGGACGGGATCGCGACTGCCGAGGAGGCGCTGCGTGGGCTCAGGGCGCAGAGGGAGAAGGTCGAGGACGAACTCTCTGGCGCCCGCAGTCAGGCCGACGCGTCTGCGCGGCGCATCGAGGTCTGCCAAGGCGAGCTTGCCTGTGCGAGAGACGCCGAGAGCGCTGCCCGCGAGAGGCTCTCGGGTGCCAAGGCCACGCTCTCGGCACTCGAGGCTCTTGACGCCCAGGCCGAGAACTCAAGCGCCCTGGTGGCCAAGCTCACGAAGGACTCACCCGAGCTCGTCCTTGCTCGCATCGCCGATCTCGTGGAGGCGCCGGTGGAGCTTGAGGGACTTGTCGAGCGTATCTTGGGGGAGGACCTTTCGGCCTTGGTCACCGCCACAACGGAGGGACTTCAAGAGTTGGTGGGCCATGCCCTTGCGTCAGGTGTCACCGGTGGGGCCACGATCGTCTCGCTCGATCGTGTGCGGTACGCTGCCGGACAGAGTGTCCCAGAGGCAGGTGAGACGACAGGGGAGCCTCTTGTGGGGCAGGTCAAGGCGAGGGAAGGTTTTGAGGGGCTCGTTGCTGCCCTTCTCGGTCGCATCCGCCTTGTCGATGGCCTCAATGAGGCGCTCGACGCCAGTGCAAAAGACCCTGGACACTGCTATGTGACGCGTGACGGCGTGGTCGTGGGCACTGATGGCAGGACGTCTGTGGGTGTGGTCCCCTCAGGTCCCGACCAAGGCGCGCTTGAGCGCAAACGTCGCATCCGGGTGGGTAGGGAGGCCCTCGTTGGCCTCGAGGAGGAGCTCGCTCATGCAAAGGACGAGGTCGTGGGCGCTGAAGGGGCGCTTACGGCGGCTAGGGACGCGAGCGCTACGGCCAAGGGCGAGCTCGCGCGCCTTTCGGGTGAGCGCTCGTCGCTCGGCTCCGAGCTGGGTCGCCTCGAGGCGCAGTTACGGCAGGCTCGCTTTGAGCAGGCTCAGGTCTCCAAGAGTCGTAGGGCTGCAAGGGAGCGCACGGCACAGGCCCGAGCCGAGGTGGAGAATCACGGGAGACTCGCGCGCGAGGCGCAGGAGCGCGTCGCGGGCCTTGCCGACAGACTCGAGCGGGCAGACGCCGATCGCCTGTCTGCCTCGCGCGAGGAGCGGGAGCTCTCTGACGAGCTCTCCGGCGTCAAGCTCAGGCTCGCGACGGCCTCCGAGCGCAAGAGGCACCTTGCCGCCCGGGAGAAGCAGCTCGCTACGCAGCTGGACGCCATCAAGCGCCGCCTGGCCCAGACCGTGCGGACCGCCGAGGCGCTCGATGTCGTGCAGCTGAGGGTCGAGCCCCTCCACAGACGCTACGAACAGATACGACAGCGTGCCGTTTCCTGGGCGTCGAGGCTCAGGGACAGGGCATCGCTCGCCGAGGCGGACTCCGACTCGCTCAAGAAGACGATAGGTGACGCCCGCAGGGCCGTGGAGGATGCCGCAAGTGAGCTTGAGGCCGCCAAGGCGCGGCTCGGCGACGTCAGGGTCGAGAAGGGCAAGATCGAGGTGCAAGTGGAGAATACCATTGGTCGGATCACGGCCGACGGTCACGTCCTCGAGGATGCCCTCAGGTTGCCCGCGCCCGATGACCGTGAGGCCATGGAGCGCAGGATCGAAAGACTTCAGCGCGAGATCGAGGGGATCGGCCCGGTGAACGAGGTCGCGATGGACGAGTACGCGCAGCTCAAGGGGAGAGGGGACTACATCGCCGAGCAGGTCGAGGACCTCGAGAGGGCCGAGGCTGCCCTCAAGAAGATCATGGCCGCGATCGAGCGCAAGATGCGTCGGCAGTTCGTCACCGTCTTTGACAGGGTGAATGCCAACTTTGCGGAGATCTTCTCGCTGCTCTTCCCTGGTGGCCAGGCGCATCTGGAGCTTCTCGAGCCCGACCACCTGGACGAGACAGGCATCGAGATCGTCGCTCAGCCGCGTGGCAAGAGGATACAGAAGATGACGCTCATGAGCGGTGGGGAGAAGTCTCTTACGGCCCTCGCGCTCCTCTTTGCGGTGTACAGGGCGCGCACGGTGCCCTTCTACGTCTTCGACGAGGTCGAGGCAGCCCTTGATGACTCGAACCTCTCGAAGCTGCTTGACGCGATCGAGACGCTCAAGGATACGACGCAGCTCATCGTCATCTCCCACCAGAGGCGTACGATGGAGCAGGCGGACGTGCTCTATGGTGTGTCCATGCAGGCCGATGGCGTGAGTCATGTCGTCAGCCAGCGTCTGGACAAGACAACAGGAAAGGTGGTCGGTGCCTGATGGGGCTTGCTGACAAGCTGAAACGGGGTCTCGCGCGTTCGCGGGAGGCCCTGAGCGAGATCTTCTACATGGGTGGCGAGGTCGACGAGGACTTCTGGGAGGAGCTCGAGGATCGCCTCGTGATGGGCGACATGGGTGGCGAGGTTGCCCTACAGGTTTCCGATGACCTGCGCGAGCAGGCAGCCCGAGAGGGCCTCAGGACGGCCCCGCAGTTGAGGCGCGCCCTAGCCGATCGCCTGGCCAAGGCGTTTCCCCAGGCCACACGCGATCCCTTTGACGATCTGCCCTCCTGCGTTCTCTTCGTGGGCATCAACGGTACAGGTAAGACGACAACGGTGGGAAAGCTCGCCAGTGTCGCCAAAAGGCGCAGGCAGAGTTGCCTCATCGGCGGTGCGGACACCTTTCGCGCCGCTGCAATCGAGCAGCTCGAGGTCTGGGGCGAGCGCGCAGGCGTCGAGGTCGTCACTCGCGAGCGGGGGGCGGATCCAGCGAGCGTCTGCTATGATGTGTGTGAGCGCGCCGAGCGAGAGGGCACCGATCTCGTCCTCATCGACACGGCAGGGCGCCTTCACACGAGCTCGGACCTCATGAGGGAGCTTGCCAAGGTCGTGGACGTCACGCGCAAGCGTTCTGTGCTCCCCGTCTCGGTCGTCCTCGTGATCGATGCGACGACGGGACAAAATGGGCTTGCCCAGGCGAGGGAGTTCAACGATTCTCTTGATTTGGACGGGATCATACTCACGAAGCTCGACGGCACCGCCAAGGGCGGCATCGCCGTCGCCATCGCTCATGACCTAAGGCTGCCTATCTTTCGCATCGGTGTCGGTGAGGCCGTGGGTGACCTGCAGCCCTTCGACGCACATGACTTCTGTGCTGCCCTCGTGGGTACGAAAGAAAGGGGATAGACATGTTCGACAGCCTCTCTGACAGGCTCCAGTCGACCTTTGACGCGCTGAGGGGTAAGGGACGTCTCAGCGAGGATGACATCAGCAAGGCTATGCGCGAGATTCGCATGGCGCTGCTCGAGGCGGACGTCAACTACCGTGTCGTGAAGGGCTTTGTGGGCAGCTGCAAGGAACGCTGCATGACCGTCGAGGTCCTCGACTCGCTCACGCCCGCCCAGAACGTCGTGAAAATCGTGCTTGACCAGCTCACGGAACTGCTCGGCTCCACTGAGTCCAAGCTCGTCTTTGCGCAGAACCGCACGCCTAACGTCATCATGCTCGTGGGTCTTCAGGGATCGGGCAAGACGACGGCTGCGGCAAAGCTCGCCTACCTCCTCAAGCACCAGGGAAGAAGCCCGCTTTTGGCGGCCTGCGACACCCACAGGCCGGCCGCCGCCGACCAGCTCGAGACGCTCGGCGGCGAGATAGGTGTGAGGGTCTTTCGCGGCGACGGCAAAGATGCCGTGAGGGTGGCATCAGGAGCCATCCGGGAGGCTGTCGATCACCTCAACGACATTGTGATCGTGGACACGGCCGGACGTCTGCAGATCGACGAGGAGATGATGCGCGAGGCCGTCGACATCAAGCATGCGGTCAAGCCCGACCAGATCCTCATGGTCGTTGATGCGATGAGCGGACAGGACATCGTGAACGTTGTCAGGGAGTTCTCCGAGCGCGTGGACTTCGATGGCGTCATCATGTCCAAGCTTGATGGCGACGCCCGCGGTGGCGGTGCCCTCTCGGTCCGAGAGGTGACGGGCAAGCCCATCAAGTTCGTCTCGATGGGAGAAAAGCCCGACTCGCTCGAGACCTTCCACCCAGACCGCATGGCCAAGCGCATCCTCGGGATGGGTGATGTCTACGGCATCATCGAGCAGGCCCAAAGGGTTGCGGATGAGCAACAGGTGGCCGATGCCGAGCGCATGCTGCTTGAGGGCTTCAACATGAACGACTATCTCTCTCAGCTACAGCAGATACGCAAGATGGGTGGCATTTCGAAGATGATAGGCATGCTACCCGGCGGCGAGCGGATGATGCGCCAGTCGGGAGCACGCATGGACGAGTCTCAGCTTACGAATATCGAGTCTATCATCCACTCCATGACCAAGGAGGAGCGTCTCAAGCCCAAGAAGATCAACGGGCAACGCCGCCGTCGCATCGCCGCAGGCTCAGGCCATAGTGTTCAGGAGGTCAATCAGGTCATCAAGCAGTGGGGCGAGATGAACAAGATGATGGGCAAGATGAGGCAGGCCATGGACGCAGGTCCCAGAAAGTCCAAGCGCAAGCTGAGGGGCATGATGCGTGACATAGGCATGGATGGCCTTGGCAGGGGTATGGGAGGAAACCTTCCCTTTTAGGGGCTCCTCGGGGGTTTGTGTGGGTTGACACCTCAGTGAAAACGCCAGCCTGGCGGCGGCGCCACTCGCGCAGAGCCTGTTTTCCCGACCAGGGGAGAGGCGGGCCACCGATGGGCGCTGCCGGCACACCATGGCGGTTGGGGTGCTCGTGCCACCCGACGCGGCTTATGTCGCAACAGTGTACACAAATGGCCCAAAACGGCACCGGGGGGCCATTCTAGCCAATCTGTGTACACTCCTGCGTCCCCACGCCTGTCCACAACGTCGCAACAGTGTACACGAATGCCCCAAAATGGCTCCGAGAGGCCGTTTTCGCCAATCTGTGTACACTCCTGCGTCACCACGGCCGCTCGCGCGACCGGGCGGGGCTACGGGTCTCACGCGTAGGCGACCATCATGTTCGCAGACAGCTGGAGTCGAAGACGCACGCCTTAGCTGGGCAAAAACCCCCAGTCTTGCGCCTCAAAGCTGCAAGGCGCAAGACTGGGGGGTGTGGTCGGTCATACAGCTTTCAAACGAGTTTGCTACGCGCGTCGCTGTCACGCACGCAGCAAGCGCTACTCGTGGACAACCACCACATCGCCTATCTCTGTCAGATCGTAGAGCTCAGCCGCCGCTGAGGTGGGAAGGTTGATGCAGCCATGGCTCCCGTTGTGCCGGTAGATGCCGCCGCCAAAGGAGCCCCTCCACCATGCATCGTGAAACGCCACGAGGTTGTCGACGAAGGGGACCCAATATTTCACATGACTCGTGTAGTCGGGCTGTCCGTCATGGTTCTCGTCGACGCCTTTGAGTGTCTGGTTTCTGCCCTTGTAGTTGTTGACGGCGTAGACGCCCTCAGGTGTGCTGTGATTCACCGAGGGATTTCCCGAGACGAAGTCTGATTCCCAGATCAGCTCGCCGTTCTCGTTATACATGCGGGCATGCTGCTCGGAGAGGTCCGCGTCGATGTAGCGCTTGGGCCAGTCCGCGCTTCCGGGATTGTACGTCGCGGCAGTTGCAGAGAAGGGAACTTGGACGGTTGTCGCGGTACCTGCGGTGATGTTGTTGGCAATGGTCTGTGCGAGCGCTGCGCCATCGACCGTCCATCCGTAGGTGCCACCCGACACACTCACCTCCTTGCCGTAGGGTGTCGTATAGTTGCGCGTGGTACCTACCGTATCGACGCTGTCGGAGAAGCCGCCTCGCGTCCATTCCGTGACCGCATCCACGTTGACACTAGGTGTCAGGGTGTCGTCCAATACCATCCAGCCCGCGATCTGGTCAGCCGTGACGGTGGCGGCGGTCTTGTCGTTCACAGTAAGGGTCTGTGTGGCCGCAAGCATTGTGTTTGCCTTGTTCTTGGCATTGGCGAGCTTGGGATCATTCGAGAAAACCGTCGGGGCGACGAGCGCGTCATCGCCAAGGCTGAGTTGTGTCGTCGAGGTCGAGATAGCAGCCTTTACGTGGGAGAGGACGCTCTGCTCGTCCACGACGGTGCCGCCCTTCTCGGGTGTGATCTCGTAGGACTTGCTCTCTGCGTTGTATGTGATAGTCGCGTTGGTCGGTGGCGTGGCGCCGACGTTGGCCATGTTGACCGCGCCCTTGACGGCGGCCGCGAGCTTGTTCTCGTCATAGGAGGGCAGGAAGTTAACGGTGATGTCGTTTCCCCTGAACACCCTGACCGGCCACTGCCATGCGGCACCAAGCCGGTCGATGTTGGCGAGGGCATGCGTGAAGTTGTAGTCAAGGGTGATGTCGGAGGCCTTGACCGTGAGCTTGACGTTGTCGCCCGTCGTGTTGAGCGCGTAGGCGCTGCTCTCCTTCTCGTAGGCCTTGGCCACATCGGCGGCGCTTTTGAGCGACTCGTCCCGCCCATTGATCGTGGTGCGGGGCATGAACAGCAGGTTTGTGAACACCACGACGCCTGCGAGGTAGATGACGGCAAGCGTAGATACGATGGCGATCGGGATCTTCCAAAGGCCAAGCCCCTTTCCCGCCGCTGCCTTCGCCCTTCTCTTCGCGTTCGCCCTCGCCCAGGCATAGGTCTCTGCTGGAGCGGAACTCTTGAAGTGCGTCGGCGGGGCGGACGACTTGACGCCCTGCTCGGAGCTGATGGTCTCGAAGCGCTTCCGGGGCTTGCGGCCCCCAGCTGTCTTGCCTGTCCCGGCGGACTGCGGGCTGCGCTTTGCCTGTGAGGGGGCCTTCTTGGTCACGCCTGGCGTGCTCCCATTGACTTCAGGGACCTTTTTAATCGCTTCATTCTGTGCGTTCACGTGGATGCGTCCTTGCCTCTATCCTCGTCCCCGTGCCTCTCGCTCGTCCTGGGGACCCATCGCTACCTATCATGACGTTCTTGCGCATGGGCTACTATGGTACCCAAAGCATGGGAGCTTAGAGAAACGGCGATTCATTCGATGTCAACAACACGTATACGTAACATAGCAATAACATGTATTCGCACTGCCTCTGACCCGCAGATTACACCATATGTCGAGCTGAGTGGCAAACAGCTAAAATACCGCCTCAACCCCAAGGACGCCCTCGTCATCCTTGAGAGCCTCAACGTGCTCCGGTTTGCCTTGGAGTCGGGTGTCAAGTTGGTCTCTGTTCTTGTGGATGCACGGCACCTCGAGCGTCTGCTGGAGCAGCTGCCACAGCTAGGCGAGGGAGGCGTTCCCATCTACTATGCGCAGAGAGAGGTGCTGAGTGCGATCGCGGGCATCGACGTGACCCGTGGCTACCTGGCCTGCGCGAAAAGGCCACATCCCCTCGGGATGGACGAGCTGCTCTCCCTCGCCCGGCGGATCGTCGTGCTCGAGGGTCTCACCGACGTGAGCAACGTGGGCGCCATATTCAGGTCCTGCGTCGCGCTGGGGGCGGACGGAATCGTCCTCTCGCCCGAGTGTGCCGACCCGCTCAACAGGCGTGCTATACGCGTCTCGATGGGGACCACCCTCAGGTTTCCCTGGGCCCGTGCTGAGGGGCCTTGGCCCAAGCCGTTCTTTGCCGCCCTGAGGAGAAGGGACTTCAGGACCGTTGCCCTCACGCCCGAAGAGGGCGCCGGCCCCATCGATGCCGTTGCCGGGGAGCTTGGCGCAGACGAGAGGGTCGCGCTCGTCCTTGGCAGTGAGGGCTGGGGGCTCTCACGAGCCGTGCTCGACGCCTGCGACAGCAAGGCTACCATTACTATGGCGGAGGGCATCGACTCCCTCAACGTCGCGACAGCGAGTGCCCTCGCCTGCTGGGAGTTCTTCGCCAAGCGCAGGTGATTGCCCATGGTTGCTGGCCGGGGATGTTGTCGATCGTCAACGGTGCGGGCGGGTGAGGTATGCCGTGAGCCGCCGTGAGCCGCGCCCTACGTCTGCTTGGGTAGGGTCGGGGCGAAACCATCGTCTTGCTTGAGGATGCGCATGAACTCCTCGCCCGTGATGGTCTCCTTCTTCTGAAGGTAGTGGGCTATCTCATGGAGCTTGAAGCGGTTGTCTCTGAGGGTTTGGAGGGCAGTCTGGTGGCCCTCCTCGACGAGTGCCTGGACCTCGGTGTCGATGTCGCGTGCGGTGCCTTCCGAGCAGGTGATCTCGTTGACGCCGCCCAGGTAGCGGTCGCGGCTCTCGCCGAGGGCCACCATGCCGAAGCGCTCGGACATGCCGAGCTGCGTGACCATCGCCCGTGCGATCTTGGTCGCCTTCTCGATGTCGCTGGCCGCACCCGAGGTCATTTGACCGAAGATGAGCTCCTCGGCCGCCCGGCCCCCACAGAGTACGGCCAGCCTCTGCTTGTACTCCTCGCGCGTCGTGAGGTAGTGCTCGTCCTCCTCGGCCTGCATCGTGAAGCCCAGCGCCCCTGAGGTGCGCGGCACGATCGTGATCTTCGAGACGGGGGCCTTACCGTCCTGGACGGCTGCCACGATCGCGTGGCCGGTCTCGTGGTAGGCGACGACCTCCTTCTCATGCTCTGAGAGGACCGTCGACTTCTTCTTCTCGCCGGCGATGACGACGTCGACCGACTCCTCGATGTCGGTCTGGGAGACACGCAGGCGGCCCATGCGCACAGCGCGCAGGGCCGCCTCGTTGATCATGTTGGCGAGGTCCGCGCCCGAGGCCCCCGGTGTCTGGCGGGCGACCGCGCCGAAGTCTATGGCCGATTCCATCTTGACGTCGTTCGCGTGCAGCTTGAGGATGGACTCGCGGCCCGCGAGGTCGGGAAGCTCCACCGGGATGCGGCGGTCGAAGCGGCCCGGCCGAAGCAGTGCCAGGTCAAGTGAGTCGGGGCGGTTCGTAGCCGCGAGGACAACGATGCCCTTGTGGTTGTCGAAGCCGTCCATCTCGGCGAGGAGCTGGTTTAGGGTCTGCTCTCGCTCATCGTTCGTAGTGAGTCCGGTGTCGCGTCGCTTGCCTATGGTGTCGATCTCGTCGATGAAGACGATGCAGGGTGCCTTCTCCTTGGCCTGCTTAAAGAGGTCCCGCACCTTTGCGGCGCCTCGGCCGACGAACATCTCGACGAACTCAGAGCCCGAGATCGAGAAGAACGGAACCTTGGCCTCGCCTGCGACGGCCTTGGCGAGTAGCGTCTTGCCCGTGCCGGGGGGTCCCACGAGCAGGGCGCCCCTCGGGCAGCGCGCGCCGATGGCGGCATACTTCTCCGGATGCTCAAGAAAGGAGACGATCTCCTCGAGGGAGTCCTTGGCCTCGTCTTGGCCAGCGACGTCCTTGAAGGTGATGCCCGTCTCCTCGCCCTTGACCTCCTTGGCGCCCGAGCGGCCCAGTCCGGCGCCAAAGCCCAGGCCGCCGCCAAAATTCATGGACGGCCCGTCGTCGCCCATGGCCTTCTTGAGCCTGCGGTTGAGCAGCCATGCGCCCCCGATGAGGACGATGAGTGGCAGCATGTTGATGAGGAGGTAGAGCCACATGTTGGCGTTCGAGTCGGGAATCTGGGCCACCATCTCGACCTTATGCTGCTCGAGCGTGCTCACGAGTGAGCTGTCATCGGGCCAGGCGGTCGTCTTGTATTCTTTGGCGTCCGCTCCCTCGCCTATCGTGTAGGAGATCTCGTTCGAGCTCGTGTTGAGCTGTACCTTCTTGACCTTGTCATCCTTTACGTCGTTGATGAACTGGCTGTAGCTGACGTCCTTTACCTGCGTGGCCATGATGCTGGGGTAGAGGTAGGTTCTCAGCGCGACCATGGCGATGATGGCGAGCAGCATATAGATGGCCATCGATCTGCGCTTTTTGTCGTCGTCCATCTCCATCTTGGATGAGGCTCCTTTTGTCTAGACGATGCGGCTTATTGTCCCTGCGTTGGCTACGGGACCCGCCCAGGCGAGGATGGCCTCCCAACTCAAGAGGAACCCGTCACCGTTCAGGTACGTACCCAGCACGCAGACGGGTACCTGACATTGATACCCAATAGCGCCTGATTCACGCTGCGTTCATAAAAGCCCTGTCCAGCATCCTTGTGATGGACGCAAGCATCTACGCCGATCGCCACGGCGCTGCCGCCTGTCACGGGGTGTGGGTCGCCACGGCGGCTTCGATCGCCGCGAGTGGTGCCGCTCGTTACTTGACCCGCTCCTTGACAAGGCCCGTCTGATAGGCATCGAGGAGCTGGTGCAGGCAGTCGATCTGCTCCATGAGCCGCACGCCCGTGTCGCTGTCTCGTATCCTCAGGGGTGGCTCCTCGCGCTCGATCGTCGTCGACTCGCTCAGGATGTCGGCGTTGTCCTCAATGGCGGCCTCGATGCCCATAAAGGGACGGTGGGCCTTGATGCGCATGCTCTCGGCGGTCGAGATGAGCGTGTACCCTGCGATGCCGGTCTGCTTGTGGTACGCCTCGCAGAAGCCCCCGTCGATCACGAGCAGCCTTCCCTCGCCCTTGATGGGACTCTCGCCGTCGATGGCGCGTACCGGCTTGTGACCGTTGATGATGTGGGAGTGCTCGCCCGAAAGGCCAAACTCCTCGAGGATCTCCTCGCAGACCGCACTCGAGCGCGTCGCGTAGAAGTAGGGGTCCTGGGGCTCCTCCCAGGCGGAGCGATCATCGACAAGGCTGCGCTCAAAGGTCTTGACCACGCGGCCTGACAGAGGGGAGTGCTTGCCGCACCACAGGTACCACATCCAGTCAAGCGCGTTCTGGTCGCCTTGCATCCATGCGCGCCGCGCGATGCGGTCGCAGAAGTCCATGAAGCTCCTGCCTGAGTAGGGGTAGCCCTCGCAGATGACGGTCGAGAAGGTCCCGTCAGCCTCAAGCGGGATGCAGCCGTGGAAGAGCAGGTTGCCGTTGGAGACGAGGTAGATTGAGCCCACCTCATAGAGGAAGCCCACATGCTTGCGCAGGCGCTCGCTCTGTGCGAAGGCCTGCTTGAGGCCGTCCATGACCTCTTGCTCCTCGGCCGAGAGCGCATAGGGGTCTGCGGCGTCCACGGTGGGGAAGTCACAGGTCGAGAGCGGCAGGTCACGGCCTGCGACGTGCACCGTCCCATGGCTTAGGTCCATTTCGTCCAAAAGCAGGCGTGTCGTCATGTCAAAGTCGGGGTGGCGCTTGATGAGCTGCCCTTCCACCTTGAAGAGGATGATGGAGATGGCCTTCTCCATCGGGGAGATCACGTCATCCGCCCGGTAGGTCCTCTCTGCGAAGAGGGCGAGCTCGCGCAGGGAGATGCCGTAGGCGCTCTCGAGCACCTCAAGGGTGTGGTAACGGACATTCGTCCGTACGACTGAGGCGATGCAAGCCTCCGAGCCTGCCGCCGCCCCCATCCAACAGATGTCATGGTTGCCCCACTGGAAGTCCAAGGAGTGGTACTCCACGAGGCGATCCATGATCTTGTCCGCGTGTGCCCCTCGGTCGAAGACGTCCCCTATGAGGTGGAGGTGATCCACGGCGAGGCGCTTGACGAGGGCTGCCAGCGAGCAGATGAAGTCGTTGGCGGCGCCCGTACGTATGATGGAGCGGATGATCTCCTTGTGGTACTCGTGGCGACTCGTCTCGCCGCTTGCCGATGCGTGCAGCAGCTCGTCGATGATGTAGGCGTAAGCGACAGGCATGGCCCGACGCACCTTTGAGCGGGTGTAGAGGCCCGAGAGGGTGCGTGCCAGGCGCACGAGCAGCATGAGGTTTGTCTCGTACCAGGCATCATCTGGAATGTTTCGCCTGCCGAGGAGGCGGAGTCTCTCCTTGGGGTAGTAGATGAGCGTGCAGAGGTCGGCACGGTCCGCCGCCGAGAGCTCGTCTGAGAACAGGTGCTCCACGCGCTCGCGGATGACTCCGGAGCAGTTGTTGAGGATGTGCTCGAAGGCCTCGTACTCGCCGTGTACGTCGCTCATGAAGTGCTCGGTCCCCTTTGGCAGGTTGAGGATGGCCTCAAGGTTTATGACCTCGGTGAACGCTGCTTGACGGGTGGGGAAGTCCTTAGCGAGGAGTTTGAGGTAGCGCAGTTCGGCGTCGTTGGGTGCGCCCTGCGGGGCTTCTTGGTGTGTCATGGTCCTCCAATCGGCAATGTGGTGACCTGGGGCGGGTTTTCGTCCGAGGCCGGATGGTTCTGACTAGGCTAGGAGGTGGATTCGGACGTCTGCCCTAGGCGTTATGTTTGCCTCCATTATCTCTATGGAAGGCGTGTCGCGGCGGCCACGCCTGCGAGTGGTCGTGTATGTGGTGAACCTGCGACGTACGCGGCGAACATATGGGGCGCGCACGCAGACTGCGCCTTTCCGTCACGGTGGGACCGCGTGGGCGCCCAGAGTGCGCCTTTCCGTAAGCCGTCGGACGCAGAATGCGCCTTTCCGTGACGTCGCGGCGCCCAGGAGGTGTGGGACAACCCCCCGCCAGGCTGCGGGGCACTATGGGAAACGGCCCAACTGGGCAAACGCGCTCGAGCAACCCCCCGCCAGCCTGCGGGGCGGCTTGCGCCAGGGTCTGCAGATCTCGGTTCGGAGTCTGGCCTCACGGAAAGGCGCACTCTGCCCGACCTGCGGGCTTCAGAATGCGCTTTTTCGTGAGGCACCGGCCCCAGACTGCGCCTTTCCGTCACGTCGCAGCTGCAGAATGCGTCTTTCCGTAGAGTGCGCTTTTCCTCACCTGGGCAAACGCGGCGCCGCCCCACGGAAAAGCGCAGTCTGGGACGCGCGATTCACGTAAAGGCGCACTCTGCATGTCGGATCTCACGTAAAGGCGCACTCTGCATGCGAGTGGTCACGCAGACTGCGCCTTTCCGTCACGGCGCGCGTCCCCCACTTTGGCTCCTGAGGGAGAAGCGAAGCAAATCGGCTTTACCAGTCGAGAAACCATCCTATCTGCAAAGAGATTTCCTCTCGTTCGGGGGTCGTCTCTGGGCTAGGTTCTGGGTACGCTCCGCTCGGGCTGTTTCCAGACGCCGACGTAATGCCCACAGGTCCAAAGGTCATCCCGACCTGCACTGTCAAACTCCTTGAGCGCTCTGTCCGCACTGCCACTCGGCCTTGAACGTGCAGCCCCGTACGTTCACCGGCGAGTGGCAGTGTGAGATGCACTGCACAGTACGTTCACCGGCGAGTGGCAGTGTGAGATGCACTGCCACTCGGCCCCGATCGTACCCAGACCCCATCCCTTCACTGCCACTCGGCCCCGAGCGTGCCGATTTGGTACGCTCACGCCCGTTTGGCAGTCCCGGTCGCACTGCCACTTGGCCCCGAGCGTACCCAGACCCCATCCCTTCACTGCCACTCGGCCCCGAGCGTACCGATTTGGTATGCTCACGCCCGTTTGGCAGCCCCGATCGCACTGCCACTCGGCCTTGAACGTGCAGTCCAGTACGTTCACCGGCGAGTGGCAGTGTCGACGCGTCACCGGCTGCCCGATCGTCTCTCGCAACGCATCCATGTGGGCAGAAGAATTGAGGTTCGTGCTCACAGCCATGTGGGTCGGGCGGTATCGCCGACGAGGGCAAGGTGCCGTCCACGAGGGCAAAGCTGTATACTGTCCCCGTCGGGCGTACACGTTCTTCCGTTGTGCGTACATGTCTCTCATCTGCGGCGACCCTGTGGCTGTGGCCGAGGTGATCGGCGTGGGATGCGTGCGGACGCGAGAAGAGAAAGGTCTGCTGACATGAGATGCCCTAACTGCGGCTGTGAGGTTGCCGGCGACAGGCTCTACTGTCCTTTCTGCGGAGTCTCCATGGGAGGCGCCATAGGCTTTGCCCAAGGTGAGTCAAACAGCTGGGATGGGGCGGTCGAGGCCCTAGGCAGTGGAACTGCGGTGGGCAACGCTGCGGCTGCGGGATCCTTCCCGCAGGTAGATCAAGATGGAACCACCCGAGCGTATGGCACCGACCAGGCGCACGTCGCGGCGGAGCAGAGCGCGTTCACGGCCGAAGTCCTCGGGGCGCCGCCGTCACCCCAAGACATGGGTGCTGGCCCGCAGTGGGCGGCTGACGTCACAGGTCCCGTGACGGGTCCCACCTTCGGCTCTGCGGCCCAACGACGTTCTGGCGCGAGCCTTCCGGTGGCGTGGGTAGTTGGCATCGCCATGGCCTGCCTCTTGCTTGGCGGTGCCATCGGTTTTGCGCTTGACGAGGGTCGCATCAGGGACCTGCCCGAGGATGAGCTCAGGTCGGGGTACGGCTTGGTACGCACCGTGGACCTGGAGGGTATGAGCGCGGAGGACCTGCTCGAGAACTACGACCTCGTTCGCCTTGAGGACCTCAAGGACATGACGGGAGGCCTGCCCTCTGGTGGCGGCGATTCGAGTGGTACGCCCGGCCAGCCCGGCTCCCCCTCGGGTACGGACGGCGCGCTTGCCGGTGACGTCTCTTCCAACTGGGAGGATATGGAGTTCGCGTTCGAGGGCAAGAAGCTCAAGCTCAACACCAGCACGCTCAAGGACATGGAGAACACGACGGGATGGAAGGTTGACCTCTCTGGGTATCCGAGCGGCTTTATCGTCAACGCTGGCCAGACCATAGCGAGCATCAGGCTCTCGAAGGCTAAGGCTGGCGCAGGTGCTGCGGGCAGCTCCCCTTACTACCTTACCGTGGACGTCACAAACCCGGGGTCTGACGTCCGTGGCGTGGAGGACTGCACGCTTGTGGGCATCTCCTTGAGCGGGACCCCAGAAGGCGCGCCTTCCCTCGTTGTCACCGGTGGAATCAGCTTTGGCATGGCAGATGCCGATGCCGCGATCAAGGCGATAGGGTCGAAGCCCAACAACCAGTCGAGCGGCGAGGGCTACCGCTCGCTCATCTGGACGTCAGGGGACTACAAGAAGTCGCTCGGCCTGAGCTTCAACAAGAACTTTGACTGGAAGCTGAGCAGCATCAGGCTCTCTATTCACCGGTAAGGGAGCGGGCGGATCGAAAGCTGCGATGGGACGAGAGGACGTACGGGAAAGGTCTGATGCCAGTGCCACGCACGAGTTCCAAGATCGTCGATCGTACGGGCCGCCGCCTGCTTCCCATAGGCAGCGAGGACTTTGCGGAGGTCGTGACCGAGCACGTGTACGTGGACAAGACGTCACTCATCTGTGATCTGCTCGATAGCTCCTACAAGGTGACGCTCCTCTGTCGTCCGCGTCGCTTCGGCAAGTCACTTGCCATGCGTATGCTGCAGTGCTTCTTTGAGACGCCGGCTGAGGAGGCAAAGCCGCCGATTCCCTCCCGTAAGGCTATCTTTGAGTCCCTGTCAATCTGGCGTGCGGGTGAGCGCTATCGCGCTCAGCAAGGAGACCACCCGGTCATCTTCCTGTCGCTTGGGTCAGCGGGCGGAAGGACCTGGGACAGCTGTAGGGCGGGCATCATGGGTCAGATGTCTGACGAGTATGCCCGCCATGCCTATCTGCTCGACGGGAGCCTCCTTCCCGAGGAGGAGGCGCGGTTTCGCCGCGTGATCGCAGGTACGCTGGCCCCTGGGGAGGCCGAGAGCTCCCTTTCTTGGCTCTCTTTGCTGCTTCTCAGGCACCATGGGTCTGGCACCGTCATCCTCATTGACGAGTACGACCATCCCGTGAGCGCGGGTCACCTCAACGGCTATCGTGACGAGGTGATAGGCTTCATGCGCTCCTGGCTTACTGCGGCGCTCAAGGCGACGACGTCATTGTACCGTGCCTATCTCACGGGCGTTCAGCGTGTGGGTAGGGAGTCTGTCTTCTCGGGACTTAACAACGTAGTGGTGAACACTGCCATGGACACCAGGTTTACCGAGGGCTTTGGCTTCACACGTGAGGAGGCAGGAGCGCTTGCTCGCTACATGGGCCTTCCCCAGGACAAGCTCTCTGAGATGCACGACTGGTACGATGGCTACTGCTTCGGTGGCACCGCAGTCTATAATCCCTGGAGCATCCTTAACTACCTTGACCTGGGAGGGGTGGCCCAGCCCTACTGGGGAAACACCAGTGACAACGCAATCGTCCATCGGCTGTTCCAGCAGGCGGACGCACGACTCGCTGATGACCTGCGCACCCTCGCCTCAGGCCGAAGGCTTGAGAGGCCGCTTAACCTCGCCACCGTGTTCTCGGAGCTCGATCTTTTGGGTGGTGGCGCGTCGCCGTCAGCACTCTGGAGCCAGCTGTACCTGGCAGGCTACGTGACAACCGATGACATCGCATTTCCCAATGATGACATGATGCCACGTCGCCTGCGCCTGCCCAACCGCGAGGTCGCGTGGCTCTATAGCCGTGAGTTCACGGAACGCACCCAGAGCGTCATCGGGGATCTTGACTTGCTTTTGCGGCTTAGGCAGGCGCTGGTATCGGGAGACGAGGCCGCACTCGCCCGGTCGCTCGATGAGCTGCTCACGAAGTCACCGAGCTACTTCGACCTCGTGAGCGAGAACAGCTACCACATGCTGCTCCTGGGACTTGTCTGCGATCTGCCAGGCTACAGGTTTCCGCTCTCGAACCGCGAGAGCGGGGACGGCAGGCCCGACATAGTCCTCATTCCCGAGCTCGAGCACCAGAACAGCCTCGCTGCCATAGTCATCGAGGTCAAGGACGTGCGCGGTACCCTCCCGGGTCCTGAGGGCCTCGCTACGGCCGAGGGGGGCCTTGACCTTCTGGCCAAAAGGACACTGGCTCAGGCGCGGGGCAGACGCTACGGGGCCGACCTTCCCGGAAGGGGCCTTTTGTTTTGGGGCGTTGCTTTCAGAGGCAAAGTTGCGTCTTGCAAATGTCGGCGCATGTCGTAAGGGACAGTCGCCCGGCCACTGTGCCTTACGGCAGATGGCCTCGGGTTGGCGCCCAAACCCCTAGTTCCAGCGCTCCGCCCGCCCCGTCAGCGCCCCGCTTGTCCCAGCCTCTGACGAATCGGTAAACGCTCGCGATTTTCGCGCAGACGGTAGGCGGGGCGTGCTATGATGCGATCTTGAGGCTGTGATGGGGAGAGTACGTCGGGCAAGTCGTCCCACAGAGAGCGGGGAGGCTGAGAAACCGCGGGCGCGCACGGCGGAAGATCACCCCGGAGCTGCGGCCCCAAAGTGGGGAGTTCACCTTCGGGCGGGCCTTTCCATGAGTAGACGTCGCCGGAGTGGCCGCCGAGACAGGCCAGCCGAGTCATGGCGGTTGCGGCCGCTTGCTGGGTGGTCAAAGCGGAGCTCGACCTACGATGGCGCTTCGTCCCAGCAGAGAGGGGCGGGCGCCTTTTTGGTGCCCATGGAGAAGGGACACGACAGGGTGGCAAACAGGTACAAGGACACGACGAACCTCCCCAAGACGGGGTTTCCCATGCGCGCTGGTCTCGCTCAAAACGAGCCCAAGCGCCTCGCAAAGTGGGAGGAGGACCACGTCTACGAGCGGATGCTTGCCAAGAACGAGGGCCACGACAAGTTCGTGCTGCACGACGGCCCCCCCTACGCCAACGGCCCCATCCACCTGGGGCACGCGCAGAACAAGATCTCCAAGGACATCATCAACCGCTACTGGGCCATGCGCGGCTACCAGACGCCCTACGTGCCGGGCTGGGACTGCCACGGGCAGCCCATCGAGCACAAGGTCGAAGAGACCCTCGGTAGCGATCGCTTCAACCAGCTCTCCACCGAGAAGATCCGCGCGCTGTGCCGCAAGCTCGCCGTCGAGCAGGTCGACACCCAGCGCCAGGGCTTCAAGCGCCTCGGCGTCCTTGGCGAGTGGGACAACCCCTACCTCACCTATACCAACGACTATGACGCCACCGACATAGAGATCTTCAAGGCCATCTTCGACAGGGGCGCCATCTACCGAGGCCGCAAGCCCGTCCACTGGTGCAGCCACTGCCACACCGCCCTGGCCGAGGCCGAGATCGAGTACTCCGACGAGGTCTCGCCAGCCATCTTCGTGCGCTTCGAGATGACGACGGTGCCTGCGGGACTGGAGGCCTACGAGGGCAGGCTCTGGGTGGACATCTGGACGACGACGCCCTGGACGCTTCCGGCCGATGACGCCGTCATCCTGCATCCCGAGGCCGACTACGTGGCGGTCGTCGTGGACGGCCGCGCCGAGATCATGGCAGAGGCCCTCGTCGAGCGCTGCTGCGCGAGGTTTGGCTATACGGGCTGGGAGCTTGCCAGGCAGGAGGATGGCGACGTCTGGCGCCGCACGGGTAAGGACCTCGCCCGCAACAGGTACAAGCAGCCCATCTTTGCCGACCAGGGCGAGGAGGGCGAGTTCATCTATGTCGACTACGTCACGCTTGACGACGGCACGGGCATCGTCCACACGGCTCCGGGCCACGGCGTCGATGACTACCTCGCTGCCATGAACTTCGACATCCCCGTGGTCATGCCCGTGGACGACGACGGCCGCTTCTATAGGGGTGACAGCCTGGGTACCGGCGGCCCCTGGGGCGGCATGGGCGTGGTCGAGGCCAACCCCAGGATCATCGAGTGGCTCCGCGAGCACAACACGCTCATCCTGCACGAGGACATCACGCACTCCTACCCGCACTGCTGGAGGTGCAAGAATCCCGTCATCTTTCGCGCTACGAGCCAGTGGTTCGTCTCGATGGACGAGACCGGCCTTCGCGAGCAGGCGCTTGATGCCCTTGGGAAGGTGGCCTTCTTTCCCGCGCACGCCGTGAGGCGCATTGGCTCGATGGTCGAGGGCAGGCCGGACTGGTGCATCTCGCGCCAACGCAACTGGGGCGTGCCCATCCCGGCCTTCACCTGCGAGGACTGCGGTGAGACCGTCATGAGCGACAAGACCCTGGACAGGGTGATCGAGCTCTTCAAGGCAAAGGGCTCCGACGCGTGGTTCACCGATGAACCGCAGGGCTACCTCGGTGATGCCTGTGTCTGTCCCGCCTGCGGCGGGAGCCGCCTGAGGGCGAACAGGGACATCCTCGACGTGTGGTGGGACTCGGGCGTCTCGCACACAGCCGTCTGCAGGCATCGTGGCTACCTCGGCTTTCCCGCCGACATGTACCTCGAGGGCTCAGACCAGCACCGCGGCTGGTTCATGAGCTCGCTCATGACATCCGTGGGCGCCTACGGCGTCGCACCCTACCGGTCGGTGGTCTCGCAGGGGTTCACCCTCGACGGCCAGGGCCGCAAGATGTCCAAGTCGCTCGGCAACGTCATCGATCCCAACAGGGAGTGCGAGACTCGGGGCGCCGACATCCTGCGTCTGTGGGTGGCCTCGGTCGACACCTCAAGCGACGTTCCCTGCGACGACGAGATCCTCTCCCACGTGGGTGATGCCTACCGCAAGATAAGAAACACCTTTCGTTTCCTTCTCGGGGAGCTGGAGGGCCAGTTTGACCTCAAGAGAGACGGCGTCTCCACAGCCGAGCTTCTGCCCTATGACAGGCTGGCGCTCGCCCGCATGTGCCAGGTGCACGACGAGGTCTCGGCGGCCTACGAGGGGTATCGCTTCAACGCCGTCTACCGCACGCTCTACGACTACATTATCACCGAGCTCTCCAACGACTACCTGAACGCCACCAAGGATCGCACCTACTGCGACGCCAGGGACGGCTTTGGGAGAAGGAGTGCCCAGACCGTCTGGTCCCACATCCTCTCGATGCTCGTCCGTGACCTCCAGCCCATCTTGGCATACACGACCGACGAGGTCATGGGCTATCTGCCCGAGTCGCTTAAGGATGGGCAGGCCTACGCGGCTTTGCTCGACTGGTTCGAGGCGCCGATGCCGGAAGGCGAGTGGGAGAAGCTGTTGCCAAGCTACCAGGCGCTCGTGGCCGCCCGCTCGGCCTTCACCAAGGCCTACGACGCTGCACTCGAGTCGGGCGTCGTGACGGAGAAGACCACCCAGGCCACCAGGGCCAAGCTCACGCTTCCCGCCGAGGCGTACGCCCTGCTCACGGGCGAGGGCGCACCCGATCTGGCGGAGGCCTTCGTCTGCTCTGAGGTCTGCGTCCGCGAAGGGGACGAGCTGGCCTGCGAGGTGCTTCCCGCGAGCGGCGAGAAGTGCTTGCGCTGCTGGAACTGGCGCGAGCTTGGTGAGGACGACCTCTGCGAGAGGTGCCACGACGTCATCGAGAGGCTCTAGCGCCACGACGCTCGTCGTTCACGATCGCTGTCCGGGAAGGGGTGGGGGAGCATGGGATACGGTCCGGCGTCCGCGCGAGGCCTCAGGTACACCGTCTTCTGGCTCGTTGCCGTCATCGTGGTCATAGTCGACCAAGCGACGAAGGCGGCGGTACGCATGCTCGTCTCTGCGGGCGGCGTCTCGACCCTCATACCGGGCATCCTCAACCTCACGCGCGTGCAGAACACGGGCGCGGCCTTCGGCGTAGGCAAGGGAGGTTCCGCCTTTTTCGTCGCCTTCGCCGTGGTGGCCATCATCGTGTGCTGCACCATCGTCTGGCGAAGCGGGTTTCCCGTCCTGCTTGCCATACCCTTCGGCTTCATCGCGGGCGGTGGCGTGGGCAACATGATAGACAGGCTGTCGGCAGGGTCGGTCACGGACTTTCTGTCCTTCGGCTTCGCGAGCTTCCCGGTCTTCAACGTGGCGGACGTCTGCGTGACGATAGGCGTGATTGTCGGCTTTATCGGCTGGGCCGTGTGGGACGCCAGACGTGAGCGCAGGGAGGGTGGCGACACCGAGGCGGCGTGAGGCAGAATGTGCTCTGAGTTGGCATGTAACATGAGCTGTCTCCTGCCTTGTCAGACTATTTGTGGGGAGAACATGCATGACACATAGGGCCATTGTAGCCCTCGTGGGTCCCGACTCCGACGGCATGAGGCTCGACGCCTTCCTCGCCGCCCAGGACGGTGCCCCCTCTCGCTCGGCCTGCGCCAAGCTCATCGAGGGGGGTGCGGTCAGCATCAACGGTACCCTAGGCAGCTCCAAGGCGGAGCGCGTCGTGCTCGGCGACCGCATCCAGGCGCTGTTGCCCGTCGAGGAGGAGCCGGGGCCGCTTTCTCCCAACTTCTCCATCCCGCTCGACGTGCGTCTTGAGGACGAGTGGCTCATCGTGCTCTCCAAGCAGGCCGGGCTCGTCTGTCACCCGAGTCCCGGGCACACACACGACACGCTCGCGAACGCCCTCGTGGCCCACTGCGGCTACGGGCATCTGGGCCACCTTCAGGGCGATGACCGTCCGGGCATCGTACACCGTCTTGACATGGACACGTCGGGCCTCATGGTCGCTGCCAAGGACGATGAGACCCAGCGCGCCCTTCAGGATCTCATTCGTCTGCGGGTACTCGACAGACGCTACGTCACGCTCGTCCAGGGCTACGTCGCCCCTAACGAGGGGACCGTCACCACGGGCATCGCCCGCTCCACACGTGACCGCCTGCGCATGGCCGTGAGCGATGATCCTGCGGCCCGGGAGGCCATTACCAGCTTCAGGACGCTCGAGCGCTTTGAGGCGGACGCGCGCGACGACGGCTACAGCCTGCTCGAGTGCCACCTCTACACCGGTCGTACACACCAGATCCGCGTCCACATGCGCCACATCGGCCACCAGGTGGTGGGAGATGCACTCTACGGTCATGGTGACATGAGGCGAAACCTCGGCCTTTCTCGGCAGTTTCTGCACTCTTGGCATATCGCCTTCGAGCATCCGGTGACGGGGGAGCACATCACGTGTGCTGACGGGCTTCCCGCAGACCTTCTCGCTATACTAGAGGGGCTAGGTAAACGATCGATGGGACGCACCGAGGCGGGCAGGGACGTCTGCCCCAGGCTTCTTGAGGGTGTCCGGTCGTGATGCAGACAAGGGAGGGTGCTGTTCGTGGACATGCTCAAGGCCGGCCTGACGCCGATCGTCATCTTCAACGGAGTCCTGTGGCTCTTCTTCACCTTCGCATATTTCTATCAGTTTGCCTACATCATTCGCGTCATCATGCACGGTGACGTCAAACTGCCCAAGGCCAAGAAGAACCATAGCTACGCCTTCGTGATCGCCGCTCACAACGAGGAGCCCGTCATCGCCAATCTTGTGAGGTCCATTCTCACACAGGACTACGATGGCCTCATTGACTGCTTCGTCGTGGCTGATGCCTGCACCGATGCGACGGCAAAGGAGGCTAAGGGAGCGGGGGCCATCACCTGGGAGCGCAACGACCTCGCTCGTAAGGGCAAGAGCTGGGTGCTTGACTACGCCTTCGACCGCATCCTCAACGAGTATGGAGACAAGTACGAAGCCTTCTTCATCATGGACGCTGACAACATCATCTCACCCAACTACGTCGCCACCATGAACCAGGCCTTTGACGCGGGCTACCTCGTCTGCACGAGCTACCGCAACTCCAAGAACTTCGACTCGAGCTGGATCAGCTCCGCGTACGCGACCTGGTTTCTGCGTGAGGCAAAGTTCTTGAACAACGCTCGGATGATGCTGGGGACGAGCTGTGCCATCTCGGGCTCGGGCTGGCTTGTCTCGGCGGGCATCGTCCGCGGCATGCACGGCTGGCGCTTCCACACCTTGACCGAGGACATTCAGTTCTCGACCTTCTGCTGCGCCCACGGCATCCGCATCGGCTATGCCCCGGCGGAGTTCTTCGACGAGCAGCCGCTCACCTTCAAGGCGTCCTGGATACAGCGCATGCGTTGGACTAAGGGGTTCTACCAGGTGTTCTTCTCGTATAACGGCAACCTTATCCACGGCATTCGCTCGGGGCAGTTCGCCTCCTACGACATGCTGATGACGATTGCCCCTGGCATGATCCTGACGCTGCTCTCCGCCTTCGTGAACGCGACCTACCTCATCATCGGGTCGCTCAGTCATGGCTTCATCGCGACCAACGCCGAGCTTGCCATGTGCGTCGGTTCGCTCATCATGACCTTCGTGTCGATGTACATCGTCTTCTTCGTCCTTGCCATCATCACCACCGTAAGCGAGCGCAAGCACATCCATGCCAAGAGGAAATGGCGCATCCTCACCAACCTCTTCACCTTCCCGATCTTCATGATGACCTACATCCCCATCACGGTTGTCGCCCTCTTTAAGCGGGTCGAGTGGGTGCCCACCAAGCACGATATCGCTGTGAGCTTCGATGACGTCATAGGTGAGGGTGCCAAGTGAGGCCAGGTGTATGGATATGGATGGCTTGAGGGCCGCTTGAGGTGAGCGCCCCGTGGTATCGATCATGCCGATTCTTGCTGTCGTGCGTCGCTGAGGGCGAGTCGCGTCTCTCACCCAACGTACACACTGACGCGCGGTAGTGTGCCGTCCCTTTGCATCGATGTTACAATCGCGTGCAATCTGCTTGCATGCGTGCGCATATGACAATGGAAAGGGAGACGCCATGGCTGTTTTCTTCGAGGGAGAGTCCCACACCTTCTCTGAGTATCTGTTGGTTCCTGGCTACTCCTCGTGCGAAAACGTTCCTGCCAACGTCTCGTTGGAGACCCCGCTCGTAAGGTTCAATCGCGGAGAGAAGCCCTCCATCTCGATGCATATCCCGTTGGTCTCTGCCATCATGCAGGCTGTCTCTGGTCCCCGTTTGGCTATAGCGCTCGCGCAGGAGGGTGGCGTCTCCTTCATATATGGCTCGCAGGCGCCCGAGGACGAGGCATCCATGGTGCGTGAGGTCAAGACCTACAAGGCGGGTTTCGTAGTCTCGGACTCTACGCTCACGCCGGACATGACACTGCGAGACGTGCTCGCCCTGAGCGAGCGCACGGGTCACACCACGATGCCCGTCACGGCGGACGGCAGGCCCAACGGAAGGTTCTGCGGCATCGTGACGAGCCGCGATTATCGCGTCTCGCGCGACGACAGGGACAAGCGCGTGTCGGAGTTCATGACGCCTGCCAGCAAGTGTATCACCACCAACATCCGCAGCTCGCTTCGAACCTGCAACGACATAATCTGGGATAACAAGCTCAACTCCCTCCCCGTGGTGGATGATAACGGCAATCTTGCCTCGCTTGTCTTTCGCAAGGACTATGACTCTCACAAGGCCCGCCCCGATGAGCTCGTGGACAAGCACAAGCGCTACGTCGTGGGCGCTGGCATCAACACGCGTGACTACGTCGAGCGCGTACCCAAGCTCGTGCAGGCCGGAGCCGACGTGCTCTGCATCGACTCGTCCGAGGGCTTCTCGGAGTGGCAGAAGCTCACGCTCGATTGGGTACATGAGCACTATGACGGCAGCGTGAAGGTGGGTGCGGGCAATGTCGTGGACGCGGAGGGCTTTCGCTACCTGGCCGACTGCGGGGCCGACTTCGTGAAGGTGGGCATCGGCGGCGGTTCGATCTGCATTACGCGTGAGCAGAAGGGTATCGGTCGTGGCCAGGCGTCGGCGCTCATTGACGTGTGCCGCGCCCGAGACGAGTACTTCGAGGAGACGGGCGTCTACGTGCCGGTGTGCTCCGACGGCGGCATCGTCTACGACTATCACATGACGCTTGCGCTCGCTATGGGCGCAGACTTCCTGATGCTGGGACGCTACTTCGCGCGCTTCGACGAGTCGCCGACCCGTCGTCTCAACACGAACGGCTCATACGTCAAGGAGTACTGGGGCGAGGGATCGGCACGCGCCCGCAACTGGACTCGCTACGATCTGGGTGGTGAGAAGAAGGCCCTCTCCTTTGTAGAGGGTGTGGACTCCTACGTACCCTACGCGGGTCCGCTCAAGGATAACGTGGAGAGTTCACTTACCAAGGTGCGCTCCGCAATGTGCAACTGTGGTGCGCTCGACCTCTACGAGCTTCGCAGGAAGGCCAAGATAACGCTCGTCTCGTCCACGTCGCTCGTCGAGGGCGGCGCACATGACGTTATCCTGAAGGACTCCGACTCAAATGTGAACTTCAGGTCGTAGGGCTTGGGGTACTGGGGTACGGTGAGCGGGGAGTCGTGTGGTTGCGTGTCCGTGTCGATGCAGTGTGCGTGACCGCTCGCCTGTAGGGTGCGTCTTTTGGTGAGGCGCGTACGCAGAGTGCGCTTTTCCGTGAGAGGGCACACGCAGACTGCGCTTTTCCGTGAGGCGGCGCCGCGTTTGCCCAGGTGAGGAAAAGCGCAGTTTACGGAAAAGCGCATTCTGAACCCCACGCGGTCCCACCGTGACGGAAAGGCGCACTCTGCGTGACTGTTCGCATGCAGAGTGCGCCTTTTGGTGAGGCGCACTCTGGCCCCGGACATTCACATCAAGGCGCCACCCATCCCAAGACCTGCTAGAATCATACAGTCATTAGACGCGTGCAAGGAGGAGCTTCTCTATGAGCGAGAACGAGGCAGAGGCCAAGGCGGAGGCGGGCACATTTCCCGCCTATGACGCGGAGGACATAGAGGCCAAGTGGCAGCGGGCCTGGGAGGAGGAGGGTCTCTACAGGACCGACGAGGATCCCACAAAGCCCAAGAAGTATGTGCTCGAGATGTTCCCGTACCCCTCGGGCGACCTGCACATGGGTCACGCCCGCAACTACACCATCGGCGATGCGATGGCGAGGCATGCCCGTATGAGAGGCTACGACGTCCTGCATCCCATGGGCTTCGACGCCTTTGGTCTTCCGGCGGAGAACGCCGCCATCAAGCACCACACGCAGGCGGCCGAATGGACGTACAAGAACATCGACAACGCCGTGAGGACCATGCGACGCATGGGCTTCTCGTACGACTATGACCGCATGTTCAACACCTGTGACCCCGAGTACTACCGCTGGGGTCAGTGGATGTTCATAAAGATGTGGGAGAGGGGCTTGGCCTATCGGGCGACCTCTCCGGTCAACTGGTGCCCCACCTGCAAGACGGTGCTCGCAAACGAGCAGGTCGTGGAGGGAAGGTGCTGGAGGTGCGGCAGCGTTCCCGAGAAGCGCAAGCTCTCGCAGTGGTACCTCAAGATCACCGACTACGCGCAGGAGCTCCTAGACGATCTTGACAAGCTCACTGGCTGGCCCGAGAACGTCCGCGCACAGCAACGCAACTGGATAGGTCGCTCCGAGGGTGCCGAGATAGACTTCAGGCTTGCCGCCGAGGATGGCGTGACACCCACCGACCGCACGATCACCTGCTTCACCACGCGCGCCGACACGATTTTCGGCGTCTCGTTCATGCTGCTCCCGCCCGAGAGCGAGCTGGCGGCTGAGCTCATAGCGGGCAGTGAGCACGAGGCTGCCTTCAGGAGTCTCAAGGTTGCGGCCGAGAAGGTGTCAAGTGTGGAGCGCCAGGGTACCGATCGCGAGAAGCACGGTGTGCCCACCGGACGCTATGTGATCAATCCCATCAACGGTCGCCCCGTGCCCATCTGGGTCGCCGACTACGTGCTCATGGACTACGGTACCGGTGCGGTCATGGGCGTCCCCTGCGGCGACCAGCGCGACTTCGAGTTCGCCAAGAAGTACGGTCTGGAGATCGCGCCCATCATCTGCGAGAAGGACGATGCCCTCTATGAGCGGCTCAAGGACGAGCGCGAGCTTGTCGTTCGTGACGTCGACTGGGAGCAGGCCATGGTTGCCGAGGGCTACCTCGTGCAGTCCGGTGAGTTCACGGGCCTCAAGGGCGGCAAGCACTCGGAGGCTGTCGCGGCCATCACCAGCTGGCTCGAGGCCCACGGCTGTGGTCGCGAGAAGGTGCAGTTCCGCCTGCGCGACTGGCTCATCAGCCGCCAGCGCTACTGGGGAAATCCCATCCCCATGATACACTGCGATCGCTGTGGAGACGTGCCCGTGCCCTATGAGGACCTACCGGTCAGGCTTCCTGAGGACCTCGACCTGGGGGCGGGGGACACGCTCGCCGAGTACGCGTCCTTCTACGAGACGACCTGTCCTGCGTGTGGGGGTCCCGCCCGCCGCATCACCGACACGATGGACACCTTCACTTGTTCCAGTTGGTACTACCTGCGCTACTGCGATCCCCACAACGATGGGACGCCCTTCTCCAGGGGCTCCGTGGATCGCTGGATGCCCGTGGACAACTACATCGGTGGCATCGAGCACGCCATCTTGCACCTGCTCTACTCGCGCTTCTGGACCAAGGTCCTGCGTGACATGGGCATGATAGGTATCGACGAGCCGTTCGAGAACCTGCTCTGCCAGGGCATGGTCAAGGACGGGCACGGCGAGACCATGTCCAAGTCAAAGGGCAACGTGGTGCCGCCCTCAAGCGTCATCGAGCCCTACGGTGCCGACACGATGCGCCTCGCCATCCTCTTCATCGCACCTCCCGAGAAGGACTTTAACTGGGACGAGGAGGCAGTCGCTGGCGCAAATCGCTTCATCAAGCGTGCGTGGCGCGTTGTGTGGGAGCTCTCCCTCACGGGAAGCGACCAGGTGTCCCAGGGCCTGGACGTGGGCGCGCTCGACGCCCGCTCGAAGGAGCTCAACCGGACCCTGCACGAGCTTGGTCTGCGCTGCACGGCAGACTTTGACCGCAGGCAGTTCAACACCGCGATCTCTGCCTGCATGGAGCTCACGAACGCGGCGAGCAAGTACCTGGTCGAGGTCCCCGCGACCGAGCGCTCCGCAGCACTCTGCCAGCGCGTGGCCCACGATCTGGTCTGCATGCTCGCCCCCATCTGCCCGCACTGGGCCGAGGAGCTCTTCCACGAGGCACTGGGCCGTACGGGCTCGGCCTATAACGAGCCGTGGCCCGTCTTTGACGCAGAGCTCGCCAAGAGCGACACGATAGAGATCGTCGTCCAGATCAAGGGCAAGAACCGCGCGCGCATCGACGTGCCTGCCGGCTCGACCAAAGAGCAGCTCGAGGCCGCTGCTCGCACGGCTGTGGCCGCCCAGCTCGAGGGCAAGGACGTGAGGAAGGTCATCGTCGTCCCCGGCCGTCTGGTGAACATCGTCGCGCAGTGAGGGGTGCGCATCGTGCGTGCTAACAGCGCTCGGTGCGTCCCGGCGCCCCTGTGTACGAGTCGTTCTGGCTTGACGTGTGCGGTACGCGTGCTATAGTGTGCAGTGCTGATTGGTCGTAGTTGCGTGAGGAAGTGGGGTGGAGTTCTCGCCCCGCTTCCTTTCTGTATGAACGGAAAAGGGCGTTCGGTGGGTTTCGGACGCGGGAGGGGAGGGGCGATGGCTTCGCCAGGACTCGTCGGTCGGCTGCTTGCCATCCTCGAGCCGCTCGCGGCCGAGCGTGGCATTGACATCGTGGATCTTGAGGTCGTGGGCTCTGGCAAGGCGCCATGCGTCCGTGTCCGCATAGACCATGTTGATGAGGCTGCGCCGACCATCACGCTCGACGAGGTGGCCGAGCAGACAAGATGGATCTCCGCCGCCCTTGACGAGGCAGATCCCATTGAGGGCGCCTTCACGTTGGAGGTCTCCTCACCGGGACTTGACAGGCCGCTGCGTCGCCAGCGCGACTTCGTGCGCTTTGCGGGCAATCGAGTCACGCTCAAAACCGTCTCTGGGGACAGGAGTCGCTACACTGGGCTGCTCAGGGGATGGCAGGACGGTCGTGTCGTCATCGAGTGCGATGGCGAGCAATTCTCGTTTGCCCCGGACGAGATAGCGTCAGCCAAGATAAAGCCAACGTTCTAGGACAGCCGAGCCTCATCGGAAAGGATTGCTAACATGGTCGCATCAGACATGATGAACGCGCTGATGGCGCTCTGTGAAGAGAAGCACATCGATCAGGGGGAGCTCATTCGCAACCTCGAGCAATCGCTTGCCGAGAGTTACGAGAAGGTGTTGCACCTTCCCTTTGGCGCCAAGGTCACTATCGATCGCGAGACGGGCAGTGTCTATGTCTACGAGCTCATCCCAGATGATGACTCCATGATCTTAGAGGGTGAGCACGAGGGCGAGTACGCCCACTTCACCGAGAAGAACGTTACTCCCGCAGGTGCGAGCCGCTTTGCCGCCCAGCATGCCAAGAGCGTCATCAACGAGATGGTCAGAAACTCCAGCCGCAGGCAGATCTACGACGAGTTCAAGGACCGCATCGGTGAGCTCATCACGGGCAGCGTCCTCCAGACGACGCCGGAGTTCGCCTTCATAAAGATTCGCGAGGGCGTCGAGGCGGAGCTGCCATACTTCGACCTGAACCGCCATCCGGACGAGCGAAACGAGCGCCCCGCAGGCGAGCGCTACGGTCACAACGAGCAGATCCGCGCGATCATCATCGACGTGCGTGATCCCGACTCCAGGCAGGTACCCATCAAGGGAGAGCGCCAGCGGCCCACGATCGTTCTGTCGCGCACTCACCCCAACCTCATCCGTAGGCTCTTTGAGCTTGAGGTTCCCGAGGTCTACGACCACGTCGTCGAGGTCCGCTCCGTCGCTCGCGACCCAGGTGTTCGCTCCAAGGTGGCCGTCTCGTCCATCGATGACAGGCTCGACCCGGTGGGCGCCTGCGTCGGCCCCAAGGGTAGCCGTGTGCGTACCGTGGTCTCCGAGCTCAAGGGTGAGCGCGTCGACGTGGTGCTGTGGAGCGACGATCCCGCCACCTGCGTCGCCAACGCCCTCTCCCCTGCCCACGTGAGTCGCGTGGTCGTTGATCCCGAGACCAAGTACGCGACCGTCATCGTCCCAGACAACCAGCTGACGCTCGCCATCGGCAAGAAGGGGCAGAACGCCCGCCTCGCCGCTCGTCTGACTGGCATGCACATAGACATCAAGAACGAGTCGCTCGCCGATGACATCCTCGGTGACCTGCGCGCCGACCTCGATCTTATCGACGGGAGCGAGGAACGTCGCTGCCAGTACGTGGGCCCGACCGGCATTCAGTGTCGCAACATAGCCCGCCCAGGATCCCTCTACTGCGGCATCCACGAGAACCACCACGGAGTCGAGGACCAAGATCCCGAGGACCAGGATCCTGTGGCCCAAGACGAGCGGAGCGACGACGCCTACGGCTCCGCAGAGATATAGGCACGAGGAAGGTTGGCCCATGGCAAAGACGAGAGTCCATGACCTCGCCAAGGAATTTGGCATAACGAGTAAGGAGATGCTCGAGCACCTGAGCGACATGAAGATACCGGCGAAGTCGGCGTCCTCGTCGCTCGAGGAGGCCTACGTCTCCATCATACGCAAGAAGCTCAAGCCCATCATCGAGGCGCATGCCGCCGAGGTCGAGGCCCAGCGGCTCGCCGCCGAGGAGGCAAAGGCCGCCGAGGAGGCAAGAGCTGCCGAGGAGGCCGAGAAGAAGCGCATCGAGGTGGAGCAGCGCCGCGAGCGGGAGCGCCTCGAGGAGGAGCGGCGCCGTGCGGCCGCCGAGGAAGCCCGCAGGAAGGAAGAGGAGCGGCACGCTGAGGAGGAGCGCAAGCGCAAGGAGAAGGAGGAGAGGGAGCGCGTGCATGACACGGCTCCGAGGACGACCACTTCCTACACGGGTCTGCTCGACCAGATCGCCGAGCAAGAGAAGATCCTCCAGCAGAAGTCCCAGGACACGGCGAAGAAGAAAGACGAGCAGCGCTCCAGGCGCAGGGAGGCTCCCTCAAAGGAGGGCCCTTCTGGCAGCTACCGCTCTTCACGCCCCGGACCGAGGACGAGCTATGCGGACGTTCCGGCAGAGGGTCCCTCTTCCGACTCGGAGGGACGCGGACACGGCAAGGGCCGGAAGTCCTCGCGGCACGGACAGAGCGAGGACCGCTACAGCCGCATGGCTCGTGAGGCGGAGGAGTATACGCATACACGCGCGAGTCACGTCTTCGAGGAGGCCCGCGAGGCCATTGAGGAGGCGCACCAGTCCACGGGCAGACGCAGGAAGCGCAAGGAGCGTCTCAAGCAACAGCAGGCGGAGGCTGCCGAGGAGGAGCGCGTCCAAGAAGCCCTCAAGAACGACCAGGACCTCTCGCAGCTCGACACCGTGAGGGTGCCCCAAGGTTCGACCGTCGCCGACCTCGCCAAGCTTTTGGGCGTGCCCACCAACGACATCATCAAGCGACTGTTCCTCGTGGGAACCTCGCTCACCGTCACCGAGTCCATGTCCGATGACCTCATCGAGCTCATTGCGGATGACCTCGGCGTGGACGTAAAGATCATGACGAAGGAGGAGGAGAACTCCTTCACGTTCTACGACGCCCCCGAGGACCTGAAGCCCAGGCCGCCCGTCGTCACCGTCATGGGTCACGTCGACCATGGCAAGACGTCGCTTTTGGACGCCATCCGGCACACGGGCGTCGCCGAGGGCGAGGCGGGCGGCATCACCCAGGCCATCGGAGCCTCCCAGGTCAAGATCAACGATCGCCTCATCACCTTCATTGACACTCCCGGTCACGAGACCTTCACGGCCATGCGCGCCCGTGGCGCCAAGGTGACCGACATCGTCATCCTGATCGTGGCCGCAGACGATGGCGTCATGCCCCAGACGATCGAGTCCATAAACCACGCCAAGGCGGCGGACGTTCCCATCATCGTGGCTGTCAACAAGATAGATAAGCCCGGTGCGGACCCCACCCGCGTGCGCCAGGAGCTCACCGAGTACGGCATCATCCCCGAGGAGTGGGGCGGGCAGAACATGTTCGTCGACATATCCGCCAAGAAGCACCAAGGCATCGACGAGCTGCTTGAGGCTGTGCTACTCGAGGCCGACGTGCTCGAGCTCAAGGCCAATCCCGATACCTTCGCATCCGGAAACGTCCTCGAGGCGAGGCTCGACCGGGGACGCGGTTCGGTGGCGACTCTGCTCGTGAGTCGCGGTACCCTGCATGTGGGTGATGCTGTCGTCGCCGGGATGTGTTACGGCAAGGTTCGCGCGATGGTGGACTCGCACGGTGCGAACGTCACCTCAGCTGGTCCCTCAGATGCCGTCGAGATGATCAACCTCTCGAGCGTCCCCATGGCTGGCGACGAGTTTCGCGTCTTTGCGGACGAGCGTGAGGCTCGCGCCCTCGCAGACGAACGAGCACTCAAGGCTCGCATCGAGGAGCAGAACAAGGTCAAGCACGTCACGCTCGAGAACCTCTTCACGACCATGGAGAATGCCGAGGTCAAGGAGCTCAACCTCATTATCAAGGCTGACGTGCAGGGTTCTATCGAGGCGCTTCAGGACGCGCTCGACAAGATGGACCAGAGCGAGGTGCGCGTCAACACGATTCACTCTGCCGTCGGGGCCATCAGCGAGACCGACGTCATCCTCGCCGACGCCTCGAATGCCATCATCATTGGCTTCGGCGTCCGCCCCGAGGCCAAGGCACGCGCCGCCGCCGAGCGACAGGGTGTCGAGATCCGCAGCTACAGCGTCATCTACAAGGCTATCGAGGACATCGACGCCGCCCGCATCGGCATGCTCAGGCCCACCGAGGAGGAGCACCAGACGGCCTCGATCGAGGTTCGCAACACCTTCAAGGTGCCCAAGGTCGGCATCGCCGCAGGCTGCATGGTGCAGGAGGGCGAAGTCGCGCGTGACAACCTCTGTAGGCTCGTTCGTGACGGTATCGTGGTCTGGGAGGGCAGGATCGCCTCGCTCAGACGCTACAAGGAGGACGTCAGGAGCGTCAAGGCCGGTTTCGAGTGTGGCGTCGGCCTCGACGGTTTTCAGGATATCCATGTCGGCGACATCATCGAGGCGTACCGCATCGACGAGGTCGCCCGTACGGAGTAGAACATGAAGCAGAACCAGTACTCTCACCGCAACAACGAGATAGCCCGCGAGAAGCTCGCGAGCATACTGCTCTTCGAGCTATCCGACCCCGACCTCACGCTCGTGACGCTCACGGGTGTGGAGGTCTCGGTAGATAGATCCGTCATGCGAGCGTACGTGAGCTGCGAGCGGGATCGCTATGAGACGGTCTCGGCGGCGCTCGAGAGGGCCAAGGGACGTATCAGGAGCCTCCTCGGGCATGCCCTTGGCTGGCGGGTCACGCCAGAGCTCAGCTTCCAGATAGACACAAGCGCTGATGAGGCAGAGAGGATCCAGGTCGCCCTCGAGAACGTCCCCTCGACTCTTGCGGTCGAGAAGGACGAGGAGGGCTACCCCGTAGCGCCGCCCTCACGAGCTGAGGGCGGCCAGAAAGAGGAAAAAGAGAGGTAGCTTCCTATGGGACTTCAAGTCATTCCCGAGCAGGAAGTCGCCTTCGGACAGATCACATCGGTCATCGAGGCAAGCCAGCAGATCGCCATCTGCGCACACACCTCGCCGGATGGGGATGCCATCGGGTCGGGCTTGGCCCTTGGGATGATCATCGAGACCACGTGGCCTCACAAGCAGGTGACGAACCTCCTCGCAGATGACGCTCCGGTGCCGCGCATATACAACTTTCTGCCAGGAGCATCAAAGATGGTTCCCGCGAGTCGGTACGCGGGCTCTCCCGATCTCTTCATCAGCGTTGACCTCTCGGTTGACGCCCGTCTCAACAAGGCCCTCCCCGTGCTCGACCGCTCGCGAAGGCATGTCATCATCGACCACCACCCCTGCGAGACGCACACGGGTGAGGCCTTCGTGATCAGGCCGCAGGCCGCAGCGGTGGGGGTGATCGTGACAGAATATGCGCTGCACCTGGGGGTGAGGCTCACACGCCCCATTGCCCAGTGCCTCTTTTGCGCCATCGTGACGGACACCGGTCGCTTCCAGTACCAGAACGCGGACCCGGAGTCCTTCCAGGCGGCCTCACTCCTCGTTGATGCGGGGGCCTCCCCCGCAGAGGTCTCGCTGAACGTCTACCAGAGCTTTAGCTTGGCCTACCTGCACCTCGAGTCTGCCGTCATGAGCAGGGTCACGACCTTTGCCGGTGGCAAGATCGCCTACAGTTATGCGACGATCGAGGACCTCAGACGCACCGGCGCAAGCCTCGATGAGTGCGACGGACTCATCGATGAGGTGAGGAGCGTTCGTGGCAGCGAGATCGCACTCTTCCTCAAGGAGGTCCCTGGCAGAAAGGTGAGGGGCAATCTGAGATCAAAGACCAACTGGGACGTCTCGAAGGTTGCCAGCGAGCTTGGCGGTGGCGGGCATGCCGCCGCAGCTGGCTTCACAGTGGAGGGCGATCTCGACGAGGTGCTTGCAACGGTCCTCCCCAAGCTGCGTGACCTCGTGGACGTGCCTGACTGGCGTGATGCCACGGGGAGCCTGGTATAGTGCGCAGGGGTCCCAGTACGCTGAACTGCGTCATCGGCGTGGACAAGCCGGCGGGCATGACCAGCCATGATGTGGTGGGCCGCCTGCGGCACGTCTTGGGTGAGCGACGTATTGGCCATGCGGGGACGCTCGACCCCGCCGCGACCGGAGTGCTCGTGATCGGCATCGGGCAGGGTACGCGCCTTCTAGGTCTGCTGGGCGCTGACGGCAAGTCTTACGATGCGCTCATACGCTTTGGGAGCGAGACGACTACCGACGATGCCGAGGGAGACGTGGTCAGGACGGCCGAGGTCCCGAGCGAGTTGGGCCAAGAGACCTTTGCGCGCTCGCTCCTCTCGTCTTTCGAGGGCAGGCTCATGCAGGTGCCCCCCGCCTACTCGGCTGTCTTTGTTGATGGGCGCAGGGCATACGACATCGCCCGATCGGGAGGCGAGGTCAGGCTCGAGCCCCGTCCCGTGACGGTGCGCTCGGCGCGACTTATCGCCATCGAGCCTTTCGAGGAAAGTGGTGCTGCGCCGCAGGGGGGCGCCCTGTGCTGGCGCTGTCACTTCGACGTCTCGAAGGGGACCTATATACGGAGCCTCGCCCGCGACATCGGCCGCAGGGCCCACTCGGCAGCACAGCTCGCGGGACTCAGGCGGACCTCGTCGGGTAGGGTGACGCTCGCGGACTGCCTCACGCTCGAGGTGCTCGAGCGTGAGGGGCGCGTTGCCGTCGAGGGACGCCTCCTCGATCCCGCGCACCTCCTCGGAGCGCCCATCTATGCGCTTTCGGACGAGAGGGCGACAGAGGCGGCGGCGGGGCGCCGCATCAAGGCGCCCGAGTACGTCTCGGAGGGCGAGCGTGTCTGCCTCATTCACAAGGGAGGGCTTGTGGGCGTCTGGCGGAGGGTTGGTTCGACGCTTTGCTGCGACGTGAACTTTCCCCAGGCGATAGAGGGTGTGAGGCCACGTTGAGCGAAGAGGTGAGGGGAGGGTTTTTGACCCTGCCGATGGGCGGTCGGGAGCTTTCGAGCGTCGTGCGAGAGTCGCTCTTCATGAGCCGTGAGAAGAGCGTCGTGAGGGACCGTCCCGTCCAGGGTGGACACGTGTGGGAGCGCGAGGGGGTCACGCTCTCGCCTCTCGTGGGAGCGAGCGTCTGCATAGGGTCCTTTGATGGCTTTCATGTGGGTCATCGCATGCTCGTGCAGGAGACGATGGGGGACGCGAGGAAGCGGGGGATCGCATCTGTCGCCCTTACCTTCGACCCTCTTCCCGCCGAGCTGCTTCATCTTTGTGGGGCCTCAGGTCGACACAGGCTGCTCTCGCGTGAGGAGCGCGTGCGGGCCCTGCTGTTTGCGGGACTCGACGCGGTCATGGTCCTCGACTTCGACAGGGCGCTTGCCGACATGGGCTACGAGGACTTCCTTGCGCGCGCACTGCCCTCGCTCATGGCGCCTCGCTCCATCCACGTGGGATCCGACTTTCGTCTCGGGAGGGGCGGTGCCGGCACCGTCGAGCGCCTCTCGAGGCTGGGTAGGCGTCTCCACATTGAGGTGTACGGCCACGAGCTGGTCTGCGACGGGCATGGCAACGTCTCATCGACGCGCGTGAGAGGGCTTTTGCATGAGGGGGACGTCGGCGAGGCAGCTCGTCTCTTAGATAGGCTCCACTTCGTCTCCGGCAGCGTTCTGCACGGCAGGGGTGAGGGGAAAGATCTTGGCTTCCCCACCGCCAACGTCCGCGTGGACCCCTCGCGCTGCATGCCTGCCGAGGGCGTCTACGGGGGTCTGGTGGCGAGCGGGGGCCTCGCATGGCCCGCCGCGATCAACGTCGGTGCGCCCCCGACCTTCTCTGGCTCCGACCCTAGCTTCCTCGAGGCCAATCTCGTCGGGTTCGACGGTGACCTCTATGGCGCGGACGTGAGCGTCCTTTTCGCCTCCTGGCTCCGTGCGTCGAGACGCTTCGACTCTATCGAGGAGCTCGAGCGAGCCGTGCGCGCCAACATCGACTGGGTACGCGCCAAGCTGGGGGATAGGGGTGTGGAGGTGACGGTGTGATCACGGACGAGGACAAGGAGAAGGTCCGCCAAGCGACCGACCTCCTCCAGCTCGTTAGCGAGACGGTCGAGCTCAGGCAGCGTGGCCATGACTTCTGGGGCTGCTGCCCCTTCCACCACGAGAAGAGCCCGTCGTTTCACGTCATACCCTCTTCGGGCCTCTGGAAGTGCTTCGGCTGCGGTGCCGGTGGCGACGTCTTCGCCTACGTGATGAGGCGCGAGAGCCTCGACTTCGCCGACTCCGTCCGCTACCTTGCGGATAGGGCGGGGATCGAACTTACGGAGGAGGGGAGTGCCCGTCGTGGGCCGAGGCGAAACCGCCTCGTCGAGTGCGTCTCTGCGGCACGGGACTACTACTCCCTCACCCTCATGCGAGACAGGGGGGAGGGGCCGGGCGCCGCCCGTCGCTACCTCGCGGGGCGCGGCTTCGGCTCTACCGTCTGCCGGCGCTGGCACCTGGGCTTTGCCCCGGGACGCGGCAGGCTCGTCTCTCACCTGCGTAACAAGGGCTTCAGCGATGAGGAGATCCTTGCGGCAGACCTCGCCCTCGGGGGCAGGGGAGGCCTTCGGGACCGCTTTTTTGACCGTGCGATGTTTCCCATCGATGACGAGCAGGGTCGCCCCATCGGCTTTGGCGGGCGCGTGCTCACCGACGCCAAGCCCAAGTACCTCAACACCAAGGATACGGCCATCTTTCGCAAGGGTAAGCATCTCTTTGCCTTCGATCGTGCCAAGAACGCCATGGTGAGCGAGGACAGCGCCATTGTCTGCGAGGGCTATACGGATGTCATCTCGATGCACGAGGCGGGCATCGAGAACTCCGTTGCCGCCCTCGGCACGGCCCTCACGCTCGATCATGTCAAGATGATCGGACGCTTTGCGAGGCGGCGCATCATCTGCATGTTCGACGGCGACGAGGCGGGGCAGCGCGCCGCCGAGCGAACCGTCCAGTTCATGGACAAGACCCCGCTTGAGATTCTTTGCGTCGTCCTACCCAAGGGCCAGGATCCCGCCGAGTTCTTGGCGTCGAGTGGCGCTGACGCGCTCAGGCATGAGCTTGATGCGGCGCGCCCGCTCATAGCCTTCGTGTTCGAGAAGCACCTGGCCCTTTTTGACCTCACCGTCCCAGGACAGCGTATCGCCGCGTTGGATGACCTCTCGAGGCTGCTCGTTCCCCTGAAAGACTCGATTCTCCTCGATGGTTTTGCGACCCAGGTCGCCGGTCTTGTGGGCACGAGCGTGGACGAGGTGATGAGGCGCATCAGGCGCGAGGCCGAGAGGGCCGAGGCCCGCTCGGAGGCGGCTTCTGAACCGCAGCCGTCCCCCAGCATGGCTGTGACTGCGACTGTGGCGACCCAGGTGCAGCTCTCCGACGAGGAGCGCCGCCAGCTTCTGATTGAGCGCGAGCTTATCTCACTCATGGCTACGAGCATCGAGCCGATCCGGTCCCAAGGCGATCGCATAGCGACGTTTTCCTGGGTTGACCCGCGCGATGAGGCCATGGCATGGGCCATGCTCGCCACCGTCTCTGGTACCCCTCCCCAGGGTGTCGTGAGCGCCGCTCAGGGTGTGGTCCCCGAGGCCGCAGAGATCCTCGCCTCAGGTACCCTCGACGCTACCTCGGACATGCCCGCTGCGTCCAAGATCGATTTTCTCGTTGACATGATGGACCTTTGGACATCGAGGTTGCGGGTCAGGGGCATCAAGGCACGGCTCAGCGCGGGGGTAACTGGTCCTGCGAGCGAGGGCGAGAGGGCCCTTTTCGAAGAGGCGACCGAGGTTCAGCGACACATCAACGAACTGGTGGGCAGGCTTCCCAAGCGTGTGTAAGTGAACAGAAAATGGGTACCATCTCAACGTTATGTCGTCGAAAGGAAATTTGTGGCCATAGTCAAGCCTTCTAGCGAGGAGTTCCTCTCACATGAGCTGCGTGACGTTGTGGACAAGCTCGTGTCCCAGGCATCACAGAGCAACCAGAAGATCACGGAGGATGACATCCAACTTGCCATCGCCGAGATCGATGTCGATGATGAGGAGCTTTCGGACCTTTATGATGCGGTGCGTCTCAAGGGCGTCGAGATCGACAGTGCGGGCGAACCGGAGAGGTTCACGGTCTCCATTGGCGATGCCGACGAGCTCGACGATGGAAGTGATCTCGACGAGGACGAGGTGGAGCTCGAGGACGAGAGCGAGGAGGATGACCCATCCCTGAGCGAGGCCCGCGAGGAGGCCAAGGCGGCAAACGAGGTATTGCGCTCCACGCCCAAGAACAAGACGCGCAAGCGCTCGAGCCGTGCCCGCTCTCACCGCACGGACAGCTCTACCGTCATGCTCACGGGCGATCCCGTCCGCATGTACCTCAAGGAGATTGGAAAGGTTGACCTACTGACCGCCTCCGAGGAGGTCCACCTTGCGATGAAGATCGAGGCGGGCTGCCAGGCGACCGTACAGTTGGAGGCCGCAGAGACGGGCGAGATCGAGCTCAACCGTGCCCAGCAGAGGCGCCTCATGCGCATCGAGCAGGTCGGTTTGGAGGCAAAGCAGGCCCTCATCAGCGCGAACCTTCGACTTACGGTGTCGATAGCCAAGCGCTACGTGGGGCGTGGTATGCTCTTTCTCGACCTCATACAGGAGGGCAACCTCGGCCTTATCCGTGCGGTCGAGAAGTTCGACTACACGAAGGGCTTCAAGTTCTCTACCTACGCGACCTGGTGGATCCGTCAGGCTATCACGCGCGCGATCGCCGACCAGGCACGCACCATCCGCATACCCGTCCACATGGTCGAGACCATCAACAAGCTCGTGCGCGTGCAGCGCCAGCTGCTCCAAGACCTTGGCCGCGATCCGACCTTCGAGGAGATCGGTGATGAGATGGGCATCTCCGCCGACCGTGTGCGCGAGATCCAGAAGATTAGCCAGGAGCCTGTCTCGCTGGAAACCCCCATCGGAGAGGAGGAGGACTCCCAGCTCGGGGACTTCATCGAGGACTCCATGGCGGTCGCTCCCCCCGAGGCGGCCAGTGACTCCATGCTGCGAGAGCAGCTCGACCAGGTGCTGGATGGTCTCGCTGATCGCGAGCGCAAGGTCATCAAGTTTCGCTTTGGCCTCGAGGACGGCCATCCTCGCACGCTCGAGGAGGTTGGGCGTGAGTTTGGCGTCACACGTGAGCGTATACGCCAGATAGAGAGCAAGACCCTCGCCAAGCTTCGACACCCGTCACGCTCCTCTCGCCTCAAGGATTTCATGGAGGAGTAGGGGCTCATGGCCTGTTACGGGCATCGCAGGTGGATGTGTGCAGCTCTTTTGTAGGGAGCGGAAGAATGCCCTTGCATCCTGTCTGAGTTTTGGTATAGTAAATGGCCGTGCGCAGGACGCATGACAGCATTCCCCGGTGGCGCAGTGGTAGCGCAGCTGACTGTTAATCAGCGTGTCGCAGGTTCGAATCCTGCCCGGGGAGCCAGACATTTGAAGGGCTACGGACGAGTTCCGTAGCCTTTTTCTGAGACTTCGTGAGTTTGTGTGGGTGAGTGGTTGCGTTACCGCTAGGGCGGCGTGGGCGTCACCGCACTGGCGACGTGGGCCTCACCGCCAGGGCGACGACGCAGGAGTGTACACAGATTGGCCAAAATGGCCTCTCCGCGCCGTTTTGGGGCGTTTGTGTACACTGTTGGGCCGTGGGCTTGGGTTGTGGGTGGCCTTGGGATCGCAATAGTGTACACAAATGGGAGGATCGGGCCTCTCCGCGCCGTTTCGGGGCATTCGTGTACACTGTTGCGCTTCGCGAGGATCGTGCGAGCGACCGTGGGGACGCAGTAGTGTACACAGATCGCCGAAAATGGCCCCTCGGTGCCGTTTTGGGGCATTCGTGTACACTGTTGTGACGCGAGTCGCGATACGAATATGCGACGCGAGCTGCGCCAGGTGGCACGAGCGCCTCAACCGCTACGGCGTGCCGGCGGCGCCCCCTCGCTGGCCCCTCCCGCTTGGTCGGGAAGACAGGCTCTGCGCGAGTGGCGTCGCTGCTAGGTTGGCATCTTCGCCGAGGTGTCAACCCACACGAACCCCCGAAGAGTCCTTTTTCTATCTGTCTGCCACTCGCTGGCATCGAGTGGCAGTGTGATCGCGCACTCGGTGGCATCGAGTGGCGCTAAGACTGGAAGATGCGCAAATAAAATGAGGCTTCGTGAGCTCGTGTGGGTGGATGGTTGCGTCACCGCCCCGGTGGCATGGACCTCAGGTCCGGGCACTCTGACATCACGGGGGCCATGGGGCCTTCGATGTCGTGGGACCCATGGCCCCCGCCCGGTCGCGAGAGCGGCCGTGGGTATGCAAGAGTGTACACAGATCGGCGAAAACGGGCTCTCGGCGCAACCACCGCCCGCATGCAGAATGCGCCCTTCCGTGACGTCTCCCGCCCAGAGTGCGCCTCTCGGTCACGTTGCGGTGGCGTCGCCGGCGCAGGGCGCGCTTTTCCGTGAGTCGCCGGGTGTAGACTGCGCTTTTGCGTGAGACCGTCTGCGCAGAATGCGCCTTTTCGTGAGGTGGCTCCACGTTTGCGCAGGTGAGGAAAAGCGCACTCTACGGAAAAGCGCATTCTGGGAGGGCGACGTCACGAAAAAGCGCATTCTGGACGGGCGATGTCACGGGAAAGCGCACTCTGCGCGCGGGCCCTCACGGAAAGGCGCACTCTGCGCGACCGCCCACATGCAGAATGCGCCTTTTGGTGAGGCCCACACGCAAAATGCGCCTTTCCGTGAGAGTGACACCCCCAGAGTGCGTCTTTCCGTGAGTCGCCGGTTGCAGAGTGGGGCACATGTGTACGCTGCTGCGACGCGATTCGCCGAGGCGTCAACCCACACGAACCCCTGAAGAGCCAAATAAAAGGTACTTTTGCACCACTCGGTGATGTCGAGTGGCACTGGGGCCGCACACTCGGTGATGCCGAGTGGCAATCAGGCGTATGCCCGCCACACTGAGGTCGCAGCTTCCATACGTCGGGGCTGCAGCCCCATCGCGCCGGAGCCGCCGCCTCGTTGCTCTGGCGTTTGTATGGGTGAGCGGGTGACCCTGACGGCCTGTGCTAGGATTGCACTGTTTATGCATGAAACCCCTTGGCGACATAATCCTCGGAGGCGCAGTGGAATCATCGAAGCAGATATCAGGTAAGAATGCCTGGTATCCGGCGGGGCAGAAGGACTGGTTCATCCTCAGGCAGCTCGTGGCAAAGGACTTCAAGCTCAAGTACCGCAGAAGCGCCCTCGGTGTTCTTTGGAGCGTCTTGAACCCGCTTCTCATGATGCTCGTCCTCGCGGCGGTCTTCGGCTCCTTCATGCCCAACTCCGACCCTTCCATCATCAACTTTCCCGTCTACCTCATCTTGGGTAACACCGCCTGGCAACTCATGGCGGACTCGACCTCACAGGGCATGGGCTCCATCATCGCCGCAGCCCCGCTCCTCAAGAAGGTCAAGGTGAACCGCTACGTGTTCCCTATCCAGAAGGCCATCTTCGCGGGTGTCAACTACGCCTTCTCCATCATTGCCATCGCGCTCGTCATGCTCTTTGAGCAGGTTCCGCTCGGTCTCACGGCCCTGCTCTGGCCCCTCTGGCTCCTGCTGCTCATCGTGTTCAGCTCGGGACTCTCGCTTCTGCTCTCGGCGCTCTCGGTCTTCTTCCGTGACGTCATACACCTCTGGGGCGTCATCCTCACGGCCTGGATGTACCTCACCCCCATCTTCTACTCCATCGAGCTGCTGCCATGGTGGCTGCGCTCCATCGAGAAGTTCAACCCCATGTACTGCTATGTGACCTACATTCGTCAGGTCGTTCTCTACCAGATGGTACCAACCGCCGAGATGCATGCCGCCTGCATCGGCTACGCCCTCATATCGCTTGCGCTCGGTTACGCCGTGTTCCACAGGTACGAGCATAAGTTCATCCTCTTCATCTAACGCCTGGTGCCAGCAAGGAGCCTCGAGTGTCAGCGAACACGGACGCAGCAAGGAACTATCGCCTCAAGAGGAGGGGCATTCCGGGTGCGGATGCCCCCACCATCATCGACGTCGATGACGTCTCGATGGTCTTCAACATAGCCTCGGAGCAGTTCAACTCCCTCAAGGAGTACCTCATCGCCCTCACCCGCCACGAGCTTCGCTTCAAGGAATTCCGTGCGCTTGACCACATCAGCTTCCAGGTCAAGCGGGGTGAGGCTTTTGGCTTGGTCGGCACGAACGGCTCGGGTAAGTCCACGATGCTCAAGATCATTGCCGGCGTGCTCGAGGCGTCTGAGGGCAGCTGCAAGGTCGAGGGGACTATCGCACCTTTGATAGAGCTTGGTGCGGGTTTTGACATGGAGCTCACGGCAAAGGAGAACATCTACCTCAACGGTGCCCTTTTGGGCTACCGCAAGGAGTTCATCGATGACCACTTTGGGCGCATCGTCGACTTCGCGGAGCTGGGAGACTTCATGGACATGCCGCTCAAGAACTACTCTTCTGGCATGGTCGCCCGCATTGCCTTTGCCATCGCCACCATCACCGAGCCTGACATCCTCATCGTCGACGAGACACTCTCTGTGGGGGACTTCCTCTTTCAGCAGAAGTGCGAGGACAGGATTCAGGAGCTCGTGCAGTCCGACAACACGACGGTGCTGCTTGTGAGTCATAGCATCAAGCTCGTCGAGCGTATGTGCGATCGCGTCTGCTGGATCGAGAAGGGCCAACAACGTATGTTGGGAGCTACCGACGAGGTGTGTGCGGCCTACAAGGGCCTCGGGGAGTAAGTGTATGGCCGCCTGCGCCGGGCCTGGCGTCGACGTCACGGTCGTGGTGCCCTGCTACAACGTCGAGCGCTACCTTGTCCAGGCGCTCGAGTCCCTACGTGCCAACACGCGCTGTGCGCTTGAGTTTCTTGTGGTCAACGACGGCTCGACAGACGGCTCGGTGGGCATCATGCGTGACTTCGAGCGCGCCGATAGGCGCTTTCGCGTCATAGACAAGAAGAACGAGGGGTATGGGGCCTCCGTCAACAGGGGGTTCTCTGAGGCGCGGGGCACCTACCTCGCCATACTCGAGCCGGATGACTGGGTTGACGCACACATGTACGACGAGCTCTTCGAGCTCGCGACATCATGGAGAGAGCCTGACATCGTCAAGTCATCCTTCTGGAGGGTCCTCGAGCCCGATACCCCATCTGAGCGCAGCGAGCACTGCACCTACCACCATCGCCTTTTCATAGGCGCCCAGCCGTTCACCTTGCATGAGGTACCTGGTCTTCTGGGCCACCACCCTTCCATCTGGACCTGCCTCTACAAGCGGTCGTTCTTGGCTGACCTGGGCATCCGACTTCCCGAGTTTCCCGGGGCGGGCTGGGCCGACACGCCCTTCTGCATGGAGACGCTCTGTCGGGCACGCTCCATTGTGTACACCGAGACTCCGTACTACCACTACCGAGAGGAGCTCCCCGGCTCGTCGAGTGCAACGAGAGGCCCCCTCTTGCCCTTTGAGCGCTATGAGGACCAGAGGGCCATAGTCGAGCGCTACTGTCCCGACGACGTGGGCATACTGAGGGGACTCTATGAGATAGGCTTCAACTACGTCATGGACGCGCTGGACTCGGGCACAGCGGTCACAGGCGAGGTCAGCGCACGCATAGATCGCATCCTCAGGTCGATGCGTCCCGACATCGTGTCGAGCATGCCCTACCTACGAGCCGACGTGAGGGCGCTCTATGAGGAGCGTACCGGACATGCCGACAACGCCTGCCCAAGGGTCCGCCACCTCGGCGCCCTTGCATATGACAGCCTGCGGATGCTTCGCTACCACGGCCTTGGGCCCGCCGCCTCGCGCGCGGGGCGCTACATTGGGAGGCGTCTGGGGAGGAGGGAGAGCGTGAGCGCACAGGGCCCGGCCGCAATCTCGCGGGTGCCGGCGGGTGTCATGGGACTGCCTGAGGGCACACCGACGCTCTCGGTCCTCATCCCCATTTACAACGTCGAGGGTTACCTCAAGGAGTGCCTCTCGTCCCTTGCCCATCAAACGTTCTCCGACTTCGAGGCGCTCTGTCTCGACGACGGGTCAACCGACGGGTCATCCGACGTGGCTCGTGACTTTTGCGCCAAAGACGACCGCTTCGTCTATGTCCGCAAGGACAACTCCGGCTACGGGGCGACACTCAACTATGGTCTCACCCGTGCAAGGGGCCGCTACGTCGCTATCCTCGAGTCAGACGACGCCCTCTACCCTGACGCGTACCGCCAGCTCATCGGGAGGGCGGAATCTGACGGGCGCCTCCGCCTCGTGAAGGGGACCTACTCGCTCTGGTGGCCAGGGAAGGGCGTCGATAGCGTGCAGCACGAGCTTTCGGCAGCGCTCTGCAACCGTTTGCTTGACCCCCGCCGCGAGCAGGCGGTCTTCCTCCTCAAGCCAGCGATCTGGAGCGCCGTGTACCGGAGGGACTTCCTCCTGCACGCGGGTATCGACTTTCTTGAGACTCCGGGTGCCGCCTTCCAGGACACCTCCTTTGTGTTCAAGGTGCTGGCAAGCGCCCCGTGCGCCGAGTTCTGCGACGTTCCCATCGTTCATTACCGCCAGGACCGAGCGGGATCGTCCGTAAACTCAGCCGAGAGGGCCAGCTTGGTCTGCAAAGAGTTCCTAGAGATAGGGCGTTGGCTCGACGAGCGACCCAAAGACTCCCTCACAGCGAGGCTTTGCCATGACTTCCAGGTCGCCAAGCTCAACGCGTACCTCTGGAATCTCGATCGCCTGGCCCCAGGGCTTAAGGTCGACTTCGCGCGGCGCGCGGCGCATGAGTTCTCTGAGGCGGATCGTGCGGGCAAGATAGAGTGGAGTCGCTGGGCGGCATGGAAGGCGAGAAACCTGAGAAGCCTCATGAAAGATCCCGTCGCCTACGCGAAAAGACGCTCCTCCCTCATCGGCAACAAACCCCTCTTTGCCCTGGCGCTCGGTGGCCCTGTGGCTCTGGCGGAGGCGGTGCGTGAGCGGGCGAACAGGAGTCGGCCATGCCGCGCATCTCGATAGTGGTGCCACTTTACAACGCAAAGAGATACATCGGAGCCTGCCTTGAGTCCATTCTCTCGCAGACCTATGTCGACCTCGAGGTGATCGTGGTGGATGACGGCTCTGCCGATTCCTCGGCGTCCATCGTGGAACGCTATCAGTCCGGTGACGGTCGCGTGCGCTTGGTGTCGCAAAGACGGGCGGGGGCGGGGGCTGCGCGCAACCGTGGCTTCGAGGCGTCTAGGGGCTCTGTGATCATGAGCGTCGACGCCGACGATATGCTTGAGCCGAATGCGTGCGAGATTGTGGCGGCCCGCTTTGACCAGTACACGCCAGAGCTGCTGTGCTTTGGCTTCTCCTGCGAGCCCCACTCGGCTACCCCACCCGCGCTTGTCGGCGAGCTGCGCCCGCGCGCCAGGGTCTATGAGGGCTTCGATCCTGCCGTCCTCTATGAGGACCACGCCCGTCCCTTTGCCTGGCGCCTTGCGCTCTCTAGGGAGTTCGTCCGTCGGGAGCGGGTGCGCTACGATCCGTCCCTCTCGCTTGGTGATGACCAGTACCTCTGCTTCTATGTCTATCCTCGATCCCGCCGCACGGTCCTGATCCCAGACCAACTCTATCGGTATCGCATGCACGGGGCCTCGATGATGCACTCCGCGAGCGACGCGTCCTCAGACCTCGCCGACAAGATTGACAAGCACCGCTCTGCCGTCATCGCGATCCTTAACGACTGGCAGGCGCAGGGGTGGCAGGACGTCCGTCCGTCAGACCTCTTGGGCTGGGTCCTTGACCTCTTGGCGCTTGACGTGTCGCGCCTGCCGCCCGCCAGCCAGGGTCCCGTCCTCCTTCCGCTCTTTAGGCGTATGGACGACTACTTCGTGGGCGGGGTGGATGCGGTCGCCGACCTAGCGGCGCGCCCCCTCATTCGCTCTGCCAGAAGGGCGGCGGCCGAAGGGGGTCCTGCCTTCTCGAGAGGCGAGCTTGCCCTGTTCTACCTGCGAAGGCGCGGGCTCGCCAATTGCGTTCGACGTGTCGCGCGCTCGCGCTTCTAGCGCAGCTGCCCCGAACGAGCGCAGGCGTGCCGCAGACCCTTGGGCACGAGGCGCCGCGGTGATGGCCATCAGCAGCGCCTGGGCTCAGCTGTAAGCGCGTGTTTATGCGGAAGACCGTACGTTCGTACCGCGTTCATGTATAGTGTCATGGTCCATACGCCAAGGCAGTCGCCTTGGATCACATGCAAAAGGGGAAATTTCATGAGGGTTGATTTCAGGCTTGCGAACGTTCTCATGAAGGACTCGTCACGAAGCGTCGCATATCCCAATCTCTACCACCGCTGCTCGAAGGTGCCCGTTAGCGACGGGGAGGATACCATGGTCTTCTCGAAGCCCTCGTGCGACCGTTGGGACTTTGCCACGTACTTCAATGCGTTCTCGAACATAAAGTGGCGAAGGTACACGAACATTGACAACGTTTGGCTGCGCGTGCGCGCGACGGGCAACTTCACCATCACCTATGTCGGCTACGAGGTCACGCCGGATTACCCTAAGCGCGTCGTGTACGCAGAGCGCACAGTGAGCGCACGGGAGAGGACGGACATCGACTTTTCCTATCCCGAAACGGATGCCGCCCTCCTCTCCTTTGAGCTTACGACCTCATCTCCCGTGAGGATAGAGGAGGCCTACTACTTCTCTCAGGTGGATGACTCCATGATTCGCCCCGTGGAGCTTGCCGTGGCCACGACGACCTTCAAGAAGGAGGAGTTCGTCATCCCCAACATAGAGCTCCTGAGGCGCGAGCTTGGCCACAGCCATGAGGCCATCGGCGGACACTTCACCATGCATGTCATCGACAACGGCAGGACCCTCGATGCGAAGGGACTGACGGGTGACTGCGTGGTTGTGCATCCTAACCCAAACGTGGGGGGTGCGGGGGGCTTCGCGCGTGGCATGATCGAGGCACGCGAGCAGGAACCCAAGGCCACCCACGTCATCCTCATGGATGATGATGTGCAGGTCTCCCCTGAGAGCGTGAAGCGTAGCTTCAACCTTCTCTCCCTCGTCAGGGATGATTACAAAGAGGCCTTCCTCTCTGGCGCCATGCTCTCCTTCGAGCAACAGGATCGCTTCTATGAGGACGTCGGCTGCGTGCGCGCAGACGATGGCCTGTATGGGCCCACAAAGAAGGCCCGCAATCTCTCCAAGCTCAAATCCATCGTGCTCCAGGAGACGCTCGAAGCGCACGTCAGCAACAGGTACGCGGGGTGGTGGTACTGCTGCATCCCGATGAGCGTGATCGAGAGGAAGGGCTTGCCCCTCCCACTGTTCATTCGCTGCGATGATGCGGAGTATGGTGCACGCTGCACCAAAAGGTTCATGTCCATGAACGGCATCTGTATCTGGCACCTTACCCTGGCCTACAAGTTTCGTGCGCACCTTGAGCGCTATCAGGTCCTCCGAAACTCCCTCATCGACCAGTCAACGACAGGGGTCTTCTCTAACGTTAACTTCAGGAGGACGTGCAAAATCAACTTCGAGCACGACCTCAAGACCTTCTACTACAGCGGTGCCGAGGTCACGATCCGTGCCATCGAAGACTATCTCAAGGGTCCCGAGTACCTGAAGCATGTGGATGGCTCAAAGCTCATAGCTGAGTTGGCTGAGGCCAACGAGAGGCTCCTACCTATCGAGGAGATTGACGATCCAGAGGTCGCGATGCTGGACTATAGGCCAGACCTCGTGCAGAAGAGTTACCCCAATCTGCGAGACACGCTCAAGCGTGCATATGACTATCTGACGATGAACGGACAGAGGATGCCGGGGTTCGTCACGACGGACTCGATAGCCGTGATTCCGTATGACGGGTGGTCATACGCTCCTGACGCCATGCGCAACCACACCCGTTTTCTTGCAATCACTCCCGATGGCACGCAAGGCATTTTGCGCAGGTTCGACCGTAAGCGAGCGCGTGACCTCTCTCGTAGGTTCGATAGGGTCATGAGGGAGTTTGACCGTCGCAGGAAGGAGGTTCGCGCTGCGTGGGCAGCGGCGAGAGACGAGCTCACCTCTGTCGCATTCTGGAAGGACTACCTCAAGCGAATGGGGGGATAGGCTCCTGTGCCCGCCATATCTTGGACTTTTTCGCCCCCATTGATTCGCTGCTTTGCTTTGCTATAGTGTATTTGTCCTTTAAGCGCGGCACGGGATGCCCGTAAGGCAGGGTGAGGGTGGAGCAGTCCCTCGGGGAGTCCTTGTTCAGGTGGGCGTCCTGTGCCGACTTCGTTCGGCCGAGGTGTCTTATGTTGGGAAGGAGTCCCATGGAGGAAACATGCAAGGCCACCATCATGGATGGACCTGCGATGTCGCGGGCGCTCGTGCGCATCGCCCACGAGATCATCGAGCGCAACGAGGGGTCAAAGAACCTCGCCCTTGTCGGCATCATCAGGCGAGGGGAGACCTTGGCAAACAGGCTCGCCGACGCCATTGCAAAGATCGAGGGGGAGCGCCCCGAGCTCGGCTCGCTCGACATCAGCTTCTATCGCGATGACATCACTCGCAACATCGCCCCGGTGGTTCATTCCACCAACCTTCCCTTCTCGGTCGACGAGCGTGACATCGTACTCGTCGACGACGTGCTCTACACCGGCCGCACGGTCCGCTCGGCCCTCAACGCCCTCATGGACTACGGGCGTCCCCGCACCGTGCAGCTCGCTGTCATGATAGACCGCGGACATCGTGAGCTTCCCATCCGTGCCGACTTCGTGGGCAAGAATGTCCCCTCGTCTCACGAGGAGGACGTGCGCGTGTGCGTAAGACCCCTCGACGATCGCGACTCCGTGGAGATCTGGGACGTGTCGGCTGCCATGGGTGAGGGGGGCGAGAAGTAGATGCTCTCCGTCAAGCACCTCATCGACACGTACAGCCTGACTGCCGATGACATCACGCAGATCCTCGACACGGCCCGGGCCCTCGAGGCGGTGAACAATGCCCGTACCATCAAGAAGGTGCCCGCACTGCGAGGCCGTACCATCGTGAACCTCTTTCTGGAGCCGTCGACGCGCACCAAGAGTTCCTTCGAGCTCGCGGAGAAGCGCCTCTCGGCTGACAGTATTTCCATGGGCGGCTCGACCTCCTCGGTCGTGAAGGGCGAGAGCCTCGCCGACACCATCCAGACCATTGACGCCATGAACGTCGACATGTTCGTCTGCCGAGCGCGCCTCGCGGGGACGCCCCAGAAGATAACCGAGAACACGGATGCCATCGTCATCAATGCCGGTGACGGTAAGCACCAGCATCCTACCCAGGCCATGCTCGACCTCTACACCATCCGCAAGCACTTTGGCCACCTCGAGGGCCTCAAGGTGGCCATCGTGGGCGATCTCGCGCACAGCCGCGTATGCGGCTCGCTGACCCCGGCTCTTAGAACCATGGGTGCCGAGGTCACGCTCGTGGGGCCTCCGACCTTCCAGGTGGATGACCCTCACTGGTTCGGCTGCCCGCAGACCGCGAGCCTCGATGAGGTCATCGAGGAAGTTGACGTCGTCTACATGCTGCGCGTGCAGCTCGAGCGCATGGAGGGCGCGGCCATTCCGTCGCGTCGCGAGTACAACCGCCTCTACGGGCTTGACATGGTTCGCGTCAACAGGATGAAAGACGACGCCATCATCTGTCACCCGGGCCCCATAAACCGTGGCATGGAGATAAACGCCGACGTGGCAGACTGTGGTCGCTCAAGGATCCTCGACCAAGTCAACGCGGGTGTCCTCACGCGTATGGCCGAGATGTACCTGCTTCTGGGAGGAGAGAGTCATGGCATTTCTGCTTAGGGGGGTACATGCGGTCGACCCGCAGGTCGGCCTCGACGAGGTGGTCGACGTCCTCATCGACAAGACGGACATCGCTGCGGTGGGGACCGACCTCGATGCGCCAGGGGAGTGCGAGGAGATCGATGCCGACGGCAGGTACCTCGTGCCCGGTCTCGTCGACATGCACGTCCACTTTCGCGACCCGGGCTTCGAGTACAAGGAGACCATCGAGACGGGTAGCCGCGCCGCCGTCCACGGCGGCTTCACGGATGTGGCCACCATGCCCAACACGGACCCCGTCACGGACACCGGGGCGGAGATCCGCTACCAGATCGATCGCGGTCGGGTGGCCGGTCACGTGCACATTCGCCCCATTGGTGCTTTGACCCGAGGGGAGGGCGGCGAGGCCCTCGCCGAGATAGGCGACATGGTCCTAGAGGGTGCCTGCGCCTTCTCAGACGACGGGCACGGCGTGCAGAGTGCCGGCATGATGCGGACCTGCATGGACTACGTCTCTCAGTTCGACCGCGCCGTGCTTGCGCACTGCGAGATCGAGTCGCTCACCACCAACGGTGTCATCAACGAGGGCAGGGCGTCAACCCGCCTCGGCATGTTTGGCTGGCCAGCGCTTGGCGAGGAGCTCGAGATCTATCGCGACCTCGAGCTCACGAAGCTCACGGGCTGCGACTACCACGTATGCCACATCACCACGAGAAGGGGCCTTGAGCTCGTCCGCGCCGCCAAGGCGGAGGGCCTGCCCGTGACCTGCGAGGTCACGCCGCACCACCTCTTCCTCGACGAGGAGGCCATCACGCCCTCCTATGACACCAACCTCAAGATGAACCCCCCGCTGCGTACCCCCGATGACGCCGCAGCCCTGCGCGAGGGCATCCTAGACGGCTCAATAGACTGTCTTGTCACCGACCACGCCCCCCACGCCCCACACGAGAAGGACTGCGAGTGGGAGATCGCGTTCTTTGGCACCATAGGCCTCGAGACCTCCCTTCCCCTCATGCTCACGAACCTGGTGAGGACGGGGAGGATGGGCTGGGGCAGGCTGGTGGAGGTCATGGCCGTACATCCCCGGAAGATTCTGAGGCTCGACCCCGTGAGGATAGAGGCGGGATCGCGTGCCGACCTCACGCTGATCGACCCCGGCAGAGAGGTCAAGGTCAGTGAGGACTACTTCGAGAGCAAGTCCAAGAACTGCGCATTTCTGGGCCAGACGCTCATGGGTGCCGCCACGGACGTCTTCGTGGACGGCAGGCGCACGCTTGCGGCGGGCTCTGTCGTCGGATAGCCGTCGGTGGGGCCCGGCGCGACGGTGCCTGGGTGCTTACCTGCGGCATGGGAAGGGAAAGGGTCAGAGTTGGCTTTAAGGTCAAGGGTCTTTCTCCATGGCTTTACGGTCGTCTCCAACCGGGAGGTCGCGAGGGACGTCGTTCGCATGGAGTTGCGCTCACCCGAGCTTGCGGCCACCATCAGGCCAGGTCAGTTCATAAACATCGAGGTTCCGGGCGATGCGCGCCACCTCCTCAGGATACCGCTCTCGTTTGCCTCGGCGAGCGCCGAGGCCGGGACGGTAGAGCTCATCTACGCCATCGTGGGCGAGGGTACCAGGAGGCTCTCGCACATGGGGCAGGGTCAGACGTCCACGGCCTTAGGTCCTGGCGGTAACGGCTGGGCCTGTCCCGATGCCGGATATACTCTGCTCGTCGCCGGTGGTGCGGGTGCGCCTCCCGTCATCGCGGCGGCGGGCATGCTCGCCGAGCGGGGCCTTCGCTTTGACGTCATCCTGGGTGCGCGAAGCGCGGACAGGCTCTGGGGTCAAAAGGAGGCGCGCTGCTATGGCGCTGGACAGGTGAGCGTCACGACGGATGACGGCAGCTATGGTCTGAGGGGGACCACGACGGACGCCATGGCACGTCTTCTTAAGGGACGAGGCTATGACCTCGTGATGTCCTGTGGGCCCGCTCCCATGATGGCGGGTGTCGCCCGGCTCGCAGCTGAGCGGAACATCCCCTGTCAGGTTTCTGTAGAGCGTCTCATGGCCTGTGGCTTTGGCGTCTGCTCCTGCTGCAACGTGGCCCTCGCGACAGGCGGCAACAGGTCCTGCTGCATGGACGGTCCCGTTTTCGACGCGGATGAGGTGGCGTGGTGAGCGCCGTGAGCATGGCCGTCGACCTCGGTGGCATCAAGATGAGAAATCCCATCAACACGGCCTCGGGGACCTTCGGCTTTGGCTGGCAGTTCGAGAACCTCATGAATGTCTCAAGCTTGGGTGCCATCACCTGCAAGGGCTGCGCCGCTGAGGCGTGGCTCGGAAACCCTGCGCCGCGGATGGCGGAGGTCACGAGCGGGATGCTGAACTCCGTCGGCCTCGCCAACCCAGGCATCGTCGCGTTCGTCGAGGAGAACGGCGAGTACCTTCGGAGCCTTCGCGAGCGCGGCGTCGCTGTCATCTGCCAGGTGGTGGGACACAGCATCGACGAGTGCGTGCGTGCGTGCGAACTGTACGGTGAGCTCGCACCCTTCGCCTCAGGACTTGAGCTCAACATCAGCTGCCCCAACGTGTCAAGGGGGGGTGCCGCCATGGGGGCGACGCCACAGGCGGCGTCCGAGGTGATGAGGGCCGTGAGACCCCATGTCAGGCTACCTCTCGTCGTCAAGATGGCACCGCACGATGTGGGCGAGATAGCCCGCGCCCTGGAGGCCGAAGGGGCAGACGCCCTCTCGCTCATCAACACCATCCCGGCCATGGCGATCGACGTCCGTACAAGAAGAAGCAGGCTCTCGCGCCCGACTGCCGGCCTCTCGGGACCCGCCATCCATCCCATTGCCGTTCGCATGGTGTGGGAGGCGGCCCGTGCCGTCACGATCCCCATCTGCGGCATAGGGGGCGTCACGGACGGCGAGTCGGCGGCAGAGCTCATCCTCGCCGGTGCCACGGCGGTGTCCGTGGGCACGGCCAACCTCTATGATCCCGCTGCCTCCGAGAGGGTCCTGGGGGAGCTTGTCGCCTGGGCGGAGGGACAGGGCGTATCCGACATCAACGAGCTGATTGGAGCATTCGAATGCTGAGCGAGTCTGAGGCGCGCGACGCCATCATCGTCGCGCTTGACTGCGACCAAAGAAGGGCGCTCTCGCTCGCCGAGGCGCTCGAGGGTAGGGCCCGCTGGGTCAAGGTGGGCATGACGCTCTTCTACGGCGAGGGCCCGGCCATCGTGGGCGCCCTGCGCGACAGGGGCCTCAAGGTCTTCCTTGACCTCAAGCTTCACGACATCCCCTTCCAGGTGAGAGGTGCCGCACGCTCGGCGTCGCTCTCGGGGGCGGATCTCCTCTCGATACACGCCCTTGGGGGCCCTGACATGGTCAGGGAGGCGCGGGCCGGTGTCGAGGAGGCCGCCGCGGAGGGCGGCGTGCGCGACCGTACCCGCCTCGTCGCCATCTCGCTACTCACGAGCATGGGTCAGGACTCCCTCACGGAAGTGGGCATCGATGCCCCCGTTGGCGAGGAGGTCGCGCGCCTTGCGGGGCTTGCTGTGGGTGCGGGCTCAGACGGCGTCGTCTGCTCGCCGTGGGAGGCGGCCGAACTGCGGACGCTTCTCGGGCCTGCGACCCTCATCGTCACGCCCGGCGTGAGACCGCAGGGCGCAAACGCAGGTGACCAGAGGCGCGTCTCCACGCCTGCGGCTGCCATAGCCGCCGGGGCGAGCAAGCTCGTGATCGGCCGTCCCATCACCCAGGCTCCCGATCCGGCGGCCTCCCTTGAGTCTGTTGTGGCAGAGCTAGCGGGAGTCTGAACGCTTACGGTCATGCCCCGTGGGGCTTGCGGCACATGCTCATCAACGGAGTGCGTGCGACAGCAGGCTCATGAACGGGTTCTTTTGTGAAGTATGCAACACTCGAGGAATCAAATGTGCACAGAGGCTTGTAAATCAGCTGTATGTCCGTCAGACTACTTGTTTGCTTGTGCCCGACCTGTTAGTGTAGGGAACGGTACGGAGTTCGTTGTGTATCAACCTGACGTTTGGAGGAACAATGGCCCTACCCCAGCTTACTGACGAGCAGCGCAAGGCAGCTCTTGAGAAGGCCGCTGCCGCTCGCCATGCTCGTGCAGAGCTTCGTGAGAAGATCAAGAAGGGCGAGACCACCCTCAAGGACGTCCTTGAGTCCGATGATCCCATTGCGAGCCGCATGAAGGTCTCGGCCCTCATAGAGTCTCTGCCTGGCTATGGTAAGGCAAAGGCCACGAAGATCATGGATGAGCTGGGCATCTCCTCCACACGTCGCGTTAAGGGCCTGGGTGCCCGTCAACGCGAGCAGCTGCTTGGGGTGTTCTCTAAGTAGGTGGGTGGGACAGCACGCCTCTTTGTCATTTCTGGCCCGTCAGGTGTGGGGAAGGGAACGCTTGTCTCTCTCGTGAGGCAGATACGTCCTGATCTTGGACTGACAGTTTCGGCCACTACAAGGCCCCCACGGCCCGGAGAGGTGAGTGACGTCTCGTATCACTTCCTGAGCGAGGAGGAGTTCAGTCGTCGTGTGAGCGCCGGCGAGTTCCTTGAGTGGGCTGAGGTTCACGGCCATCGCTATGGTACGCTTAAAGATGACGTGGACGCGATGCTTGCCTCAGGCAGATCGGTGGTTCTCGAGATTGATGTTCAGGGCGCTCTCAAGGTGAGGAAAGTCCTGCCAACTGCAGTTCTCGTCTTTATCGAGCCTCCCTCCCTCGGGGAGCTTGAGAGGCGCCTGAGAGGGCGTGGTACCGAGAGCGAGGCCCAAATCGACCTTCGGCTCGCGAATGCCAGGCGCGAGCTTGAGTTATCCGCACGCTATGACGTGCGTCTCGTCAATGATGACCGCGACGCTGCCGCGCACAGGCTCGTCGAGGTCATGAAAGCTTTTGAGACGGATGGAGGCAACCCCTATAATGGCAGTCACTAAGCCCGAGATCGACGACCTTCTTGCCAAGACTGACGAGAATCCCTTCCTGCTCTGTTCCATTGCCTCGAAGCGTGCCTGCGACCTCAATAACATGATTCGCGGGATGCACCTGCGCGTCGCCGAGGTTCAGGACTTCGATGACATCACGACCATTATCTCCGGCGAGGACACCGTATCGGTGGCCATGCAAGAGGTCGTGGAGGGTACCCTGAGCTTTGCCAAGGAGGATTTCGAGGCGGAGATCAAGGGATCTAACGAGCTCGTCGAGCACAATCGCTAGCATGGGCGAGAGGGTCTGTCTCGTCCACTACCATGAGATCGGCCTCAAGGGCAAGAACCGTCCCGCCTTCGAGCGGCAACTTGTGACCAATCTGGGGAGGGCGCTTCGGACGTTTCCCATATCTGGCGTCAGGCGCGCCTTTGGCCGCCTCGTCGTGAGCACAGAGGATGGGCGTGCTAGCTCAGAGCTTGCACATGTCGTCGTCCAGGTGCCGGGAGTCGCTCGTGTCTCGTTGGCCTACGTCTGCTCGCTCGATGAGGACGAGTACTGTGTGGCCGCCGTGAGGGCGCTTGGCGAGGCGGGTGAGTTCAAGACCTTCAAGGTCCACGCGCGGCGCTCCGCAACCACCTATGAACGTCACTCCATTGACATAAATCGCCTGGTGGGAGATGCACTCTGTCAGGCGTTTCCCGACAGGGAGGTCCGGATGCACCAGCCTGACGTCACGGTTTACGTGAACGTCGTGGCCTCACGCGTGTACGTCTACGCCAGCTCTGCGGTCGGTGTCGGGGGGCTTCCTGTGGGGACTGCCGGAAAGGTCGTTACGCTGCTCTCGAGTGGCTTCGACTCACCGGTCGCCACGTGGATGGTGGGCAGACGGGGTGCTGTTTGCGTGCCCGTGCACTTCTCGGGGAGGCCCATGACGGCGGACACGAGCGAATACCTCTGTAAAGACATCGTGCGTGCCTTCGAGCCCGCAGGCATCGTGGGTCGCCTCTACGTGGTTCCCTTTGGCGAGCGACAGCGCGAGATCTCGCTCGTCGTCCCGCAGGGCCTGCGCATCATCATCTACCGACGCGTGATGTTTGCCGTGAGCGAGCGGATAGCGCGCATCGAGGGGGCGAAGGCGCTCGTGACGGGGGAGTCCTTGGGGCAAGTCGCCTCGCAGACCCTCGACAACATCGCTGCCGTCAACGAGGTGGTCTCGATGCCGGTCCTGAGGCCGCTCATCGGCTCCGACAAGCAGGAGATCATGCGCCGCGCGCAGCGGATCGGGACCTATGACATCAGCTCACAGGCTGCAGACGACTGCTGCACGCTCTTCATGCCACGTCGCCCCGAGACCCATGCACGGCTTTCCAAGGTCCTTGAGGCCTGGGATCTTTTTGATCATGATGCGATGATTGATGACTTGGTGCGGGATGCGGAGTACCTTGACTTCGGCCAGTGCCCATCCTACCGACCACCTCGGGATCTGTCCGAGATGCACGACGAACTTCTGTCCCAAAAGCGCTAGGGAAGACGAGGTTTGGCCTGGTAGATGCTACCGCCCGGCAAGCTAGTCGCATGTCTGCCGCCAGAGAGCTGCAGACTCTCACCACGATTTTCGTGCGTCCTGCCAGCTTTGCCCCCACAATTGGAGGCGGAGGTGGTTTCTCATGGCACAGAGGTCACTATGGGCACGCATGGGACGAAAGGTGGCGAGACGCAGGCTCCTGATTACGTCGGGCTGTACGGTCGCGGCGATCCTGGTCGTGCTCCTCACGCTTCTTGGCCAATGCGACTCACAGGTTCTCATCGAGCGCGCGCCCGCAGGTCGGGTTGAGACGTCTTCCCAGGGCGAAGCCGCACCTGTCGTCGACGCAGGGACGGCCAAGACGGGTTCGGGCAAGCAGGACGATGCGGCCAGGGCTGTGCAGGAGGCGACAGGCGTCACGGTCGTGCATGTGGACGGCGCGGTCGTAAGCCCTGGCGTCTTCGAGCTCTCGGTGAGCTCCCCGCGCGTGCGTGATGCCGTGGCCGCCGCCGGGGGTCTTACCGACGAGGCGGACACCAGCTCGATCAATCTTGCTGCGGCCGTCGCAGATGGTCAGAAGGTGTACGTTCCCATCGAAGGCGAGGCCAGCTCGCCTGCGGTCAGTGATGCGGGACAGCGTTCGGGACAGGCCACGTCGCCGACATCAGCTTCCACATCCTCCCCAGGTCCCGTGAACATCAATGTGGCTGACGCCGAGGCGCTGAAGACGCTGCCTGGGGTAGGCGAGGCCACGGCCCTAGCGATCATAGAGGATCGAAAAGCACATGGTCCTTTCAGATCTCCCGAGGACCTTATGCGCGTCTCGGGCATAGGTGAGAAGAAGTTCGCTAGGCTCAAGGATGGCATCTGTGTCTAGGTCTAGGGTCATCGAGAGGCCGATCAGACCTCACGTTCCCGTGACGCTCGTCGCCCTCGTGTGCCTCATCGGATGCGAGCGCACAGTGCTGTGCCTCTCCCTTGCCCCCACCTGGTCCCTTTTGCTCGTTGTGGGCCTTGGGGCGGTGGTCGCAGCTACCCTGCCCACCCTCGCGAGGCGACGGCTGGGCGCAGCCGCCGCGCGCAGGGCGGCGAGCTACCGCGCGGTTCTCGGCACCTGTCTTGTGGGGATCCTCGTCGCGTCCGTCCGGGTGGGCATGGACGTGCGCACCGCAGAACGGCTCGGCGAAGGCTCGCTCATGGACTGGCGCGTCGAGGTTGTGAGCGACCCCATTCCCGGCGACTATGGCCTGAGCTGTCACGGCCATGTTGTGGCAGCAGACGGGCTTGCCTCAGACGTATGGCTGAGCGTGCCAAAGGGAGTCTCGCTTCGTGACAGCCTGCGCGTCGTGGGCCGCTTCACGCCAAACGGTGACGATGGACGAGGACGTGCGAGCGCCGCCCAGGGCATCTGCGGGAGGGTCAGGATCGTGCACATCGATGAGCAGCGTCCTGCGAGTGGCCCGATCGGCTTTGTCCTGAAGCTGAGGCGCTTATGTCTCTCGCACATCGACCCCACGTCGAGCGACGAGCGGGCGCTCGTGGCGGGGGGCGTCCTGGGCTATCCGTCTGCCATGGCGTCGCGTGGTCTCAGGGGGCTGTTCTCGCGCTGTGGGGTCTCGCACCTCGTCGCGGTCTCTGGAGGTCACCTCGTCATCCTCTCGTGGCTGGTCTCACGCCTGCTCCTGCGAAGTCGGCTCAATCCGAAAGCCCGCATATCCATTCTTCAGCTCATCCTCGTGACCTTCGTTGTGGCCTGCGGAGTGCCTGTGTCCGCGCTTCGCGCCTGGGCGATGGCGGGCATCGCGGGTGGTGCGCAGCTCGCGGGGAGGCGCTCGCATGGCCTCTCGTCCGTCGCGGTCGTGGGCTGCCTTATGCTGCTGGTCGATCCCGCCCTCTCGGGACGGCTCGGCTTTTTGCTGTCGCTCTCGTCGGTCGTCGCGCTCTGCCTCTTCTCGGCGTATGCCTCCTACCTACTCTCGTCTTTCGCGAGCAGCCTGGCGTGCCTGCTTCATCTTCCCGCCTTGACCTCAAGACGGGCCCGTAGCATCGCAAAAGGGCTCAGGGACACCCTCGCGGCTACGCTCGTGGCGCAGCTTGCCTGCGCGCCGCTCACGATAGGGGCGTTCTCGGAACTCTCGCTCGTGTCTGCGCCCGCAAACCTGCTCATGGTCCCCGCGTTTTCGGCACTCATCGGACTGGGGCTCGTGTCCTGCCTGCTGTGCTGGGTGCCCCTCGTGTCCGGTGCGGCCCTCTTTGCGACGGATGCCTGCGCGGCTGCTGTCATGGCACCCTTGAGGGCGCTTTCCTCCCTGCCGTTCGCAAGCGTGGTTGTGAGCTGGGACGCCGCTGTGGTCGCGCTCGCGATGGCGTCACTTGCCATCCTCCTCTTGTGGCTCTGGCCCCACGTTTCGCCGCGCAAGCTGCTCCGAGGCTCAGCGGTGGCGCTTTTGCTTGGCTGTGTGCTCGTTGTCCGCTGCGTGTTCTTTTCTCCTGCGGGGCTATACGTGCTCGACGTGGGGCAGGGAGACGCCATCTTGGTCCGTGACGGCTCCCGTGCCGTGCTGGTCGACACCGGACCCGATGGGGCCTGTGCCCGCGAGCTTGCCCGCCTGGGCGTCCTGCGCCTCGACGCCATCGTGCTCACTCACCTCCACGATGACCATGTGGGCGGTCTGGATGAGCTCTCGCTCCCTTTGGGCTGCGAGAGGGTCATCGTCGCGAGGGGTGTCGCAGCCTCGATGTCGCGAAGGCTCGTCGACGAGGCGAGGCGGCTCACGGGGCGCGACCCCGACGAGATGTCTCTCGGTGACGCGATCAGGGCGGGATCCTTCTCGCTCAGGATGCTCTGGCCAGAGGGTGAGGTGAGCGGCAAGACGAACGCGGATTCTATAGAGCTGCTCCTGAGCCTCGGTGAGGGGGAGCACAGTATGTCGGCCTTGCTCACGGGAGACGCCGAGCGCGACGAGACAGAACGGGCCACGCGAGACGCCGACGTCCGTGACATCGATGTGCTCAAGGTTGGTCACCATGGCTCGAAGGTCTCGATCTTTCCCGGGACGGCTCGGCGACTCTCGCCCGTGCTCTCGATCGCCTCGGCGGGGGAGGGCAATGACTACGGCCATCCATCGGCGGAGTGCGTCCAGATACTTGAGGATGCGGGATCAACCTTCATGTGCACAAAAGACGTTGGTACAATCACGGTCAGGCCGGGAGTCTTTGGTATCCTCGTGAGTACGTCAGGCACGGCACGTGTCCTGGCCGATGTGGCATAGCGCTCAGTCAAGACAAGGGGAGGGACGATGTCTGTCAGGCCTGCTATAATCAGCCGACAGCGGGTATGTTTGAGGCCTGCTGTTTATTCAGATCCTTAACATGCCGTGCGAGCCAGAGCGAGCCTCGCACGGGAAGGGTGCGTAGGATGAGGTGTCCCAACTGCGGTTGTGAGGTCGAGATAGACAGGCTCTACTGCCCCTCATGTGGTGCGATCCTGATAGATGACTCCCTTGGTGACCTGGTAAACATCCTCGGTCCGCAGAGAGGCGCGTCGCAGTCGTCTTTCAGTCCTGCCATCATGTCACCGCAGCCGAGCTCGCGGAGTGAGAGCGTCGGACACAGGCCGCACGCCCTTGACGTGTCGTCTGAGGAGCGTTCTGGATCGGAGGATTCGTCTGAGCGTCTGAGCCCGAACTCTCGGGACACATCACGTGGTCAAAAGGCGAGCGCGATGCGGGCCGTGAGTGTCAACGAGCAGGCTGCGGGCGACCGGGCCGCGAGGGATGCCCAGGCTCCCAAGGGGCTGGTCTGCCAAGGTGACCTGATCGCCCCCGGCATTGCAGGGGCCGTAGTGTTCCTGCTTATCGGTGTCCTGCTTGGGAGTGCCTATGCCAACGGGCATATTAGGGGCCTCAGTGACGAGGACCTCAGGTCTCAGTACGGGATGGCCAGGATCGACGTTCCCGCTGCCGGTGACTCACCTTCCAAGGCCACAGGCGAGTCGCCGTCGGACGCGCCTTCGGGTGCTGTTGGGCCCCCTGCGGATGTGGGTGCCCCGGCCCAGTCGGCAGACGACATTTCCCCTGACTGGAGAGACCAGGAGTTTGTGATGAATGGCCATAGGTTCAGGCTTGGTACCTTCACCGTCGGCGAGTTCATGGACCAGACAGGTTGGACGGTCGACGGATCTGGTACGCCTGCCGATGCCCAGTTCGGACCTGGTCAGGGTCCGACGTCCATTGCCCTGCAAAATCCCGCGTACAGCTACGAGGATGTGCTTGTGGCGATAAGTGCCACCAACACGGGATTATCTTCGGCAAGCCTCCGTGACTGCGTCGTCACCAACCTCTCCGTGGGCGTCTTGCCCCATGAGGCTTCCGACTACCCCGACTTCGAGATCGCTGGGGGCATCAAGCTGTGCGCTACCTTGGCCGACCAGGCAACGGGCCTCGTACACACTGAGCCCACACAGGATTCGGTCAGCGAGGTGGACCTCTCCAAATATAGTCTCAAACGCAGGGTCATCACCTGGAGAGATAACAACATGCAGCGAGGCCTTGCCCTCAGCTTTGATGAGGGCGCCGATGGCAAGCTCTACATGATAGAGCTTGCCATGAGGTCAAGCCTCGTGACCCCAAACTGATGCCTGCGCCCTCGCGTGTGAGGGCGCGCCTGCGACTGTCGCTCCCCGTTGGACCCGATCCTGCTATAATCGGCAAAGCGTCCTACAGGATCGGGCAGAGGACCGCAAGTCCCCATGCGGGCTTTCGGTGCACCCAAGCGACCAATACGGTTCCTGTGCGAGAGGGGTGGTTGGGATGAGGTGTCCTCACTGCGGAGTGGAGGTTGGGGTGGGCAGGTCCCGCTGTCCCTCCTGCGGTGCGAGTGTGCTTGATGACTCATTGGGAGGTCTGGAGGACATCCTGAGCGCGGGAGCACCTGTGAGACGGGGAGCTCACCCAGCATCGGCCGGCCAAGGCCCGAACGCGGCATGGTCCCCGAATGCCTACGCGTGGGATGCGCGGGGTGCTGGGGCCTACGGAAGGCCGGGCAATCGCAACTCGTCCTCCGCCATCGCCATCGTGTGCGTCGTCATGTTCGTGGCATGCGTCCTGATCGGTCGTGCATACGCCACGGTGCATGCCGGCGATGTCGGCAGTGAGGGCCTCAGCGCCCAGTATGGGGAGACTGGGGTCGGCGCCTCCGATGCCGATCGCTCGGGGCAGGGTGCGGACAGTGCGGCCAACGTCCCGCCTGCGGGTGGCAGCCCGAAGGCTGAGGACGGGGCGGGAGGCACAGGCGCAGGGACTGCAGACGCTCCGGGCCAGCCGACAGATGATGACGGCATATCTCCTAACTGGAGGGACGGGGAGTTCTCGATAGACGGCAAAAAGTTCACGTTGGGCTCCTTCACCGCAGGAGAGTTCATGGATCAGACGGGCTGGACGATTGACGAGTCTGCATCAGCGAGGATGGACAGCCAAATTAGCCTTGGTCAGGGTCAGACGCCCATCTACCTGCACCATCCCTCGTATGGCGATCGGGGGGACGTGTTTCTGATGATAGGCGTCACCAATAAGACATCAGCTACGTCAGACATTCAGGACAGCACCGTCACCAGCATAGTTGTTGACGTTGCGCCTCATCGTGATGTCAGCTGCCCCGATTTCGAGATCGCTGGCGGCATCAGGCTGCGTGGAACGTCACCCGACCAGGCAAAGAGCGCTATAGCTGCAAGACCAGTGCGAGACTTGACCACCACGATACCTTACGGCGACTATACCTATACGCAAAGGACCATCGGGTGGTATGGCGGCAACGCAGAGTATGGTCTCATTCTTGCCTTTGACGGGGATACTGATGAACTCGATGGGATCGGCATGGCCGTGAGGGTTCGGTAGGACCTCATGTCACGTATGTGCGTGGCAACATGTCTCCACGAAAGTGCCCCGCAGGCTGCGGGGCACGCGGCACCAAAGCCTAACTGAGAAAGCGTCTCGACATCGGTGTCCCACAAGCCTGTCGGGCACGTGGTAGGACAGCGCTGCCGCACCGTCTGTCAACTCAGCGTGTTAACGAGCCTCTGTGCGCCGCTCTTGCGCTGAGCGGCTTGGTTCTTGTGGATGATGCCTTTTGAGGCGGCCTTGTCCAGAAGGCGACCGGCCTTGTCGGCAAGCTCCTGGGCTGCCTGGACATCCTCTTCCTCGACGGCCTTGCGAACCTTCTTGATGGCGGTCTTGAGCTCGGAGCGGACCGCCTTGTTGCGGACGCGTGCCTTCTCGGCGGTGATGATGCGCTTCTTCTGCGACTTGATGTTTGCCACGTGCGAATCCTTTCAAACACTGTCTCTGCCTCTGTGGGCTCTTGGCTTGCGAGGGCACGGATGTGGGGTATCCGTGCCCGACACGGCGAGACCAACCATTGGAGTGTAGCACGCAAGGGAAGACTTGCGCTATCATCATCGCCATGAACACATACGACAGCTCACATATCCGTAACTTCTCTATCGTCGCCCACATCGACCACGGCAAGTCCACGATCTCGGACCGTATCCTCGAGCTTACCCATACGGTGGAGGAGCGGGACCTCTCCTCCCAGATGCTTGACTCCATGGACATCGAGCGGGAGCGCGGCATCACCATCAAGTCGAACGCCGTGCGCGTAAGCTACGACGCCGACGATGGCGAGCGCTACCAGTTCAACCTCATCGACACGCCGGGACACGTTGACTTCACGTATGAGGTCTCGCGCTCGCTTGCCGCCTGCGAGGGCGCCGTGCTCGTGGTGGACGCCACCCAGGGGGTCGAGGCGCAGACCGTCTCGAACGCTACCCTCGCGATGGGTGCTAACCTGGACATTGTGCCTGCCATCAACAAGATCGACCTGCCCTCGGCCCATCCCGACGAGGTCAAGGAAGAGATAGAGGAGGAGCTTGCGATCCCGGCAGATGACGCGGTGCTCGTCTCGGGCAAGACCGGTGAGGGCATCCACGACCTCTTGGAGGCCATCGTCTACCTCATCTCGCCCCCTCAAGGCGATGCCGAGGCACCTCTGAGGGCCCTCATCCTCGACTCGTACTTCGATGAGTACCGGGGCGTCATCGCGACGGTGCGCGTCTTTGACGGTCGCATCAGGAAGGGGGACCGGCTCAGGCTGATGGCGCTCGGTAACACCTTCCTCTGTGATGGTGTGGGCTGCAAGCGCCCCCTTGAGGTGTCCCTCGAGGAGCTCGGCGTGGGTGAGGTCGGCTTTGTGGTGACGGGCCTCAAGGACACGGCCCTCGTCAAGACGGGCGACACCATCACCTACGAGGAGCGTCCCTGTCCTGAGGCCTGCTTGGGCTATCAGGATGCTAAACCCATGGTCTATACGGGTCTCTTTCCCATTGACAACAAGCAGTACGAGAACCTTCGTGACGCCCTGGAGAAGCTCCGCGTGAACGATCCCTCGCTCGTCTGGACGCCCGAGACCTCGGTGGCGCTCGGCTTTGGCTTTCGGGCGGGCTTTCTGGGACTCCTCCACATGGAGGTCGTCAAGGAGCGGCTCGAGCGCGAGTTTGGCCTCGATCTCATCGCGACCTCCCCCTCGGTGAACTACCACGTCTACCTCACAGACGGCAGCATGCGTGAGATCACGAGCCCGCAGGATCTGCCCGATGCCACGCACATCGACCGCATCGAGGAGCCCTACCTCAAGGCCAAGGTCATAGTCCCGCCTGAGTACATGGGTGCTGCCATGCAGCTCTGCATAGACCATCGCGGCATCACCACAGACATGGTCTACCTCACGGAAAAGTCGGTGGAGGTGCGCTTCGACATACCGCTTGCCGAGCTCATCCTCGACTTCTTCGATCAGCTCAAGAGCCGTACGAAGGGCTACGCCTCGCTCGACTACGAGATGGGGGACTACCGTCCGAGCGAGCTCGTGAGGCTCGACATCCTGCTCGCGGGAGACGAGGTGGATGCGCTCTCGTTCATCGTGCACAAGGACAAGGCCTACACGCTTGCTCGCGGCCTCTGTGACAGGCTCAAGGAGATCATCCCGCGCCAGCAGTTCGAGGTTCCCATACAGGGGGCCATCGGCACCAAGATCATCAGTCGCTCGACGGTGCGTGCCGTGCGCAAGGACGTGCTCGCCAAGTGCTACGGTGGCGACATCTCGCGCAAGCGCAAGCTGCTCGAGAAGCAGAAGGAGGGTAAGAGGCGCATGAAGGCCATCGGTTCGGTCGAGGTGCCGCAGGAAGCCTTCCTGGCAGTGCTCAAGGTGGGCGACGGGTGAGGTCTCAGACGGGCCCCAGGCCAGACGAGCTGCTCTGCGCCTACGCACCCGCCGCAGGGCTCTTGCCTGTGGTCGAGGGCTTTCCCGCTTCGGGGACGCTGGCGGAGCGCCTTGCGCACAACCCCTTCCTCATGGCACCCATGGCGGGCGTCACGGACGGTGCCTGGCGCCTCGTGGCCCGCGCGGGCGGGGCAGCACTCGCCTATAGCGAGATGGTCTCCGTGGCGGGCATCCACTACGGCGGTGCCAAGACCTGGGAGCTTGCGCTTCCCGTCAGGGGCGAGACGGAGCTGGCGGTACAGCTCTTCGGGAGTAGGCCCGAGCAGTTTCGCGAGGCGACCGCCGCCGTTGCCGAGCGTCTGGGGGAGCGCCTGGCACTCATCGACATCAACATGGCCTGTCCCGTGCGCAAGGTCACAAGCAGGGGAGAGGGGTCTGCCCTGCTCGACGAGCCCGAACGTGCCGCCTCGATCGTCCGGGCGTGTTTGGCCGAGACTCAGGTGCCCGTGACCTGCAAGATCCGCTGTGGACGACGCGTCGGGGAGGAGATCGCGCCTGCGTTTGCGCGGCGGATGGAGCAGGCGGGTGTCTCTGCGATCGCCGTCCACGGCCGCACGGCGTCCCAGCTCTACCATGGGAGGGCCGACTGGGGTGCCATCTCGCGGGTCGCCTCGGCCGTGGGGATCCCCACCATCGGATCGGGAGACGTCCTGGACTGCTGGGCGGCAGTCCGCATGCTGCGCAAGACGGGAGCCTGCGCCGTTATGGTCGCGCGGGGCTCCTATGGAAATCCGTGGATCTTCTCGCACGCCCGAGAGCTTCTTGCGGGGGGCGAGCCGACGTGTCCCACGTTCGAGCAGCGCATTGCCGCACTGGAGCTGCAACTTAGGCTCCTCGAGGCGACGGGTGCGCACCTGGCAAGGGGTCGGAGCATCGCAGGCTGGTACTTGAGGGGACTGCCGCGTGCGGCGATGTGGAGAAACCGCGCTATGTCCTGCACGACGTTGGATGAGTTCCTTTCCCTGTGCGCGGACGTCCGCTCTGACGGCGAACGTGTGGGATGAGGTGCAAGGTGCCTGGTGAGGCGATCGGTACGGCCTGGGAGGAACGCTACCGACCACCGAGTGTCTCGGCGCTCTACCTGCATGTTCCCTTCTGCTCGAGTAAGTGCGCATACTGCGACTTCGCCTCGTGGGTGACGCGGGCCGATGACACCATCATGGGACGCTACGTGCGCTCGCTCATGGCCCAACTCGACGAGGTAGCCGCCCTCGGACTCCTTGACGGCGTGCGCACGGCCTACGTGGGTGGTGGAACGCCGAGCCTGCTTGGGCCGACGCTCCTGGGGCGACTCGTCTCACGCGTCAGGGAGCTCTGCCCTGAGCTCGTAGAGCTGAGCTGTGAGGCCAACCCAGAGTCGCTCAGCGACGAGCTGCTCTGCGCTCTTGTCCAGTCCGGTGCGACCCGTGTCTCGATGGGAGTTCAGAGCCTGGACGACGCCGAGCTGGCGGCGCTGGGCCGTGCCCACACGGCGGACGTTGCGCTCAAGCGCCTCGAGGCTGCCGTGGCAAGTGGGCTCGACGTCTCCTGTGACCTCATGTGTGCCATTCCGCTGCAGACGAGGCAGAGCTGGCTGCGCTCGCTTGAGGGAGTGGCCTCCCTGGGTGTGGCCCACGTGAGCGTCTATCCGCTGTCGATAGAGGAGGGAACGGCCCTTGCCCGTCGCGTCGGTGACGCTGTGCCGACATGGAACGACGGTGACGTCCAGGCCGCTCGCATGCGAGAGGCTCAAGACTTCTTGGGTAGCCGGGGTCTCTCTCGCTACGAGGTCGCGAGCTACGCCAGACCGGGTAGGGAATGCAGGCACAATCTGCGCTACTGGACGGGACGGGCGTACCTCGGCCTGGGCACGGGCGCCTCGAGCATGCTCACACCCGCTGGCTATGGGCTGTTGAGGAGCGCTTGCCCCCAGTTGCCGCCAGTGCCCGACGGCTGCCGTCGCGTGCGGCTGTGCGTGAGGAGCGGGCGAAGGGAGGTCTGTGAGGGACAGGGCATCTCTGTCCTCTCGTTTGACCTTGAGTTTTTGACCCTGCGCCAGGCGGTGGCCGAGGACCTCATGCTGGGTGCCCGACTCATGTTGGGCGTCTCTCCCAAGCTTCTCGCCCTTGCCCGTGAGGTCATGGGTCCGGCTGCCGTGGACGGCTGCGTTCGTGAGGTCACGGACATGGACCTCGCCCGCAGCGATGCCACAGGGGCACTCGTTCCAACCGAGCAAGGCTGGCTTTTGGGCAACGAACTCTACGGGGCCCTCTGGGGGCTTTCTGAGGGCGACGTCCTTGTGACGAGCAGCCCTGCGTAAGGAGGGAGGGTCCCCTCTTGTGGCAAAGGCCCTTGACAGCGTCCGCGATCCCCTGGCGGTCGGATGAAGACTTAGCTCTTGCGTGATCTACCTTCCCTTCGGTCCCTCGCGGAGCGCTACCTCATGTTGCCTACCCCTTCGGGAAGGCCTGCGCCCCGTTCAGTAGAGAGGATGCTGCCGCCTTTCTCCCCGATCGTTACTGAGACGAGCGACGAGCAGCCTTCGAACATGCCACGCATGTTTCGGACCCTCGACGTGTCAAAGCCGGAGAGATCGAGGGAGGTAAGAGACGAGCAACCCTCAAACATGTCGTTCATGTACGTGACCTGCGAGGTGTCGAGGCGCGAGAGGTCGAGAGAGGAGAGCGTGGAGCAGCCCTTGAACATGCCGTTCATGTACGCGACTCGCGAGGTATCGAGGCGCGAGAGGTCGATGGAAGCGAGAGACGAGCAACCGGAGAACATGTGGCCCATATCCTGGACCCTTGATGTGTCGATACCGGAGAGGTTGAGGGAGGCGAGCGTGGAGCAGCCCTCGAACATGCCCCACATGTTCTCAACCTTCGACGTGTCAAGCCCCGAGAGGTCGAGGGCGGTGAGCGCGAAACAGTCGATAAACATGCCGTTCATGTCCGTGACCTGCGACGTGTCGAGTCCCGAGAGGTCCAGGGACGAGAGCGACGAGCAGCCCGAGAACATGGACCCCATGTCCGTGACCTGTGACGTGTGGAGGCCCGAGAGGTCCAGGGACGAGAGTGAGGAGCAGCCGGAGAACATCTTCCCCATGTTCGTGACCTGCGACGCGTCGAGGCGCGAGAGATCGAGGGAGGTGAGCGATGAACAGCCGGAGAACATACCCCACATGCGTGTGACCTGCGACGTGCCGAGGCGCGAGAGGTCGAGGGAGGGGAGCGCGGTACAGCCGGAGAACATCTCCGCCATGTCCGTGACCTGCGAGGTGTCGAAGCTCGAGAGGTTGAGGGACGAGAGCGACGAGCAGCGGGAGAACATGTACCCCATGTCCGTTACCTTTGAGGTGTCGAAGCCCGAGAGGTTGAGGGACGAGAGCGACGAGCAGCCGGAGAACATGGACCCCATGTCCGTGACCTGCGAGGTGTCGAGGCGCGAGAGGTCGAGGGAGGAAAGCGATGAACAACTCACGAACATGGCCCCCATGTCCGTTACCTTTGAGGTGTCGAGCCCCGAGAGGTCGAGGGAGGAGAGCGCGGAGCAGCCGAAGAACATAAACTTCATGTCCGTAACCTTTGAGGTGTCGAGCCCCGAGAGGTCGAGGGCGGTGAGCGACGAGCAGCCGGAGAACATAAACTTCATGTCCGTCACCTGTGAGGTGTCGAGCCCCGAGAGGTCGAGAGACTCCATCGCGCGCAGATCCTCAAAGAGGCCGCTGGAGTCCGCAGGCGCCATGACGTGCCCCTCGACGGCCACCGACCTGACGTCGTCCCAATAGGCGCTGTCTCTGGGCCATATGTCGCAGATGCGGACCATCTCCCCCGACCTGCCATCTGTGGGGTAAATGGTGAGCCTGCCTGACCTGTCGAGCGTGTAGGAGCAGCCGGTGCCCAAGGAGCCGGTCGTCACCTCCGTCCGTCTCGGTGTCGCGGTCAGTGTTGCGATTGCCAGACACACGAACGCTAGGCAGGCGACAGCCGTCACCGCGCGCAGGATCGTGGGGCCGTATCTTTTGGGGGTCGTCCCCGGGCCTCCCCCTGCACGGGAGTTGCTGTGTGCGTCCATGGTCATCTCTCCGTCTCCGTGTGGGCCAGTTTCGGGGCTGTGTGTGCGACGTCGCGGGTGTGCCCGGTCCATGCCAAGTATACGTCAGGTGGACTCGTGGGTCAGCGAAGCCCTCGTTTGACTGCGAGTTCCTGATCCTGCACCAGGCGGTGGTCGAGGACCTCATGCTGGGCTCCCGGCTCTCGCTGGGCATCCCCTCGTCTGCTGCGTGGTGGCAAACGAGTTCTACGCTCCCGGGATGGCCGAAGTTACCGGGCAGGTGGGGCATGCCGTGGACCGGGGGTGGGTGGCCCTGCGCCTGGCCCACTTCGTCGCGGCGTCGGCCGTCTCCCTGCTCGTTGCCCTCGAGCGCCCGGGGTCGGGCTGGGAGGCGGGGCGCGTGGCGCTTCGCGCGGTG